>Ga0099847_1000242_pt1 | contig 18454 bp, 23 predicted proteins | sample CB_VirMetaG_2_FD_78178 | JGI IMG/M metagenome (GOLD analysis project Ga0099847, IMG submission 78178) | Freshwater to marine saline gradient viral communities from Chesapeake Bay - CB_1504_2 Viral MetaG | ecosystem: Environmental > Aquatic > Marine > Coastal | place: USA: Chesapeake Bay...
CAAAGTGTGATTATGAAACACAAGCACTAATAAAAGATAATGGCGATATTGATGAGGATTATATTCCAGAACATTATTGCTACCCACTAAGCGATAACCTTACAACAACATATTATAAAATAAATAATAAATGGATAGGAGAAAAAGAATGAGTGAAGAAAAATGGTACTGGAAAGGTAACGGAGTATTTAAAAAAGATGAGCTTATAAAAAAAATGAAAGAAGATATAATTCCTGACGACAACCAAGCAAGTAAAAAGGGTTATAAATATTTACTTGAGGGAGATGTATTTGGAGTAAATTCATTTTTTGATTATCTTGATAGTATTTTTAAAAAAAGGGAGATTAAATGACAGAATTAGTATTAGGGATAATGGTATTATTTATCTTTTATGATTTTATTAGAAGATTATTATAATAAATGTTGTTTATTAACTTAAGCATTAATAAAATGTATAACAATATGTGGGGTAATTACTTAGATTACCCTACATATATAAAAAAAGAAAAAGGAGAGCGATTAAATAATGAGAAATCTTGAGACTCAAGACCAGAATAAAACAAAAAAGAATGTAATCATAACAAATATGGATAAGAATCTTTGGAATAAATTCAAAGGAACGTGCTATTCTCGTGGAACTTCCATGAATAAAGCTATAGCAGAACTTATCGAATCATTTGTTGCTGAAAATTAGGAGAATCCTTGAAAGATAAATGTCCTGTTGATGTAGAATCAATCTACAACGACCATATTGTAAGAAAAAACGAAGAAAACTACAAAAAGAGGTATGTTGGTAAAGAAAACCATTATCATGCTTCTGGAGCGGGTACTTGTTCAAGGAAATTATATTATGAATCTGTTGAGCTTGCGCCTACTACAAATCCAGCTAATGAAAAGTCATCTAGAATTATGCGTTTAGGTACAATTGTACATGATGATTTGCAACAAGCTCTTTCCGATACTACTATATATAGTAATACTATAAGTAGTAATACTACATATGAAGAATCTATATATAGTAAAGAAAAAGATATATATAATATACAAAAAGAAAGTTTTAAATATCACATTGAAGGTGAAGTGTTTATCACTTCCTTAAACGTCAGAGGTTTTTATGATTTAGTGGCGGTTAACGAAAATGATGGTAGTGTACATTTAATTGATTTTAAAACTATGGCTAGTTACTCTTGGTCAAAGAAGTTTGGTTGGAAAAATAAAGACCCACAAGCTTCTATTCATCAAGAGTTGCAGTTAGGTACTTATGGACTAGCTATACAAGAAAAATTTGGTAGACTTGATAGTATGTGGTTGTACTATTATAACAAAGACAATTCACAAATGAGGTCTTACCAAGTTCCAATGGTTATGCTTGAAAGAGCAAAAGCTTTTTGGACTAACGTAAACGAAGAACATAAAAAAGGTCTTCCAATGTTTAGAGAAAAATTCAGTCCTGTAGAGGATTGGAATTGCAATTATTGTAGATTTCTAGACCATTGTAAACCACCTTTTTTTAAGAAAAAGTAAAGGAGATAAACGTGAGTGTATTTCAAAAACTAAAAGACGTTGACATCTCTAAATTAGCAGAGCAAAAAGGTAAGTTTGATTACTTGTCTTGGGCGCATGCTGTAAGAGAGATGTTAAAAGTATTTCCAGAGGCAACTTGGGAAGTACACGAATATGATAGTATGCCTTATATGCAAACAGATACAGGCTACTATACAAAAGTGAGTGTAACAATTGATAGTATTACAAGAACTCAGATACATCCTGTTCTTGATAATAAGAATCAGACTATTAGTACACCTAATGCTTTTCAAATAAACACATCAATTCAAAGGTGTTTAGCAAAAGCAATAGCATTACATGGTCTTGGTCTTTCATTGTTTGCTGGTGAGGATTTACCAGATAACATAACAGATAAGCAAGAGAAAGAGTTTACTAAGCTTGCTAATCAAGTTAAAGATGAAAAGGCTAAAAATGCTATGTTAAGCGCTCTTAAGGGCGGTAGAATAAACGAATCAAACTATGCAAAAAGTTTGGAACACTGTAAAACAATCATAAAAAACGAAAAAAAAGGAGATAAGTAATGGCTACTGAAACAGCTAAAATGTTTGACGACATGTTAAATGATACAGAAAGTTTCTTTGTTCCAGGCGAAGAGACAGATACAAAACCTAAGAACGCACCAAATGTAAGAGGTGAGTTTTACGGTCATATGCAAAATGCAACAAGTAGAGAAGTAGAGTGGACAAAAGATGGTAAAACTTTTAAAGCTTTGGTCTACAACTATGAGTTTGTTGTTGATGCTAAAAACTCAGAACAGTCTTATGAAGGTAAAGGCGGAACACTAAAAGGTGAAGAGTATGTTGGTAGGACTTACAGGTCTAATGGTATCTTTAGATTTTTAGAGCCTAAAGAGGGAGAAAAATTTGAATCAAACTCTACAGGTAATAAAAGATATTTTCAGTTCTGTGAGACTATTGGTGTAGAGATACCTAGAAAAGTGGTAAAAATGAAAGGACAAGATGTTGAAGTCCAGGTATTACCACCGCTTAAAGGAACTGATATTGATGGAGCGCCAGCTATAGCACTTATAGATGCTGGAAAACCATACAAAAACAAAGAGGGTATAGAGAGAACACCTTTTGTTGTTAAGTTCGTAAAACAATGGGAAGGAGGCGTGAAAAAAGATGCAGACATCCCATTCTAAGAGAAGATACAGAAAAGTAGGATGGCCAAGAGAGTTCATTATCAACACCTTATATGGTTTTGGTATGAAGGGCAAAAGAATAAGTAGAATAGTTGGTGTTTCACCAGCGACAGTCTACAGACACATAAAAAGATAACTATATGGGAGATTTTGTATATCGTGAGAATACATGGGGGGTTTTAATGTGGTACTCTCTACCACAATTCTTTTCCACCTTTCAAGTCTCCCATTTTTTTAGGAGATAATATGGAATGTTGGCATTGTAAATCAGAAGTAATTTGGGGAGGAGACCATGATTATGAAGACTATGGTAAAGAAGGAGAAGGTATAGTGAGTAATTTTCATTGTCCGCAGTGTGATTCATATTATGAGTGTTATTTACCTTTAGGAGGTCAAAATGATAAATTGGATTAATGTATTTGTTTGGGGCGGAATTACAATTGTAGGTTCTGCAATCTGGGCAATAATAGTAGTATTTATAATTAACTTATTAAGTTAAAAGGAGACAAGATGAAAAACCGTACATGGAAAAAGGTTCAGAAAATAAGAGCAGAATTAGAAAAAAGTCCTAATGGATGGCCATTATGTAAAATGGTTGGAGCTGAATATATAAACTCAAGGGTCTATAAAAGGATGCGTAATGAATAGAAATGAAATGAAAAGTCTTATGACTAGTATTATGGATAAAATCTCAGAGACAAGAGATGCGGGCCAGAAAGAATATGCAAGAGACTTAGATAATGTTTTTGCTAACTTTGAGAGAGTTGCATCTTTTGTAGGTGTAAACAGGGAGAAGGTTTTGTTAACGTATATGACAAAACATGTAGACGGATTGTGTGCTTATGCGGATGGGCATCAATCCCAAAGGGAGGATGTTAGAGGTAGACTTACAGACATTATAGTCTATTGTGTATTGATGTGGGGAATGGTTGAAGATAACGAAAATCCAATGAGCGGAAAATCTGCTCCAGGCCTTGAGTTTAAAGATTAAGAAGTGTTCTTATTGTGAAAAATACTATGAAACGTCCGACTTTAGTTGGAAGCTTAAGAGACTTAATAAAAGAAGTAATAAGTGTAAACAATGCACAAATGAGTACTCTAGAAAACATTACAATAAATATAAGCAAAATTATAAAAAGAGAGTTAAGGCCAATACTGAAAGATATAAAAAAGAAAGAAGGGATTTAGTCTATGAATTTAAGCTTAGTAATCCTTGTACTTCTTGTGGTGAAAGCAACCCTATCGTCCTGGAATTTCACCATCTTGACCCGAAAGAGAAGAGAAATGATGTATCGAATATGGCATCACATGGGTATTCGGCCGAAAGTATCGAAAAAGAAATTGAAAAATGCGTCATATTATGCGCAAATTGTCACAGAAAGAAAACAGCCAAGCAACAAAACTGGCACTCACATAAGCGAAAAGAAAGGAGCAAAAGGTGGGAAGAGCAATAGATATGGAAAACGATATTTCCAAGCTAAAACAGGAAGTAACAGAACTAAAAAAGGTATTACAAGAAATATTAAATGAGGTAAAAAAAGATGAAAAGAAAAAAACCAACGTCAAGGGAAGTACAAACAGTAATAGAAAAACTAATACTGGAAGTAGCAAGTCAGGACCAGATAACGTCGGGTCTGACTAACCTTATTATGGAGTATATAGATTTTAAAAAAGATACTAAAAAATTTGAAAAGCATTTATTAAAAAAGGAGAAAGTTAATGCTGGAAAAAAAAGCACTAGAAAAAATACTAACAGAAAATAGCTGGGGTTTATATTTAAAAGGTAGACCGCTTGAAGAAATTAATACTAACGTAGGTGTTATTTATAAAATATGTGAAGTTTCATCAGAAAAGTTAGTTGATGAATATAATAAACACTTAGAAAACATGCAGAACGAACAATTGAAGAACATGAAAAAAGAAGAATAAACAAAAGGAGACAAGATGCAGGAGATAGCTGATGTGGCCACAGAAGATGTGGTTTTAGGGAGCGTTATCTTTTACCCAAAAGAATACAGTAGAGTAGCTCAATATGTGCCAGATAGGAAAGTTTTTACACAAATAAAATCTAAAAGTTTGTGGGACAAACTGACTAAGATGATAAAAGAAGGAAAGAATATAGATGTTCCTATCTTGTGCGCTTCACTAACAAACGAAGATAATTTAAATGGTATAACCACAGGATATATATTAGATATAACTAGTGATGTTTGTGGTATGGGTATGATGGAATCATATGCTCAGATTATATACGAAAAATACTTACTTAGAAAAACTATAGAAGCAACAGAAGATATAAAAAAAGATGCGCTTCATAGAGGTAGTGACGTATATACATTAATAAACGAAGCACATTCTCTCATGGGAGAACTAATAAGAGTGAGGCCTGGTGAAAAGTTTACTATAGATAAAGCTATGAGCGATACTCTTAATACTATGCAAGAGGGTAACAAGAAAATGATTAAGACAGGCTACAAGGAGATTGATAGCCTGGCGGGAGGGCTAACTAGAGGTGAGATAACAATTGTTGGGGGGAGACCAGGACATGGTAAAACCACTTTTCTTGTCAACCTGTTAGCCTCTCTTGTTAAAGGTGGTTATAAAGTAGCTATGTTTAACAGAGAGTTACCTAATAGTGAAGTAATTAAGAAGTTAATTTGTATAGAAAACCCAAGACTTAATTATAGAGATGTTAGAAAAGGTATAGTAGATAAAAGTAATGTTGGTTTTATTGAAGAACTTAAAAAAGCTTCTAAAAAAATAGCAGACATATATGGTGAAGATAGATTTATTATGTTTGATACTATCAGAGACTTGCCTAAAACCGCATCAGAAGTAAAAAAGTTTGAACCAGATGTTATTATAGATGATTATATACAGCTTGTAACTCCAAGTGGTAGAGAGACTGAGAGAAGATTGCAACTTGAGCGCATCTGTAATGAATATAAGTGGCTTGCTAAAGAAACAAAGTGCGCAGTAATACTTGCTTCACAGCTTAACAGGTCATTAGAATCAAGAAGTAAAGAAGCTAAAAGACCACAACTGTCTGACTTAGCTGAATCAGGAGCTATAGAACAAGTAGCAGAGAATGTTTTCTTTGTTTACTACTCTTATAAGGTTGACCCATCTATGCACTCTAAAAACGAAATTAGACTAATTGCAAGTAAAGTTAGGTATGGAGAGTCTTCTGAAATAACCCTTAATTATAATGGCGATATTTGTACGATTTACGACAATTGGACAATACCGCATGCAAAGGAGCTAGATGTTACAAAAGAATTACCGTTTTAAAACTTACATAGGTATAGACCCAGGAAAATCTGGAGGCATATGTTCTATTGAGGACAACAGGTTAAGGGCAAATAAATGTCCAGACTCTGTACAAGGTATGGCAGAACTGTTTAAAGATATATTACAAGATACCTCACCTAAAGACGTATTTTTGTATATAGAAAAGGTATGGGCTATGCCACATGACGGTAAGAGTTCGATATTTACATTCGGACAAAACTATGGCCAATGGGAGGGGGTTATTGCATCTTTTAACATAATCCCTATTTATGTAACCCCTTCCACTTGGATGAGACACCACGAAGTACAAAAGGGATTGAAAAAACAAGAAAGAAAAAACATACTTAAACAAATGGCACAAGAATTTATTAATTCAAATAATTATATGTCATATCAATGGAAAGGAATCGCTACTTTAGCTACTGCTGATGCTATTATGTTAGCGAAATATGCAATTGATAAAACTGACTGATATATATGATGTTTTTGGAGACCTTAGTTTATTAACAAATGACGGAAGGAAAATACCATTGGATTACGAAGAAATGAAAAAATTTGACCTTGATTTAAAGTTTGGACAAATGGGAGAGAAATTTGTAGAAGACCTACAAAATGGTAACACCATGATTGAGGTAAAAACAGAGAGAGATATATGGAAAACTACAGGTAATATAGCTGTAGAAATAAGATGTAGCGGGAAACCTAGTGGCATATCTACTACAGGTTCTGCAATATGGATTCACTTACTGTCTGATAATAACAAGATTGTAGGTGGATATATATTTAGTGTAGATTATTTAAAACAAAAGATAATAGACCTTAAAAAAGAAGGCAAATTAAAACTTATAATGGGTGGTGATTTTAATGTTAGTCAAATGGCATTAATACCTAGAAAAGAATTATTTTGATTCTAAAAGTATAGAGTATTTTCTGTAATTTTTATTATTTGTCGCTGAAGTTACAAGTTTTCTTTTTCTATAAAAGAACTCATCTTTTGCTTTTTTATATTTACTTTTAAGTTTGTCATCTTTTAAGTATTGTATAAATTCTCTATCTGGTATTATTCCTCTTTTTTCATCATACCCTTCAGAAACTCTTGCTACAGAATATTGATTTAAATGTGCATCTAAAGCTCTTTGAGTTTGTTTATGAATTTGATGTGGAGACAATCCTTTTCCATTATCTCTAAAATCTTTTATAAAAGTTGTAGCAATATAATTGTACGCAGACCAATATGCTCTATTAAAGTCTTGTTGATTTCCATTATAAAATGCATTTCTTAAAGACCTGTAAAAAGGTGTTTTGTCTGTCTGGCCATATGCCATTGGGTTGTCTTGATAACCATTTTCAGATTTCCATCTTCTTGCGTATGTCCCAAACTCTTTTGCTGTTTTATAAAGCTTGTCATTTCTAAATCCTGGACCAAATGGTTCTTGAAAGTTTTTACGATACTGAGCATACAACACAACAGTTTCGCTCATATAATCATCAAGAGCTTGGCCAACAGTTTTTCTTTTTTCTGTAAAACCTAAAGTTGGTAAAAATGTATGAGCAAATAAAGAACCAGCTGCTATTAAATTACCCGTTACAGCACTTCCGTATAAAGGATTAAATGAACTAGCCATCATTTGGTCATTATAATTTAAAAAAGTACCTTTATCTGCTTTAGAAAATAAACCGCCTCCATATGGATTTAATACCAAATCTGTTCCTAATTGAAGAAATTCTGCTCTAAATAAATAAGAACTCATTTGGGTTATTTTATCTTCATTTTCCATTGGATTTTTTGTATCAAATAAAGTGTCATACATAGCCCATAAAGCATATCCAGACATTAAACTTCCAACTGTTGCTCTAGCTAGAGGAGCAATATTTCCTTTTTCTACAATTGGTTTTAAAGTATTTTGATACATATCAAAGCTTGTAGAATATGCCATACGATAAAATAGTGACATAGGTTTTACATACTTATTATTCATCCAAGCAGGTAATAGTTGTGGACCTGTTCCACCTGATGTAGATACATGTGAGTAATGAGATATTTTAGCTCTTATATAATCCATCTTACCAGTGGTCTCTACATCTGCTAATCCATCTTGTATTTTACGGTAATTTTTTTTATCTAACAAAAACTGCACTTCGTCATCAGATAGTTTAAAAGTATTTTTCCAAAATCTTTTTATTTGATTTTCAGGAGTTGTTGGTAAATAGTTTTTAACTCCATGGACTTTATCTAATTGTAATTCAAATGTCATAAGCCCTGCTTGTACCTGTGCTACCCTACCTACCTTCCGTTCTGGTCATTAAGTTTAAATCAAACAATTTTTCCATACTAAATTCACCAAGATTAAATGGTAATTTAATAGCTTTATCTTGTAGAGCTAATGTCTTAGTTTGATAAGTTGTAAAGCCTTGTCTTCTAGCATCATCCATTAATTGACCATAATTACCAAACAGTCTTAAAAAACTTCTCATTGTATTAATAGCACCAAATGTACCTAAACTTCTTGGAATAGTAATTAATAAGTTTTTTACTCCCGATGTTGGAGATGATAATCCAGCCGCCGCCGATAATGTAGAAGCTGTTGATAAAAAATTTGTTACAGAATTAGATTGGTTATCAAGACCAAGTCCTAACAATTCATTTATATGTTTAGCTGCATACTGAGCTTCAGGACTACCACTAGAAAGAGCAGGCATTAAATCTGCTTTTGTATTTGAAGTTAATTTATATTGTGTCCCAAATTTTGTAAACTCTGGAAAAAACTTTGTTGTAGATATAAATTTAGATGTTACTGTAGAATACCTGTCCATAACACTAGCGTAATCTTTAATATAAGTTCTTACTTTCTTTTTTCTATTTGTGATAGGTGTTGTAACTTCTATTTCATAAGGTAAAAGTATACCTCTTTTTTTAAAGTGTTCATTGACAACCCTTGCAGGATTATATGTCATAATATTATAAGCTTCTTCTTTTATGCTATTTAAAAGGTTTATATCATTTAATTTTTTTTCATATTCTGCTTGCCATTTATTAGGGTTTTCTTGTTTTTTAAACTTTTTAGAAGCTAATTCTTTTGCTCTACTTTTTAATCTTTTGTTAGCTATATCTACAATAATTTTGCTGTTTTCAGCATTTTTTGCAAGCTCTTGCAATACTTCTATACTTACCGCTCTAGTCATATAATTTTTAATATATTTTTCATCATATTCTTTTAACCACTCTTCGTATTGAAACTTAGTAGATTTTGCCTTAACTTCCTGTTTAACTCTGTTCCAATAAAAATCAGTCATTTGTTTATGATAGTCTCTAGCAACAATATGCCTTTGTGTAAAATCATCTAAACCGTCAAAATCTTTATCATTCATACTCCATAACTTTTTGGTTTTAGGATTAATTAAATCAAACGCTTCAATAGCTTTTCTTTCATCAACAGTTAAAGGTCTTCCTGGTTGATTACGCATTTCAGGCTCTAAAAGCTCCATATTATCTATGTCTTTACCTAATACGTTTTTAACCTGTATAATGGTATCATCTGCAAACGCTTTGTCTTTTGTATACACTACGTCATAGTCTAATAAATTATTAGCTAATTTTTGCGATTTTTTACCACCTTTAGAAAGAACATAGTATACAGGAGCATAAAGCTTTCTCCAACGAAATCTATCTATACCTTTTATTTCTTGGGCTAATTCTCTAAAACTTGGACTATCAAAATTAGCATTTTCTGCAACTTTGTAACCATCATAAAATTGTTTTATTATATCTATACTAGCTTGTCCTGATATATTTTTAATTTCACCACCATCTACACCTAATTTTTTTAACAACTCTACAGATTCAGAAGCAGGTATTTGTTTCTTTTTTCTTAACTCTTCTAAGTCAAACTTTGCAACATAAAGTTCATCATCGTCTAACATATTTAAATTCAAACATGCTTTTGCCATTATCTGCACTCCATATCATTTAATATTCTAGTTAAAATTGCCTCATCAACCATATCGTCTTCTAAACTTATTTTTTTCATTTTTTTTATATCTGCGTCAGTCATACCATATGTTTTTAATACAGACTTTAATTGTTTTTCATATTTTGCGTCACCTAAAGCCATTCTAGAAAAATCTCCAAACCTTCCACCTGTCATAACTAATCTAGTTTTTACTTTCAAAGTGTTTAAATTGTCTGTAGAATTTTTAGTAAGAGAGTTTTTTCTTAGCTTGTCTCTTGATTGATACTCAATATTTATCTCTTCAAGTTTTACATCTTTAAGCGGATTATCTAATGTTGCTCCAAGATTTAATTTTGATATTAAACTATTTAAAGCTTCAGATTGTAGCGCTTTAACTTTACCACTAACAGGAATATCAGCTCTTCCCTTTTTAGCAAACAGCTCACCTATTCTTGCATTTGTTTCTAAATGTATTTTAAATGCACCTTCTAAAACATCTTTGTGTATTTTATAAGAAACTTCAGAAATATTTTTAGATAAGTCTCCTTTGTTTGTGAAATTAATAAAACCATCTTTGTCTGCGGCAGTTTTAATTTTTTCTATATTTTCAAAACCTTTTTTAAGAGTATAAATTGTTGGAACATTATCTTCTTCTAGTGCTTTAGGTTCTAAAAAATATTTTTTTAACTGCCCTGGTTTTTTGTCTGCCAATTGTTTTAATTGACTTGATGTTCTTTTATCAAATACAAGCCCAAAATATTCTTTAGCTAATTTTTTATACTTTATTTCAGTTGACTTTATCATGCCACCACTTTTGTCTTTTCTTAAATTAATCATGTAAGATTTTGCTTCTTTAGTAGTTAATTGAGTTCCATCATGACCAAGCCCAAATATTTCAACAATATTAGCCTCTTTAGACGCAACTCCATATTTTTCATTAACATAAGTAAAAAAGCCTTTTCTGAAAGCTTGACCGTCAATACCAAAAAGACCTTTTGCTAAATCTGTAAAAGTATCTGATTCTATAGCTACATTTTGGAATTTATAACCTTTTTTTGCATTACCAACTTTTTGTTTTGCAAAAAATACTACTTTATTAAGTTTACCGTCTACACCTTTTATTTGATTTGTTTTTTTATTAATAAGTTTTTTTATTTTAGTAATAACATTGCCTGCAGAAGTTACAAAAGGTAAAGTTTTAGGTGCGCCTGCAATTTTAGGCATCTTCATATTAATACTGTTTTTATCAATCTGATTATCTCTAAGCCCGACAGGGTCGCCAGGGTCTATAGGCCTTGGAGTTTGTTTGCTAATTCTTCCTGGCTCAGCAAGTCTTCTTAACTCAGGGGTTAATAAGTCTTGAGTTTTTAGGTCGCCAAATAAATTTTGAATACCAATTCTTTTTGCTTCTGTCATTTTTCCAGTAAGTTCTTCAATAAAAGAAGCATTTAAATCTCTAATCTTTGAATCAGGACGTTCTTCAGCTATACGCTTAACAAATTCTAATATACCTGTTAAACGTGCCTTCCTTGTATCATTTATTAATAATGGACCTTCTTTACCACCACCACCTTTTTTACCTCTTTTAAATAACCAGTCGTCTGAAGATATAAATGTCTTAACTAGTTGATAATTTGCTTTTATAGATTCTTTTTGTACGTCAGATAAATTTTTATTATCAAGCTCATTTATAATATTGTCTATTTCTTTTATAGTCTTTATGTTTTCATTGTAAGACTCTACTAAACGCTTATCTTTTGGGTCAATATTTTTTGAAGATTCTTCAAGTTCGCCAACAGTTTTTTGAGTTTTAACGTAAGTTGATTCTTTTGCATCTAGTCTTAAAGACTCTTTTTGAGTAGGAATGTTAGATAATGTTTTTTCAGTTGAATCTAAAATTCTAAGAAATTCTTGATTTAATTCGTCACCAGATAATCCTTTTTTACTTAATTCATCTTGTATATTCATAATTGGAGTATCTTTAAAAGTTCCGTCTGCAAGCTGAATAGGTATAGTATCAGGTCTTCCTGCTTTGTCTAACCTTGTTCTAATTTGTGTTATTCTTGTAGAAATATCGTCTACAATAGAACTTCTTTGTATACCTAAAGATTTTGTTGCATTTTCTAAACCTTCATCCATCCATTTTTCAAGTCTGACTACATCGTCAAACATAATTTCAGCACCTTCTAAATAGTCTTTTACTTCAGCAAATATTTCCATTCTTTTTTCGTAAAACTTTAATGCTTTTTTAGGGTCATCTATATCATCATCAGCTAATTCTTTAAATGCTTTTACTTTATTTTCAATCTCTTTAAAACGCATACCAGCTTCTGATTCATCAAATGCTTTTCTTCTATCATCTAAATCAGACATATTTTCAAAAGAATTTTGTGTAGCTTGTTGTTCTGCGTCAGTATCTAACTGTTCTTTTGATTTAGAATTTACACTATTTTGAATAGCTTCTTCTTTGTCTAATTGTTTTTTTCTTATTTCAAATTTCTTTTTGTACTCACTTTGCGCTTTTTCTAACGGTTCCATTACTACTTTATTTAACCCTAAGCCAGCAACTCTTGTTGCTCCAGCAAAACCTCCCATGGTTAATAAACTTGCCATCATTTCTTCGCCAGATTTTATTTGGCCATAAGCAACAGCAGTACCTGTTATATCACCTAATGTTAATCCTGCTACATCAGTTGCATATTGACTGTAAGCGCCAGTATATTTTAATTTATCTTTTAATTTTAACAATCTACCTTGACTAGCTCCTGTAAGTTTTTTTTGAGCTTCAAAATTATCTATTGTTTTTAATAATCTAGAATGTCTAGCAGCTAAAAATGGTCTAGTAGAACCACCCATAACACCCATAATACCACCATGAACAACACCTGCAAAAGTTTCTTTTAGTATATCTTGAGATGAAAGAGGGTCCATATCAGGATTTCTCATATGCTCTGTTCTAGCAAACATATTTGCTTTTGCTCCTTCATACGGAACATACATCATTTCAGAGCCTATAATGTTTCTTATAGAAGACTCTACAGCAGCTCTTCCGCCAGGCGCTTTTGCCATACCAGGAGCTACTTTTAATACTTTTTTAGATAAATATTTTGTTGCAGCCTTAGCTCCACCTGTAGATAAAACTGCTTTACCAAATATGCCACCACCGCCAAATAAAGATAAAGCATCTAATGGCATGGCAAACGACATAATCCCTGCAATAGCTTCGGAAAATAAAGATGGTTGCTCATCAAATGTAAATTTAGGCTTACCTCTCAAAACATCGCTAGCCATCCCTTGTAATGAACGAGTATATGCAAGTCTTGCTAAATAAGAACTATCTTCATCAATGCCATAAATATTAAAATGGTCTAAAAATGTAGTTTCATCAGTTCTTTCAAGATTTACATCAAAAGGGTCTTCTTTAATTTTTGGTATACTTTTATATCCTATTTTTTGCCAATCTTGTATTGGTGCATCAGGGTATTTATTACGAGCTATACGATAAACTTCTTCATCTGTAGCAAATTTGTATTTGTCAGGAAAAGCATCTCTTAATTGTTGAATAGCGTTTTCGGGAGATATTGCCATATTAATTTTGTTTAGAAGCGTCTGGGGTTTCTGTAATTTTATTGTATTGATTTAAAGCAGTATCATAATCTTCTTTTATTCCGTTATATTTTTTGATATTAGACATTAAAACATTTACCATAGGAGCTTTCCATTTTTCTTGAATTTCTTTTATTTTTATTTTTATTTGTTTAATGGTTTCTCCAGGCTCTGTTAAAGTTCTTGGAAACCCTTCTTCTAGAGGAACTTGTAATTTTTTTGCACTATTTTTTTCTGTAGTTATTTTTTCTTTTAAATTTTTTATTTCATCCATATTTGAATCATATAACTTTTTAAGTTCATTTAAATCTTTTTCATTTAAAACTTCTGAGTTTTTACCAATCAAATTAGATAATTTAATAATTGTTGGTTTTTGTTTACTCCCAGTAAGACTTCTATCTTTTATTTGAAAGTCTTTTATTTTTTTTGATAATTCATTTACTTGATTTAATTTTTTTTCAGCAGCTTTTGGGTATTTAGACATCCTAAGTTTAACTCTTTCTTGGTTTTTTTCTAAACTAAGATTATCTCCTTCTGGTCGCTCAATAAAATCAGAAATTTTGTTTTTATTTTCATCTATTATTTCTGGAACAACAAACTCAAACTTATCTTCACTAAGACCTCTATCCCAAGCCCACTGACCATCTGAGTTAATTTCAGTAGCATAAGACCTTTGGTTTCCCTCTGTTTCGTAAGCGTAACCTCTGTAAGCTAAATCTTTTTGTGTAATCTTAATCTTTAAATCTTCTTTTTGTTGATTTAAAACATTTAATGCTTCTTTTTTGTTTCCGTAAGGTGTACCTTCAATAAAGTAAGTATCATTGTCATCGTCATAATATGTAGGTTTTGTTTGGTCTAAAATACTTTGATTGCTTGACAGATTTGGAAATAAATCATTTTCAATTTGTGTAGTAAGTGTATCTAAAGGTAAATAACTTTCGCTATAAAGGTCTTTCATTTCAGAAGCTAGTAATGGCATAGTTTGTTTTGTAATTCTACCAGATGTGTCGTTGTAATATTTTGTCATAGCTGCATCAAATACAGACTCAGTCATTCTTCCATTTAATAAGTCAGAATAATAACTTTGCTCTACATCATCAAAAATACCTATTAATGATTTAGGTAAAGAAGTTAATACATTAGTTGCATTTAAAACATTTTCACTCATTTCAAATGCTAAATCTGGCATTATACTATTATATTCACCTAACCTTGATTTATACCTATTAATACTTTTTGACAATGTTTGAAAATCTTCTTTAAATTGAGAGCTACTACCATCTAATGCAACTTTTTCGTTAACACTTAATATTCTATTATCTAAATTTTCTATTTGATTTAAAATTAACTCTTTATCTCTGTTAAAGTTTGTATGAATTTCTTTGATAGGGTTAATTGTAGTAGATAAAGCAGTCCCATATATTGTATCTATCTTATCAGTCATACCAGGATTTTCTGCAATAAAATTATTTTTCATTTTTTTTAATGATTCTTCAGCACCATTAACACTAGATATGTTAGATTTATCCATTGATGAAAGTGTATTAAGCATCATTGTTTGGAAAGACTCTTCTTTGACTGCTTGTCGTCTATCACGTTGGAGTGTTGCTTGATTCATAACACCTTGTGCTTGAGATGCTACTTGGATAGTTTCTAAAAGTCTATCCATTGGGTCTTTGCCTAAATTTAAATTTACATTTGCTCCTGCAGGTAATACTTTAGCCATTTACCCTCCTGTATTCATATTGCCTATAATTGAGCCATAACCTTCTAATTCAGAATATAGTTGCTGTAATGCATTTGCTCTTTGTTTATTTACATCTTCCATAATGCCTTGCGAACCTTGTTCAAACTGCTGTTCTGCTAAACCTTCTGCTACAGTTCTACCACCATAACCTGCAAAACCACCACCAACTTGTGAAGCTTTTGCTCTTTGTCTAGATAAAACATCTGCTAATGTTCCTCTTTTTGTAGCAACTTCTTTAGAATAGCTGCCAGGGTCTATACCTCTAAGAGTAGATAATTGCATTGGTTTTGCCATTGCAGGGTCAAAATCATAGACTCCCGACCTTTCAAACCCTTCTGCTAATGATTTTCCTCCAAATATATTAACATTTGGTTGTAAAGAATCTTTGTCTGCAAAACCATATAAAGGATGCAAAGGGTTAAAAAGAGCTTCCATATAATCAGTTGACTTAAAATTTTGTGGAGCAGTTAAACCTGCTGCTTCAGCAGCTTGTTGAGCCAACCTATTTCTTTCTTCTTTACCCTCCGCAGAAAAAAACTTATAAGCTTCATTGGTAAGGTTCATATCTTGGTCAAACATGTCTAAATAATCATCATACTGACTTCTATCATCATATCCAGGAGTAAATTCACCTGCTTCTAATCTATTAAATGATTTTGGTCTAAAAGTAGTTTGTACATCTGACATAAATGATTTTGGTAATAAATAATCTAATACGCTCATATAAATCCTTAATAAAATTTAGGAGCTTGCGCTCTTGTCATAACTGGTTCTTCTGGTGAACCCATCAAATAATCTTGTAATAAATTTTGTAATATTGGAGCATACATTCCTGGTGTAGATAATGCTGTAGCCATTTTACCGCCTTTAACTAATGGTGTTGTTAAATCCCCTACATTTAATGCTCCACTTGTATATGGTAATGCAGTTTGATTTATTTTACTTACAATATTACCTAATTTAGTTGGTATATCTGTAGATATAGTAGGAATTTGAAATTCTGAAATAGTTTCTGGTGTTGGCATTGAATCTAAGGATATATTTTTTGCAGAGTCAGCTAAACCAGCACCTTCTACAGTTTCTGTAAGAGGTAAAGTTTTTGCAGCAGATACAGCAGTTGGTATCATAGATATTAAGTTAGTTATTAAATCAGCTTGCTTTCTACCTTGTAAGTTTTGTTTTAAACCAGCCTGACCTTGCATCATACCACCTGTAAGATAGTCTTCTAAAAATGTTCCTTTAAATCTTGCGGGTATGTTAACATCTTTACCTGCATCTTTAATCATTCCTTTTAATTCTTTTTGAGATGTAATAGTGTCTAAACCTCCAGCTATCAATCCAAGTACAGGGTTAACCATACCTAGTGCTGTTTTAGCTAACCCACCAAACTTACCACCAAATAATCCAGTTCTTTTTGATGCTTTTTTTTGCATTGCGTCTAATTCTTTTTCAAGTAAATCAGTAGCTTCTTTAGCTCTTGCGTCAAAATAATCTTGTTGCGCTCTTTTTTGAGCTAAGCCTACTTTTGATGCTAATCTTTCTAATGCAAATGGTTGTGCCATTATTCTCCTTACAGTTCTGTGTGTAATTTATAAAAATTAATTAAATATTCATAATAAATACTTTTTAATATTCCAAGTGTTTTATTATCCTCCATCTGCAGCTCCTGTTGGGTTGCTTAATGAAAACCAAGCTGTTCCATTACAATACAATGTCCATCCACCATATCCTAAAATTGTTTCGTCAGCTCCTGATGTTACATATATTTTTTGCGAAGTTCCTGAAAAAGGAGTTTCTTCATGTTCTAGTTTCAAACGATTTGCTGTATCAGTTTTAATTATGTATAATATTTGTCCTTGTACACCGCCTGTAAATCCACCTATAGTTACATTATTACTTGATGTATCTACTTCTAATACTGTAGTGTCTGATACGTCTACATTATCTGTAGGTCCTACCGTACTAAATGCAGTATGCTTATATTTAGCAGTACCATCAACATCAAGCCCTGTAGTAGAAAAACTTCCAGGTACAGAAACGCTTGACGAAGATGCTGTAGCATGTGGAATTATAGTTAAAAAAGATGCTGGTGTTCCTGCTGAAGCTATATCATTACCAATTGTTAATCTTTGATTTGTGTTAGCTGTAATTGTCCAGTCATCTCCAGCGTCATCACTATTATCTGATTGTAAAAGTATTTTTGCTGAACTGTCATTTGGAGCTTTCAATGTTAAATCACCTGTGTTGCTTATAGTTATTTCAGGGTCAGCTAATGAAGTTCCGCTTGATATATAAAATTTACTAGTATCATTTGCTATAAAACCTAGGTTCCATTTTTTTGCAGCAGCACCCATTAAACTAAACGAAATATCGCCAACACCAACTGTAGTGCCATTAAGGCCTAAAACAGCATCATTTGATGTTGATGAAAATCTTGAAAATGATGTAGATGTTGATGCGAGTGTTAAACCCTCAGTTAAAACTCCACCTGAAACAGTACCAGTTTTTGCTATATCTACAGGTGCGTCAGCACCATCTGTAGAACTCCTAAATGATACAGCTCCTTTTTTATTTTGAACAGCAACAGCACTTGTACCACCAGACTCTCTAAGTAATATTTTATCTACAACAGGGGTGTTATTTGTTTTAGTAGACAATCTTTTAACTTCGTCTTCTAACTTTCTAACAGTAGATGCTATTTGCCTTAAATCTATACCAAGGTCTAAACTATGCCATTTATTAGACTCTTTTACATATAATTTTAAACCTTTTCTAGATGAGCGTATAGTCATGTCTCCATTTTGTCCTTCAAGACGTTGTGGAGTGCCTTTACCTATAGTTATTCCTCTTGACTGTTTAATAGCCATTATTTAATACTTTTTTCTCTGTATACTATACTTATATCGTTTATTTGGAATGATGAATGTATGTACCCTAAATCGTATGCAGTTGATAATCCTACACCATAAGTTAATGCTGAAGATAAAGTGGCAACTTTACTATCTTTATCATAAGCAGTAATTTTTCTTATTTGACCTTGACCAGAGCCACTGTAAAAAAATATAGGCATACCATTATAATAATTGACAGTGTCAGAAGCATCCGATGCTAAAGTGATTGTAGAGCTTCCAGATGCACTCCCTGCAGTTA
>Ga0099847_1000246_pt1 | contig 18361 bp, 16 predicted proteins | sample CB_VirMetaG_2_FD_78178 | JGI IMG/M metagenome (GOLD analysis project Ga0099847, IMG submission 78178) | Freshwater to marine saline gradient viral communities from Chesapeake Bay - CB_1504_2 Viral MetaG | ecosystem: Environmental > Aquatic > Marine > Coastal | place: USA: Chesapeake Bay...
GGAACAACACTTGAAAGATAAGCTATAACATCATCAGCTTCTACTTTTGGAATTGATAGTGTTTTTACTGGTAGTGTTTTTAGGTATTGAATAATACGAACCATTTGATCTACTTTGGCATCATGCTCATCTTCTAAATTATCAAAAGCATCCCAATTAGTAATACGTTGTAAATCTCTTCCTGATTTATATTCAGGTAATAAGTTTTTTCTATTGTTAGAAGAACCTGCCCCATCAAATATAACATAGACTTGGGTAGGATTTACTCTTCGGATTTCAGCACCTAATGAACGGAAAAATCCACCTAAACCCCCAATGTGAATACCATCAGGGTTTACCATATTCATCATTGCAAAATTTCTAAAAAATAGATTTAATCCATCTATCATTAGAATTCTTTCTCCTTCTACAGTTTCTTCTCCATGCTCCTCCATATTATCAAGGAGCTTAAGTAAATCTTTTTGCTTCATGTGCATTTAATTATGGGGGGAATATACGAAATTCCCCCCAGGTAACCTAATTTTTATTTGGGTTCATCTGTATGAGATGTAATGTCTGTATATGCTTCATCTTCTTCAGCAATAATAAAATCACCACCACCTAAAATTTGCTTCCAGGCTTCTTTGTGATCTTCTTTATAAGCTTTAAGTGCTTTTTCATCATCAAGAATAAAACCATGAGGTGTCATTACAATTTTACCTCTAGTAGTAACTCCATTAATGTGATTTTTATCAATCTGAAGGTTAGTACGTTTAGCAAATTCAACTTGCTTACCATCTTTAATTGCTTTAATTTTAGATGTTCCAGCTGACATAACATTACCAAATGTAACTACAAATGTAGAATCAAACCACATAGCATATCCACCTTTATTCATTAGTTTGGGTTGTCCCATAGGTGATTCTGCTTTTAATGTCCACACTTTGTTAATTGCAACTAAAGTATTAGTATAAGGATTACTTTCCTTTCTAGACATTACAATTCGTTGGTTAACATTATTGCCAAATTGAGTTGACATAGCACCTGCGTTCCATTCGTTATTATTCTTGTTAGATTTCAACGACATTTCACAAGGCACAGACCCAATTGAATCCCAACAAAATAGCAGATCATACGGTAAATTACCTTTTTTCTGTTCATCGAGTAAATCTAAAATAAATCCAGCTACGTCTTCAATTGAATTAATAGTTTCTCTATCTACATAAATAAAATTACCATTATAATCTACAATTTCACCTGTTTCTTCATCTATGACTTCATTAACTTCTAATCCCATTTGAACTGCATGCTCCCAATTCCACTTCATCTCTGTAATGATAAAAACAGGCAGTATCCCTCTTTTTTGAGCGGATACTGCTGCTTCAATCATGGCAGTTGTTTTACCTGTATCTGAATGTCCTCTAAGTAATACAATATGACCTTGAGGGATACCTGGTACTGATGTTATTTCTTGGTAGGCATCAGAAAGTGGAATCCAAGTTTGTTCTTTAAATTTTGCTTTTGAAGATAGTCCTTTTTTATTTTTAAAGCTGTCTAAATTAAAACTTGCTTTAATTTCTGAGGAGACTGCCTCCGATAGCGATTTTTTCTTTCTTGCCATATAATTTTATTTAAAATGGTAAATCGTCAGTTTTTTTATCATCACTAAACAAATCATCAAATTGATCTGCTTTTGATTTTTTGACTGTTGATTTTGTAGTATCTAACGAATAATTAGATGATTTTTGATCACTATCAAATCCTACTGCAGGTTCAGAGATAATATCACCTTCTTCTTCAGAACCTTCAGGTGTTAACCATTCTTGAAGTGCTTCTTTCATTTCATCGTAAGTAAGTGGTTTAAATACTTTCATAGGATCAGCTTGTTCATTAAGTAATTTTTCTACTACAGCTTCATCATCTGAAAGTGGAGTAACTTTTAATGAAGGTCCAATTGATGTTTTATTGTAAGGTGTTCCTGTAACTTCAGGTCCTACAGTAGTTAATTTAATGTCTCTACCTCCTACAATATCAGTATAATCACCAATTTCATCATCAGCAGCCATATTTAAAAACTCTTGATAAACTTCCTTACCAAATTGCCACAATTTAACTCCTTCGTCTTCTTGACCTCTAACAATAATAGGAGCAAAAGTACGAACTTTAGCATCTAGTTTTTTAGCTAATCTCCAATTTTCTTTGTCATTAGTTCCACGAAGTTGCTTTGCAAACTCCATAATTGGATCTTTTTCACCCCAATTTTTAGGTGATGCCATTACACGCTTACTACCAATTCCGTAGTAAAACATCATTTCCGTAAATGGGTTTGCTTTGTTAAATTTAGAAGGAACAACACGAATGAGTTGTTTACCTACTGAAGGTTTCCAAAAGAGGTTTTTATTACCTCCACCACTGTTATTTGATTGCTTGTTCAGTGAGTCCAAGCGTTGTTTGATTACATTCAAATCCATAATATAACTTATTTTTATTTATTGATAACTAATATACGAACGATAGTTGGGGATGCCAAACTATAATTCAATAATTTTAAAAATCTTTGTGTTTAATTGCTTTATCTCATTATGCTGAGTGAGGAGAATACAGTTTCTATAATGTTGCCAATCTACTCTAAATTTGGGATCTACAATACCACCATTTAACCCTTTAATTAATTCATTTAAAGCATTAATAGTGTATAAAGTGTTAGAGTCTTTTTTACGATGGACTAAAATTGTATTTGAGGGAATATCGCTTACATTACCCTGTTCTACATTGTATGTAACAACATATTCATCATTGCTCTTAATATGAAGAACAAACATCTTATTATACATTATACTATACCTAGAAGAAAGATCTTCTATTAAAGAATCTAAATTCTCTAAAGTAGTGAATGTGCAAAATAACTTATTATTCAAATCATTAATATTTACAGGGGTATCGAAATCGTATTGTCCTGTATACATATGATTATTATTTTGTAAAATCGTAGGTGCTTCCATAACTTATCTTTGTAGTTAGTTTATAACTTTTTATTATTTTATTAATTTCTTTTACTATATCTTTTTCATCCTTACTTAGATCTAATAAAAATGCATCATAAGTATATAATACTAATTTTGTTTTTTTACCTCTTAGTAATTTTAATATATCCCATAATATACAAACGTTAGTTGATGTTTCCAAGTTTTGAAGAACATAATTCAATAACTTTTGCGGTTTCATATCTTGTGTGTCTTCTTTCCTAAGTATATACCCCGATTGAGGCATTTTAACCCAACCTTGATATTGAAAAGTATCCCACAAATCATCCGTATATGCTTGTACTTTTTTAAAAAATTCCAGATTCTTATATTGGTCGAAAACTCCCCCATATAATTGTTTAAATGTTAGTTCTTTAGCTTTTTTATAACCCACCCCATACATTTTAGCAAAGGCAGCATGAATATCTCCATCATCAAATTTATAACCAATAAGATTGGCTAATAAAGTAGGATGATAAGCACTAATGTCTAACTCAAGAAGTAAATCATTCCTAGGTATAAAGCATTGTCTTTGTCCATTTTCTTTATTAAGTGCGGCATAATTTACTCCATTAAATGTATTTGAAGGTCGTGTTGTAAGTGTTTTTAAATTATATTGAGTATAAACATAATCCCCATCAATGGGTTGAAAATGTTGCTCATATAATTCTTTATTTATTTTAAGACCATTAGCTTCAATAGCAGAAAAAACAATTGATGAGCGTTGATTAAACCACTGGCAATAATCATCTTTACAATCTATATTAAATACTCCTAAATCACTAAAAATTGCTTCACAATATTCATAGTGTTTTACTACCGGAATAATACGGTTTACATCTGTTTTATCACTATGGTATTTGTAAAAGTGTTTATAAGAGTGTGGTTGTTCTGGTATATACGTATTATGTGTAGGTTGAATGTCGAAAAGAGCTTTTAAGGGTAAGTATTGTAATGTTAGTTTTTTATCTCGTACATATATTTTTTCTATTTTACTTAGTGTTTGTATTACAACGTCTAATTCTAATGGTAAAGTTTCACTATGGTTAATGCATAGCATATATCCTTTATGTGCGTTTAATGGGCGTACATACAGCAATGATATGTCATCAAGGATGGGATGGGTGTTAAAATTATTAGGTATTACCTCTAAAAACACTTCATTAAAACCTTGACAACTAAAATTTTTAAATTGTTCGCTATCTTCTATTAACCAAAACATAGGTTGAATATACAAAGACAGTATCGATAATCCTAACTAGGTTTGTAAAATTGGGAATAATTTTTAAAGTATTTTACTAGACCCTTAAATTTATTTTGTTTTTCATATTGTGAAACTACATCAAAATTAATTTTTGATACTTCACTTGCAGTATCCCCTGTTAAAGTCCAAGTTATTTTAAAGGGTTCATATAAAGAAAATAAATACTCAGAACTAGCATCTTTCAAACCATTAAAAGTATCTTTATTGATTTCAATATAGATGTTTTGGTTTGTTCTTTTACATAGGTATCTTGTAAATGCCCCTAAACTATATTCTTTTTCACTTGGGGATGGTAAAAAATATTGAGGGATTAATCTTATTTCAGGATTATTGACATCTACCCCTCTAGCTAAATCATAAGCTAGAACTTCTTCGTAATTAGGGTTTAGATTTTCAATTGAACCTCTAGATTGAATCCCTAAAATTGATACTGATGAATCATTATTAAGGGGTAGTGGTGCAAATTTAATTAATTCTTCATATGGAGTATCTTGTGGATTTTTTTTAGTATAATACTTTCCTGAAGAGGTTGACCAATATGAGCCTATATAATTTTCATTAGTTGAAAGGGTAACAAACTCACCACCATTAGTAGATAAATTAGTTTTTATTTGGGATTGAGGAAAATACATAAGTAGTTTTTTATTTAAAAGGGATTGTATTATTCGGGGTTGTTCCCTTTGCTATTGTTCTTTCATCTAACCCTGATAAGGTAAGTGCTTTTACTTTAGTATCCCATCCTTTACTATCAACTTTATGCTCATTACCAGTACATACAAAATCTAAATTATCAGGGTATGATTTTGGAAGAATTTCGGTAGTTATATAAAATTTTTCCATAATTCTTAAACCTGAAAAACCTTTCATATCTAACCCCATATTAAATGGGATAAATCCCTGAATTGAAGGTACTTGATTGTCTTTGTTTAAAATCTGAGCTTGGTATTGATTAATTTCTTGATTTTGGGATAATGAAGAATTTATAAGATCCTGTGAAGGTGATTTCCCTTTTGTATAAAATGATTCTACTATACCCTTTTCAAATAGCTCGCCTATGGTTTTATTATATGTAGCCGCTAGTTCAGAGCGTTCAGCTTTAGTTTGTTCTATATGGTTAGCACTAAGTTTAGTTGGAGTTACACTATCTGTTAAACCTACATTGAATTTACTTAAACCCGTAGTATTTTTAACATCAGAATTTCCTTGTGTAGTTGAAATAGAAGTCATTGCCATAAATTCTTTAGATAAAGTAGAACTAATGCTAACTTTTTCAACAAATGACCCGTTTTCTTGGTTTTTCTTCCACCCATTAATATTAAAAAGGGTTCTTTCTTTAGGTGGTAAGGTTGATGTAGGTTTTGCTATTTTAGGATCCAACGGAACTTTATCTCTAATTATAATTTCATTTAAATCATGGTCAAATGATACTGAAAATTTATTAAGATTACCTAAAGCGTTTTGAATTCCAGAAAAAAGTTCGTCTAAAAATTCAAGAAGAATAACCCCACCATCTTTTTCAGATTTTTTATAACACTTGTTAATATAGTGGAGGTTAATAGGAAGTTCCATTAATGACCCAACCGTTGGTGAAGTCGTAAGAAAACTATCACCTATTACATCTTTAAACCAAAAGTTTGGAGATGGGTTAGTTATAGTAGCAAATTCATTTGTAAAAGGAATAATACAGACATTAGGATCTGCAGATAGTTGAGTAGGTTGAGTATAACAAAAATTGCCCCCTCCAGTATTAATATTGATAATTGGGACTTTTTTGGAAGGTTTATCATTTTCTCCTACTACATCTCCACCATTATACAATAATAAATTATTTTGAATAAAATCTAGCAATTTCCTTAATTTCATATATTGAAATGGAGCATTAACCTCCATTGCTTTTGATCTTGATTTATTATTAGATGTTTGGATCATTAATAAATCTTCAAAACCGGCATCTAAAGAATCTTTAAAAGTATTTAAAACCCTCACTTTAAAGTTGTTTTTAAAAGTTCTTAATTCCTTAACTCTCTCAAAACCCCCATCTTCATATGGTCTCCATTCCGATAGAGCATATTTTTGATATGAACTCTGACTTAAAAGGATTGACTTTCCTTTGCTCTTAATATTATCTTTTAAATATTCATAGTTTGCATATATAAAGCTAGTAAGGAGATCTTTCTCGTTATTTGGTATAGGGTTGTTTGGTGAAGGTGGGGTTATAGAGGGGTTTGAACGTTTTAATGTTTTACTTTTAAATGTCTCATACTCTCCATATGCTGCCTGTGCTGCTTTTTTATCTATGTTGTAATCTGTAGGGTTAGTTTCCCAATATTCAAAATATTGTTCTTTAACAGAGTTTTTAATTTCAACATTATATTTACCTTCATCATCTTCACATTTTATAGTAATGTTACCACAAGTAGATTTTGAACTTGTTGGTGCTGGTTTTTTCGTTGTGGGTGGAGCCGTTGGGGGTTTAGTAGATCTATTTATTGTTAAAGATTCAACAATATCTCCAATAGACATTGCTGAAATTTCTATATCATAGGAACCATCTGATTGTAGGTTCCATTTAAAATTGCTTATTTTACCATAATAACCATCATAATTTCCTTGAGAGCCTTTAGTTAAATCCCTATTATTCCCTATAAGGGTTCCGTCTCCTCGTTCTTTAAGAATTGCTTGGAATAAGCAATCTTTAGTATATTCTCTAGCATCACCATTTAGAAACTTTGTCATTAGGTTAAAAGCTTCAGTATTAAAATTTGCAGTAGTATACTGTGGGTCTTCGGGAACACCTTTAAAATATGTAGTATGTCCCCACTCTAATAAAAAAGTATAACCAGGATGCATAAATAGTGAATCTAATATAGCAAACTGTTCTTGGTTATACGCTTTTATTTTAATAGTAGCACTTCTTAAAGAGCCATTAGAACCCATATCTTTTATACTAATACTTTCAACTCCGGGCATTGGAACTAAACCCCTTCCTGAAGATGCAGAAAAACCATAAGCATTATTATTAATTATATTTTGACCGTTATAAGATGTATCTAAAACCCCGCTTTTTTGTTTAACAATTGATTTGGTATTTCCATTCTCATCCGTAGTAGTTTCTACTTTAGTTGTACCATTAAATAATACATACTCTTGGGATAACTTCCCACCTGAATAAGATTCACTACCTGTTAATTCTCTGCTTTTTTCTGGGGAGATTGAAACTGAAGATATTAATCTAATCCAAGCCGTATTATTTGTTTGCCATGCTAAAACATGCTCATTACGATTTTTTAAACCTAATAATTGTTGCCTTAAATTAACTTGATTTTTTACCCAGCCTCTTGGATTAGATCCTACTAAATTTGACATAATTTAAAACCTGTTTATATTTGAATACTCTTGTAAAATTGATGTTATGTTAATTGGGATACGAATTTGTGAGCCTACCGGAGGAAAGATTGATGTTGGGGGTATTGTTGGGTTTGCTGTAGCTATTATCCACCATAAACTAGAATCATTATAATATTGATTTGCTAACAAATCATATCTATCTCTTTCATCAGTTATAACATAGATATCAGTATCTAATAGAGGGATAGTAGGATAAAAGTTAGTTGAATAGTAACGATTACCCTTTAATGTTTTTAATATTTGTATGTCTGTATACCTATCCATTTACTTTTATATATTTGATCTTCCTTTTTTACCTGAAAATATTGAGGCTTCATTTGATAATTCCCAAGAATTATTGACTTTGGTTGCGTTTTTATAAAAATATCTACTATCAACGTCATCAGTAGGCTGTATTAACCCTGTTGGGTTTTTTATATCATATCCTATAAATTTAGAACCTTTTTGAGGTACAAAATTATGAATTGGGGTGAATGAAAAACCACTAACTTTAAGTACATGGGGGAGTTGTGCTATATTATCTCCCAAAGGTGTACCGTCTAATTTTTTAGCAATTTCCCAGGGGGCAGTTTCAAAACCTCCAATAGATATACCTTCAAGAACACCGGGAGTGTCAACTAAATAATCGCCTACGGTTAAATATACTAAATTACCTCTCATAAAACCTTCTTCACTATAATCTGGGGCTGTTAAAGATGCTAAATAGTTAAGTTTTTCATATAGTGGGAATTGTTCCTGTCTTGATTGAACAGCAACTGTAAAACCCATACTAATTTTTCTAGTAAAACCTCCATAAGTATAAAAATCTTCACCTCTACCAACATACTTTGTGCTACTGTACTTTCCACTAAATGAATCACTAAATGAATCTATAAAAGCTCTAAATGTAATCCAAGTTCTTTCTGAAGGGTCATCATTATTTACTACTGAAATTCGGAATTTTATAAAATCACTATTGGCAACATCCTTAGCTGGTGTTTTTGAAGAAGAATTATATAGAGGCTTCATAGCCATTCTATCACTAGTTTCCTCTAATTGATTACCTACGTCTGTTTTATTGTAAACAACATTGTAAAGCTCTTTACCATCTTTTTTTCCTCTTTTTCTTCTAACAGGTGAACCAATTGGATTTCCTAATAAAGTACCTTTTAATAAATTATTAGTACCAATAGCTACTTTACCTATACCATAAACATCATTTTCACCTGGTTGGAGTTTTGTGGATGATCTTAAATCTGTAGGGCCAGGGAATGGTTGTGAGAAAAAAGATTTAATATCGGGATTTATAAATGCTGGTATATGCCCAAATCCTACTCCTGTAGCTACAGCTTGTAGAGGAACTGATAATGGATTCCAAACTTGCATGGGATCAGCAAGCAATCCTTGTGCTAAAGCTACAGCATTAAAAGATAATCCTACATTAGTTTTAGTATAAAGCTTTAATAATCTTTCTACATCATCTACTGCTGCACCTACTCTTAATAAACCTCCTCTAATTCCAAAATCATTACTAGATGTAAATCCTTGTAACCCCTGATCTTCATCTTCATTTGAAGGGATTAAAGGATCAACACCATTTGGAAAAGCAGCAAAAGCCCCTTTAGCATCAGCTGATGAGCCATTACCAGGGCGGTCATTACCGAATCTTAATGATTTAAGATTAGTTTTTAAGTCTATTAAAGGCATATATTAGTTTTTATCCTGGGAGATTATCTACATACTTTTCTGGTGGAGTTTGAGGATCCAACTGTGATGTTTGTAAAGAATCTGGATTTAGGGGAACTGTTAATTTAGGAGCATTAACTCCTCTTTCAGGTGTTGTTCCATTAAAACTTAATGGGGAACCTGTAGTTTCTAATTTGTTAATTAATGAGTTTGCCATAATTTTATTTTTTAATTATATTGTTTTATTATACATATTACACTATTGGAGTTTGTAATTACCCATTACTAAGGCTGTACCTGCTTTTTCACCATCTATATAAACGTTACCACCTTGCTGTACCGCGGATATTAACATATCTAATTTAGCTTCAAGTGATTTACTAAATACATTCATTGATTTATCATCATTTAAAGGTACTACAGCTTCAGGACCAGCCTCACCTATAAGGGCATTTGTGGGACTATCTACTATACCACCTTCAGCAAATTCAACTCTTGGAAATTCAACTTTTGGAATGGTTTCTGGTCCTAAACCAGGTACATAATCCAACATAAAATTTATTGCCTTAATTGGTAGATTAAGAAGTCCTTCTAATGTTGCAATTACTAAATTTAATATACCTTCTCCAATAGCTTTTAAACCATCACCAACTTTGGAAAAATCACCTTCTAATAAACCAACAACAACATCTCCAATACCCTTAAAAATTTTCATTATTGGATCTAATATTGGTTTTAGGCCTTTAAATAAACTTGTAAGAGCAGGCATTAATGCTTTTACTAATTCACCAATTATATCAAAAATAGGTTTTAAAACGTCAAATATTGTTTTTATAATATTCACAATTGGGGGGAGAAGATCGGCTAATAATTCAGCAAATAATTCAATAATAGGCATTACTATATCTAGTATTGACATAATTACAGGAACAAGAGCTTCTATAATTTCCATAATAGGAGGAAGAAGATCGGCTAATAATTCAGCAAATAATTCAATAATAGGTGATAATGCTTCAAGAATAGTACCTATTACTGGTATTAATTGTTCTAATACTTCTCCTATAATTGGTATAATTTTTCTTGCTACCTCTGCCAACATTGCAACTATAGGTTTTAAAACTTCAATTATTTGTAAAATAGGATCTTTTAATGTATTAAATAAATCAAGTATTACAGGTAATATCATCTCTACAACTTCTAATAAGACTGGGATGATGGGTTCAAGGGCACTTAAAATTGCTTCTATAATAGGCCTTATATCTGCAAATAATTGCTTTATAAAAGGTAAAATCATTTCCATGATTTCTTTTAACACAGGAGCTAAAAATGCAACTATAGGTTCAATAATTTCCATTATTAAAGGTTGCAAATCTTTAAATAATTCTACAATTGGATGGAGAAGTTCAAATATTTTAGAAAAAGCTGCTTGTCTTCCTTCTTCGGATGCTTGCATACTTTCAGCAACTGAAGCCATAGATTGCATTGCAGCTAATGATTTGTCTTGTGTACTAACCATATCTGTGTTAGTTGCTTCATTTTCTTTAGATGTTACTAACATTTCGGCTAAACCATCACGAGATAAACCAACAGCTTTACCAAAGGCTTCCTGTTGAACCCTATTCATATTTTGGAATTCTTCAATAGAACCAAATTGGTTTTTGATTTCTTCCATTAATGTAGCATTATCGTTATTTAATGCTGCTTCTCTTGCTTTTTCTAAATTTAATTCTTTACCAGTAAGCAATTCAGCCTCCATTTCAGCCGCTAGTGAAGATTCAAGATCTAACATACCACTTGCTATAGCTTCTACTTTGGACATTTCCAAACCTAAAGCTTTAGCTTGGGCTACTTGTTTTACCATTTGTTGGGCAGAACCTTTTGAGTTAAGTTTAACAATTGCTGATTGTTTACCTACAGCTTGCATTAAACCTCTCATACTAACATTTAATTTGTTAGCTTTAATTGTTTGTTGGGCTGTAGAGGCCATTTCTTCTGCTACAACCCCACCTTCTTTACCTGCTAATTTAGCGAATTTTTGAATATCAGCTACATTTTCTGCTGATAAACCTGCAAATACTGATAATTTTGTAAAAGTAGCTAATGTAGATCTAGATAATTTTTCAGCACCATCTAAAGATGAATATATTCCTCCCGCAGCTTGAATAGCAGCACCACCTGTAATACCCATTTCACCAGCTATTCCTCTTATTTCTCCAGCTAATTTATTAGCATTTTTCTGGGATGTACCTAAAGTTCTAGCTAATCCTACATTTTCTGAACTTATTCTTTTAGCTGCTTCTTCACCTTTAGCATAAGCTTTTTTAATTTGATTAACTAATGCTAAAATTAAACCAAAAGGCCCTAAAGAAGACTTTAATGCTGCTCCAAAACCTTTAGCTGCCACTTTCATTTTTCCAAAGACTCCTAAACTTTTTTCACCTCCATTTGTAGCTTCTATAGCAAAATCTTTGGTTTTATTTCCTACTTCTGTAAATGCTTTCCCAAGAAAAGTACTACCTAAACCTAGTTTATTTAATGCTTTACCTGCCCCAGACATAATACCTCCAAAGGCACCTGTTGCACTATTTATATTTTTTTGTTTTGTTTTTTGATCTTCAAGATATTTGCTATTTTGATCTAATTGAGCACCTTGTTGTTCTAAAAATAAAACTTGTTGAGAAGCATTTGATAGTGAAGCACCTGCTTGGTCTAATTGGGCGGCTTTTTTATTTGCTAATTCTTGTGCTTTTTTTACTTCACTATCACTTACTGAAAGGCCTTGTTTTTGTGCGTCTACTAAAGATTTTAATTTATCTTCTGCTGTTTTAAGTGACTCATTTCTTTTTTTGTATATGTCTATACTATTTTTTTCTTTATCACTTAAATCTTTAGTAATAGCACCTATTTGCCTACCAATATCTGCTGATTTAGCTTGATTTTTTGCTATGTCTTTTTGAACATCATTAACAGAAGAATATTCACCACTAAGTTGTCTAGTTACTTTAACAGCTTCTCTAGTAAGAGATAAAGATGATTTGTCTAATTCACTTCTTTCTTTATTTTCACTTACAACATCTTTCATAACATCCGCTAATTGGGATGATAGATTAATAGCTTCAGACAAAAGATCATTGCTTTCTTTTAAATTTTTGTTCTTTATTTCTTCTGCTGTCATTTATAAATTGGTTATATGTTATAAATATCAAAAGGCATCATTTTTTTGATGCCTTTGATACATATGATGGTAAATTTACTTTTGGAGCGGGGATTGATTTACTAGGTTTATTTAATTTAGATTTATCAGGATTAACCCAATCTAAATCAGTATTAGATTTTCCATTACTACTAGTAGTCATGTTTGGATTTTGAGCTTCTTTTTCTTTTGTTATGTACTCCTCAATAAATTTATGAGTTACATTCCTTAACCATATAGGAAAATTATAAACTTCTCCCCAAGAATATCCACCACGCCCATAAAAAACAATTTCATGGATTATTCTAAATAAAGCAGCTCTATAATTCTGTGTCAGGCCATAAAAACCCGGCTTCCATCGGTACAATGGCCTCCTTCCCATCGTCGTCTGAAACGAACTGCATTTTTACATCAGGATTAATATTTTTAATATGTTTTCTTAATGCTGAAGAATCTCTAGCTAAAAGCATATTATCAACAAATTCCCTAATAGATTTTTTATCATCATCTCCATTTACAGATAAAATTTGGTGTTTTAAACGTGTAGAAATTGTTGGTGAAACACCTTTATTTACACGTTTTAATCCTTTAATTTCAGCATCAATTTTTTTCTCATCATGGCCTGTTAAAAACTTAAAAGTAATTTCATTTCCTGAATGGGGCAATTTAAAAGGAAATTCATTTAATTCTTCTTCACTAAGTTGATCTGCAGTTAAATAAGTTGGGTTTAATAAAGATAAATCTATTGTTACTAACTCATCTTTATAAGTAAATGTGTAATCTTTACCATAACCTAAAATACGTGCTGAAATTAGGATAGCATTTTTATCCCCTATTAATAGATCATTGTAAGGGAATTTAGTTACAATTAAAGATTTTAGTAATTTATCAATTACTGTTCCATCTTTAAGATAGTTTTGGTTAGTTAAAATATCTTCTTCTTTAGCAGTCATGTATTTTAATTCTACAGTACCACTAGATAAAGGATGGTCTTTAGGGTATAATAAACCCTTTGATGGCAATTCTACTACTTCTGTAGGGAATTTAAATTTAGTTTCGTTTTCCATAAATTTTTATTTGTTATAACTTGATTATCATATATAAATATGAATATAAAAAGGGAGTTTGACATAGCCAAGCTCCCTTTAAAAATAATTGCAAAATTGTATTAGTAATTCAATACACAGTAATCCATACCAATAGTAACTGTTAAGTTTTGAGCTGCTGCTTCATTATCCCAGTTATATTCTCCGAATTCTGCGGATTTAACAAAAGCACCTTTAATAATCCATTCAGAAACGATATCACCTACAGGACCTAAAACATCAATAGTTAAATCTTTTTTGTAGAAATCAGAATAACCATCTCTACCTGTTACAGATTCATGATGTAGACGAACCCATTCCATTACGGCTTGTGCTCCTGAAGGAGTGATTGGATCAAACATAGTCATTGTCAAATCATTCCATTTTAATTTACCCTTAATTTTTCTATATGTGTTGATGTGATTAAGAACAATTTCTTCCTGCGAGAACCCGACTGATGAAATACCCTTAATTGTATACGATGGAATACCGTCTACATACATGATAAATCGATTCTGTACTTTTGGTTCAAAAGCTGTGAAAAATATTTCGTTTGGATCTATTACTGCCATTTTGCTTTATATTATGTTGTTTTGTTATAAATATTAAATTTTTCTTTCTTTATGCTGGGAAAGTAGCTCCAGTTGGTAAAACATTAAAATCTAAGTAAATGAATTCAGCTGTTTTAGTTGGTTGTAAATAAATTTGACCAATTAGCTCATTTCTATCAATTACATCCGCTGTATTATTACTATCATCCATGATTACTTTAAAAGCATATAAACCTTGTCTTTGTTGTACTGATTCTAAGTATGGATTTACTTGACTTAAGAATGCATTTCTTGTAGCTATTGTATTTTGTTCAAATACTAAATTATCTGCTACTTGAGAAATATAAGATTTAAGTTGAATTAATAATCTTCTAACATTTACACGATCTAAAGCACTTGCTTTAGTTTGTAATGTTTTCTGACCAAATACTACTGTACCAGATCCTGGGAATGAAGCAATTGGATTTACTTTACCTTGATATAAAGTATCTCTATTTGCTTGTGAGAATTTTCTTTCTGGTCTAACTACTGTAGCTAATCCACCTCTATTTAAACCTGCAGGTGCAAACCATGCTTCTCCTACTCTATCATTGTAAGCATAAACTCCTGGAATCATTGTTGAAGCTGGAACCCATACTAATTCTCCTGTTTCTGGACTTGTTGTTTGTAGCCAAGGAGCATAAACTGCCGCATAACTTGAATTATATGCTGAAGCTTCTGCTGTCATAGCGTTAATTGTAGCTCCATAAGTTGAAGCATCTACAATTGCAATTGCATCTCCTCTTTCTTGTACCATATTAATTAATTTGGTAGTTGTTGAAGGTGCAGTTTCAATCATAATACCCGGTACTGTGATTGAGTTAAATAGATATTCATCTTGATTTGATAATAAATCAATTGAAGTTGTATAATTAGTATTATTTAAACCTTGAATATTCGCAGCGGTAGTAATTTGCTCATTAAATGCAGCTCCTGCAGTATTAAAATAAACTTGACCTGTTGCGTTTTCAAATGATCCACTAGCTATTGCTGGGAGTGATGCTGTGTATTCAGATTTAAAATCTCCATTATTATCAAAATATTGAGGAGTTTTTGCGTTTACAGCTGAAACATATACATATCTTGATCTATTTGGGAAAGTACCATTATCTTGAACGTATGGTGTTGTATCATTAGTATTAATAGTTTTATAACTATCACCTATTACTTTTGAAATATAATTTGGTGCTGTTGGGTCTAATGATAAATTAGCATAAGATTCTAATACTGTTTTTTCTGAAGTGTTATCATCACCTCTTCTAATTAATAATGAGAAAGTACCTGAAGAAGTACTAAATCCTGCTACTTCCCATCTTAAGTTATCAGATGATCCTGAAACTAAAGCGCCATCTACTTCTGAACCTGAACTATTCATAATTTCACCTTCACCAAATGTTTTTAAAGTAAAAGAAGTTGCTACTGCTACTCCACTACCTGAAATGTTTGTTGATGTTGCACTTGTAAATGACCCAGATACAACTCTAGTTACTAATAGTGTAGTTCCACCATTATTAAAATAATTGTAAGCTGAATTTGAAGTTAAAAATTCTTGTTGTAAACTTGCACTTAAGAAAGTTGTTCCAAATGCTTGAGCATATTCACTGTATGAGGTTACTAAAGTTGGTATTCCAACAGGTCCTTTAACTGTTGGGCCTATAATAGCCGCACCGGCTTGAATTGGTTGAGCGGTTACAGCCGAGAGGTCATTTTCTCTAGCTAATACACCTGGTGATAATAATGTTTCTGCCATTTTGTTGTAGATTAAAAATATGTTTTGTTATAAATATTATACTTTTTGTTAAAAGTCAAATTAGTATAATAACTTATTTATTTATTTTATTCTACAATACATATGACATAACCGTTTAAAAATGCAACAAATTTTGAATAGAAGTTAAAACTTGACTAGGTTTAATAGATTTAGTACACTCAAATTGTCTTGGGGTATCTTTGTGATCAGGACACCATTCCCAATCCCCAGGATTTAACCATTCTCTATTAAAACATCCTGTACAATTACCTTCAGGGGTTGAGACTCTTTCACAGTCTTCAAATTCAGTATAAGATTCACTAAATCCTGAAATCATTACTACTGGGGTATTAATAGCCCAAGCTAACCAAGATAATCCACTGCCAACTCCTATAAAAGCTTCGGCATGTTTTATTTGATTCATTCTTTTTTCAATTGGATAATCACCAGTTTCATCAATTACATTTAGTAAAGTTCCTCCTAATTTTGAATCATGCCATTTATCATTTAAAGGTTCATGGGTAATCATCATTACCTTATATCCTTTTCCATTTAGAATATCAATTATTTTTTGCCACCCCCCAGGATAATTCCAATACTTAGCATGTGCTGATGCGTGAGGAGCTATTACAACATATTTTTCTTTAAGGGGACGGCCTGTATTTAAAAAATTTACTCGGGGTTTTACCTCTTTATAATCTAAATTTAAAATTTTAGTTGCAGTTGCTTGTAATGGTAAAGGTTTAAAATCACAAGGAATTCTTTGTTCATTAAATACCCTATTATCTCCCTCACCATTATAAAACCATCCTATACCATACATAGCATATAAATCAGGAACTGAATCTCCAGGATTTACAAATTCTAATTCGGGATATAAATCTTCAAACCATTCATTTTTAAATGTAGAAACAATTACATTACATTTATGTTGTTTTTTAAATTCTTCAACATAAGGAAACCATGCTAATGTATCACCAATAGCATCTGAATCTAAATGGATATATATTCTTTTACCTTCAGGATTATAAGTATGTTCAAATACTAATTCGTTACTTTTAATATTATAAACTTTAATTTCCCAACGAACATAATATTTTATATTAGTTCTAGTCCACATATTATTATTAATAATTGTATCATGAACTATCTTATTAGTATCTAGATTTTTTATTATAACCTTATATTTTTTATCTTGTTTACCTAAAATTTCAATAAATGCTCCTTCAATAAAATTAACATTAAAAGTATTAGAGGGAACTTTAATAGGTAAATTTAAATTTTTTATAGAGTTATAGGTATTTATTAATTCTTGTTTCATAACACTTTATTATATATTTTAAATAAATCTTTTGTTCTATTTTCCCAACTAAAATCTTTTCCGGTTTGAATAGAATTAGCTACATATTTATTCCAATTACTTAAAATATCATCTAATCCTTCATTCATGCTGAATATATTACGGGGGGATCTCCATAAACCATGAAAATCTGTTTCCATTTCTATCCACCCTATAATAGGTAATCCACAAGCTGCAGCTTCTAATAATGTAAGATTAGGATGTCCTGCTTCTAATTCTGATGGGTGGAGGAAAATATCATGACCCCAGTAAATTTTTCTTAAATCTTTATTATCAGGCTCCCAAATAAAGTTTAGTTTAGGATAATTTAAAACCCATAAATTTTCATTTATCCAATTTTGATTGTTTTTAGGACCTACAATAGTAAGTGGTAAGTTATTTAATATAGCTAAACCAACTCCATAGGAAAATCCTTTCCTGTCATGTCCATTTTTACCACCCATACCATTATTAGCTAACATTAATAATTTAGGTTCATCTGGGTTTGGTTTATTAAATGGGGGTGGGAAAAATTCATCAGTATTTACACCATGAGGAAAATATATACATTTAGGATGATTAAAATACTCAACTAACCATTTAGCTGGCATTAGTGAAATTAATGAACCTTCAATTGCTTCTAAGTTTTCTTTAAAAGTAGCAGATTCTTTACCATAATATTTTACATGGTGATCATGTAATTGGTAAATGTAAGGAATTCCTCTATTTTTTAGTCCAATTGCTAAATTAGCTACGTGACAATGGACTATATCATATTCTCCAGGATTAATAAAGTTTTGTAGTTTATGGGTTGATTTATGACCTAATTTTATTTGGTTTTTTTCAAACTCCCATATAATTTTTTCAATGGCCCCCCAATTTTTTGGGGGTATAGCTAACCCACAAGCTGGGTCTACATGGCATATTTTCATAGTGTTGCGTAAATTTCGGGGCTATTTTCGTCCATTCCTTTAAATTCTTGTTCAATAATACTAAAACCTGGAAGGTGTTTAGTATAAATTTTATCAGCTGTACCTACTTTTAGGTTAGCTACATTACATACCC
>Ga0099847_1000251_pt1 | contig 18174 bp, 24 predicted proteins | sample CB_VirMetaG_2_FD_78178 | JGI IMG/M metagenome (GOLD analysis project Ga0099847, IMG submission 78178) | Freshwater to marine saline gradient viral communities from Chesapeake Bay - CB_1504_2 Viral MetaG | ecosystem: Environmental > Aquatic > Marine > Coastal | place: USA: Chesapeake Bay...
GCCAGGCGTATGATGTCGCGAAATTATCTGATTTTGGAGGTAGGCTGAAATTATGAAGATTGAGAAGGTGCAGATTTCTGAACTTACGTTTGACCCTGAGAACGCTAGGACTCATGACCAGCGAAACCTCGAAGCCATCCAGGGTTCCCTGACTGAGTTCGGTCAGCGCAAGCCTGTGGTTATCACATCTGAGAATGTCATCGTCGCTGGTAACGGAACGGTGCAGGCGGCGACCGCGTTGGGATGGTCACACATCGACGTGGTTCGTGTTCCGTCGGATTGGTCACGCGATCAGGTGAAGGCGTTTGCGCTTGCCGATAACCGAACGGCTGAGTTGGCTCAGTGGGATAAAACGGTTTTATCGGCACAGTTGCTGGAGTTGGATGAGGCAGGGTTCGACATCGAGGCCCTAGGGTTTGACTTGGTTGCCGAGAAGACTCTGGATGAGGTTGTGCAGGATGAGGTACCTGAACCGTCACCTGACCCTGACGCTAAGCCTGGCGACATGTGGCAGTTGGGTGAGCATCGTCTTATTTGCGGTGACTCGACTGTGCCTGAAACGTATAACCGGTTGCTTCATGACGGTATAGCAGATTTGATTGTCACTGACCCTCCATACGGTGTCAACTATGAGGGTGGTCATAACGCTACGAAGCGCAAGAAGTTGGAGAACGATGCCGTCGACATTTTCGCTGAGGCTGTTCCGTTTCTATACACGTATAGCAATCCTCACGCCGCCATGTATCTATGGTTTGGTGCAGGCAAGGGTCATTACGCTTACGACGCCGTCAGGAACAACGGGTTCGAGGTTCGTGCACAGATTGTCTGGCACAAACTCAAGGCACACTACGGGGCGTTCATGTCCCAGTACATGCCCAAGCATGAGCCGTGTCTGTACACGTACAAGCGTGGTGAATCAGCGCAATGGTTTGGACCTACGAATGAGGTCACGGTGTGGGAGTATGACCAGCCCTCACGGAATGAGTTCCATCCCACTGAGAAGCCTGTGCAACTTTTCGCCCGCGCCATCACGAACTCATCGAAGACCGGTCAGGTAGTCCTCGACGCCTTCGGTGGTTCTGGGACACTCATCATCGCCTGTGAGCAACTGAACCGGAAGGCACGTGTCATCGAACTCGACCCAGGGTACTGTGATGTCATCATCAGTCGTTGGGAAGCGATGACCGGCAAGAAGGCGGTCAAACTCTGATGCCTGCCGGTCGACCTCCAAAACCCATCGAACAGAAACGCATGCTAGGCAACCCTGGCAAACGTCCACTGCCAGAACCAGGTGAGGTCCAGGCTTTGCCCGCGATCAGCGAAATCCCTGACCCTGCCAGACCGCTACTCACTCACGGCCGTGAACTGTGGGACCGTGTCTGGTCTGTAGGTGCCACCTGGATTAGTCCGAACACTGACATGGAAATCCTTCTGATGACATGTGAAATGGTGGACGAACGGTGGAACCTGAGGATTCAGGTGATGCAAACCGATGACCCGCGTATGCGACGTGGCCTCCGAGAACTCGACCGTCAAATCGTGTCGAACCTTTCTTTGCTTGGTTTTACACCCGCTGACCGTTCACGCCTAGGTGTCGCTGAGGTGAAAGCGCGTTCGAAACTGGAAGAACTACTGGCACGTTCTGACTCATGATCAGGGTCATCAGTGGGCCACCGTGTGCAGGCAAGTCCACGTTCGTCACTGAGAACGCCTTACCTGGCGACATCGTCATCGACATGGACTTGATTGCATCAGCCATGGTGGTGGACGACATCGAGGTACATGACTATTCAGATGAGGTCAGGCAGATTGCACGGTCAGCACGGAAGGTCGCCGTCAAAGAAGCGTTGCGTATAGGGCAGATTAGTCGACGCAACGTGTGGATTGTTCACACCCAACCTGATGCTGAGTGGTCCAGAATTTATAGGATGCACAACGCCAGAGTGACAGTCGTCGACCCTGGACGTGATGAGTGTCTGAGAAGATTGGCTGACAGACCTTCCTCGCAACACGTTCGAACGAAACGAGTGATAGATGACTTCTATGCCAGACGTTGAATCGTGGCCACCACGGTGGATGACACCCGTGCCTGAGGGTGCCACGTTCAAGAAGGCTGAACTGGCGATCGATTTCATCGACACGTTCGGAGTCATCACGAAGGATTCTGTGTCAGGCCGTGCCGGTTCCAAACTGGTACTTCGTGACTGGCAGAAGGAACTCATTCGTCAGTTGTATGCACAGGATGAGTCTGGAGGATTCATCGCGAAGACTGCACTGATAGGCCTTCCCCGCAAGAACGGGAAATCGGCGTTGGCCAGTCACCTGGCAGTTTTCGACACCATATTCGGTCCAGCCGGTGGGGAAACCTACTCAGTAGCGGCGACCCGCGACCAGGCACGTATCGTGTTCGGTGAGGCTAAGCGCATGATCGAGGCTCATGAGGAACTCAGGGATTTGACGAAACTGTATCGCGACGCCATCGAAATCCCAGCGAAGGGTTCTGTCTACCGTGTGCTATCTGCCGAGGCAGGTGCCGCCGAAGGTCTGAACTCCAGCGCCATCTGGGTGGACGAACTTCACGCCCAACCCAACCGCAAAATGTTCGACGTGATGTCACTGTCTATGGCGGCCCGTGGCAACAGGGCACACATGGTGTCGATCACGACGGCCGGTGTGAAATCGGACTCGACCGGTCGCGACTCCATCGCCTTCGACTTGTACAACTACGGCAAGAAGGTGTCAGCCGGTGAGGTGTCCGATGATAACTACTTCATGGCGTGGTGGGAGGATGATGGCCCACACAGTGAACCTGAAACGTGGAGGAAGGCAAACCCAGGGTTCGGTGACCTCAATGACCCCTCCGACTTCGAGGCCGCGGTCAGACGTACACCTGAAGCCGAGTTTCGTACAAAAAGGATGAACTGCTTCGTATCATCTGCACTCTCATGGCTACCTACGGGGTCATGGGAGGCCTGTGAGGGCGACGTAACCATCAGCCCCGATGAGGAAGTCATCCTCGGATTTGACGGGTCTTTCAGTGGCGACTGTACTGCTTTGGTCGCGTCGACGATTCAGAAGGATGACGAACCAGTGAAGGTTCAGTTGGTGAAAATCTGGGAGAAGAACCTGGACACTGACGATGAGGACTGGCGGGTCGACATTGCTGAGGTGGAGCAGACCATCATCCAGTACTGCCAAGACCATCCCAAGGTTCTCGAAATCGCGTGCGACCCGTTCCGGTGGCAACGATCAATGCAGGTGCTGGCTGAACTCGGTCTACCAGTTATTGAGTATCCATCCACCTCACCCAGACGTATGGTCGGCGCTTGTGCCAAGTTCTATGACATGGTCATGGAGGGCACCGGCTCCATCATCCACGACGGGAACCCCACACTGGGCAGGCATCTGGCCAACGCGGTCGTCAAACAAGACAACCTAGGTCCCAGGATTGTGAAAGAGAGTCGTTCGAGTCCTAGGAAAATCGATGCGGCGGTGGCCTGCATCATTGCCGTTGACCGCGCCACGGTCGCTAGAATGGAACAGGTAGTGCCTCAGTTCTTTGGATAGGCTATGGGAATGTCATCAATACTTCAGATTGCAGGAATCACGGCCATCACCGTTGGGGCACTCATCATTTCCATTCCAGTCGGAATCATCGTGGGCGGCGTATTCCTGACTGTTGTCGGCATCGCCCTGGGACGATAAATGGTTTTCAATAGGTTCTTCGAACAGCGCGGGATTTCTTACCAATCAATCTTCGCGTCCGGTGACGACATTGCGTTCGGCACACACGCTGGCACAAACATAAACAGTGACACCGTCTACACGGTCAACGCGGTGTTCAGTGCCGTGAACCTAATCAGCACCACACTGTCCACACTCCCACTGGATGTTTTCATCAGGGATGATGGCACACGCAAACCGTTCCGTCCGAAGCCTGAATGGGTCAATCACCCTGACGTTGCCCTGCCCCGTGAGGCGTTCTACTCGGCCGTGTTCACCTCCATGCTTCTCGAGGGTTCAGCATTCATCCGTGTGTTTGCCAATCGTCGCAATGAGGTCGTCAACCTGGTTGTACTGAACCCGTTGACAGTTGAGGTGAAACGCAACGGTCTGGGGTTCCTCCAGTTTAATGTCGAGGGCGAAACCGAAGCACTGACCTCTGATGACATCATCTACATCCCTGACCTGATGAAGCCTGGTCAGGTTCGAGGCATTTCCCGTGTGTCAGCACTTAAGGAATCGTTCGGTCTGTCACTCGCTTTGGAGCGATGGGCACAAACCTTCTTCGGTAGCGGCACAACGATGGCAGGTGTGATCGAGTACCCTGGGGCGCTTTCGGCAGACCAGGCCGCTGACCTCAGAAACGGCTTTGACAATTCTCACCAATCCTGGAAGAAGGCACACCGAACCGGTGTCCTCACAGGTGGTGCAACATTCAAACCAACACAGGTCGACGCTGAACAGTCACAGGTCATCGAGGCACGTCGCATGGCCGTCGAGGATGTCGCCAGGGCGTTCAACATTCCACCACACCTCATGGGTCTACCAGGCACAAACACGTTCGCGTCAGTGGAAGAAAACAACCGTAACTGGGTGACGACGAACTTGAGGCCACTGGCATCGAAGGTCGAATCGGCGATGTCTGTCCTCATGAACCGTTACCGTGGTGGCACCGAAGCCTTCTTACGGTTCAACCTCGAGGGTCTGCTACGCGGTGACCTCGACGCTAGGACCAACGCCTACTCTCGCATGATTCAAATGGGTGCCATGTCTATCAATGATGTGCGCATTCTGGAGGACATGCCACCGGTCGACTCCGACGCGGCGCGTCAACCACGTGTGCCGTTGGCGAATGTCAACATGGAGGACTCCGATGTGAAGGCTCAGATGGAGCGCGTCAAGATGGTTCAGGCGCTGGTCTACTCTGGGTTCTCACCTGCCGAGGCTTTGCAGGCTATCGGTCTGCCACCTATCGACCACACCGGCTTGGCGTCTGTACAGTTGCAGGGTGTCGCACAGGTCGACCCTGAGGACACGTCGGCACCGTATGAAGACAAGGTGACCTAATGGCCATTGTGAACCGACAAGTAACTCTGAGTGACACGGTAGCGAAACAAATCGTTGGCGCTGACAACATGCCCCACGATGTCGTCCTCCACAACTCATCGAAGTCATCGAACAACTACATCTGGATTGCCGGTGGGTCTGCTACTGCGGGAACCGCGAACGGCATGCACATCGACGACTCCGACACTATCTACATGACCTTGCAACCTGACGACGAACTGTGGGCCATTTCCACACCCAGTGGTCTGATTGTTCACGTCACAGATATTAGGAAGAACGACTAGCGTGCCCTACTTCATCACTGATGAGTCGCCTGACTGTCCAGCGTGGGCAGTCGTAAAAGAGGACGGCGAAGTCATAGCGTGTCACGATACAGAACAGGATGCTATCGACCAGATGGTCGCGATCAGTGTTGCTGAGGACATGGAACCAGGTGGCACCTATCAGGGCCGTTCTGAAAACCGTGCAGAACCAGGCGAACTATCTGTGGGCGATTTCGTGTCATGGAATTCATCAGGTGGACGCGCCCGTGGGCAAATCGAACAAATCGTGACTGATGGTTCTATCAATGTGCCTGACAGTGACTTCACTATCAATGGCACTGAGGATGACCCTGCCGCGCTCATCAGGATTTACCGCCTCGAACAGGATGATGACGGTGACTCATACTGGGATGACACAGACACACTTGTTGGTCATCGCTTTTCGACGCTCACGAAAATCGAACCATTGGAGCGTTCCGTTCGCCAGGTGAACCTGGTTGCACCGGCTTACATGAGGGCGTCGGCACGTCAGGGCCTCCGATACTACGAACAGGGTTTGGCCGGTGATGGTCTGGAGGGCAGAACCGTCACTGAGGCGCGTCAGATGGCGCGTGGTGACTCTCTGACACCTGACAAGTGGGTTCGTATCGCCGCATGGGTGGCACGTCACATGGTCGACCTGGACGCTCCAGGCGCGAACCCTGACAGTGACGACTACCCTACACCTGGCGTCGTCGCACACCTTCTGTGGGGTTCTGGCCCGTCGAAACGGTCAGCCCGCCGTGCGATGGAATATGCTGAGGGCGTGGTTGGTAGAATTGAACAAGAGAATCAAGACCGTAGCAGTGCAAAGGGTGAGGCAGTGAAGAAACTAGAAACTCGCACACGTCCAGTCGACTTCGAAGTCCGTGAACTGGAGGACGGTGGCCTGAGGTTCGAAGGGTATGCGGCAGTGTTCAACAGCCGGTCTGAGGACCTGGGTGGGTTCACTGAGTTCGTGGCCCCTGGCGCGTTCAAGCGATCACTACGTTCCCGCAACGATGTGAAACTTCTGTTCGACCACAATCCTGCCAACGTGCTGGCGTCGACCCGTGCAGGCACGATGACTGTCGAGGAAGATGCCCGTGGCCTGAAGGTGACCGCTGATTTGGCTCCGACGACTCTGGGCCGTGACGTATCTGTGTTGGTGAAGCGTGGCGACATCGATTCCATGTCGTTTGGTTTCAGTGTCATCCGTGACTCATGGAACCCTGAGGGTACTGAGCGCACACTGAACAGTGTCCGACTCATCGAGGCCAGTATCGTTTCATGGCCTGCATACGCGGGCACCGCTGGCACCGTATCGGTTCGTGGCCTGGAGCGTGTGGCGCGATCAGCCGATGTGGATGCTGACCAGTTGGCTGACGCCATCCTGAAACTGGAGGAAGGCGCTGACATGTCCTCGGAGGATGTCGACCTGCTATCCAAGGTTATCGACAATCTGAAACCAGAACAGGCCGAACCTGAGCCTGCCCCGGTAGACACCAAGGCTGATGACCTACTGGCCATCAAGAAGAAGAAACTAGAAATCCTGGAGTTGCTTAATGGCTAACAAAGAAGACATTCGGAAGGCAATCCTGAAGGTCGCCGGTAACCCTGAGAACGGGGTTATCAAAGACCTGGCAGGTGCTATGGCTGACGCCGTCGTGGCGTTGGATGAGCCTGAGGTCAAATCATATGACCCAGTGAAGGAAACCCGCGTCATGAAAGCGCCAGAGAAGCGCTAGACGGGTTGCCCCGCTGACTTCTCCCTTCTAGTCAGCGGGGTTCCTTCATGCCTAGGCGTAGACCGTGTCAGGCAGTACTGGGTAGTCGATGACTGAGTGGACTTCGGCAAACACTGTCGAGAATGGTTGACGGCACTCCGAGGTGATGCCAATGCCTGAGTACTCCCCAGCGATAGGTGAGTGCCATGAGTAACCGTCAGGCAGTACCACCTCCACCTTGGTGTGGTTGGTTGCAGTCGTCACAGGCGACGTATCCAATGGTCACGTCAGCGTTCTGTGTTTTGGCTAGGTCTAGCAGTTGTTCGCGTGCGCTGGTCATGATGGTCCCTTCTTTGCTTTCTGTCATGTGGTCGATGGCACTGAAGAACGTGTCGACCACTTTGTCCATTTCGTCGAATGTGCTGTTCATCATCCCTACTTCGCTTCCATAGTTTGGAGGGTTTCACCCTGGCTGTTAGTAAGCGCGATTGACCCTAGCGCCCACGGGCCACTCTTGTCGTCGTAGGCCCTATCCATGATGATGTCCACCGCTTCCATGATGGCCTGATCATCCGATGGTGCAGAAAATGTGACACCACTAATCTGCCTCCCTAGTGTCGCGTGGATTTCGTATGTATTCATGATGTTTCCTTTCTAGATGATGTCGTCGAGGTCAAACGCGATGTGAGCGTTCTTGATGTCGATGTGGTTGCCGTCAGCGTCGATGACGGTGGCGGTGCTGAGAATCATGTCGCGACCCCACACCTCCCACTGGAGGTCAGTGATGCGATAGGTGTGACCTTCGGTGAGGCCATGCCCGCTGATACGGCAGACACGGTCCCACATGGTCCAGGCGATTTCGGTTGCAGTGTTCATGGGCTACTCAGCCTCCTCGTCAGCGAAGCAGTCAGTACAGACGATGATGTCTTCTTGAGGCCATCCAGCGTTGTCGGCACCACATTCATCACATTGGAGTGAGGTTGTTTTGAGGGTTTGCATTTGGTGTTCCTCCTATGCTTTCTTGGCCAGTAAGGCCATGGTGAAATTCTTGTTGCCGGGACGCCTCACCATGATGTGCCGGTTTGAATATGGGCGATTTTGGTCAGACCCCGTTGCTACATTGACGGCGTCTGCGTCTTCGTAGGTGCTGAAGATTTCTGACTTGCGTTGCATGACACTGCCGTCGGCATTGAATTCTGTCCACTTGACAAAGAACTCTGAGCCAGTTTCGAAGGTTTCCGTTGTGTAGGTCATTGTGGTTCCTTTCTCTCGGTTGGTGATGACTCTACTGTATATGACTAGACACATAGATGTCAACTACATACGACAAGAAATCTGACGCCAACCACACACCACTGTCTACAATAGAAACATCGGAAGTTCGTTAGCGATGCCGAACGGTTGAGCGTCATCCGCCACCACACCCATATCCATTCCAACCATTGGAGAAACATCAATGTCTGAGTTCATCAAGCGCTCAGAGGAAACCCGTGCGAACCTCGTCATGCAAATGCGTGACGTCATCGACTCTGTCGAGTCTGAGGGCCGTGCGATCGACTCTGAGGAATTAAGAAAACTGGACACCCTTGAGGCCGAGTACCAGCGTCACTCCGAGGCCATCGAGGTTGCCCGTCGCAACGAAGAGCGTGCCCACGAAGCATCTGAGGCCGCCGGTTCGTTCATGCCCAAGGAAGAGTCCCGCAACGCCGGTGAAATCTTCCGTGCAATGGGACGTGGTGAGGTTCGTGAACACAACTTCGGTTTTGAGTCACGCGCAACCCTGGTTCCTTCTGCTAACACTGTTCCCGTCGACTTCCTCGACCAGGTATTCCTCAAGGCACGCCTTGTGGGACCCTACCTCGAGGTGGCAGACGTCATTCAAAGGTCCAGCGGGTCAGATTTGCGTATCCCCGTCATGACGGCATACTCGACCGCGTCTGAGTACACGGCTGGTTCTGCTATTGCAGAAAGCCAGCCCACGTTCTCAAGCCTCCTCATCCAGCCCACAAAGCAGGCATTTTTGAGTTCCATCGCGAATGAACTGCTAATGGATGCTGGATTCGACATCGAGGGCACCATCGCCGACCAGGCTGGAAACGCTATTGGTACTCGTGCCAACACCGTCATCCACGCCGCCGTAACTGCAGTGGCCGGTAGCGGAATTACGGCCGGGACCACGAATGCCATCACCGCCGACGAGTTGCTGGAATTGGCATTCTCGGTCGATGGAGCAGTTCGTCGCCTCGGTTCGGCCGCCTACATGGTGTCCACCTCCACGGCCGGTGCAATCCGTCGCTTGAAGGATGGTTCTGGAGCATATGTCTTCGAACCCATCGTTGGAGCGAACGGTGTCAACGGTGCAGTCAACGCCACAGGTACCATCCTCGGATTCCCCGTGTATGAGAACCCCAGCGTCGCAAACATCGCCACCGGCACCAAGCCTGTGTTCTTCGGAGCATGGGACCAGGTGAAGGTTGCCACCACCGGTTTGGAGGTCGCCACTTCTGTGGACTACGCCTTCAACCAGGATGTGACCACCTACCGGTTCACCTACCGTCTGGGTGCCGCTGTGACTGACTCCAGCCACATCAAGTACCTCGAAATGGCCTAGCCTTTCGACACTACGGAAACCCTCGTCAGTCCCAGTGACTGGCGGGGGTTTTCTGTATGCTAGGCGTCATGCCAAAACATGAGAGAGTTCCGAACGCCGCACTGAGCCTTATCAGTAACACACCTGGAACTAGTACGGGGTATGGAGTCCAAGCCCAGTACTTGGTCGACCGTCTAATGCGACACGGTGTGAAAACCGCCGTCCAATCCAACTACGGCCTGGAAGGTCTGTTCGACAAGATACGAACCAAACACGGTGACGTGATGCACTACCCCAAGGGGTACCGGCCCTACAGTGACGACGTCATCGCGACCTGGGCGAAAGACTGGGAAGACAAGAACCCTGGGGTCAACCACGCGATCATGACCTTGTACGACGTTTGGGTGTACAAGAACCTGAAGTATGACGGCCCCATCATCGCCTACGTCCCACTCGACCACATCACTATCCCGCCGATGGTGAAAGAGTTCCTGCAACGCGACAACGTCACACCGGTCGCCATGTCACCCTTCGGCAAGCGCATCATGGAGGACCGTGGCATCGACTGTCACTACGCCCCACACGCGTTCGACGCGAAGATATATAACCCGACATATAAGGTCGACGGTGTTCCGACACGTGAGTTCATGGGGCTCACTGATGAGCATTTCTTGGTCAGCATCGTCGCGGCCAATAAATCAAATGGGATACTCCATCGCAAGGCCCTATCCGAACAGTTGTTCGCATACTCCCTGTTCAAGAAGAAGCATCATGAGGCGCGACTGTACCTACACATGGAACCCTCAAACGTGTTCGGAGGGTTCAACATTCCACGCCTACTCGACGCGATAGGCCTCGACAAGAATGAGGTCATCTTCCCTGACTCGACCCTGCTACGTGTGGGATACCCTGCAGAACATCTGGCCGCGTTCTACACCGCGTCAGACGCCGTCATGAACGTCACCTACGGGGAAGGGTTCGGTGTGACCAGCATCGAATCACAAGGGTGTGGTGCCCGTCTTCTCACATCATCGTGGACGGCATCACCTGACCTGGCCGGTCCAGACTCCTTCCTTTGCGATGGCGAACCGCTATGGGACGAACCGCAAGGGGCGTTCTATATGCGACCAACACTGTCGTCGATGGCTCAGGCCCTCGAGGCCGTGTACGAACAACCACGTGGTATCAGTCACGCCAACATCGAATTCGCGAAACAGTTCGAGGTGGAGCATGTGTGGGACACCTACTGGTTGCCGTTCTTCATGGAGTACTACGGTGAAACTTTCCCAACTGGCTGACATCCATGAGGGTGAAACCATCTGGGTGTTCGGCTCAGGTGCATCCATCCAGTTCCTGGACCCCGCGTTCTTCGATGACAAGGTGTGCATCGCAACGAACCTGATCACGCAACACTTCCCGCTGAGGGAGTATTACCTGTTCAGTCACTATCACCCAGCGGTGAAACAATCGTTGAATGACCCTGGCATGGTGGTGGCCGTCACCCATGACTTGTGTTCCACACGCTGGCCAGGCACATCGTCATACGGTGAGGGCGAATGGTGTTTCGGTCGCACACCTCCAGCGCACGTCGTCATCAATGAGTTGACCTTCAGAGAACCCATGGGCTCATCGTTTGACCCGTCACGTCACAACAAGGATGGGGAGTTGGTGTTCGGTTCGTCATCTATCCACGGGTCGATTCATCTGGCCGCACACATGGGTGCCAGAAACATTGTTCTGGTTGGTGCTGACTGTGGCACTATCGACAACATGCACAGGGTCGAGGGGTACCCTGCCGGTCACACACCATGGCAGTTGTACGACAACCACCTGATCGCGATGAAGAAATGGTTGGGTCAGAAGTATGGGACCAGGGTGTACTCACTAAACCCGTTCGTCAACTTCAACCTCGAGGGCCACAAGTTCCAAGGGGTCCACGATGCTTCCTAACCTGATTGTGCCGGTGCTGAACCGGTATGACCTACTCCAGCGCATGTTGGACTCCATCGACTTCCCTGTTCGCGACATGCTCATCATCGACAACGGTGGTGAACTGGACACGGTGGCGTTCCCTAAACCTGTGTTGAACAGTCACGTGTTGTCTATGCCGTCGAACCTGGGCGTGGCAGGGTCATGGAACCTCGGCATCAAACTGTTCCCGCATGACAGTGTGTGGACGTTTGCGTCGAACGATTGCTGGTTTGAGCCAGGTGCCCTTGAGCGACTCTCACAGGCGCGTAGGGACGAAATCACTTTGTCTGAGGTGTTCCCCTTTTGGCAGGCATTCGCTATCGGTGATGAGGCGCTGAGAAGGCTGGGTTTGTTCGATGAGGCCATCTACCCTGCCTACGGGGAAGACGTGGACATGATGAGGCGTGCTAGTCACCATGACGTGCCGATTCGGAAGGTACCGATACCGGTGAACCACGACAACAGTTCCACGATTCATTCTGATCAGCGTCTGATGGAGTTGAATCATCGGACTCATGGTTCGAACCGTCGATACTATGACGACAAGGTGGCGCGTGAGGACTTCGGCCCTGGAGGGTGGTCACTGGAGCGTCGACGCGCAAATGCCTGGGACGCGTCCCCGGTAGAATAGAACCTGGAGGCTTTCAATGGCAATTACTAATGGCTACGCCACACTCGCTGACGTTAAAGGTGCATTTAGAATCACAGACAACGTCGATGACGCGCTGATTGAACTTTCAATCGAATCAGCGTCGCGTGAAATCGACGGCTACTGTGAGCGCGTGTTCTACAACGCTGGAACAGCAACACGGGTGTACATCCCCACAGACACGTTCTACACAGAAACAGACGACATCATCAGCGTCACCACACTGAAGACATCATCGACCGGTGAATCGTTTGACACCACCTGGTCAGCATCAGGCGACTACCAACTGGAACCACTGAACGGAATATCAGGTGGACTCATCGGACATCCGGCCACACGTATTCGTGCCATCGGTTCCTACCTGTTCCCCTTGTGGTCACCCAAGAACGTGAACAGTCATGAGGCGACCGTGCAAGTCGTAGGTGTGTTCGGTTGGTCTGCAGTACCCACGGCGATCAGGCAGGCCACCATCATCCAGGCCAGCCGCCTGTTCAAAAGACTAGATACTCCCCTCGGAATTTCCTACGATGAACTTGGAAGCCTTCGCGTGGGCCGTGTTGACCCAGATGTCGAGAAATTAGTCATGCCCTTTAGGAAGGTGAGGATGGCGTGACCAGCATCACGTCTATCAGGAACGCCCTAGCGACGAACCTGGCAACCATCAGTGGACTCAGAACAGCGTCCACCATCCCAGACAACCCTATGCCTCCACAGGCGATTGTCATGCTGGAGAACGTCGACTATGACAACGCATTCCAGAACGGTCTGGTCACCTACCAGTTCCGTGTATCAGTGTTGGTGGCCCGCGCTGACGAACGGTCAGCACAAGACAAACTGAACACCTACGCGTCGACCGGTGCCGGTGGCATCAAGACCGCGATCGAGTCAGACAAGACCCTCGGAGGTAACGCCTTCGACGTAAACGTATCGACGATGACAAACATCGGTACGGTATCATTAGGTGGAGATGTTGCGATGCTTTCAGCAGACTTCATCGTCACCGTATATAGCAACTAAGGAGAAACAAAGTGGCCCGTTTCGTCGCTACAGACTATGCCATAAGCGTGAATGGTCAGGACTACTCGTCCAACATTGCCGCGGTGACCTTGGACATCACCGCCGACGCTGTTGAAACGACATCGTTCTCATCTGATTACCGCAACCGCATCGGTGGACTGAAGGATGCATCAGTCACCATCGATTGGCACCAAGATTTCGGTGCCTCAGGAATCGACTCGGTTCTTTTCCCACTGATTGGCGCGAACGCCACCGTGGTGATCAAGCCAACCTCTGGTTCGATTTCTTCCAGCAACCCTTCCTACACAGGTGTGTTCCTTGTGGAGTCCTACCAGCCATACGCTTCCAGCGTGGGGGACCTCGCAACGTTCAGCACCACTTGGGGTCTGGCAGGCACGGCAGGAATCACACGCGCTACTGCCTAATTTAGGTTAGACTGACCAACATGAAACTAGAGTTGGTCATCCAGTACGCTGACGGTACAGAAAAGACAGTCACGGTCAAGGCCGTCGACATCGTCGCATTCGAACAACATTTCGATATGTCGATGTCACGCCTCGAGAAAGAAATCCGTATGACTCACCTGTTCTTCCTGGCACACCACGCCCAGAAACGAACCGGTGACACTAAGGACGATTTCGACAAGTGGCTTGATGGCGTTGACAACGTCGTCATGGGGGAACAAAAAAAATAGTCGGCCTGGGCGATGACTCCATGCATTGGAAGGTCGCCACCATCGCGGTCGAAACAGGCATATCCCCTCTGGACCTTCTGGAGTTAGAACCCAGGATGTTGTGGACCATGGAGCGCTACATGATCGCGCGTGCCCAGAACCAACAGAGGCACTCTCGACACCGCCGACGGTAGAATGGAGGCTAGGGGTTAGGAGTCTGTGTGAAAATCGACACACGTATCGACGGGCGTGAAATTCAGGCAGTCATTCGTGACCTCAAGCAGATAGACGCCCGTGTCACACGGAAACTGCAACAGAAGTTAGCGACTGGTCTAGGCCCCACTGTGGCAGAAATCCACGCCGCGATTCCTAAGACTCCACCTATCCAAGGACGTGACGGTCGACCCTCCATGTCACACCGTGGTCGCACAAAATGGCGTGGCGCTAACAAACCCCAGGTGAAGTTCTCCACCGGTAAGTCAGGTGGATGGAACAACCTGTTGGCCATCGAGGTGACCGGTGGTTCCCGCGGTGTCGGTTTCAACTATGCGGAACTCGCTGGTATCAGACCGCGATCAGCACGGTCTAATCAGTCCCGCACATATACACGTCGTGGTTCGTCAGCCAAAATGAGTCACAGGGTGACTACTCAAGGCGACGAGTTCATCGCCGCTTTGAATAGGGCCAAACCTATCAAGGGTGTCGCTGGTCGATTCGCCTACGATGAGTTCCTCAAGTCACGGCCGAGGATTATCCGAGTGACCGCGTCTATCATCGACGCCTTCATGAGGGATTACAACCAGAAACTCGATTCTAGAATGTGGGGTCTGTAATGGCTGGCGGTCCAATTCGTCTTCCTATCGTCAGCAAGTTCGATGACAAGGGCATCAGGCAGGCTGAGAAGGCCCTAACCAACTTTGGCAAGAACGCTGGCATCGCGTTGGGTGCGGCGACTGCCGCGGTCACCGCGTTCGGTGCAATGTCTGTGAAGGCGTTCGCTGACTTCGATGCTGAAATGACGAAGTCGCTGGCCATCATGGGGGACGTGTCTGACGCGCTACGCACAGACATGGCAGACGCCGCACGTGAGGTGGCGAAACAAACCACGTTCAGTGCTAACGAAGCGGCCGAGTCATTCTTCTTCCTGGCGTCTGCAGGTTTGGATGCACAACAGTCCATCGACGCCCTGCCTACCGTTGCCAGGTTTGCACAGGCCGGTATGTTCGACATGGCTCAGGCGACAGACCTTCTCACTGACGCTCAGTCAGCGTTGGGTCTGACCAGTGAGGACAGTGCCGAGAACCTGCAGAACATGGCTGACCTTTCTGATGTGCTGGTCAAGGCCAACACGTTGGCGAACGCATCAGTGCAACAGTTCTCCGAGGCGCTAACAAACAAGGCCGCGGCGTCGATGAGGTCACTGAACATTGACATGGAGGAAGGTGTCGCGGTTCTGGCCGTGTTCGCTGACCAAGGTATCAAGGGCTCCGAGGCTGGTACCACTTTCAACGCAACCATCCGTGGTTTGACTAACGGTGTTCTACGTTTCGCTGACCGTTTCGAGGCGATGAACATTGAGGTGTTCGACGCCCAGGGAAACTTCAACAACATGTCGGACATCATCAGCGACATGGAACAGGCCATCGGCCATCTGAGTGTGGAGCAACAACGCGCCGCGTTAACCCAGTTGGGGTTCACTGAAGAAACCCTTGCCGGTACTCTGGCGCTACTCGGCAACAGTGAGGCCATCGCCGAGTATGAGCAAAGCCTGAGGGATGCCGGTGGCACGACTGAGGGTGTCGCTAGTAAGCAGTTGGAAACATTCAACGCGCAACTGGAACTGATGAAGTCCAGGTTCACCGATGTAATGCTTTCTGTTGGTGAGGGTCTGACCCCGACACTGATGACGTTCGCTGAGGAAATGGGTCCACTGATTGACCAGTTGGCTCCAGCGCTCATCGGCCTGTTTGAGGAAATGGCCCCAGTCATCCAACAACTGTTTGAGCAACTGCCTGGGTTCATTGAGCAACTCATCCCGCTGATTCCTGTGGTCGGTGATCTGGCGACCCTTGTTCTCAGTGTGGCTGAGGCAATCATGCCGGTACTGTCAGGCGTCATCGAAGAACTAGCGCCCATCCTCGAGGGATTCAGTGGGGTTCTGGCTGAGAACGGTGAACTGTTCGGTGCCCTGATTGTTGCCGGTGCCTTGTTCATCGGTATCCTCCGACTGATGCAGGCGGCGCTAATCATCACAGGTGGTGCCGGTGCGACCGCCGCGGCGGGCACGTCAGGGTTCCTCGGCATCCTGTTCTCAGGGTTCGGTGTCATCGCCGCATTCATCGCCGGTGCTGTTGCTATCGGAATTGCACTGTTCAATGTGGATGACCAGGTGAAAACCAGTGGTGGTTTCATCACAGGGTTCTATGAAACGTGGGCACGTGTGACGTATGGCATCCAGGTCGCTACCAAGAAAATGGCTGAGGGTGTAATCCTGTTCTTCCAGGGGATGCTGAACATCATCGTCGACTCCATCAACGCTGTTGGGGAACGCTGGTCTGACACATTTGGCACAGGGTTCACGAAGATGGCGCGTGTCGATTTCTCTGCCGCTATTCCAGACATCGTCCCACTCGAGGAGTATCGTCGCGAACTCGGACTCATCCAGAACGAGTTTGACAATATGACCTTCACACCTAAGAACTTCACAGGTGGCCCAGGGTCATTCCCGCTAGGTGCTGTTGACAGACGGTTCGGTGGTCGAGGGGCACAAGGACTGGACTTCGGAACCGGTCAGGCCATGCCTCAGCGACTGTTCGGTATGGCACCATTTTCGCCCGAGGGTATCAGCGCACAACGATTCCAGTTCGAACAGGGCATCAGTGGCTTCCCTGGTCTAGGTACCGGTCAACCGGCTGACCAACGGAAGTATGAAATCACTGTGAACGCTGGGATGGGAACTGACCCTGCACAGTTGGGTGACGAAATCTACAACATCCTGCTCCAGTACGACCGTTACGCGGCCCCAGTGTTTGCTTCGGCTAGGCAGTAGTCATGGCGACTGTTGTCGAAATCAGCGCCACCGAAGGATTCATCCTCGATGACCCCGTCTACGGTGTGCTGGATACTTCAGAGTTAGGTGGTGAGGTGTTCCGTGACATATCATCAGCGCTCATCAATGCCTCCATCGCCCGTGGGAAGAACCGTGAACTAGACCGGTTCCAACCTGGCCGGTTCGCGATCACACTGAACAACGAGGACAGACGGTTCGACCCCAACTACACACCGTCACCATTGTTCGGTGACATCATCCCCAGACGTCGAGTCAAGGTGACCGTCGACGGTATCCAACAGTTCATCGGTGTCATCCAGGATTACAACTTCGACTATGACCCTGACAGTAGGTCCAAGGCATCGTTCATTGCAACAGACGAAATGGGTCTACTGGCGCGACAAACCCTGACGGCTGGGACTGCCACACCACAAGCCACAGGTGACCGTGTGACGGCCGTGCTGGACATGGAGTCAGTGAACTGGCCTGAGGCTGACCGCAACATTGACACAGGGCTTTCCACGCTGGGTGCTGACGTGTTCGACGCTGGCGACAACGCCCTCGAGTATCTGCAGAAGGTGGAGGCGTCAGAGAACGGGCAACTGTTTGTCGGCAAGAACGGGCAACTGTTCTTCCGTGACCGGTCAGACGCCACACCACGCTCCACCACCATCACCACGTTCGCTGACGACGGCACCGGTATCCAGTACACGAGGGTCGAGGTGTCCTACGGTACTGAGTTGTTGTTCAACACGGCAGTGGTGTCGACGCCTGTGGGGTCAGCGACGGCACTGAACCAAGGTTCTCGGACGACGTTCGGTGTGACATCCACCTCGATCAGCACCCTGTTGTCGACGGTGGAGCAGGCTGGGAACCTGGCGAACTTCACAGTGCAGAAGTATGGGACACCTGAGTACCGTGTCGAGAAGGTCATCATCAATTTGAGGAACCTGAGTGTGGGCGACAAGGCCACAGTCCTCGGCCTGGAACTCGGCGACATCACACTATTCAAGTTCACACCCAACGGCCTGGGTGACCCCATCGAACAGTACGGGCAGATTATCAAAATTGACCACAAGATAGACCAGAACAGGCATGAGGTTAGTATTGGTGTGACCTCACTAGACTGGACGTTCCTTGTGTTGGA
>Ga0099847_1000256_pt1 | contig 18046 bp, 11 predicted proteins | sample CB_VirMetaG_2_FD_78178 | JGI IMG/M metagenome (GOLD analysis project Ga0099847, IMG submission 78178) | Freshwater to marine saline gradient viral communities from Chesapeake Bay - CB_1504_2 Viral MetaG | ecosystem: Environmental > Aquatic > Marine > Coastal | place: USA: Chesapeake Bay...
CTAAAGCATAAATACCAAAATTCTTAATGTCTACTAATTTATCTTTATCTCCTGTATCATTAAAATAACATCGTGGAAAACTTCCGCTTATAAATATGTCATACGTTCCTGCAGTTGGGAATGTAATAGTTGTGCCACTTGTTAGTCCTGTTATAGTTTGTCCATCACTTGTTTCGATATCGTATAGGAAAGCTTGTGTTATACCACTCGTATTTATTGGTAGTGTAAATTGATTAGTAGCTGATGTACCTGCGTTATCAGTCTTAACTGAAATAATAAATCGTTGGTCAGGTAGTGTAAACGTGTTTGTTATTTCGTTAACACAATTTAATGCTTCTACTGTAAAGCCTTCTTCCGTTACTCTTGTATTGAAAGCAGTTGTAATTTCGTTGTAACGATTTCCATTTTGAGCTTGACCACAACCTAATAATGTTAACATATTTATGCGTAGGTTAAATTTAAAATAACATTATTTGCTTCTATAGGTGTATTATCATTATCTGCTACATTTTTTGTTATTTTAAAACTTATACCATTTGTAAAATTAACACCAATTAAAAAAGGAATAACAACACCGGCACCTGCTGCATTTGTAGGAATAGGAATTGTCATTAAAGGTATATCGTTAACCGTAGGTTCTACATTTAAATTATAAAGTTTTAAATATGTAATTTCATCCGCAATACTAATTGCAGAAATAGAATATAAATTACCCTTTGAAGCTTTTACAACGGTTAAATTTACAGAAGCAGTTGAAATTAATCTATATGCTGTTGTTCCTTTTGTTGCTGTTTCGTCAGGAATAATAATAAAACCATTTAAAAATGATTTTGCTAACTTTTTTGTATTAGAAGCAATATCCCAAAGAAGTTTAGTTGTATTATTCCAACCTGGTTGTTTATTTAATATTGACATGTTTTTTATTTTATTTTTTTAGAGGCCTTGACCTTTATAAGCTTTTTTGTAATTTATACTATTTTTATTTTTACTAGTTTTAGTTTTAGAATGAACACCCGGTCTACTTACTTTAGATTTTTTTTGAAATGCTCCAATTGTATTAATCTTGTTCATAATTTATTCTTGTTGATTGTTTTTATTATTCCAAATTTTATCTATTGATGCTAACCCTAATGAACCAAATGCTAAAGCAGCAACTGCATTAACTAAGACTGCAGATGGAGCAATATGTTCATCTGTAAATTGATTTGCAAATAAAGTAATACATAATGTAATACCAGATAAAATACCTATAAATCTTTTTGAAGAAGGTATTCCTTTTTCATCTTTAAATAATCCTGTTATCCATTTTATCATAACAATTCAATTATTATGTAAATTAATGTAAATGTACAAATTTTTAATTAGTTTAAAATAATACATTTATGTGTTTTTAAGTCTTTGATTTTCTTTTTCAAGATATTCAACTTTAACTCTTAATGCATGCACTTCGGCCACAAGTTCTAAAACTTGCTGTCTTAATTGATCTTTTTCATCACTACTTTGAGCAAGTAAAGTTTCCATATTTATTACTCTATTTTTTAAATCATCCCTATACTGCACGCCATCATTGTTTTGAAGTTCAATTTTCTTTTTATCAGTATTAGATTTTAATCTTGCTTCTAAGTATTTCCATATTGAAGCAGAACCTAATATTGTAACTGCTGCCATAATTATTTGTGTAAAATTCTCAATCATGTTTTTTTATTTTTGTTTTAAATACTCTTGGTGTATTCCAAAAAATAAATAACATTATTATAATGTATTTAAATATAATTAATAAAAAATTAAATGTTTGAAATTCAGAAATAATTAAAGATAACAAAACAAAAATATAGCAGAAAAAATTAAATATTTTATTAGGTTTAGCGCTTAAACACCAAAACAATATATTGAATTTTGTTAAACTTTTCATATTAGAGTAAAAAATATATTAATAAATAAAATCAAATAGTGTAAATACATTATATTTGTATTTTACCTATATATATAATATACAAAAATTTTATTAAATTAATTCTATTTATTATTATTTTGTATATTTAATATACATCATTTAGCTATATTACAGTTTAAAACTGTGCTATAGCTATTTTTTTCATTTAACATTTAAAAACAAACATTATGTATAAAATTATTACAAATTTTACCAATACTAAAAACGTTTTTATTAATGCTCTTGTAGTAGCATTTTTAATTTATGTTTTTTGCTTAATATTAATTGCTTTATTTAATTTTTTTTAACAATAAAATACAAACATTATGAACAAAAACATTTTTACACCAAGGGAAAATATTATGCCTTATGAGTACCCATCATTAATTGAATATAAGGATGCAATTAGACATTCTTACTGGATTGACACGGAGTATAATTTTACAACTGATATTGATGATTTCAAAGTAAAAGTTAATAATCAAGAACGTGAAGTAATCAAAAGAGCAATGCTTGCTATTGCACAAATAGAAGTTAATGTTAAAACTTTTTGGGCTGATCTTTATAAAAGAATGCCTATCACAGAAATAGGTGATGTAGGAATGACATTTGCAGAATCCGAAGTAAGACACAAAGATGCTTATGCAAGATTATTAAGAATTTTAGGATTAGAAGAAGAGTTTAAAACAGTAGTAGAGATTCCTGCAATTAAAAATAGAATTGCTTATTTAAAAAAATATTTAGATGGTTCTCGTAGTAAAGACAATAAAATGTATACTAAGTCAGTATTATTATTTTCATTGTTTATAGAACATGTAAGTTTGTTTAGTCAGTTTCTTATTATGATGTCTTTTAATAAAGAAAAAAACTTATTTAAAGGTATCTCTAATGTAGTTGAAGCTACAAGTAAAGAAGAAGATATTCATGGTAACTTTGGTATTGAATTAATTAACATTATTAAAGAAGAAAATCCTGAATGGTTTGATGAAGAATTTGAAAATTTAATCTATTCAGCTTGTAAAAAAGCTTATGTTGCAGAATGCGGTATACTAGATTGGATTTTTGAAAAAGGTGAATTAGAATTTTTATCTAAAGAAACTATTCAAAACTTTATTCAAAACCGTTTTAATAATTCTTTATTAAAAATTGGAATGAAATCTATATTTGAACCAAATAAAAATTTGTTAAAATCAACAAAATGGTTTGATATAGAAATTACAGCAACTAAAGAAGGAGACTTCTTTTACAAGAAACAAATTGATTATAGCAAAAAGTCTAAAGCCATCACCGAAGATGATTTATTTTAACAATATAAAACATGACATACGAAAGATTTCTTAAAGTTATTTTATCTTTACAAAAGCAAAACAAGGTAGTAAATAAAGCTTATAAAATAGGTTTTGATATTATGGATTTTACTGACTCATATCACGGAGTTATTGACGAACTTATTAAAGAGTGTTATGGTGAAGATGGGTTTAATTGGTGGGACTGGTATTGTTGGGAAAATAATTTTGGACAAAAAGGCCTTGAAGCGTGGGACGAGAATAAAAACCCTATATGTTACTCTCATGAATCTCTATGGGAGTACTTAGAAAGCAATTTATAATAAAATTAAATAAATAAACAAATGAAAATATGGCATATAAGTGACACCCATACGTATCACGATCTATTAGAAATACCAAAAAATATAGACTTGGTGATATTCTCAGGAGATTGCAGTAATGTAAGAGATCCTTATATTAACGAACGTGAAGTTAAAGAATTTATAACTTGGTTTAAAGATTTACCTATCAAACATAAAGTATTTGTAGCGGGTAATCACGATTCATCAATTGAAAAAGGCTTAATTAACAAAGGTAGTTTTAAAGATGTTGGTATTGTATATCTTGAAAATGAGTACGTTACTATAGATAGTGTAACAATATTTGGTTCCCCATTAACTCCTGATTTTGGACAATGGTCTTTTATGAAGAGTAGACATAAGTTATCTATGTTTTGGGAAAAAGCAATAACAAAATACGCTGATATTTTTGTTGTCCATGGTCCACCTAAAAATATACTTGACAAGTCTTATAATAGAAACTATAACATGGAAGCATGTGGTGATAAAGCTTTGATGCGTAAGGTTTTAGAATTTAAACCTAAATTAATGTTGTTTGGTCATATTCACAATACAGATGACATAATTAACGCAGGGACTAGAACAATACCTAATCAAGATACAATATTTTCTAACGGTTCAGTTGTAACTGATGGGAAGTTTGGTAAATTAACAAGTAACGGAAACATATTAAAAGTATAATGAGTAAATTAAATTAAAAATATGGAAAGAAAAAAGTATTATTGGCTAAATGAAGATAGCCGTACATTTTTATCAAGGGGTTATATAAATGAAACCCCTGAACAAAGAATACATGATATAGCTGTAATAGCTGAAAAATATTTAAAAATTCAAGGCTTTGCTAAAAAGTTTGAAGATTATATGGCCAGAGGTTTTTATAGTTTATCCACACCTGTTTGGATTAACTTTGGTAAACAAAAAGGTCTACCTATTAGTTGTTATGGATCTAATGTAGATGATAATCTTGATAGTATTTTAAATGCAGGACGTGAAATTGGAATGATGTCTAAGTATGGCGGAGGAACTTCTGTGTATTTAGGAAACATCAGACCAAGAGGTACTGCTATTACAACTGGAGGAACTGCAGATGGTCCTGTACATTATGCTAGAATTTATGATACAGTTGTTGATGTATGTAAACAATCTGAAGCAAGACGAGGAGCATGTGCTGCGTGGTTACCTGTTGAGCATTCAGACATACTTGAGTTTTTAGAAATAGGAGGAGAAGGTAATCCAATACAAAATTTACAATTTGGTATTACGGTTACTGATAAATGGATTGAAGAAATGAAATCTGGTGATTCTGACAAACGTAAAGTTTGGGCTAAAATACTTCAAAAAAGAAGTGAGTTTGGTTTTCCTTACATTATGTTTAAAGATAATACCAATAATAACTCCCCATATAAGGAATTAGGGCTAGAAATTACAGCAAGTAATTTATGTTCAGAAATCCAATTACCAACAGATTCATTTAATTCATTTGTTTGTTGTTTAGGTTCTTTAAATTTATTACATTGGAATGAAATAGTAGAGTCAGATGCTATTGAAACATACACATTGTTTTTAAATGCTGTTATTGATGAGTTTATTACTAAAGCTAAAACAATGCCTGGAATGTCTAGAGCGTATAATTTTGCAAAAGAACATAGAGCAATTGGATTAGGTGTTTTAGGATGGCATTCATATTTACAATCAAAACTTATTGAGTTTGAATCAATGCAAGCTAAATTTTTAAACACTCAAATATTTAAAACAATTAAAAAAAGATCTGAAGCTGCTTCTAAAGAACTTTGTAAAACTAGTAACGTTAAGTCAATAAGAGATGGTTATGCTAATACTACGTTGGTGGCTATTGCTCCAACAAAATCTTCTTCGTTTATACACGGGCAAGTATCAATGGGTATTGAACCTATTAAATCTAATTATTTTATAAAAGATTTGGCTAAATCAAAAACCATTTACAAAAATCCATTTTTAGAATGCGAGTTGGATAAATATGGTTTAAATACTGAAGAAATATGGGATGACATTTTAAAAAAAGACGGAAGTGTACAACATCTTGATTTTCCAACTAAAACAGTTTTTAAATCTTTTATTGAAATTAGCCCAAAAGAAATTGTAATTCAAGCTGGAGCCAGACAAAAATTTATTGATCAATCTCAATCTTTAAATTTAATGATTCACCCGAGTACACCTACAAAAGATATTAATCAATTGTATTTGTTTGCTCATGAATCAGGAGTTAAAACTTTATATTATCAATTTAGTGTAAGTTCAGCTCAAGCGTTTTCAAGAAACATTCTTGAATGTGCAAGTTGTGAGGGTTAAACCCGTCATTAACATGGTTTTTTGCGGTTAATGATGGCTTTATCATACATTAAGGGTTGGTTTAAGGATCAACCCTTTTTGTTTAACCGTTTAATTATTTGTATATTATAAATATAAAATTAAATTATGAAAAAATATTTTAAAAATATTCAAACTTTATTGATATTAGTATTAATAGTTATTATTTTTTTTTTAAGAAACAATAACAATGATCCTATACCTACTAAACCAACTGTTATTAATAAGATTGAAATAAAGTATGATACTATTATAAAAGAAGTACCTGTATATGTACCTAAATACATTAATAAAATAGTTATACATTATGATACAATATTAAAGTATCATAAAATTGACACAACAAAAATATTAAAAGATTACTTTGCAACGTATGTTTATGAAGATGTACAAAAGCTAGATAGTTTAAATCTAACAATTAAAGATTCAGTATCTCAAAATAAAATCACATCACGTTTAATTAAATATGAATTAATTTATCCAACAACAACTATTACAAAAAAAATTTATCTTAATAATAAAGAATTTTATTGGGGTTTAGGTATACAAGGTTCAACAAGTCAATTAAATTATATTGGTGGTGAATTAATGTATAAAACAAAAAAGAAACAACTTTACGGTTTAGGTATTGGTGTTAATCAAGAATTTCAACCTGTATTATCTGGACGTTTACTTTGGAAAATTGGTAAATAAAAAAGGAGACTTTTACATCTCCTTTTTTTTATTTAATATAAAACTCTCTTACTTGATCTAAATTTAACCAACGTTGATATGAGTTAATAAAAGGTAATACATCAGCCCATTCTTTTCCTAGTTTAAGTTGACCTTTACGTTTACCTCTTTGGTATACATAATCTTTATTAGACATAAAATCTTCTTCAGAAGAAAATACATAATCAAGACCTGTCCAAACGGTTGTGCTACCAGCTTGACCAATTTCACCTAAAGTTCTTGTACTTGCAAGTGGATTTTTAATTAAGTTCCAGGCTTCTCCTGTTCCTAAAACAGGAACAAAAGCTATAAGTTCTTTATATGCTCTATCAGCTTGATACCTAGATAAGTTTTTTAATCTTTTTACAAGATCACTGTCATCATCATCACCTGCAAATAAAGAAGCAAGAATATCTTTTAATGCAAATGTTATAAGAATTAAAGATAGTTCTCCTAAAGTTCTATATGCATTTAAAACTTTATTTTTAGCTTTTTGAACACCATGACCAAAATCTTCTCCTGCAGCTTCTATTTCTTGTGCTTTTAAATATTCTTCAGTTATATTACCAATTTGACTAATGTTTTTTGCGGCAAATGCATAAAAAGACCAAAAAGATCTATAACGCCCTTCTACCCATCCTAAATTTTCATCATAATATTCTTTTCTATATCTTGCTTTAACCGCTGGTGCAACCCATTTTTTAAATTGTGCTGCAAGCTTACCTACATTATGAGATTGCATAACCATTCTGTCTTCATAAGCATAGTTACCATGCATTGTTTTATTTACTGCTCTAATATTATTTCTAAGTTGATATCTAAATTCATCATCAAATTTTACTTCTTTACCTGAACGATCTAAAATAACATCATATTTATTTGAATTAAATTCTACAACTTGATCTTTAGCGTTCCATATAAAAGCTTCATATAAGTTAACTTCATTACCCCCTTTATCTCTAGCTGTATAAGAATCAAGTATTGCCATACCTGTTTGAGTTTGTACATTATATTCAAATGAATCATTTAACAAGTAAGTCCAATCAAATGCTTTATTATACCAACTTTTTTCAGCAGCTAAATTCTCACGTAAATCAGAAGAACTATCTAACATTCTAAAGTAATCAACCATACCTTCCCATTTAGACATAGGTTTTTTTCCATCATAATATCCAGACTTACCTTTGCCTGCTATATAAGCTGTTCTTTTGATTAAAGCTGGTATAGCATCTTTATTATATTGATACTTCATTCTCATATAAGCATCTCTTTTAAAATAACGGCCACCGGCAAGTTCAATTGAATTTGTAAGTTTACCCATAACAAGGTTATTAATATTACCAAGAGGGTTTGTTGCAACATAAGCTAAAGAAGAATATTGAATTAATCCATTTGTTACTTTATCTAAAAAACCTTTAGTTGTTTGTTCATCATCATAATAAACCATACGCGTCCATTTTTTAACACGTTTTACTATATTAGCATCTTGATCATCTTTTCTTTTACCTACAGGTATAACTTTATTTATTTCACTGCTAATTGCATTTGTTGCTTTAGTAAAAAAACCCAATTTAGGATTTGCATCTAAATATTCTCTATCACCTATTACTTTTACAAAAGCATTAACAGTATCTTCTATACTAGACATTGATTCAAAGTTTTCAGCCATTAAACTATACTTCATTAAACTTGTTCCTAAATCTAAATCTAATTGCTCAGCTGTAGGTTTATTAGCTATACGTGCTTTTTCAGAAGTAAGCTCTGTTTGTTTTTTTTCAAATTCTTTTAATGATATTTGTTTATTTTTTCTAGATTCAATTAAATCATTTAATTTTTTTTCAATAACTTCAAGATCTTTATCATTAGCTATATTTCCAGTATAATATATTGGTAATGAGGGTTCTATTTCACCTTTTTCATTTATAACCGCTCTTCTAAACTTACCTGTTTCACTAAATAAATCTTTAACGTTACGTTTAGCCCCGGCCCACATTTTAGTATATAAAGGACCTTCTGTTTTCATAGTGTTTGCTATTTCACTTTTGATTACAGGAATCCTTCCAAGCATTTTATCTTTTATATTTTCGGGAAGTTTTGAATTTAACTCATTCATTGTTTCAGTATAAAATTCATAAAATTCTTTCTGAGCAATTTCTAATGCGTTATTGGCTGCAGGGTTCATTATCTTATCATACTTAGGATTAATCATTGAAGTCCCTTTTCCATCTTTAGCAATACTTAAAGCAACTCTGTATTTTGTATCAGGTACCCAAATTGTTCCCGGATTTAAAATACCGGTTGGTTCACCGTTAATCTTTTCCATAAAGTTTGTTTCTTTCCATTCTCCATGTTTTGCTTTAAAGTTTCTCCATTGAAGTTCCGTAACACCTCTTTTTTTATTCCAAATTACAGATCCATTTGCAGTTACAGTTGGGTATTCATATTGTTTTCTAAGTGTTTTAAAATTTTCAGTGTATTCATGATATGTACCACTTACAACGTTACCTTGGTCATCTCCTCTTTCAGCTTTCCAAAAGTTAGCAAACGCTTGTTTTCTTTTATAAAGTTCTTTATTATAGTTAATTTTTTCAGGAGTAGCTTGAGATTCATCAAATATAGTAATATAATCCATCCAGTTTCCGTCATCATCAATAAGAGAATCTCTAAGTTCTCTTATTTTAGAATAATATTGTTCACCTAATCTTTGAACAATGTAACCTGTAGGTAAACCTGAATTATCTAATTCAACCATATATTTAAATAAGTCTTTAGGTTTTGTTGATGGATTTAATTTTAATAATCTACCTGCTACAATTCTAATTTTTTCTTCACGTAATTGCGCTTTATCTTGAAACTCTTGTTTTTTATATTTATAAATTTTATCTAAAACAGCAAGTAATGTATCTTTACTTGTTGCTAAATCTCCTGTTTTATATTCAATACCTGTAATATCACGTACTTGAGTTAATATTTGATCTAAATTTTCATCAGTAAAATTTGCGCTAGATTTATTTTTAACTGTTTCTTTAACGTAGTTAAAAATAGCATTATCAATTAAACCTGATTCAGCTTTAGTACCTTTAAGTCTGTTTAATTTTTTTTGTAAAGTAATTACCATGTTAGCTTGAGATTTAGATAACATAGCAGATGATGAATCTTTTAACTCAATTAAACCATTAAAACTTAAACTATATCTTTCAAAATTTAATGCATAATTAATATATTCTAAAGAATTTATATTAACGGGATCAAGTATATAATCAGTATATGTTTGAACATCTTTAATAGCTTGTTGAATAACTTTGGTATATTCAGCTTTTATTGCATTAGGACCTTGCATTAAAGAAAATTCAATTGAACTAACAGTTTCATTTATTAAATCAATTGCAGCATCTTTACTTTGTCCTAGTGTTATACCACCTTTTATTTTTTTAAGAGCTTCTTTTCTATTTAATAATCCTTTTGAATAATCTTCAAGAGCTTTTAAATATATATCAATTTCAGTAGTTCCATTATTATTTTCAGATTTTTGATCTTCTTCATTTAAATATTCAGGATCATCAAATGCATTAGAATCTAAAGATTTATTTTGCTCATCTTTAATTTTTTTTCTTTCTATTGCATTTTCATTACGTGGAACTAATGTTTCTATTAACCTTTCATTTTCAGCAATAGTATGCCTAAATATACCTTCTACTTCAAAGTTACCTTTAAAATATTGTTCTCCATTTTGATTTTTTCCAATATCAACTTTAATATGAAAAGTTGTAACAGCGTTAGGTTCATTTGATACTTCATAACCCATGTTTTCTAACATGCGTCTATATAAATTTACTTGTAAATTGTGTTGAACTCTTGCACTTAAACCTTTTAAATCTGGATTTTTTTGAGCAAGTAATGAATCTTTTGATATAGGATGGTTTCTATCATAAGTTGCATAATCAGTTGCTAAATAATTTTTACTTGTTTTTAAATCAAGAACTTTAATTTTACCAGCGGGTGTAATTAAAATTAAATCCGCAGTACCGGCAATTAATGAATCTTCATCAAAAAGAATTACTTGAGGTATGACAATTGAACCATCTGATGTTAATGAGTTTAAATGAGTTTGTAAACTAATAAAAGCTTGTTTGGCTATATCTTCTTTAATAACTTTTAAATTAACGCTTTCAAATAATTGATTAGAAGCTATTGCATTTAGTAATGCATCAAAATCATTACCTATATCTAAATTAAGTTGTCTTTCTTCTTTGTTTTCAAATTTACCTTTAATAGCAGTTGTAGCTGATAAATATTCTACTCCATTTTCAACATCAAAATATCTATGATCTTCTTCATTAAAAATAATAAAATTACCGCTATCATAAAAATCTGAATTTTTACCAGCACTGATTGTACCTACTTTTTCATTAGACATTTTTGCTGCATTTAAAAGTTTAGCTGCAATATTTTTTTGAGTATCTGTTATAGCAACTGAAATAGCATGATCATAAATTGCTTTTGTTTCAGGTGTTAATGAATATCTTACTTTAGTATCAACTTTTTTTTGTAAATTAAAAGATAAATTTTCTGTGTTTAATAATTTAGCTATATCAGATAAAGTAGCTGTGCTTTTTAAATCACTAACTTCAATTTCAACATTTACATTTGATAAAAATTTATGAAGATCTTTAATTACATTTGCAAACCACTCCATTAATTCCATTACTTTTTTTGCAAAAGAACTTGGTGATTCTGTTTTGATTTGTTTACTAAAATGTCTAGTTAAAGATTGTGTAACAAGCTCTAAAGCTCTATGAGTATTTGTAAATCCTTTTTCATTTGAATAAGTTTTTAAAATTTCATCTTTTAATTCAGGAAAAGCTTTTACTGCTTCATCAAGTAAATTTTGAAATAATTCAGGGTTATCAACTTTTAAAGCATCAATAAATGGATGCAACATTTCTTCTATTGCAATATCATCTGTTATTCTTTCTTTAATTAGTATGGCTTTTCCATTATAATAAAAAGAATTAACATCTTCAAAATTAACTTTAGATTTTTCACTTAATTCTAATTCATTATATAATTTTTTAGCATCTTTTATTGACATTATTTCGTAATTTACATTAGGAAATAACATTGATAAATGAACAAGAATATTTTTATTTTTAATTTGGTTTGCGCCTCTACTTGCTGGTATAATATCTTTATCTGAAAATTTACTAGAATCAATTACAACTTTATATTTATAAGGAGTTTCTATTATATTAACAGCTTCATTTTCTCCATATTTTATATTCCAATAAGCTAATTTAGCTTCAAGTTTTCTTTTGTTTTTTTCAGCTATTTGCTTAGGGTTAGTTTTGTTGTAATCATTAACGGTTTGTGTGTTATTTATTGTAATAACATTTTTATACACGCTTATATAAGGTAAGTCTAATATATTTTGAACAACTAATTCAGAAAAATTTTTTCTTTTTAATGAATGCGCTACACGTTTTGATTCAAGATAAAGTTTAGCTTCTGTTGTTGTAGGATATAAATCTGTTTTATTAGTTTGCTGAAACCCTTCTATTATATTATCAGTTTTAATATTACTACCGTAAACTTGCTTAAGTACTTTATACTCTGGAGTATTTCTATTTATACACTGTGCCATAATTAATTAATTGTACAAGATTCAATTTTTTCTATAAATTCTTCATCGTTTTTGTAAGCTTGATCTGGATCTGCTCTTTCTTCTAGTAGTTGTTCTAAACTTCCTATTCCAGCTAAGTCTGCTAATTTACTCATTTTTTCTGAATTGTTTTGAATATTAGCATCCCACCATTCTACAATTTTAGGATATTCATTTTTAAGATCTTTTGAATCTACATCAAACATTGAGAATAAAAAAGCAGTACTATTTTTCTGACTAGCATCTTCAACTACATTTTCAACTTCAGCTTCATTTTCAAGATTTATTTCAACATCAGAAGTTTCAAATTCAATTGGAAAATCTGATTCATTTAATTCAGAAATAAGTACGGTACCTCTATCTAATTCTGCATAATGATTTTTACCATCATAAAATATTTTTAAATTACTTTGTTTTGCTCTTTCTAAATTATCAAGAAAAACACTATTTTCACCATTAGCATCTTCAAATACTTCTAATGTGTTAAAAACACGTTCCTCATCATTAATATACTCTTTAATTTCAGTAAAAGTAGGTCTTTCAAATGATATTGTATCAAATAAAAATCCAATAGCATTTTGATAATTAGAACCTTTAGTGTCAATTGTTTTATACTCAGCAGCGTTACCTATTGCTACAGAATTTTCAGAAGCAATAAATTGATCAGAGTCTATATCATAAGGTGTATAAAGTTTTGAAAGTTTCATTATCTGCTGATTAACTTTAATAACCAAAGGAAATTCAACAACTGTAGTTTTTTTATCTTTTATTTGAACATCTCTTTTTACATTAAATCTTTTAGCTACACTATTTACATTTGTTCGTAATTGCGCAAATTTTCCAGGTTTAAGTTTATCAAAAACTCTTTTTACAATTTTATTATCACTTTTAGGTAAAGAGGTAATATTGTTGTATGGATCTACTAATAATGTAGCTTCACTTTCAGCATTTATTTTTAATTGAATAGGTTGCTTTTTAAAAAGATCAAGTTTAATACTTTTTTCATTTTGAATTATTTTATTTTTATTCAAATCATAACCAAACGTAAGTCTAAGTTTTTGTTCTAAATATTCATAAATCTTAGGAGCATCCTTTTTTAAAGTATTTTTTTCATTTTTACTTAATATAGTTTTTGGAAAAATAAAAGTTTTATTAGAATCAAAAATAGCTTGTACTTCAGCATCAAGTTTTATGGCAAATTCATTTCTATCAGAATCACTAAATTGAGTATTTAAATCATACATTAAAGTTAAAGGATAAGCATTATCCATACCTCTAATAACAGCTTCATTTAAAGTACCAATACCAAGTTCGTTTTCAACAAAAATATAAGCATTATCTGGATTGTTAGCTGCTTGTTTTTTAGTAACAACACGTGATGCTATGTATGTGTTTTCAAATGCCTCATTATAAAAACGCATATCTTTTAATTTTTTTAAAAATACATTATTTTTATTTGACTGACTATATCCTGAAACAAATTCATTAATTAAATCATCATAAGTAGAACCAAATTTATTTGTAAAAACAGAATCTTTTCTGTTATTTTTCATTAGTTTAAATATATCTTCTGTGCTTGTTGTAAAAGCATCAAGAACTGCAGGTACTATTGCTTCAAGTAATGAACCGGAACCATATTGTAATCCATCTTTTACCATCATGTAATGTAAAATATGAGTTGCTTCAAGTCTATTTTCTGAATATAATTCCATAAATGCAGCTTGTATTCTTAACTTATCTATATCATCTTTTTTACCAAATGTATTAGATTCAAACATATGAATACCAGCTTGATTATCTATTTCAGCAGCTTCTGATAAAAAAGCAAATTCATTTAAAAATAAATTGTCAGGATACTCATTACGTAAAGATGTAACAGTATTATAAATATTAATTTCAGAATCTGATTGAGGATATAACATTTCATTACTTAAAGAAGCAAGTGCTACAGTAGCTCCTTTACGTTCTAAAAATTTCATGTATGCTTTTATTGTTAAAAATGAAAGTAAGTCTTTAGATATTTTATCTTTAGCTTCTTGATCCATTACAAATTTTTCATCTGTAAAGTTTTTAATAACCGCATTTTGCATATTAAGAAACATCTTAGTTCTAGTCAAAAATACATTTGGTAAAATTTGATTTGTAAAATGTTTATAAACATCAAGCATTTTTACTTGCCATGTATTTCCTTTAAATAAATCTCTTAAATCTATAGGTAATGGTAGCTTTTTATATTCAGCTTTGTTAAATTTTTCATCTGACAAATTAATACCAAGAGTATCAAATGATTCTTGCATGTTATCTAAAGCAACAAAATCTTTTCCAAAACCTCTTGTCATATTCATTAAAGAACTTAGTTCTCCAATAAAAGATTTAATCCTATGAGCATTTAAAAATTGTCTTAATACAGAATATAATTCGGCTATTTCTTCAGTTTCAAGATCTATTTCCCAAGATATTAAATTTGTTGTAAATACTTTTTTACTTAAACTTTGATCTCTAATTGCTTTTTCTAATAAATCATCTGTAACTTCATACTTAGAATTTTTAATATTTTCATCAGCTTTTTCAATAGAATTAACTAGACTTTGAAGTCTTACAATAATTCCAGGATCAGTTTTAAATCTTTTATTGTTAGCAATAAAATACTGAGCTTTAATAACAGGATGGTTAATTAAAAGTATTGAAGTTTTAATAGGTACTCCTAATTTAGTTAATGTAGCAACAACACTTAATGCATCTTTATTAAGACCTAACTTAGCAGCAAGACGTTCTTTAGCATTATCTGTCATTGCAGTAATAAGAGCAGATATAATATATTGAGTTCTCTGTCCATCTGTTATTTCTTTACCGTCTTTTATTTTTTCATATTGAGTATTAAATTTTGAAAAAACAATATTATTAAATTTAACTTGAGGTATTACTTCTCTATTATTTATTTTAAAAGACCTAAGAGATACATTTTGTTCACCTAATAAATTTAAATATAAGTTAGGTAATACAACAGCACCAATTGAACTTGCGCCTTCTTTGTTATTTGCAAAAGCTTTACTCTTAGCTCTTAAATTACTTGCACCAGAATCTTCTTCTTCAAGTAGTTCAGCTAATTCAGGTAAATTATTTTTAATATAATCCCATACATCAGTTAAAGGTTTAATATCTGCGGGATCATAAGCAATTGGATTTTGACCTTCTCTTGATTCAACAGTATTTGCTTCATTACCCCACATTGCAAATTTGTAATTTAAAATTTGATTATTTAAAGCTGCAGCATAAGGCTCTCCATCTTTTTTAACGTAATCAATATAATCTTTAACGTTAGTAGGTAAGCCTAAAATTTTAAGCGCAATAAATGTTTTAGATTTTAAACCTGAAGTTGTAAACTCAGCTTCAGAAAATGCTTCATCTGGAGTTAAACCGCTTCTTTTATATTTTTGATAAGCTCTTGCATATTCAGATTTACCAGATTTAATTTTCTTTTCAACATATTGAATGTAATCTTCAAACCCTTCTTTTGTACCTGTTTTTTCTTCAATTCCGTATTCAATAAATTGATTATTTTTATTTTTATAATATTCTTTAATTTGAGTGTAAACTTTATCAATATCAAAATCGGCTCCTGATGCTTCAATAAGTTCTTTTGAAAATATAGCTGTTGAACCATAATAAACAGGTAAAAAATCTACAAATTTAACAGACATTGCGGAATGTTTATCTTGTGAAGGTATACGTACAACAAATGATTTACTAAATATGTCATCTAAATCATAACTGCTTTCTTGTGCATTGCTTGCTTCTTGACTATTAGCAGGTCTTAATGCTTCAGTATATCTTATATTTGTATATTTACCGTTTTTATCAAATTCTTTTATGTTATGTCTTAATTGATCTAATACAACAACACCTTTGCCTTTTGATTTTTTTATAGCATTTTCTAAATTAAAAAAGTTACCTTCATCATCAACTTCAAATTGAATAGCTGGAGGATTGGTCATATTATTATATACACCATCTCTTATTATTTCAAATTTTTCAGGATTACCATTTTCATCTACAGAAAATACTCTTCTTATAATTTTAACACCATAATCAGATGCTAAAGCTAATGCGTCTCCTGGAATTTTTTCAGTAAGTGTTTCTTTAGCAAAGTAAGTTAAAAATAATTGTTCAAATTGTTTTTGAACTAAAGGATTATTTAAATCATATTGTTTATCAGCATTAAAAAATTCAATTATATTACTAGCTGAACCACTTGATTTTAAACTATTTACTGCAAATTCTAAAAAGTCATCTAATTCAATTGTAAGTGAGCCTTGTTTTTGACTATATTTTAATGAACGTTGAGCATCCTGAATTGAAAAGTTAGCAATAAGATTTATCTTGTTTAAATATTTACCTTTAAGTCTATTTATATTTGCTTTGTTATACTGTTCTTTAACTTTACTTAAAGTTGTTTTTTTACCATCAATAATAACTTCTGTGTTATCTGACAATTCAGAAGTTATTAAAGTTTTTAATTGACCTGGATCTGTAATTTCAATTTTATTAGAAGGATTTTCCATTTGAAGACCCATGTATTTTGCATTAAGTAAAGTAGGTGTAATATCAGCTTCAACGTTATCACCAAATACATCTTCATAATTAGCAACATTTTGCTTTAACATTTTTGATGCACTTGTTGGTGCAGCAATAGCAATAGAAGTTGGATTTAATTTTTCTTGTCTTTCTAATTTTTCACGTAAATTATGTAATTTTTTATATTGAGGCTTTGGTTCCCAAACAGGATTTTCAATTGTACCTTTATTTACAGATGTTAAATCTTTAGTCAATACAATTGCTGACATTTTTAAAAATGTTTTATTATCAGCATGCACAAGTTTTAAAGAATTAAAAATTGCACCAAGATCTTTATAGCCTTCAATTTTGTTATTATCTTTACCTACATAACCCCAAAAATCTTCTGAAGGTATGCTTTCTCCTTTTTCAAGTCTATCAATTAAATTAGATTGAGCTTTATTTAATTTACCAAAACCAAATAACATATGTCTTAAAGACTTGGTTGTAATGTACATTTGAGCATCAGCTTGTTCTCCGTTACCTTCAGAATATTTCCTTTTAAATTCAGGATCATTAAATAATACAAGTAGTATATCTTCAGTAATATGATTAATACCTAAACTTTTATCAATAACGGGTGCATAAGCTGATACATAAGAAGCATTACGAGCTTTAGCTCTTTTTACTTTATCTATGGAGTTTTTTAATGAAATTGCTTCATCGCCAGCTAATAATTGATTAATTGATAATGTATTTAACCAGTCATTAAAAAATATCTGTGCTAAATTATAAGATGGGTTATTTCTTATTAAATTTAATTCTTTCATTGCTGAATCTCCTTCATTAATTCCATCATCATTAGTAAAACCTTTTTTAATATCAGTAGATATATTTATTAATACTTCTTGTTCTGTTAATTCTAATTCAAAATTTCTAAACTCATTTATTAATTTTTTTGATAATATTTTTTTAAACTCTTTAAGAGTTAAATTTATAGTTTCATCTTTTAATGCTTCTTCTAAAGTTAACTCAGGGTTTTCCCTTGCTACTTTTTCTAATTTTGATTTTAAATCTAAATTTAAATTTGTTTGCTCTTCAGTTTCTGTAGCCTCAACTTCATTAGCTAATTCAGGACTTTGTATAGGGTCTACTGTAAATATGTTTTTTTCACCAACAAACTCTTTAAATCCTTCTACATCTTGTTTAGAACCTA
>Ga0099847_1000258_pt1 | contig 18019 bp, 23 predicted proteins | sample CB_VirMetaG_2_FD_78178 | JGI IMG/M metagenome (GOLD analysis project Ga0099847, IMG submission 78178) | Freshwater to marine saline gradient viral communities from Chesapeake Bay - CB_1504_2 Viral MetaG | ecosystem: Environmental > Aquatic > Marine > Coastal | place: USA: Chesapeake Bay...
ATACAGAAAACAATGGTTAAGATGGCATAGTAGTTATGAACGTACAGCGAGAATAATATTTCAACGTACTTTTAAAGAGATTGCCAAAGATATACCATTTGAGCGCATGAGTGCTGGAACTTATAAAGCGTATTTACAGACGCATGTTTCAAAAGAAAAGATATTTGATTCTTACGTTAAAGTATATTCTGAGATTGGTACTAAACACGGTAAACGAGTTGGTGTACAAATTAACAAACAGATAAACGAAAAAAATTTCACTATTGATGGTTTTTTAAATGAGTTTCAAAGAACATTAATAAATTTCCTAGCAACTAACGAAGGGAGTAGAATTACAACAGTCAGACAGTCTTACATTCAATATCTTACTCAGATAATGACAAAGGGAATAGAAGAAGGTAAAACCATGTCAATGATTTCAACTGACATGACTAAATTAATAAAGAGTAGAAACTTTTATAGATGGCAAGCGTTAAGGATAGCACGCACAGAAACGACAGCGGCATCAAACTACGCTGCCACTGTATCATCTTCAGTTAGTGGTGTTCTTATGGATAAAGTTTGGGTTTCAGCTTTAGATGCTAGAACTAGAAGGGAGCCGGAAAGTCATTTTGACCATTACCACATGAACCAGGTGAAAGTTGCTTTAGACAAACCATTTGAAGTAAGTGGTGAAAAATTAATGTTTCCAGGTGATCCAAAAGGAAGTGCGGGGAATGTTATTAATTGTAGGTGTTCGGTTGCTCAAGTTGTTAGACGTGATGCAAACGGTAATATAATGAGGGTTTAATTATTAATCGTTTATTATCCATTTATCTGTATAACTTACGTAATAAGTTGTATAGATATTATTTAAATCTGTTAAATCTTCATTTCTAATAGGTAGAACATAAGTTTTTGATTGGTCTAAATCCGGATGTTTTGATAAAAAGTTTATCAATAGAAGTTTCTTAAATCTTTTTTGTTTCATACTTGCTAAAATACAAATAATAAATATAATAAATTGATACTATAAAAAAAAACTATAATAAATACTTATTAAATAAATTTATTTTATATTTGTACAATTATGAGCAAACCAATATTACAAAAAGAGTTTGGCGGATTAATTAAAGACGTCGATACTAAAAAAAGAATTGTTACAGGGTATTTATCAGCTTTTGGCAATAAAGACTTTGATAATGATATAATATCAAAAGGCGCATTTACTAAAACATTAACAGAACGAAAAGACAATATCTTCTTTTTAAATCAGCACAACTGGAAGCAACCACATGGTAAATTCTCAATGTTAAAAGAGGATAATTTTGGTTTATACTTTGAATCTGAGCCATTAATTGATACGTCATACAGTTCAGACGCTTTAAAACTATATGAAGCTGGTATTGTTAAGGAGCATTCTATTGGATTCCAAGTAATGAAATCAGAAAAAGGTAACGAGCCAAATACAAACCTATTAACTGAGTTAAAATTGTACGAGGGTTCAAATGTTACTTTAGGCGCTAACAATAATACACCTTTTACAGGGTTTAAATCACTTACAATAAAAGAAGTAAACGATCAATATAAATTAATCTTAAAAGCATTCAGAAACGGAACTTTTACAGATGAAACGTTTGGATTGTTAGAAATAGCATTGAAACAGTTACAAGTTCAAAGCTATGAACTAGGAAAAAAATCACTTGAGACTAAAGCAGCCGATTCTGTCACTGACTTAATAGTTGAAGAGCCGATAATAATTGATAATAGTAAAGAAGTAATTAACGAATTTTTAAAATCCTTATAAATGGAATTAAAAGAACAATTAGAGGCGTTAACCTTGAAACTAGAAGGTAAGTCTCATGAAGAAGTAAAGAGTGCTATCGAAGCATTCGAAGTAAAGAATAACGAGGTTATTAATAACCAAATAAAAGAAGTAAAAGAATCTTTTGAAGCACAACTAAAAGAAATGCAAAACCATGCAGACAAATTAGATGTTAAACTTCAAGAAAAAGCACAAAAAGAAATGGTAAAAGGAGACGCAATAAAAAGCGCAATTAACGAAAACTTTGATTCAATCAAAGCAGTAAGAAAAGGTCAAGCAGTACAAGTTAAAGCTGTTGGAGACATGACACTAGGAGCGTCTTTAACTGGAGACCAACCAAGAGATTACAACTATGACGTTGTTTCTGCACCAGGTCAAGCGTTAAACGTTTCTGACTTAGCTGGTAACGTAACAATTAGCGGAGGTACTTATACTTTTGTACAAGTTGCAAAAGGTGAAGGATCTATTTCTGCACAAACAGAAGGTTCATCTAAATCTCAGATTGATTACGATTACACAATGGTAGACGTAAATACTGACTTTATTGCTGGTTTTGCAAGATATTCAAAGAAAATGGCGAACAACTTACCATTTTTAGAAAGTTCTTTACCAACTGAATTAAGAAGAGATTATTTAATCGCTGAGAACGCTGCTTTTAATACTGTTTTAGCGGGTGCTGCAACTGCATCAACTATCACAAGCGGAAACAATATCGAAAGATTAATTTCTAACATCGCAGTTTTAGAAGGAATCAACCACAGTGTAAACGGCGTTGTTGTTTCTCCAGCTGACTATTGGAACATCATGGTAACAGAAAAATCAACAGGAGCTGGTTACGGTTTACCTGGAGTTGTTACTTTTGAAGGTGGAGTTTTAAGAATTTCCGGAATCCCTGTTTATAAAGCGACTTGGGTAGCTGCTAACAAGTACTATGTTGGAGACTGGTCAAGAGTTAAGAAAGTAGTTACTGAAGGATTATCTTTAGATTTCTCAGAAACTGAAGGTTCTAACTTTGTGAAGAACGAAATCACTGCTAGAATTGAAGCACAAGTTGCTTTAGCTGTTGAACAGCCATCTGCATTGATATACGGAGACTTTACAACTGTATAGAGTTTAATAAATTCAATATTAAAGAGCCTACTATTAATTTAGTAGGCTTTTTTTTTGTATATTTGAAAAAAAAACATTATGAGGTTATTATTTTTAGTACAGGATGAGGAATCAGAACTAGGGTCATGGAGAGATATTTATATCGACAAAGCGAAAATAGTTGCTTTCTACATGCCGGACATTGAAGAAGATGGTATAAAAACAATAAATCTGTTTATAGGTGGTCAACTTATAACAGTTGTACAAAATGAAGAGATAATAGAGTATTTAACCTATAAATTTAATTTATAATGATAAAGTTAATAAAGAGCGTCCACAGACTAAAAGAAGATAAAGTTTTTCAAGTTGGTGAAACTGTTGATTTCGGAAAAGAAACAAACGCTAAACTAATTCTAACTGGTTACGCTGAAGAAATAAAGAAAGCGACAAAAGAGCGCAAAAGAACGATTAAGAAAAAATAATGGCATATTTAGATATTATAACGTTAGCAGATGCTAAAACATACCTTAGAATTGACGATACCTTAACAGAAGATGACGCTCAAATTACTAGAATGATTAAAGCATCTTTATCTCAAATTGAAAGGATAACAAATTACATATTTTTTGCAAGGTCTAAAAGCTATGTTGTAGAGAATTGTTCTGTAAATGTTTATGATTTTCCTATTAATAGTTTAACTACTCCAACGACTGCGACAAGTATTGAAAAGGCTGTTTATACAACTTATACAACTGAATCAAATGACGATTTAAAAGTAACGTTAAACGTTGGTTATACGGATCCTTTAGACGTTCCGAATGATTTAATAGAGGTGGCTTATGAAATGATTGATTTAATGTACTATTCACCGGAAACAGGTAAAAGTATAAAATCTGATTTATCGGAATTGTCTAAAATGGTATTAAGTAATTACAAAAGATTCTTTATTTAATGAGGTCTAGAAAGTTATCAAAAAGAATTGAAATTTGGCAAACATCAAATGTATCTGATGGTTTTGGCGGTAATACTGTTGCAGAAACTTTAATTGCTAGGTCATGGGCTGAGATAATAACGTTAAACGATACTAATAGGAGTACTGACATAGGTATAACAAGCGCAACAAATACGATTAAGATAAAATTACGTAAAAGAAACGATTTAACTTACAATAGTATTAACCAATTTATAAAATATAGAGGGGCAAAATACATTATAAAAAATCAGCCTTTTAATGTAGATTTTAGAGATGATACAATCGAGATAATAGCAGTAAAAAAAAAAATTAACACTGTAAATGAGATTGAACCAATTTTAGGTGGTATTTTTGACTATACTTTTGACAATACATTTAATTAAAATATAATGAGTTTACTTACAGACGCACAACAAATAAAAAACGAAACAACAATAGGAGCGAATACAGCTGTTAGGGTTGGTACATTACTTGAGAATATTGTTCAAGACTATGATAGTAAATCAAAAGAAGGACAATCCGGCTATTCTAGGACTTCAGCTTTTGTTAATGAAAGTGTAAGCTATACTCAAGACGATGTTAATGCTGAAAGATATAAAGTTTTTTCTTTTAATAATGCTAAACACTTGGCAAATGATAATCCTTATTGGACAATACCAACTCCGAGTGGAATAACGGGTATTGGATTATTTCAAGGGGCTAACTTACCGGATGGCGTTTCTTCTTTAATGGATTATGATTATGTATTTAATGATAATTATCCATCTAATGGAAATACAGGTTTTGAAGGTTCAACAGGTAGAATAAAACTAAACGATTTAGTTTACGGGGATCAAATACGAATACGATTTGATTTTAATGCAATTCCCCAAATTGCGAACACAACAATAGAACCAGCTATATGGTATTCTAACAGAAATGATAATGATGAAATTACTTATACTTTTCCTTTAACTGCGCAGCCTATTTTTTACGGTGGTGGTACTGTTGGGAATACATATTTAAACAGGGTAGAAATTAGTGCGTGGATAACTTCTAACGAAGACGTTAACGCTTTAGCTTTACCGGCTATTAAGTCTGACAATAGAGTAATAATTGAACCAATAGGTATATTAATAACCGTAATAAGATAAAAATGGCTATAAAGATAATAAGAAATGAAGCTGGTAATTGTGTTACTTTTCAAGGTTCTTCTAACCCAGTATATTGGAACTCTTGTTTGAGTGGTGAAGTTGATGAAACGGAAAATCAACTTATAAACATAAAAAATGATGTAAGGAGTATTGATGAATTAGAAACGGTTTATGAATTTTACAGAATCCCTTATACAGATTTTCAAGATTCTAGCGGGAATAGTTTTTCGACGGCTCAAGAATGCGCTGAATACATAACTTCTGAATGTAATGTATTAGGTAGTATAGGGCAACAAGTTGCATCAGATTCAGATACGTTTGATTTTTACTTAGATTCAAAAGATAATACTGTAATAATGAGTACAGGTGATTATTTTCCAGTAAACACTATACATGCAGTATTAGATATTGATAAGTTAACTATTAGTTCTATAACGGGGTCGAAAACTTATTATTCAAATATTAATTTAAGTAACGTTACAATAAATAATTCCGCTTTGACAGGTACAAATGCAGAAAAGATAAATACCTTAAACGCATTATTTCAAAATACTGGAGTATCAACGGGTAGTGTTCCTGTAATAACCTCTAGTTTAGCCGTAAGTTTAACAGAAGGAGAAACATTAAACTATGAATTAACCGCTGATTACGGGGTTGGATATGAATGGGATTTATCTAATGTTAGCGGTATAACAACAGTTGAAGGTAATACAAGAAAATTAATTGGGGGTTCATATTTAGCAGTAGGGACGTATAATATTCCTGTTAAAGCAATTAACTATAATGGTGAAGATAGCGAAACTATTGTTTTAACAGTTTCAGCGCCTCCTTTTTCAAATACTAAAAGCGTACAATTCAACAACCAGGATTATTTAGGTGCAAACGCATCTTTATTAGATAGTGTTATAGGTAGAAGTGGGAACGGCAGTGGCTCATCTGATGCTTGGACAATTTCATTTTGGATAAAACCAAATAATTCATCTAGTGGAAGGGTTATATTTTATTATGGTTCAAATGATACAACAAATGGTGGTTATGTTGAAGTGAGGTTGTCAAGTGCTAACAAAATTAGATTGCAATACGGAAGTAACAACAATTATATTAAAATTTTAGCCCCTAACGGAGTAAGTGCAAATACTTGGCAACATATTACGATAACTTATAACGGAGGGACAACAGGGGCATCAAGTGGAGATATAAACAATTACTATTCAAGGTTTAAAATTTACATTGACGGAGTTAATCAAACAACAAACAACAGTCATTCTAATTATGGGTGGAGTGGCGCAATAAGTGGGCAAAATTTAAGAGTAGGTAAATTAGTAAGCGGAAATACATTAAACGGTGAAAAAATAGACGAATTAGCAATATTTGATTCTGACCAAAGCGCAAACGTATCTAATATTTATAATAGTGGAATACCTTTTGATTTATCAACATTAGCAACCGAGCCTAAACATTGGTGGAGAATGGGAGACGGAGATACATATCCATACTTACAAGATAATGGAACGGAAGGAAATTGTGTTTTTCAAATGTATAACATGACAAGTGCTGACATAGTTAATGATGTACCGTAATGTCTGACAAAACTATTAAAGGGCTAACGAAAGTATTAAAGGATTTAGAAAAGTTTGGTTCAGAATCTAAAAAAGAAGTTGAAGAAATTACAAAAATCTCATCAATGGATATAGTAGCAGACGCGAAAGCATTTGCACCAAAGAATTTAGGAAAGTTAGCGCAAAGTATTATTTTCACCAAAGTAGGTGAAGCAGATTATAAAGTAGTAGTAAATTCACCTTATGGTGCCTATGTAGAATTTGGAACGGGTGCAAAAGTAAGAGTTCCGCCAGAATTACAAGATGTAGCATCACAGTTTAAAGGTAAAAAAGGCGGATCATTTGAACAAGGTTTACAAGGTATTAAAGATTGGTGTAAAAATAAAGGAATACCGGAAACCGCAGCATATCCAATTTTTATGAGTATATTGCGAAAAGGACAAGAACCTCAGCCGTATTTATACCCGGCATTTGTAAAAGGTAGAAAACAATATTTAAAAGATTTAAAAGAGTTATTAAAAAGGTTAACCAAAAAATATGATTAAGCAATTACCCGATAAATACGTAAGAAAAGCAGTCTTTGACGCAGTAAATAATATTGTAGTTGATACTTTAACTATTCCAGCTTATGACAGTAGAGTAACAGGAAGTGTTATTCCTCAGCATTTTATTTTAATGACAACACAAACTAACCAGGTTAATCAAATGACTAAATGCGAGGATACCTGGGAAAGTTCTATATTAATTGACATTGTAACAACTTACGACGGAAGCGGTAACACTGGAAGTCGTTTACTTGCTGATAATATCTTAGACGCAGTAAGAAATGCAACTAACAATTTAGTATTAGACGTTTCAAGTGGTTTAGTAATTCAAAAGCAAATACAAGATTTTCCGAATGATATTGTTACAATCACAGAAAACGAAAATATCTTTAGAAAATTAATGCGTTTAGAGTTAACTATAAATTAATTGTATTAAAACGAAAGTTTAAATAAATAATATTTATATTTGTACATATTAATATAAATATATAAAAATGAGTACTTTTATAAAAGGTGATGCAGTAATACTATCAATTTGGGATGGTTCTGCCTATGAGCCAATCGGATGTCTAACATCAAACTCTTTATCAGTTACTAGAAACGTAATAGAAACACAAACTAAATGCGACCCAGGACAGATTATTCGTGCTGCTGGTTCTACAAGTTCAGAAGTTTCTTTTGAGGCTACTTACATTAAAACAGAAGCGGGAAAAACAGATTTTGATGCTTTGTTGAATTTTATTAACGTTGCTAACGGAACAACTCAGACTTGGAAAATGTCAACTGACCAAATTACTCCGGTTTCTTATTACGGAACTGCTGTACTTGCTGATTTAGAAATTACTGCTGCTGCTGGTGATGAATTTGCTACTTATAGCGGAACTTTACAAAATAGTGGTTTAATTACTGAAACTGATCCAAACGCATAATATGACAAATAAAATAAAACTAAACTTTAATGGTAAAGAATTAGAGTTCTTTTTTGGGCTATCTTTTTTAGGTGAATTTCTAAAAGAAGAAAATACAGATTTACAAGGTATTTTTGACAGTATTAATTCCGAACCTTATACATTTATCCCAAATTTGATGTATAAAAGTTATTTGCATAACAGCAAAAGACAAGGTAAAAAAGCTGATTTAAAACCGTTTGAAATGTCTGACTTAATAGAAGAAACAGGACATTTTAAAGACGGCTCAGAAAGTGCAAAATTTGTAGAGGCGTTTTTACAGTCTATAATTGACAGTTTACCTAAGACTGAAGGGGTTGAAGATAATGAAGTAAAAAAAAAATAAACTGGGAGGCTGACGTTGTTTCTGTTTGTTTAGGTGAATTTAACTGTTCTTATGAACAGTATTGCAATATGACATGGGCGGAGTTTCAACTTCGCCTTTTTGCGTACAATAGGATTCAAAAAAACCAATGGTTAAAGATAGCTGAATTATCAACAAATGTTTTGATTGCTGGATTTATTGACGGAAAGGACAAGAAAAAAAGAATAAACGAAATTAGAAAAAGTTATTTAGGAGAAGGGAAACCAAAAGGTTTAAGTGATTCACAAAGAAACGCTATTTTAAAAGCACAACAACAATATAATAACAAAGAGTAATGGCAGAGTTAAGTGTTGAAATATCCGCTAGGATTGACAAGTTACAGAAGGAATTAGCAAAGGCAAAAGGCGAATTTAATAGTTTAGAGAAATCTGCTGAAAAAACTAATAGTAAACTAGGTAAAAGTGCCTCAACATCTGCAAAAGGTATTGACAAACTAGGTAAAAGTGCTATTAGTGGAAATTCTGCAATGACAGCTTTTAGTAGAACTGTTCAAGATGCGCCTTTTGGTATAATGGGGGTTTCCAATAACATTACCAATTTAACGGAACAATTTGGATATTTAAAAAATAAAACAGGAAGCGCTAAGGGAGCTTTAAACGCAATGCTAAGAGATTTGAAAGGTTTTGGAGGGATTTCATTGGCTATTTCTGTCGCAACTTCTTTACTTTTAGTTTTTGGTGATAAAATATTTAAAACTAAAGACAAGGCAAAAGAATTAAGAGAAGAACAAGAAAAGTTAACTCAAGCATTAGATGACTATGTTAATGGTTTAGAATCTGTTAGTAGAGCAAATTTAAAAGGTGAACGAAGCGCACAAAAAGAGTTAATTACTTTAGGGTTATTGAAATCTCAAATAGAGAATACAAATTTATCGACTAATAAGCGAAAAGATGCTATTGAAGCATTAAGAAAAAAATATCCGGACTATTTAAAAAATATGTCTGATGAAAAGATATTGAACGGAGGTTTAGCAACTACATACGACACCTTAACAACATCTATAATAAAACGTGCGAAAGCTACTGCGGCGTCTAACATGATTATTAAGAATAGTGAGAAATTACTAACCTTAGAATCGATACAATTATCTAAAACAAACGAATTAGAAAATAAAAAAATAAAGTTTCAAAAAGAATTTGGTAAATCTTATGAAGATGCTTTAAAAGTTAGCGGAAGGGCTGCGACAAAATACTCGGGAGTTCAGAAAAAAGCTATTTCTGATTTAATAAAAGAAATAGAAAGCGGAAAAGGTGCAATACAAACATTAGAACTTGAAAATATTGATTTAGAGGGAAGTATTGATACAACTGAATTATTCAAAGGTTTTGATACAGGTGATAATGAATTAAAAAATGTATTTGTAGATTTTAAAGAAACATATAAAGGAGAAAAAGATAAATTTCAAGAATTAATTGAAACGGATCCAATAATATTAGCTGATTCTTCTGAATGGACATCAATTGACTGGGAGGCTTATTACAATCTAAAAGCATTTGAAGAGAAAAAACTTGAAATGAAAGCTAGATTACAACAGCTTAATTTAGATATAAATGCGTTAACTCAGAACAGTTTAGCGAGTGCATTTACTTCAATTGGTCAAAATATAGGTAGCGCATTAGCTAACGGGACTAGTGTAATTGCTGCCGTTGGAATGGGCTTATTAAGGTCAATAGGTTCTTTTTTATCTCAGCTTGGTGCAAAGTTAATTTTATACGGTGTTTTAGCAAAGAAAAAGGGGGCTTTAGATATTGCAATGGCTGCTGGGGGCCCAGCTGCTATTGTAGCGGGTGCCGCGGCTATAAAAGTCGGAATCTTGGCAGTCGCAGCGGGTGCCGCTGTTAGTGCATTTGCTTCAAGTGGTGGAAGTGCTGGAGGCGGTGGAGGTGTTTCAAATAATACAGATACATTTAGCCCAAGCGGTGGAAGTTCTTTTAGTAGCTCAAGCGGTGGCGGAATGCAAAATGTAGTTTTTGAAATACAAGGAACAAAATTAGTAGGTGTTTTAAGTAATACACTACAAAGAAATAGAAATTTAGGAGGTTCTTTATCATTAACATAAAAATATGGCATTAAAATATTATTTTGAGTTTACAGACGTTAAAAACATTTTACACAGGTGTGAAATTTATAATGATACTTTTGTAGGTGATTCAACAGAGGTTCAAGGTAGTTTATCTCTAACTAAAGCAAGTACAAAGGATACTTTAGAAGCCATAAGAGGTGGAGGGTTGCAAATAGACTTAGAGGCTAATAGTTTACTATCTTTTAATGATTTGTATTCTGAAAACGAAAGAGAATATTCTGTAAAATATTATAGAGATAGTACATTAATGTTTTACGGATGGCTTTCCCCGGAAGGTTTAATTGAAAGTTTTGTTGAAGATAAATGGATAATTTCATTAGATTGTACTGACGGATTAGGTTTTTTAAATAATTTATCTTATGTAGAAAATGCAACTGGTTTACCTTTTAGCGGTAAACAATCAGCTTTAGAAATAATAGTAAACTGTTTAAAACGTACAAATTTACAACAAAATATATATTCTAAAATAAACATATATCACGAAAACATGCTTATTGCTGACAATGTTTTAGAAAAAACTTATTTTAACGCTAACAGATTTGTTAAAGAAGATGAAGGAGATACTTACATGAATTGTGAAGAGGTTTTACGTTCTATTTTAGAGCCTTTTGGTGCATGTATTACTCAGTATATAGGATCTTGGTATATTTACAAGCCAAATGAATTATATACAAACAGTAGTTTAAATATGTTTGCTTATGATTATACCGGTTCAGCTTTATCTCCTACAAAAATAGATGTAGATTTTTCACAGTTATTGGGAAGTCAAATAAATAATTTTTATCCGCATCACGTAAATAAAAACCAACAGTTAACAGTTGATTCTTCAATAGGTGCTTATCGGATAAATTATAAATATGGGTTAGTAAAATCTTTTTTTAATAACTTGAATTTAGAAAGTGTTACCTCTCCGGCTCCTCTTTTATATATTGATGAATGGACAATTAACGACATTAATAATATTGAATTTCCTAGTGATAATTTAGGATTTATATTTGAAATGATACCTTACGCATCTCCAACACCTTCAACAACTTTAGTTTTAACTTCTGACAGTTTTAACTTTGCTCAAGATAATATTTTAAGATTTAATATAGCTTATGAATTTTACGAACAAGGAACGAGTGCTAAAACAATAGCAAACATATATTGTAAAGTTATTTTAACTGATGGTGTGGATACATATTATTTAGACAATGACGGAAACTGGAATAATTCAGATACATTTATTTCAAGGCAAATAAGTAATCAATTAAGAAATTTTGTAATACAATCTGATAAAATGCCTATAAACGGAAGTGTTAGTATTGAAATTTACAGACCAATAAGATTAAACACACAAGGAACTATTGCAAAAGCATTTATTTCTAGCTGTGGATTTGCACCAATAAACGAAGAATTAGAAGATGTAAAAGGAGAAAATCATACTTTTCAAATAATAGACAAACCTTCTACTAAAATAGAAAAAACAAAAGAAGTATTTAACGGTGATAATCCTTCAGATTCATTTGTCGGTACTATTTATGAAGAAGATCAAACAACACCAACTGAATTTTGGTATAGAAATGAACTACTTTTGAGATTTATTCCTTTATTGCAAATAATGGGAGAGGAACGCATGAAAATGTACGCAAAACCTTTAAGAGTGTTTAGTGGTGATGTATTTGGATATATTGACTATTTAAGTGTAATATCTATTGACGGTATTAATAATGTTTTATTTATGCCTATTGAATACGATTATAACGCAGAAACAAATATTACAAAGTTAAAATTAAAGCAAATATTAGATTATCCTTTAATAACATCTATTGAAAATAATATTGATTATCAATTAACATTTGACTATGGTAATGTAGTGGAACCAACAATTAAAGGGTAGATAAATAAAATCTATAATAAAGAAATAAACGATAAATTTAATTTATATTTGTATTATGTTTATAAACGGTGAAAATAGGATTTTATATATAAAATGGGATGGAGAATATTTACCGATAGGATGTTTAACAGGTGATTCTTTTAACGAAACTGTTGAAATGTTAAATACAACTACTAGAGATAATCAAGGCTGGGCAACATCAACACCAACAACACAAAGTTATAATATATCTTTTGAGGGGTTAATAATTAACACGAATTTTAACGGTGGTGATTTTACAAAGGTTTCTTATGACAGATTAAGAGAGTTAAAAAGAAATAGAACTTTAATAGAATGGAAATCTGAAGATGTTGACAAGACATTTGTTGATAGTGGAAAGGGATATATAACAGAATTATCAGATAGTTCAAGCATTGACGAATTTATAAGTTTTAACGCTTCTATTGTTGGATACGGACAGCCAAATAGTACGACGGAAATATCATTTACTTTACAAGATGGAAATGATAATATAGTTCAAGACGGAAATAATAACGATATAATAACAGGATAATGAGTACAATAAAAATAAATGAATTAGCTACAACTGACATTGCTTTAACTGATTTTATAGCTAAAGCAGATGCAAATGGCTTAATGACTAAAAACACAATAAGTAATTTAACTACATTTTTTGAAACTGTTGGAGAGGTTGGTTTTAAAGGAAATGTATTAATTGCAGACGATCCAACAGAAGATGGCTGGTATTTAGCCGGTGAAGCTGGAACATTTCCAAATATTGGTGGTTTAGTTGCATTAGGTCAAAGCGTTACTATTTTTGTTATTAGTGATAGTGATACAACTTATTCAAAAATTGACATTCCTATAACTTTACCGCTTGATAATTTACCAACTTTTGGAAGTTTAAATTCTGTAACAAGTGGAGGAGTAAAATTAGAATTATTAACTAAAGCAAACACAGAAATAGGAAAAAATAAATACAACTATCAAGATAGTTCTAATTTAACTCAATCATATTTTTCAAACTCAAGTGGTAATATAGCGACAGGAAACGCAAATACAATGATTACTCATTATATAAAGGTTAGTAATGGAGATACTTTATATTCTGATAATATGTTTGGTTCTTCAGCTTTTCATGAATTAACCGATATTTTTGCTCAAAACCCTACATATATAGCAGCAGTTTCCGGAAAAACTTTTACAGCAACTCAAGATGGTTTTGTTAGATTATCTTTAAATATTAGTTTAGCAAATTCAACAACAACGCAGATAGAGTTAGGAACTTCAGCAACTGCTATTGTTCCATTTTCAACAACTATATTAGATAGTGAAATACCTTTAAATATACCTAGATTTAGCGAAGGAACTACTATTGACGATTATAGTAAATTAGTAGAAGGTAAAAATATATTTAACTACAACGATAGTTCTAATATAACCCCTGGTTATTTTAAAAACACAAGCGGAGATATTGGTACAGGTAATGTAAACTTATTAATAACGCATTATATCCCAGTATCAAATGGTCAGAAAATTTATTCAGATAATTTATTAGATAGTAGTAACACCTATCATGAATTAACAGATACAAATAAATTAAATCCAACATATATATCCGCAACAGGTTTAAAAGTTTTTACAGCAACCCAAGACGGTTTTGTTAGATTATCTTTAAACAAAGGAAGTATTATTGAATTTAGTGATATTATGGTTGAATACGGAATTCAAGCTACTGAATTTCAACCGTATTTAAAAGGAGTTAATAAATTCTTACTTCCTCAACCAGTTTTTGACCATAGATTTTTTAATATTATAACTTGTAAAAGATACGGAACTAGTGGAGTAGATGCTGATTTTTGCGGTTTAAACGCAGTAGGTGATGCTTTAAATAGTATAACAGATGCAAGTGCTACTAATAGGTATAAAATAAAAGTTGAAGGTGTATTTTTATTCACTTTGCAAACTGAATTTGCATACAATGAACCGAGAGCAGACCAACCAACTATAATAATTGGTAAAAACTGGGTTGACATTGAAGGATTAGGAAAAGATAAAACAGTTATTGCTGTTGAGTTAGATCCTAGTCAAACTTTTACAGGAGGAAAAACTTATTTTGATTTTCAACCTGTGGCATGGAATTGCAATAGTAATTTGTCTAACATGGCTATAATTGGTAAAAATTGCAGATATTCAATACATATAGAAAGTGCTGATTTGGCAAATGATGCTATTATGAATTTTAATCACCTTTATATTGACTTTAAAGGTGCAACCGCTATGGGTGGCAGTGGCGGTAATGCTATTGGAACAGGTATGCGAAAAGGTCAAGTTTGGAATTTTAATAACTGTTACATTAGAAGCGCTGGGAATCCTTTTGGCTTACATACAGCTTTAGAAGTTTTAGAAAAAGGGGGAGAAGTTAATTTAAAAAACTGTAATTTGATAGGAAATAACCTTAGTTTTGAAATGTTTCCAAATAATCAAATAATAAATTTCACTCTAGAAAATTGTGATTTTTCAAAAAGTTTACAAATAAAATACAGATATTCTTATGACGATGGTTCTGTTTTAGCTGATTATTCTGATATTAAAATAAATTCAACCTCAAAAGCTTTATTAGTTGATAATTCAGATGCAGACAAAGGTCAAGGATTAAGAATTAAATCAAAATCAACTGGTGTAAATTCTACTGTTTCTTTTGATAAAACAAGTACTGCATTTGATGTTATTATAGGGGATTCAACAAAATTAGTAGAGGTTTCAAATAACCAATTAAATAAATCTCAATATGGTTATCAATGGAAAGACGGAGGTGTTGGATTAAGTGGTTACGCTATTGGAAGTATAGATATAGACGAAAATAATACTTCTAAAACAAACGGATTAGGTGTATTATTAGGCGATTGCTCTACTTCATCTAAAACTTTAACGGTTGTTATAGATAGTGTTTCTTATAATATTGTTTTTAATGAAAATTTTACTTCACAAAATAATGCTTATGTAATAGGTAAAATCACAGACATTATAGGTACTGTTGCGGATGTAGATGCTTTTTATGTTGGTCAAGAATATTATCCGAAATTTTCTGAAACTCAAGAAATGGAAAACGGTGATACAACAGCTATAATTTCCGGCATGGGTGTTGTATTTATATCTTCTACTGAAATGAGAATTGCTATAAATTCTGATAATAGGATAGACGGAATTTGTTTATATGATACCGCAGTAGGTGAAAAAGGTATTGTTATTGAAAAAGGTAATATTTGGGCTATGAATAAAGGTTATAGATTTAGTACTTTAGAAACATCAAACACGGGTATAAATCAAGGAGATGAATTAGGCATAAGCCCAACGCAAGATGGATATTTCGAATTATCTGCTTCACCTAGTTTACTAAGAGCGTTTGAATTTAATTCTTTAGAAATACTTTAAAATATAAAGGTAAAAACACAAATGATAAAAAAAACAATAAATAACATCCCTAAAGATAAAAAAGATCACGTTTTATTAGGCATGTTTATAGGGTATCCTTTTATGATATTAGGATACCTTATAGACGTTTATTTTGATATTAATTTTATGTTTATAAGTGGAGCATTATTTTCAATATTATTAGTAGGTTTAAAAGAGATATTACATGATGGAATTTTGCGTAAAGGGAATGTTGAACTATGGGATTTTATAGCTTCAGCAATTCCTATTGCTTTTCCTTTAATTACTTATTTCTTATGAATATGGATGACTTAAAAATGGGTTTTATGAACTTTACTGCATTTACAGTAAGTTTTACAAATATTGAAATATGGTTGAAATTAACTTTATTGACAGTAACAATTGTCTATACTGTTATGAAAATAATTAAAATATCAAAAGAGGAATAAGTAAATAATTTATATAAACGTTGATTTATGAAGGAGTTTATAATGATTATACCTAGTATTATTAAAAGTATAATTAATTTAATTGATAAGAAAAAACAAAAAAAAATAATTGAATTAAATAATCATGACGTATTTAATACTTTAAACAGGGTTAAAAATGAGGTGGCAAATATGAAATTTTACACTCATGGACAATATGATAAAGTTAAAAGCAAAATGTGTTTAGATTTTACTAAGTATAAAACAGAAGTCTGTGGATCTAGAATGAAAAGTTTAATAAAAACAAGAGATATAGATAAAATAAATAAAGATAAATTAAAAAGAATTATATTAGAGGAACAGAATTTAATGCATGAGGAATATATAAGGGCTATAATAAAAGACTGGAGTTCAAAAGGTATAAATTCAAATGATATTGATTATATAATACATTTATTTGAAAAGTTTAGGTATGATGTTGTCGTTTCCTTTGAACACAGGATTAATTCTATTTTTGGAAATAGTTATAATAGTACAAACTTTTTAATAATGTTAGCAGTTTTTGAAATGTGGGCAATGGGCATTGATTTATTACCTAGGGATATGCAGACGACATTTGAATCATTAAATGGTAAGTTTAAAGATATAAAATACATATAAAAATGAGTAAATACTTTAAGAATATAGAAGAAAATATGAATGTAGATTTTCTTGCTAAATTAGACGAGGCAAGAGAATACGCTAATATACCTTTTATTATCAATTCTGCTTATAGAAGCCCAGGACATCCGGAAAGTATTAAAAACCCTACTTCAAGCCATATAAAAGGATTAGCAGTAGATATAAGTGCAAAAGATAGTAGAACACGATTTTTAATATTAGATGCTTTATTAGCAGTTGGATTTAATCGTATAGGAGTAGCAGATACATTTATTCACGTTGATTCAGATTTAGATAAATCACAGAAAGTAATTTGGACATATTAAGAGGATTATTTCATTCAGTTATGTTTATTATGGGAGCAATCATAAGAACAGACTGTGTAAAATATCCAAAGTTATTAGTATTATGTACTTGGTTTGTTCATTTAGTTTATATCATATCGGGTATAATTTTTAGGTAATTAGGTCATATTATATCATTACGGGTATAATTAAATATATAACAAGGGTAAGTATTACCCACGTATTTTAAACAAGAGTAAATTATGAAGATATTACAAATTTTAGGAAATCTTTTAGGAATTGGAAAAGATGCTTTAAATAATAGGGCTGAATTAAAGCGTTTAAAGGCTAAACAAGAACATTCTATAATAGAGGCACAAACAAAGGCTCAAGTGGACAGAATACTATCCAATACTGATTCAGATAATCAAATAGATTTAATAACAGCACAGGATAAAAAACACAGCTTAAAAGATGAGGTTATAACTTACTTGTTTTTAGTTCCGGTAGTTATTGCAACAATAACCCCTTTTATAATAGCTTATAATAGTTCTGAATATACTAATCTGTCAGACGATATAAGAGTTTCTTATGAGAACTTAGACAAGTTGCCAAATTGGTATAAATATGTTTTAGGGGCTATTGTGATTGATGTTTTAGGTTTTAGATCATTTGCTAGAAAAATAATAGATAAATATATTAAGTAATTGTACATGAAAATATACATAAAATGTATAAATGTATAAAATAATATACTTATTTATTAATTACATCATTAAACTTTTCATAATCATAACCTTCATCTCTAAAAG
>Ga0099847_1000262_pt1 | contig 17895 bp, 18 predicted proteins | sample CB_VirMetaG_2_FD_78178 | JGI IMG/M metagenome (GOLD analysis project Ga0099847, IMG submission 78178) | Freshwater to marine saline gradient viral communities from Chesapeake Bay - CB_1504_2 Viral MetaG | ecosystem: Environmental > Aquatic > Marine > Coastal | place: USA: Chesapeake Bay...
CTATCGTCAATTTCTATTTTTTTCATAAGTTTATTTTATACAATATATACCGATATGTCAAATAATTTTTAAGTTAGAGTTGTTTGTTTTTTAACAGCCACAATCCAGTCAGATAGTAGTGATATTTTAAAATTATGCCCAAAAGAGTTAACAGTAATATAGCTATCTATATGTATATCGTCATTATAAGCTACAAAGTCTTTAGATCTATTCCACCTAAATATTAACAAAGGTTTTTTATTCATAACGTCTGCTTCTCTTAGCGTCTGTTCCCAAAATCTTATTATATCTGTAGTCTTAGCAGTAAGTAGGTTGTTCCACTCTATAGAAGCGTAGTGTTTAGCTTCTATACACCAAGGCCAAGCAGCAGTATCGTGGGGTGTCCAAATATCGCCTTTTAAATACTCTATTGCGCCACTTAAGGGTACTCGTTCAAATCTTATACTAGTAAATTCTTTATTAAGTAAATCTTTTATCTTAGCCTCAAAAGCGCTGCCTTTTATTTTGCTTTTATTTGTCATATTAGTAGCCTAATTCTATTTTTTTAAGGATATAGGCTTTTACTAAAGAACTTCTTACAATGTCGTCGGCTATAAATTCTACTTTACTAAATTCGTACATATTTTCTAGAATATCCATAAACTTTTTTAACCCTAGCTTATCAACTTCTTTAGTAAAGTCTGTTTGTCTGTAATCACCGCAAAATATTACTTTTGTATTATTACCTATCCTAGTTATAATGCTATCTAATTCGTGAAAAGTCATATTTTGACATTCATCTACTACTATAATGCCATTGTTCACGCTACGACCTCTTATAAAAGAGGTAATTTCAAAAGATACAGAACCCTGAGCTTCCAAAGATTCAAAAGCAGTGGGGATACCAAAAAGCTCCTCACAAAGGTCTTTGTAAGGAGCTTTATAGACTTCTACTTTATCTTTTTCATCACCTTTTAAGAACCCTATATCTCGTGAAGGTACTACAGACCTTACTACTATTAATTTCTTATAATCACTGGATGGGTCTAATACTTCTTCTAAACCGTAGGCTAGAGCTAAAAACGTTTTTCCAGTACCTGGATAACCATGTAGCACAAGATTTTTATCTTTTCTATAAGCAGCTTTAGCTAGTCTTTGGTTATCTGTAATAGGCTCTATAACACTTAAGTCGTCTATTCTTAGTTTTCTTACAGACCTTTGTATAGGTTTATTGCTTATTTTTGTTTTTCTCATTAGAAGCCTTTCTTTATTGAGAGTTTATATACTCTACTAAATCAGTATAGCCTCCTATTAGTATATCGTCAATAAAAATTTGTGGAACTGTTCTTGCGTGGGGTGCTACCTCTAATAAATCTTCTCTTGTTACATCTTCGCCTATTACCTTTTCTTTATAAGCAATATCTCTAATAAATAACAACTGTTTAGCTTTTGAACAAAGGGGGCAGTCTTTTTTTGACCATACAACTATATTTTTATTTTCCATTAGCTAGTCTTCCACCAACTTCTTTAAATCTGGGGCTTTCCATCCTTCAGGCTTTAAAACTTTACCGTCTGCCCGTTTAATTACTTTACCGGTATCTGGGTTAATCTTAGCAAAGTTAGTACTCATTACTTCTTTCCATGCTGCTTCCCCGTCCCAGCCAGCTGCTCTAATAGCTCCTATAGTAACAACTAAAATATCTATAAGCGCATCTAGCTGTTCTACTTTATCATTGTCGTATACTGCATCATGCAACTCGTCATATTCTTCTGTAATTAACTTTAAGTACATAGCATAGTTAGCGTCACTAGGCTGTTGGTCACACGCTGTGTGAAAAATACCTACGTCTTTAAAAGGGTTTGTCATATTTATCTTTCTTTAAGGGTTGTTAAGGGCAGGTTTTTTACCTGCCCCCTGTTGCTAAATTAGGCTTCGCAGGCTGCGCAAGATTCTTGCATAACTTTTTGCCTAGTTAGTGCTTGTGCTTTGGACATTGAAAAGCTGTAGTAAAGACTCTTAATACCCATCTCCCATGCATATAAGTATAAAGCATTAATATCTTTTACTGTCATATCGGGATCAAGCATTAGATTTAAGCTCTGCCCTTGGTCAATATATTTTTGCCTTATTGCTGCTTGATCTATAATAGTATAGGGGTTAATCTCTGCAAAAGTCTTAAACACCTCTTTTTCCGACTGTGATAAGAACTCTAAGTGCTGCACAGAACCGTCAGCAGTTTTTATTGAATCCCATGTATCACTATTATCCATACTATACTGAACTAGCAGAGCTTTAAGATATGGGTTCTTTATAGTAACTTTAATCTTAGCTAAATCTTTAACATAGCAGTTAGAAAATTCAGGCTCTATAGACTGACTTACTTGTCCTAGTATAAACGAAGAACTTTTAGTAGGTGCAATAGCCATAGTAGTAGTATTTCTCATACCATAGCCTGCTAACATTGGCGGTTCGCCTAATAACACTGCTAGTTCTTTTGACGCTTTGTATGAGCGTTCTTTGAATGTTTTAGCTATTTCTAAATTCTTTTTTGCAGCTTCTGTAGAATCAAACGCTATCATATTACTCTGTAAATATGAGTGCCACCCTAAAACACCTGCACCAAGCGCTCTATGGTTCATAGCAAACTGTCTAGCTCTTTTTAGGTAGCTATGTCCTTCTGACTTTTGAATAAATTCTTCACAAACTGTGTCTAGAAAATATATTAAAATCTCTATAGCATCAGTTTCTACTATATCATCCCAGTGTAGTAGGTTTAAAGACGATAATACACAAGTAAAGGTTTCCTCTATATTGGATGGTAGTGATATTTCTGCACACATATTAGAAGCTAATATAGTACTGTTTTTATCTTTATAAACTTGGGGCTTATTTCTATTAACAGTGTCCTTGAATAGTATATATGGATACCCTATTTCTGACCTAATTTGTAGTACCTTAGCCCATAATTTACGTTTTGCTATATCACCCTGTTTTACTGCATTTAAAAAGTCGTCTGAGACTGTGATACCAGTAGTTAGTCCTTGAATAGGGTTACCTTCTGTTCCAATATCTAAAAACTCTTCTGCATCAGGATGTTCTATATCTTGGTAAGCAGTAAAAAAGCCTCTTCTTACTGAGCCTTGTGATACTACAGATGCTAAAGTATCATACAACTGCATAAAATGAACAGAACCAGAAGATTCGCCTGAATCTTTAATAGGTGCTCCTCTAGGCCTAACGGCGCCAAAGTACCCCGAGGTACCTCCGCCGTTTTTCATTAACATACCGTTTTCCGATACGCCATATAAAATAGAATCCATACTATCATCTATGAACGAACCAAAACAAGAAACAGGCAACCCTCTTTCTCTACCGTAATTAGCCCAAATAGGTGATGCTAAAGAGTAATACCCTCTGCTCATATACTCATAAAACTTATCTGCAAAGCCTTTTATTTGTAGATAATTTTCTGCTGTATTAGCAATGTCTCTAATCCTATCTTCAGGAGGTTCTTGCAAGTACCCTCTAGATAAAAAGGCTCTTGAATCATCATTTAGCCAATAAAATTTTTCCATATGTTCTCCTTAGAATAAATCATCTTCTGTGAATGCTTTAGTTTTTTTACTATACGCTGTACTGCGTTTTACAAAGAAATCTATGTTTTTTGTACTAAGAATTTCTTCTGTAAACCACTCAGTACTACCAACTAGATCTTTATCTATAGTAAATACCGGCTCTATACCAATAGATTTCATTGACTGGTTAAATCTATTTTTCAAGAACTCAATAACAGATTTTTTAGGAAGAAAGTCTAAATCAGTATCTTCGTAAATCCAGTCGATAATAGCCGATTCTGCTTCAAAAGCTTCTACACATAGTGTTTTAATATCAGCAAGTACTTCATCAGTCCACCATGAAGGATTTTCTTTTTTAATAATATTAACTATCTCAAAACCAAATCTAGCATGTATATCTTCTTCTTTAGAAGTAGCCTCTACTGCATTTGATATACCTTTTAGTATGTTTTTGTGCTTATTAAAAGACATCATAATTAAGAATTGAGAGAATAGCGAAACATTCTCAATAAACATAGAAAATAGTACTATATTATAAAAGTACTCTTTATTATCTATAGGTGTTTGGATAGCTTTTTCTAGATAGGCTATTCTTTTTCTAATAGCAGGTACTTCAATAAAATTTTCAAACTCTTTATTTAACCCCATTATTTCTAATAAATTAGAGTACGCGTCAGCGTGTCTAACTTCTGATTCGCCAAAGGTAATGCCTACTGCTTGTACTTCTGGTTTAGGCATTTTATCGCCTAGCTTAGCCCAGAATGTTTTAACCTGTACCTCAATTTGTGAGATAGCTAACATAGCTTTTTTAACTATACTAACTTCTTCAGAGGTCATATTAACTTTCATATCTTGTATATCTGATGAATAGTTAAACTCTGTATGAATCCAGTAAGAGTGTCTAATAGCTTCTATATACTCTATAAGCTGCGGATATTCGTAAGGCTTTAAATTAGTACGTTTACGAAAAATGTCTGGCATTCTCGACACTCTATATACTATGTATTCTCGCGCAAGATTATGATACCTAGTATCCATCATAACATCTTCAACGGTTTTGTGTATAGAATCTACTGCTATACTACCGTTTGTATATAATAGCTTATCTACAGTTTTGGTGGCTATTAAACTAGCTAATCCTTCTTCTATTAAGTTAATAGACTTCATTGCCTTAGAAACTGCTGTTTCTATTTTATGTATATTGAACGGCTCTACTGAGCCGTCTCGTTTAATAACAAGATTAGTCATATATGTATCTTCCTTTACTTCTGGATTGTACTAATATTATTTTCTTTAATAATATCGACTTTCTCAATCAGCGGGTGCGTAAAGTCATGGGAGATTAAAAATACATTTAAGTCGTTTTCTTTTTGTAAAACTTCCACTAACTTTTCTTTTCCTTCGTCATCTAGTACCCCAGTTATTTCGTCAAGAAACAGCAAATTTATACTACTACCGCCTAAAGTTGATAGTAATTTTCTAATAGCTAGTAGTATTGATGTTTGTATTCTGCTAAACTCACCACCAGAAGTAGTCTCTATAGGTGCTGCAACTCCGTTACTAACCACGTCTATATTCAATTTCTCTTTATTAAGTGAAAATTCAATATGAAACTGTCCATCACTTAAAACAGATAAGTAATAGTTTATAGTTGCTTCTAGCTCTTTTGTAAGGTTCTCTAGTTTAAAGGCAACAATACCCGTAGTACTGAATGCTTTTTTCAATATAGATAACGAAGCTGATTGACCAGATTTAACTAGTATACCTTTTTTAACTCCGTCTTGTCTAATTAAAAATTCAGATTGTTGCTCTTTTAGTGCATCTACTTTAGCGTTATTAGCACTCACAGACTTGTTATGGCTTGTTATTTCTTTTATTTTAGCTTTTTGTTCTAGCAGAATATGTTGTAATTCTTGCTTTCTTGTAGCTAAAGCTTGGTGATTTGGGTAATCAGAAGGTATTTGTGTATCAATCATCTGTGTTAATTGCTCAAAACGGCGTATATCACTCTGATTATTTACGTAAGCTCTTTTACTATTTTGATACTCTTCTAACTGCAAACTCCACTGCTTAGCCTTTACTAAGTTAGTCTCATATATTTCTGTGTTATTAGCTATTTTAGATTTTAAATCGCTTTGCATTTTAACTAAATGAGAGTTATCAATGTCTTGACCACAGGAAGGGCACTTATCATTAATTTTAACGCTATTTAGTTCTTTACGAAGTCTAGCCGTATCGTTATTTAATGATATTAAATCGGCTTTTAAGGTTTGATACTCTTCTATATACGCAAAAGTCTCAGGCTCAACCATAGACATATCAAAAGATAAACTTTCTCTCTCCTTTATTAGCATATTATTTTTATCAATTTTTTTACAAGTATCTGCTATAGTATTAAGTGAGTGCTCTATATCCGCAATTTCAATGACTATAGCGTTGTCTAGCTCTTGTTCTTCTAAAAAATCCATATAATCAGGTATAGAAGTGCTATCCAAAAAACTAGATATTGTTTTACCTTCGACTTGTAGCTTAGCTAATTCTTTATCAACTTCATTAGCACGAACTTTGACCTTTTCTCCTATAGCAATATACTTTTCTAAATTAAATAAATTAATTAAAAACTTTTTTCTATTAGTATCTGTAGCTTTCAAAAAGTCTAGTAAGTCTATAGAGGACTGGTATGTTATCTGACTAAATATATCAAACTCTAAGTTTAGAATACCTTGAATTTTTTTATAAGTATCTAATATTTTATGCTCAGATATGTCTACACCATCTTCTAGTAAAATTACTTTAGTAGAAGCACCTGTTCTAGTAACTGATACGTTATATTGCTTAACATCTACACTAAAGTCTATGCTACCGCTCCAGGTTTTTTCTTTATCATACCTATTAAGAATGTCGCCTTTTTTAATGTTTTTTATGTTTTTTGAGTACAATAGTTCTTGAATTATCAAAGCTATAGAAGATTTACCTACCCCGTTATAGGCAGTAAGTTGAGTCATTCTATTAGTATTTAAATCTATCTCGTTGTTTTTTCCATATGAAAACATATTAGAGAATTTTAATTTTTGTAACTGTATAACGCTCATTGTAATCCTAAATCTTTATATGTATCTAACACGGCATCTATTGAAGATACGTTTATATATTCAAGGTATATCTGCAACTCTTCTAAAGTAGTCTTATCTTTTAGATTAAGTACTGACTCAGATACATCTTTTTCAATCATTTTCTTATCTAATAAATCGTTTTTGACAACTTTTGCTAGTTGGTCTATAGAACCTTTTACTTCGTATATCACATGATGATACTTATCTGACGTCATAGGCTCGTCTACAGTTATAGTACGGCGAATTAGCTTAGGTAGCTTTAGGTCTATAAACTTTACACTATAATCATCTATTGATTTTAGTGTAATAACATCTACACCATATTTGCGTCTATCGTCTCTATCAAAAGTAGTATTAATAGGCGAGCCAGGATAATAAGCTGGAAAATCTTTATATTTATGATTTGCGTGTAAATCACCCAACAGTATTAGTTTCCAAGGTCTAAGCTTTTCAAAATCATACTCAGCTGTAATATGTGGAGGTACTTCTCCTCGTATGTGTGTTACTAATATATCATTCTCAATATACACGGGTAAATTATTTGTTTGTACGCTGCCATAAGGAAATAAAGCAAAACTTACATCTTTAATATCTATTCTACTATTTTCTGTAAAAATATGCACTAAGGGATTTGTTACAGTATTTTCTAGCTTAAAATATTCCCAAAAACTACTGCCTTTAGTTGTAGCCTCGTGATTACCGGGAATTATAATAGTAGGTATAGTTACTGTATTAAGATAGGATAGTAGCAAGCATACTTCATCTGGCTCTGGTTCTTTATCAAATAAGTCTCCAGATATAACGTGAACATCACACTCTTGTTCTAGTTTATGTAGTTTTTGGAATAGCATTTGGAATCTTTGCATTTGCCAACTGCTAGGTATCTTTTTCTTGTGTAAGTTAACATGCCAATCAGCACTACTTAAAATTTTAATCATTGGTCTCTTTCTATAATATGTGCTAGTATTTAAGCACAAACGTTATATACGCTATGGAACAAAGCTCGCACAGCTGTTCGACAGCTAGACCACTACGTTACAAAGAATTTGTTTATTATATATAAAAGCAGTCTCATAGAGACTTAACGTTTTAAGTGGGCATATTGTGCCTATAAAATAATGTTTTTTAGCGTAGGCACGTAGTGTCTTAGCGGGCATATTGTGTCTATGAAATAATGTTTTTAAGCGTAGACACGTAGTGTCTTAGCGGGGCAACAACGCGTTTAGGAAGTATAGAAAAGTACTCTATACTTCCTAATTTTTTAGCCAATAATTTTAGAAATATCACCCTCAAAAGTATAGCTGCCTACGTGGTTAAGCCTAGTATTTAAATCTAACCAAATCTCGCCGCCTAGCTCTTGCCAGCGACGACAGAAGCTGTAATCTTCGCTTAGCAACCTATTATCTTTAGGGTCTAAACGCACATCCCAGAGATTATAACAATGCTTATTTAACTTTGGGTCTATGTTAGAGTCATTACGATAATGAAGCTCTGGATAGCTACTAATCATTTTCTCTATAGTTTCTCGCTTAACCATAAAGAATCCTGTAGATGCGTCTAGCACTTCTGCTAAACCGTGCTCTACTCTAACCTGTTTTCTTTCTGCGTCAGTAAACTTGAAATTTATTGCGTATTGAGCGCCTAATCCCCCTTTAACAATATCTTCTTTATCTAATGCTTTTTTAGGGTAGGCACCAGCAATCACATCTTTGTCGTAAGCTAATGCTCGTAGTAATGATTCAGCTTGAAACTCAATATCTGCGTCAATAAACATTAGGTGTGTGCAATCACTGTCTAAAAACATAGCAGTTAGAATATTTCTTGCTCTAGAAATTAAACTTTCATTACGTAGTGTGGTAATACGAAAGTTAATTCCTGATTTCATTAGTAGTTGGGTAGCTCTAAACATACTCAAAAAGTATTGATCTGTAAGCATACCTCCGTAACACGGAGTAGCAAAGAATATGTTTTTATCTTGCAGCTTACTTAAATCTATAGTCGCTTCATTACCCTCTATATTAGTAAAAGCCCCAAAACTTTTAGGTTTTGGGGATTCACTATCAGAGCTGCTAGCTAGTTCTGATAAGGATTTTTTCATGCTAGATCATCAACCTCTTCAGCTGGTTTGAACTCATCCCCAGCTGCTCCAGCAAATAGATGCGTATTATCTAGTAGCCACTGTTTTTGCTCTTCGTATGTTTGACGCTTGAAAATTTTATCAAGTTCAAACAGCTCTGTTTCTTGTTCTTCGGCAGTTAGAGCTTTACTAGCACGGGCTGGGATAATAGTATACTTCACATTCTGTGGCAGAGGCCCAGTTTTTTCTTTTTTGATAGTAAGGTCATAGCCAGTTTCTGTATCTGCTGGTGAACCGTAATCTTCATTACGAGCATAGTCTACAATTTGAGAGTATATAGTAGAACGAAGATCAAACAGCTTAATTTGTCCGTCAGCCCTATCAATCACGTTACATACATAAGCAAATTGAGGTTTTTCTGCGTATACATCTGCTTCAATTTCTTTGAAAGGGTCTTCTGCGCTATTATTGAAAGTCTCTGTTGCTCTATCGAACTGTAAACACTCTACGGGCATTTTTTTGCCCTCTTTTGTTACAATCCAGTAACAGTAACGCGGCATAACATCCCCAACTAGGCGAATACGTGTATCACCATTAGCTAGTGTTAGTCGTTTAATTTCTTTTCTGTTATTGCCGTTACCAGAATTTTGCTTACCTTTTGCTTGGTCCCAAGCTACCATGTATTTTCTCCTTGAATGAACATTAGTTCTTTGTGATGGTTGTCGTAGTATCCTCTTATGAGGATTCCTGCGGAAAATAAATTTTATCTTCCGTTATGTGTAGAAAAGGGTTGTATGTTACTTTAGTATAGTACTCTCTTGGTATGTAATTTACAGTATCACTTATGCGTCGCATAGATAAAGCACGTAAATAAACTACTTTATATCTTGCGGATGCTCCGCTTATTAGAAATTTACTATTTTTAAAATAACTTTGCGGGTCAACAGTTTTATAGCTACATGTGAGTGAGTACTTGTGCTGTTGAAACATATTTTTATTAAATATATGAATAGGTATATGTTGTAAATTTAATCTTTTCATCAATGTCTTAGTTGATAACTCATTGTACCCTATAGTTTGAGCATATGCCAAACATAATATCGCGGATAAATCGCCTCTGCTATTAACTTTTAGCTCGTCCCAATTAAAGAATGTAATACCCACGTTGTTGATACCAATTTAACCTATTAACTTGTTGTCTGTTCACTATGTTTCCAGATAGCCATATGTCTGCAACTAGTGGGTGTTTTTTATCTGGATGTAGTCTTTCGATACGCCCTATTCTTTGTTCCCATTGCACTGAATTATTACTAGGACAGGTTAGCACTAAGGTATCTAGCCTGTGGCAACTTATGCCTTCATCAAATAGTTTAGTAGATAGTATAGCTGAGTATTTAGTGCCAGCGTGTTCGAGAGCATCTTTTCTCACATCTTCAGATGTAGACCCTATTACACATATGCTATTAGGTATTAGTGCCTGTATATCTTTAAGCATCTGAACTCTCTCACCTAGTATTAAGGGGCACCTACCTTGCTTAATGTAGCTTATAGCTTTTTCTGCTATAAATTTTATATAGGCCTGATCACTGCATAGTTTATTAAGTGTTCTAGCCCAGTCTGTCTTAGGACTTATAACATTAAACTTAAAATCTGTTTTTATAATTTGTACTGAGGGCGTAGGTAAGTCTCTACTATCATCTGCCTGTACTCTAAATTGCGAAAAAAAATCGTCTAAAAATACGTGCTTACCGTCTTTACGTCTTGGAGTAGCAGTTAAAGCTATTTTAACTTTAGCGTTTATACCGTTTACTACTCTAGAAAACATATCAGCAGGGCATTTATGACTTTCATCTACTATAACCATACTGAAACTATCTTTTATTATATCTATATTATTATGAGCTGTTTTGTATATAGCTATAGTAACGTCTTGTACGTCAAATAGTCCATCGCCTATATTGCCTATTTTAGTATTAGGTAGCTGTTTTTCTAGTTCTTCTATCCACTGCCTAAACAATAGCTTAGTATGCACTAATACTAAAGTTTTAGTATTATTATCTGATATTATCTTAGCAGCAGTAAAGGTTTTGCCAAATCCAGGTTTTGCCTGGATTAACCCGCTTCTAGCACGCCCCTTGCTAAAAAATTTATTTACTATATCTTGCTGTTCAGGTCGGAGAGTTCCACTAAAAGGTATTTTGTAATCTAATACATCGAAGTTTCTATTATCTTCTAGCTCTTTCCAGTCTAGCTTATAATAACTATTAGAAGGTACTGCTACATACTCATCATAGCATTCTATAGTAGTAATAAACTCTTCGCCTGTGTTATACGTATACAAAGATTCTAAGTATGCTAGGTCTTCGATGTCTTCGTTCCGTATATAGATTCTATCTTCTATTACTATTTTTTTTACGCACGCTTTTTTCATATAAATACATAGGGTGACTTTATTAACTTTTCATAAGAAAATTCTGTCAAATACCATACTCCATTAATTTTAATTATTGTAGCATATATTTCATCAGATGTGCTAATATTTTCTAATGACGATATTTTAAATGGATAGGAAATCTTCCTAACCCACACTAGATTATTTTCAATCTTTATAACTCGTCTATAATCAGCAGGAACTCTAGCTAGATTTGACAAATCGTGTATAACAGCGTTTTTATCTATACCCCAACGTATCTTAGACATAATAATATCTTGTATGTTATTACAGGTACTATCAAACTGTATACGACTAGACATGTGTAATAATCTACTAAAATAATCACCTGGGTACTTACGATTATCAATAGTAGAAATAGAATCTTCTTTATGTATATAGCAAGAAATAGTATCCTTGCTATACATTATTTTATAGGGTTTACGTTTAAGTCCAAACAGTGGGAATGCTATACCATCAAACTTTGAAGTATTCTTCTTCATCCACAAGCTCACCCCAACTAGGTCCTACCTCAAAATCTACCTTAATAGGGCAGTTAGGAATAGATAAACCTCTATCACGCTGAATAGCTATTTTAGCATTTTCAATATATGTAGGTATCAAATCTTCACGTACTTCTGAAACAATAGAGTCGTGAACTACAGTAAAAGGTATAATACCCTCTTGTAGATTATTGTCACTCACCCACTTAACCAAGTCAATTAAACCTAGTATATTAATATCAGATGCTACAGATTGTACTAGAAAGTTAACTCCAGACCTAATTGCGTGCTTTGCTACGCCAGGATTAGCTGCTTTAGCCTCTGGAAGTCTACGCTTACGACCAAAGAAAGAATAGATATACGCGTAGTTTTCAATTTGTTGGTTGGAAGAGTCAATAAACCGTTTTAGAGCTTTAGCTTCACTAAAGTATTTGGCAATAAATTGTTTTGCCTGCATTACTGATATTTCTTCTCCTGCCTTTGCATCCTTATTAACAGTTTCTGCAATTTTTGCTGGGCCTGCTTGGTACATAATCCCGAATGTGATTGCTTTAGCATATTGACGTTCGTTTTTATAAAGTGTCTTAACCTCATGTACTTCGCAAGGAAGATTAAACATTTGTTTTGCTACATAAGAGTGAAAGTCAAGCTTGTCGATGAAAGCTTGTTGTAGGAATTTATCTGAAGCCAGCACAGCAGCATAATAAACTTCAGCAGTACCTAAGTCGCACTGTACAATTTTATAACCAGGACGTGCTTTAAATAACTTTTTAATATCCTTATTATCTCGCGGAATATTTTGATAGTTTAGCGTACCACTTGAAGATAAACGACCTGATGTAGTGCCGTGAATGTTAAAACCACTACGAAGTCTTTCATCATAGTCAATACCAAAACGTATATTAGAAATATAAGTGCCAGCCATTTTTGATTTTTCGCGTAAATCTAAAATAGCAGAGGCTAGTGGGTGATCAATCTCTTTCAGCACTTCTTTGTCTACTGACCACGCACCTGTAGCGGTTTTTTTAGTAGGACGTACGTTAAGTATATTAAAGAATAACTCTTTTAGTTGCATTGTAGAGTTTGGATTAAATGACTTACCATGAATACGCTCAAAACGTAAAACAGCTTCGTGCATTGATATTTCCATTAAACATTCTTCAACGTCGATTGCGTACTGCTCTGCTAAAAATTCTACCTGACTACGACTTACAGGTCCGCCATTACGCTCTAGAGTTTTTACAGCTAACGTTCCAGGTTTTAGTATATTATTATATAAGCTAGAAAATTCTTTGCTTTTCTCTACTAAAGGCATAAACTTATCAAATAGTTGAAAAGTTCCGTCTGCGTCTTTACAAGCATAAGGGGCTAAAATATCCCTAGGTAACATACCATAGTTAAATTCTGCTAACTTTACTTTATTTTTACGCGCCCAGTTCTTTTTGTATACATCAAGGTCTTTTTCATAATCTCCTAAGTCAGTAAATCTCATAGCCAAAGGTTTTAACCCGTGAGTACCGACAGACTCTTCTAGACAGTAATGTAAAAGCATAGTATCTTCAAAATCAGGAAATACAAAGCCAAGTTCGTGTTCCATATAACCCATATCAAACTTAGCGTTGTGAAAAATTATTTTCTTTGAAGAAAAGAGTTTAAAAAACCATTCTTTGTGCTTGTTAACAATCTCCATGGAAACATATATTCCTTGGTGGGGTTTAGTAGACAAGGCAATGCCTAGTATATTACCCGTAAAAGGAGAAACACTAGTAGTTTCAATATCTGCTACTAGTACTGTTGCAATTTCTAGCTCGTTTTTATACTTTTGGAATTGCTCTTCAGTTTCAACAAAGCAATAGTCTTTTTCATTCACTACTCCTATACTCTCACCTTTTAAAGCTTTCTCAATATTATTAAAAGCTTTAATAATATCATCTTCTAGCTGCGGTTTGATAAGTACAATATTAGGATGCATGATGGGTACATACTTATTTTCAATGACTACACCATTGTACTTTTGAATACCCGTAAGACCTGCTGTATATTTTAAAGCCTCTGCTCCTAAAGGGCATACTAGCTTATAGGAATTTAGCTCTGTAAGGTCTAGGTCTACGTCTTTCTTTAAAATCTTATCTTTAGCTTGAGAGCATAAATACTTAATATCATATTCTTGCTTAAAATACTTAGTAATAGTTTTGTCGGCTTGTTTTTCTGCTGTACTAGCAAAAACAAAACATACATCTTTCATCTTAGAATAGCCTCCGCTTGTTTCTTTGTTAACTCTCCAGGGTCAATACCTGCCGGTAGTTGTATTATCCTACTATAAATATTAGCGGTATCCAATAAAGAACTTATTATATTTGCAGCTTTTTCACCAGCTAAATCCGGATCCATCATGATATCTACCCTAGTAATACCTCTACTATCTAATAGCTTTACTTTATCCCTACCGAAATTAGTAGAACCAAAGGTACATAAAGTGTTATGATAGCCTAAATCCCACATATTTAGTAAGTCAAATAGCCCCTCAACTAAGATTACGTAGTTTGTGCTTTTAACCTTATCTAAAGGAAAAAGTATATCTTTAATAGTTATATTCTGCGGGCGTCTATAATATTTAGGTTGGCTGGGTAAATCACGTAAAAGCCTACCTTCTAAAAATTTTAATTTACCATTTTGATATATAGGAAAACATAGATAGTCTGATAAACCTTGTTGGTTTGTAGTAAAAGCTTCAAATTCTTTATAAATATCTGTGCTTATCTCTCTAAAAGGCGTTAAATAAGGTTCAGCATCTTCGGGTATTGTTATAGAGTTTTGATATAATATAGAATCAATTTTTTTTCTTAATTTTGCTATTTTATATGGTTGTTTAGTGTCTAAATCTAAATTAGGTTGTTCACCTATAGCCTGTAAAAATTTAGTAGAACCACCTTTAAAACCACAACTCCAACAATTAAATATGTTGCTTTCTAGATTATAAGAAAGGCTTGGATTTCTATCTTCGTGTTCTCCGCTAGGGCACGCAATAACAATCTCATAAGGGTTATTAGTTTTTTTATACTCTATACCTCGTTTTGTTAGAATATCTGTTATATCCATTATATGTCTCTAGGCCCTTTAATTTCATTGTCTGTACCGTACTTAGTGGCAGCATGTGGTTTTTCAGATACTATACCTGACATAGATGGATCAATCTTTACGCAAGACCAATCCATATTAACGTCAAAACTCATATGCTTACCATTACGCATCTTAGTAGTGTGAATAGTAAGTTTACTTTGTAAGCTGCGGTCTTCGCTTTCCGGTGGTGGAAAAAAGTTAAAGCTTCTATCAGCACTATCTAGAATACCTTTAGCAAAACGAGCTTCACCAGATGCGTCGATCTGGTAAGGAGATATCATAGTCACATCATACTTTCGTGATAAGGACTTAAGAGTATCTGCAATAACAATCTGACTTTTCCAATCTTTTTGGTCTTCATGTTTGATAATATTAATATAGTCTACTACAGCCATATTATAATTAGGATACTTACTACTAAACATATTACAATAATGGTCAATTCTATTTAAAGTAAGACTCTCATCATCAATTAAAAATAGTCTATTGTCTTTTAGGTCTGGTTTTTCTATTTTTACTTTTTTTTCAAAGGTTTTAAAATCATTTGTAGTACGAAGATCGTCTAGAAGGCTTACTACGGTATCTGTATCTTTGTAAAAAGTTTTAAACTTTGTTTCCGCAATCTTTATTCTTTGTTCAGGTGTTAGTTTATTTCTAAAAATATCAAGAAAAGGTACTCCTGAAATAATAGATAGTACTCGGTCATATACTTCTTTATAGCGCATTTCTATAGTAAAAAATGATACAGTATTACCCTGTAAAAATCTATTAATAGCTAGGTTAAGTGATATAATAGACTTACCTGAGCCTCTTCTACCCCCTAGTAATACTAGTTCTTGGGTAGCAAAACCTCCATTGACAGAGTCAAACTCATTAGAAAGTCCAGATGGAAAAATAACAAAATGCTCTTCATCAGGAAAGAAATCTATTTCTGCTACGTCATACAATTCATCGTCGTGTGGTATAGCCTGATTTAGGTGTAGCAAATGGCTTTGAAACTTATCTACTATTTCTACTTTTTCAAGATTTTCTAGTGAGTCTACTAGATTATCTACAAAATCAATAGTTTCATCCCTAATATAGTAATCTTGTAACTGGGATAATAAAAACTCATCAGTTATATTATCCACCACATTTTCGTTAGAGCCTGTTAACATCTCTAAATATTCTTGTAGCCCTGTATCCTTGCGCGTAACTAATATCTCTTCTACAGAAGGTAAGCGGGTATTAGCTTTATAAAAAGCTTTAACGCTGTCAAATACTAACCTGTTCATACCTGTAAAATAAGAAGTCAGTAGCTTAGAATATAAGTCATTACTTCGTTTTTCTAGTAGTCTTCTTACGGTTACTTTTTGTAGATCTATCGCCATTTATATACTCACCGGATATAGTTTATCTCTATTAAAGTAACAAAAGCATTTATAGTCATCATCACGCCATACGCGATAATACTCCCTGCCTGTTTCTTCTAGATTTTTGATTATTTTATTTCGTATACTACTTACTGCTGATTTCTTATAATAACTACCGTCTTTTAGAATCCAATAAATTTCATAATGTATACCTTCAGCAGGCTCCTTATACTTATGTGAAGCTTTAAAAGTAGTTAGTTCTACATATCGTTGTCTACCCTGTTCTAAATATTCTAGGTAATTTTCATCGTATACTTCATCTATTATACCAAAACAGTTATATTGTGCAATAAAAACCTTATCATCTTTATGTAATTTAGTGTCTAAGTCTTGTGAAATATGTGAAACAAATGCTTGTTTATTTTTACCGCGAGCTTTAATAGGCGTTTTAGTTTCTAGTAATATTTTCTTAACTTTTGCTGAAGAGATATAAAAACGAGCAGCAATAGCTGCTTGTGTTTCTCCAGACAAATAAGTTTTAGCTATTACCAGCTTATCTTGTTCTGTAAATTTTTTATTTCTAGCTAGTTTTTTAAGTTCTTGTTCTCTAAGCTCTTTTTTACGAAAGTCTTCTATAATACTATCTAATTTTTTAACATTGTAGTTTACGCCTAAAAAAGTACACACAAATTTTTTTGTTTTACCTGTTTTAAGATACCAAATAGCATTTCTTATTTTAGCTTCTGAAAGTTCGTGCATATATTTATCCCAATTTATTATAATATATATACTATGTAAGCAATTGCCAAGAGTATTTTTAATGGGTAACTAGGTCTTCTTCCATAAAATACAAATCTAATACTATATTCCTAATTAGCCCGGTCATAGTATACACTGGCGTAAATTTTTCTGACAAAAACTTGTTAGATCTTATTAACTTTTCTACATAAAAACTACTAGAATAGGATTCTAATAAATCTTGATATTTTTCTTTTTCTTTTGGTACGTTAGGGTAGTAAGTACTTACTAGTATGCTAAAGTAAAGTACTCTGTCAGAAACACTCATACATAGCACTTCATCTAGTACCTCGTCAGTAATTTCGGCTAATTGTAAACTCATATATTCTCCTTAACATACAAAAAAGGATGGCGTTTCCACCATCCTTATACTAATTACTAATAAAAAACTATTATTCGGCAGCTACAGCTTTTGGAGTATAATCTGCACAAGTTAGGTTCCGACGTGTAAGAACAGTTTTAACTCCTCGAACAGTTTTACCGAAGGCTTCCGCGATATCTTCTACAGTTTTATCTAGAAGATCTTCAATACCTTCATACGGGTCGCTCTTAGCACCTTTTTTATCACGCTGAGGTGCTTTTAGACTCATGGATAGTAGCTTACCGCGAATAGAGTTGACTGGGCGGCCTAGCGCATCAGCAATTTCCTCAATGTAAGCATTTGCGCCTACCATAGTAGCAATCTTCGCTTCTTCTGCCTCTGTATAAGTACGTACAATTACTTTCTTTTCTGCAGCCCTAATGTGCTGTGTCATTTCCATTGACAGAGCTTTACCATTAATTTGACGTGGAGATACTTCACGTCCCCAGGCTTCGGAGAAAGCAGTAGCTATTTCATCAGCACCGTACTGACCAGAATTTGCTTCTAGGTACTCAGCTAGTTGTGCAGACTCTTCGGCAGAAAATACTGGAGCGGCTCCTGGCTTTTTGGGAACGTCAAAGCCAA
>Ga0099847_1000266_pt1 | contig 17765 bp, 15 predicted proteins | sample CB_VirMetaG_2_FD_78178 | JGI IMG/M metagenome (GOLD analysis project Ga0099847, IMG submission 78178) | Freshwater to marine saline gradient viral communities from Chesapeake Bay - CB_1504_2 Viral MetaG | ecosystem: Environmental > Aquatic > Marine > Coastal | place: USA: Chesapeake Bay...
AGAGAGAACATTAACATCTGCCCATTAATAGTGAAAGATGTTAAAACTAGTGCTGTCAAAGCGCCTAAGCAAATGGATATGTTTGCAACAAATCCAGTAACTCCAGAAGAAGCTTTTGATAATGAAACTCCCCCTATTGCAGAGGATAATACAGACGATGTTGATTTACAGTTAGGTACTTCTGATCCAGGAGAAGACTGGGCTTCACAATTCCAAGGTAAATAGTGAGTAAACTAATCTTTACAGGGGACTCGAGTGCTTGCTCTTATGAAAGCACTCAGTTCACTGAAGGGATATTTTGGCTGCAAGAGTTATCTGTTATCGGGTTAGATACAGAGACTAACGTAGTTGAGTCTCACTTGAATAGACAACTCAAAGTTATATCAATTGCTGATGAGGCAGGTGATAAGATTTGGGTGCTAGAATGGGAATTCCTTACTCCTATGGAGAAAAAGATGCTTTTGAATCAACTTAGCAAAAAGCTATGTATAATTCAGAACGTTTCATTTGATTATAAAATGTTTGCTAAGTATGGTACTAAACTTGAGAAAGTTTGGGACACTATGCTCGGGGAACAAGTATTATCAAATGGACTCTCTAAGGAGAAAGGTTACCATGGATTAGCTGGTATAATGTTTCGACGGTTTGGTTTAGTTATTTCTAAAGATGAGCAATTAACTTTTGGAGATGGTAGACCATATACTGATGATCAAATTAAGTATGCAGCTATAGATGTTCTTAAGTTAGGAGCTCTTAGGCTAATACAGTTGAAGGAAATGCGTGCATTTGATAAGCGCGTAAAACAACGAGGCAATAAAGGCCTGGTTAAAACTATGTGGTGGGAGAATGAGTTTGTTAAGTGTGTGGCTGACATGGAAATCACGGGCGTACGTATCGATAAAGATAAATGGTATGCTATTGAAGACTCTGTTCGTCCTACATATGACAAAGAACTTAAGGCACTTAATGAGTTAGTTATTAAAGACTTCTGGGATATCTTAGAGCATAATAATTGGATCTCGAGTACCGATGACTTTGTAGAGCCAGTATGGAGCTCTTCACAAAAGAAGAAACTTATTCTTGGTGTGATATACGATTTTGAGATTGATAAGACCTCAAAAACTGAACTTAAGAAGTATTTACAAGCGCATGATCCAGATTTTCCTGAAGGATTAAAGTTATCAGGGAAAGCTTGGACAACAGATGACTATCCTGTTACTTTCAATACTAAGTTTGCAGTGTTAAAACTGATGATACTTAGTGGTAAGGATCAAGATATGACTGACCACTTAAATGCGTTCTTACTCACTAACATGAAACAGTTTTGTGTAGATGCAGGTTGGTTACGTCCTGCAGGTCAATTGTCCCTTAACTGGAGCTCACCTGCTCAACGTTTAACAATCTTTCAAGCTATCAACCCTGCAATTCAAAGCACGGGTAAGGATGTCATTGTAGACTATATAGAGGATCATTCTATTATTCTACACTACTTAGCCTGGGGTGAAACAGAGTATCAATTAAAGAACTTTGGTAAACCTTTCTACGATAAACATGTAGAAGTTGATGGTAAGCATAGAACTAGATTCAATCAGATCTTGGCTACAGGTAGATTATCATCTGTCAGTCCAAACATGTTGAACATACCTCGTAAAATTGAGGCGTATAGAGCGGCCGTGATTCCTGATGAAGGCTTTGAACTTATTGATGCAGATTACGATGGTCAAGAGTTAGTAATAACTACTGAAATATCGCAAGAACCGTCATGGATGAGCTATTTAAAGCTAGGATATGACTTGCACAGTAAGAATGCTGAGCTTATATTCGGAGATGCTTGGATCAATGCAACTGAACAAGACTGTGCTTATTACGCAGAAGTGCCTAGAGTAGATAGAAATACTTATGCATTTCAGAAATGTAAGTGTAAGGGTCATGAAGACATGAGAGATAAATCTAAAGCAGTATCATTTGGTAGTATCTATGGGATATCATTCATCAAGTTAGCATTTAACCTGAAGATATCTGAAGATGAAGCTAAGTATATTCTTAAGAGATTCTTTGAGATTGTACCTGGAGTAGCTGATATGATGGTGAGATTTGGTAACTATGCTTTACAGCATGGACATATCATTGAACCTGTATTTGGTAGAGTAAGGTTCTTTGATGAGTGGAAGTTAGCTGTGCCTGCTGAGCATGGTAGTATTGAGAGAGCATCTTTTAATACTCCTATTCAGTCATCTGGTTCAGCATGTTTAAAGATAGCGTTTGTTTTAATGCGAAGATGGTTGAATCATAATAATCATAATGATAATATACAGTTACTGTTACCTTATCATGATGAAACTATTGCTCAATCTCGTCCTGCATTCACTACGCTAGCTAAAGAGCAAGTATCTCATTTTATGCGTTTAGGCGCTAAACTTGCAGGATTTGATATCCAAGCAGGATCTAAATCAGGAAAGTCCTGGTTAGAAGCACACTAAATATAAATCTATGGAAAATAGAGATGAAGCACAAGGGAAGATAATAGATCTCTATATGGAGCTCGACCTGTTGAAATCTTGTGGAGTAATTTCTACAGGATTTGGGAAGAGTAAGATTGCGATAGAAATTATCAAGAAGATTGACCCTAAGAATGTTCTTATACTAGTAAATAGTACTGTATTAAGAGATTCCAATTGGGAAGATGAGTTTAAGGTATGGGATGAAATGGAGATGTTTTCAAAAGTAGAACTTGCGACCTATCAAGCAGCATACAAGTGGAAAAAGGAAGACAAAGATCTTACCGACTACTTAGTTATAGCTGATGAGGTAGATTTTGCAGCAAATACTGATGAGCTTTCTAAATTCTTCTATGAGTACCCTAAGACTCGGGTTTTAGGTCTTACTGGTTTTATTACTGCCAGTAAACGGGCGTGGTTTGAGGAACACTTACCAATATTTACAGAGATAACAGCTGATATGGCACAGGAGATGAAGATACTAAACAATATACACTTTGTATTTGTTAAGTATGGTTTGTCCAATAACTCTAAAGATATTAGTGTAAGTTATAAAGTGCATGGAGAACAGAAGTTCTTTACGCAATCTGAGAACAATGCATATGATTATGCTAACAAAAAGGCTATGGCTTTAATCTCCAGCACTACTGAAATAACATCTCAGTTTATGATGGGGCAGATAACCAAAGCAGAGCAAGATCGATTATTAGAATCTCTTAACTGGAAAATACGAGCTGCTGTTACAAAGCGTAATGATTTATTATTACACTCTAAAGCAGGCGTTGTTATGAGTAAAAAGATATTAGAACACATTCACGGTGCTAATGTCGATAGTAAGACTATAGTTTTCTCGAAGAGAACTGATCAATCCATACGAATATGTGGAGAGGATAATGTATACAATGGTAAAGTGACCAAGAAAAAAGCTGAAGCTAATTTCAAAGCATTTTGTGAAGGAACAAAACCTTATTTAGGTGTATGTGATAAGATTAATAGAGGTGTAAACATCAATAATCTAGACACAGCCATCCTGGAAACCTTTTTTGGTTCTGACACACAAGCTACCCAACGATTTGGGAGAATGATGAGGCTAAAACCTGATCAAATAGCTACTGTATACATTCTTCTTCCATATTATATGCGAAAGGAGAAGAATAATACTTTTTCATTGCAGGAGACCCAACAAGTTAAGTGGGCTCGTAATATGTTAAGTAGTACTAAAATTAAATCAAGCGCAGTATGGAATTACTGTGTTGTTAAACCTTAAACCCATGACAAAAGATGAAATACTAGAAAAACTAGAGTCTAAGGGGATTATTACTATAATTGCTGGAGAGTACATTTTAACTGAAAAGTATCTAGAACTCTTAGCTCCAAGTAGTATACAATTAACCCCAATAGATATGACTAAATACCAAAAAGGTGTAGATAATTATGATGAACTGTTAAATACTAAGACTAATGGGTCTGATTGGCCCCTGGAAATTTTAGAAACAACAGGAAGAACTCGAGCAGCTGCATTTTTAGATGCATGCGAAGTTCCTTTCTCTTCTCCTTGTGGAGAATATAGACTGAGAGGCCTTAATTTAGAAGCAGTGAATGTTATAGGTAACCTTGTAGCGTCTAAAGATATAGCAGGTGCTACATTTATAGAAGCTGTTCAATTATATTATAAGCATACTTTAAAGCCTAAGGGTTTTAAGAACTTCATGATAGATGGAGATGCTCTTGATGTATATAATGAGCATATTAAAGGAACACTTAAGAGTGGGCTGCAAGGCTCAGGACCTGCTGAAAATCCAAACGAATGGCGATAGACGACGACAAATTACCTTTAAACGAAGATTACGAAGCAGGATTTATATCCATGCTAGACGCATCTCAAGCAGGTGAAGTAGTCCAAATTCCTCATCCACTAGATAAAGTAGGTGAAGTCTTTAACTTAATGCCTTCTAGGTATACTTTAATATCTGGATCCACTGGTTCTGGTAAAACATCCTATGCTGACTTTTGTCATGTATTAGCTCCTTGGTCATTCTTACAAAAGAACGATATGGACATACATTGGGAAGTAAATTACTTTTCATTAGAGAGAAAGCGGTTGTTTAAGCATGCTAAGTGGGTGTCTTGGATGATATACAGAGACAATACGGATCTGTTATTATCTGCTGACCAAATATTAGGTTGGAAGAATGGTCCGATAAACTCTGAAGGCTATAAACTTATACGTTCTTATGATGAAGAGATGTCTGAACTTTTAGATCACGTTACTATTTATGATGGTAAAGTTGGTGTGAAAGCAATTGAAGAGATCATTGAAGAGAGAGCTCATAGTTTAGGTACGTTATTCAAAGCGGATGAACACGGTGTATTTCAAGGTACTATGCCTGTATACATTGAGAAATTTGATGAAAAGAACCTGGTTGAAACTACTAGGAGAGGAGATAAAAGGCCTTACATAGAACTTGAATGGGAGGGACAGAAGTTCAGGCTTAATAAGCATGGACATAGATACTTTCCTATCCACCCTAGACAATTTGTATTCTTCTTAATTGATGGTATAAATCTATTAGGGAAAGGAGAAGTTCTAAGTGCTATCAGTATAGTTCTAGCTAATGCAAGAGATTTATATGGGTTTAGTCCTATTGTAATTACTCAGCAAAATAGAGCTATGGGAGATATAACGCGAATGAAAATTCATGGAGCGGATCTATCACCTCAGCTGGAAGACATATTTGCGTCCAGTCAAATGGGCTTTGATGCAGATATAGTTATAGGTTTATTTGACCCTTACAAGTATAAAGCTTGGGACAAAGAAGGAAAGTATGGAGGGTATTGTATTAATCCTATGGATTCAATTTCAACACCTAGCATGCAAACACCCAATGGTATCAATAGATTCAGGAGTATGCATATACTTAAGAATACTTTTGGTGCGGATGGAAACAAATTCGGGATGAAGTTCTTAGGAGAGTGTAACCACTTTCAAACATTACCATTCCCTGACAGTGCAGAAATGGAAGTTATTTACTCAGACATTAGGAAGGGTGTATAATTTTTCGTATTTTTATTAACTTTTTACACAACAATTTTATGGCAGAAATAATCATCTATGAGGGTGAATCAGGCTGTGGAAAATCTACGTCTTTACGTAATTTAGACCCAGCTAAAACATTGATCATATCCCCAAATGGTAAATCATTACCATTCCCAAAAGGATCAGAATATAAAGTGGGAGAAAATCGTATAATTACTAGTGAATTAGACGATATAAAAGGGGTAATTCAGCATGTAAACGACAACATGCCGGATAGGAACTTAGTAGTAATTGAGGATTTCACTCATTACTTTACTTCAAGAATCTTAAGTCCAAAATTCTTAGCCAGAAACTCTGGTGGAGACGCATTTCAACGATGGAATGACTTTGGGGCTTCTGTATTCCAATCATGTTTTTCTAAAGCAGAGACATGGAGAGACGATCTATTTATTTTAATCTTACATCACGTTGAGGTTAAGGAGAATGGAACTGTAGGATTTAAAAGCTCAGGTAAGCTGCTAGAAAAAGTAGTAGACCCAATTGGCTATTGTAATTATGTATTCCACGGAGTTGTGGAAGTAGATGAGAACGATAATATCCGCTACATGATGCAAACTAACAGGGACTCACAACGAGAAGCTAAAACAGTTGCAGGATGTTTCCCAGATTTTAGGATCTTTAATGATATGGCGAAAGCTATTGAACGAATTCGTACTTATAAATCAGGCGGAATCAAAGCAACATTCATTGAATAACAATAACTTAATAAATAAATATAATTATGGCTTTAATTAAAGTAGGAATCCACGAAAATTTAACTTTTTCAGACAAATCACAAATCAACGACAAAGGAACATTGGAACTTTGTATCAAGTCAGTGGACGACCCTAATGCATTATTGAATGCGTTTACATCTAGTGAGGCTTTCACATTAATGGAAAGTTCATTTAGATTTTATCCTCCAAACATGAAGGATTTTGATCAGAACATGAAGACTGCAGCTGAAATTGCACAAGATGTTCTAAAACTAAGAGCTCAATTTCTTACCTATGCTAAAATGGTAGCAACAAAGGAAGAAGCAGAGAAAGCTCTAGGAGGTTTAGCAATGTTTAAAGGTCTTGGTATACCTGATGACAAAGTTAAAGGTGCTATTGCAATGTTTAACCAGGAAGAGTTCATGAAGAAGGTTGTTACAAACCTATCTACATTGTTCTTAGAGTTCTTAAAAGCTAAAAAAGCTTTCACAGGACAGATATTGTTTAGACATAAGTTCTTACGTCAATCTAAAGCTAAGAATTATGCAGTTATACCAACTTCTGATTTTGACACATGGGTAGAGTCTATGGACATACCTAAGGATGCAAGTAAAATTGGATTCAGTGAGTGGGAAGTTAAGAACGGTAAAGATAACCCGGATCCAGTATCCAGTGACTCTTCATCTAGTACTGCAGCTGATGCAAACAAGGCTAGTACTTTATTCGCAGCTCCTGCTGCTACTGACCCTGTTGCAGACAACTCTCAACCAGATCTTTTTGCTAAAGGTTAATATAATTTAAGAGGTGCACTCTTCGGGGTGCACTTTTTTATTCTATGGATATATTAGAGGAGTTTGTTGATGACAATATCTTATCCAGGGCTAATATTCTTAAGTATATAGATGATTTTTCTATATATAGCTTTTATATTGGGGAGGAGTTAGAGCTTTACACAAAGTATAGCTCACCTTTGAGGTTAGGAGATGACGATCCTAGTTTTTCTTTGTACTATAGTAAGTATAAACCGGACAAAATATTATTTAAAGATAATTCTACAGGTGTATATGGTGATGTATTCAAATTCTTAATAGAATATTTGCAGAAACCCATAAAAACTGTATTACTTCAGATAAATAGTGACTTTGGCCTAGGGCTGAATGATGAGGAGATGGGAGATTTTAAACCCTATCTTATTAAGTCAGCACCTGTTCGTAAAGAACCTACCAAAATTGAGATTACTGCACATCCTGTGGAGTCTCAAGCTTACTTAGAGTATTGGGATAATTTAGGTATTACAAAAAGAACCAGAGATAAGTTCTATACTAAAGATGTATCAGTCATTCACTACATAAGTGATGACCACATTACAGTTGTTGCTAAGATTTTAACTATTAGTTATGAGATCTTGGGTCACTATAAAATTTATCAACCGTTTGCAGAAAGAAAGTATAAGTTCAGGAATAATTATTTAGATATCTATGTAGAAGGCGCATTACAGCTAGAGTTTAAAGCTGATTTTTGTGTGATTACAAAGTCTACTAAAGAATGTATGTTCATGTGGGAGCATTTTGGTTGGGAAGCAGTTGCTGGTAAATCAGAGACTACCCCAGTTAATCCATTCTTTATGACTCATGTTTTACAAAAGAAGTATAAACAAGTATTTATATGGTTAGACAATGATGAGGCAGGAAAGAGGTCTCAAGCTCAATACTTAGAGAAGTATCCCTGGTTAATTCCAGTGGAGTTTGATGACTTTATTACTGAATCAGATCCAACTGATTTGTATTTAAGTTCTAAAGTAAAGGGAGTACAAGATGTAGCTATACGTTACATAAAACAATTAATAACAACAAAAATAAAAACAGAGTAAATGGCAGAACTAAAAGTCGTTGAGGACGAAAGACCTGGTATTTTAAAAGAAATAGATGAAGGTGCAATGGACCTCATATTTCAGGCAATTCAAGAAGATATTTATTCTTTCCCTATTAAAAGTTTTGTACGGGAGAGTATTAGTAATGGACTAGATTCCATTGTAGAACGTCAAATATTTGAGAAGATTAATGCAGGTGAACCTGTTGAAGATTACTTCTTGCAAAGACAAGACGGTAAGTTGTTAAAGGATTCAGGATATAACCCTGCTTACTACGACAAAAATTACCTCTCTTTTGAAAACATCGTAGAAGTTAAGTATACTGAAGACTCTCCTAGAGATATGATCAGTATCAAGGACAAAGGTGTAGGACTAGGAGGTAGTAGATTAAAAGGTTTCTTTAAACTAGGTTATAGTTCTAAGAGAAACATGAAGGATGTAATTGGTAAGTTTGGGGCCGGAGCGAAAGCAGGACTGGCTACTGGAGTTGAGTACTTCACTATGCATACTACTTACAATGGGTTCAGAACTTCATTCATGATTTATAAGAATGATTATGACCCTATCACTGAAGAGTGTGTAGACGGAAGAGTAGACGTTTGGGATATCAAGTTATCTAATGGTAGCCTAGGTAAGAAGAACATCTATTGGGAGCCTACTAATGACAAGAACTCAGTAACTATTGAGCTAGAAGTTAAGAAGCACAACAAGGATCTATTCTTAAATGCAGTAACAAGTCAATTCCAATATTTTAATGGAAGAGTAAAGTTATTGTATGATCAGTATGGAGAGCAAAGATTAGATTCTTTGAACTCTAAACCAGAATATGAGTCTGATGTTCTATTAATTCCAAGGTATTCAACATATAACAGCCCGCACATTTTAGTAGATGGGATATCTTATGGTGTAATCTCGTGGGATGAATTAGAATTAGACAGGAGACAAGGTAAAATTGCAATCAAAGTAGCTGCCACTGATGTAGACATAACTCAATCTAGAGAGTCACTCAAGTGGACAGAGAAAACTAAGAAAACAATTTTAGATGTTATAGCGAAAGCTAAGACAGAAGCAGAAGATTATATTTCTACTTTATTAAATATTAGCGATGAAAACAATTTGTTTGAGATCAATAATATTTATGGAGATTTAGCTAAGAATTCTGCTGATTCAGTAACATCCACGTTTTCTAGGTTCTTAGATATGCATAACATTAAACCTCAGGTTGATATTGCATTTCCTAAGTATATTCCTTTTAAAGGGTATATGAGTGAGAAGTTATTTGACTTGTTATTTAGTGCGTATAATGTTAGAACACTTACAGTTACAGAGCGGAGTGGCAGAGTAAAGATCAATACTACTAGAGTGGAGAACTTTCAAGCTCTTCGTAATTCTAAAATAATCTTTGCAAAAGCTAAGAGTGTAGGGCCTAAATTAGCACAGCACTTGCTGTCTAAGTTTAATGTTAATTCTTTGATCTATATAAGACCAAAGCCTTCACCAGATGATATGACTTGTGCTTTTAAAGGCAAAGACTATGATCCAGATACTATTGTAAACTACACAAGTGATTTGCTATATAACTATGGCGACTTATATGTGGACACCTATGATGTAGACTATGATGAAGATGAGGTTGATGAGGAGGTTGAAGTAGAACTAGACTCTGATAAAGAGACTTTAGCACAACTTAGAAAAGCTAATGAAGAAGTTCTTTACACTACTTATAGTGGACGTTTATCGGAAAATTGGAGTAGTATAGATTATCAATACCACCAACGAAAGCTTGTATGTAAAAGAAATTATGTAGAGAAAAGCTTAGCAGGGGAGTTTCCTGGAAGAGAGATAATCATCTGTACTGGTAAAATGAGAGGCTTAGGTAAACTTATTGAAATTACACAACAAGTGTTTAATAGAAGTAATGCTCAAGTAATATATGTAGCAGAACCTCTTGTACCTTTATTTGCTCCTCATGGAACAGTGATTACAGATTATTTCAGACAAATTAACCCAAAAACCGGTGAACTAATGATAGGAGAACACATTAGAGACATCAATACTTGGAGAATTTACAAACAATTGAGAGAAGATTTCAATGACTTTTCTTCTAATGATAAGCTATTAGAAGCATGTACAAACATTGATATGGATCTGTATAAATCAATTGATAGAAAAGCGTGTAAAAAATCTCCTAGAGAAATTATTGAGAGTAACAATATCATGGATAGTAAAGTTCTTGATGATGTATTTGCATATCTTGAAAGCTTGAGAAAGTTTCAGGACGTGGTGAAAACTGCAGATGAAAAGAAGATTGCAGCAACAGCTCAAGAGTTGTTTAACAGTGATGAAATTTACAGTCTAGATTCATATGACGTAGAATTCATTGACTCTATTAAGGAGGGGTTCAATAGATTAGCTCCTATCGCACCAGTATTAGCTCTATTTAAGGATTACGGAGACTTTGAAAGTGTAAAACCATTTATTGACAAATTAATTAACGCATTAAATTAAATTAAATTATGATAACTTACAGAAAATTAGAGAGTACAATTACAGGAACAGTTAATGGCAAACCATTTAATGTTCCTAGAACAGAAGGAGTGATAGCTTTACTAGAAGCTGCAATCCTAGACAAGACTCCTGGAGATGAAGTATTAGCTGCATTGAAATCTCAACGTAACATTCAAGTTGCAGGATCTAACAAGTACCTTAGTTTTAATCCTGTTACTAAACAGTATTTCTTAGAACTTGATGGAAAGCGTAGTAAGCATGCTATTCCTGACACTTTAGTGCAGTTTATTGAAGAGTCTTTTGATAAAGATATCGACTTCATGCCTGTAATTAAAGCTTGGGCAAGATTACTTGCTAACCCACGTTATAATGAAACAATGGGTAATCTATTCACTGTCTATCTAGATTCTTCATATACTGATTATGAGGAAGCTGCTAAAATAGTAGAAGAGGATGAATTAACTGAAGAAGTTGCACAAGGATTAGCTACTTATCAGGATATTGCTATCACTCAAGAAGGTCTACTAGCTACTTATAAAGTGGCAAATGTAGTTACTTGGGAGTATGTGATGGAAGAGCAAGAAGATGGTTCTTACAAGAAAATACGTAATGAAAAGTATAAGCCTATTCCTGCTGTACTTGATGACGTTACAGGTGAAATTATCACAGAAGGTAGTTTTGAAAAGCCTGATTTCTTAGAGGATTATAAATTTACACCTGCTATCTGTACTAATGGAGACAAGTTCTTCTCTGGAGATAAAATTGGTTATGTATATGAAGTAGGGAAAATGCAATATTTACCTGAAGATGCTACACGTAATCTACAGAATACTTTTGGAGGCGGTGGTCTTTATAGTGGTGGTTTAAATTATATCGCTAACTATAAGCACGCAGGATCTCACATCCTTACTTGTTTTGTGAACCCATCTGATATCTTATCTTTCCAATCTGAAGGACAAGCTTTTAGAACTGATGCTTTAATGCCTAATAACGTTTGGGATGAAGAAGTGCCATTGAAAGGACTTTATCATAGTTCTGATTATGGTAAAATATCTGAAGACCGTGTAGATGCACTTGTTGCAGCTGCTATTGAAAAGGGTATTGATCTTACAAAAGAACCTCAAGGATCTGACTACGATGTAGATATAGATGATTGTTATGATGATGAAGATGATTATTAATGAGAGGTAACCTAACAGCACTATTGGATCTGGACGCTATGCTACATATTGTGGCTAACGTCCAGTATAGTGCAGGTAATAGAGATAAATCTTTGGAAGTAAAACAACACGTCCAAAGATTTGTTTCTAATATTTGTACCAACGCTACGAAGAAAGATGTTATTATGTTCTACCAAAAAGCAGGACATACTAATTTCAGAAATACCATTCTTCCTGAGTATAAGGGGCATAGAACTACTAGTGATGCAATTGCATGCTGGAAGCCTACTATCCTGGAGACTTTTAAAGAATTGGGTGCAGTAGGACTACAACATATTGAATCTGATGATGCGCAGAGCATTTTAGCACAGCACATTGGATACGATAAAGTTGTAATCGTCACTGCAGACAAAGATATGATACAAGTTCCTACTATGATCTATAACCCTTTTAAAGGGAAACTAAGTGCACCAGACAGGTGGGGAAACTACTCTGTCTATGAAGCAAATAGATTCTTTTGGAAGCAAGTTCTTGCTGGTGACCCTACTGATATGCCTAGCTCTATGTGTGGCATAGAAGGAATTGGAATGGGTAAAGCAGAGAAGATCTGTGATGAACAAGCTCCATTTATGGAGATAATACAAAAGGCTTATACTAAAAAGTATGGGGCTAAAGAAGGCCTTACTCGGGCAGTAAGAACCTATAGAATGGTGAGACTGCTTAAACTAGAAGGCAATGCGTATATTAATGAACAGGCTCAGGCTGAGTTAGAATGGTTATTAGAAGGACATAAAGATTATGTTATATCTACAAATCGTCCAGATGTATTTGCTCCTGATCCAACAAATTTATTTACTTAATGAGTAGTATTTTTCAGATACCTGAAGGAGAAAACTTAGTAACTTATTATGTTCTACCATTAGTGGGCGCTAACAAGCGTTCATTTGGTAGACATTTTAAAAATACATACATCGATGAGCAGGGCCTCAAGATCTATGTAGAACTAAGGAGTAACATGACGTCTCCTTTATATAGAAGTAACCCTAATTACATTACTGAGTTAGTACTTGACCGTACAATGTTTATTCAGTTTGTAATGCCATCTAAATTCATACAGGATTCTGCCTATTTTATTAAAGGTCAGTACTCCAAAATGTCAAAAGAGGCAAAAAAGATAATATACAAAACATCTACTTTACCATACAATTCTAACATGGGGAGTTTTACTGTATCACACCCAATTCTACAAGCTTTAGATAAAACTAAAACTTTACGAAGCTTTCTAATAGATGTGATCGGCCAAGGCTTATACGATGATGATGAATTGATGCAAGCTCCAGCTAAAGACTGGTTCATAGAAGATAAAATTAAAAATACATGATAGCAAATTTTAAACCTCAACTCCTGCCAAATAATAAAGCAGGAGAGGCTCCTAATTGGGAGGAGAGGTTAGAGCACCCTGAAGACTGGTTAGTATCCACGAAATTAGACGGTGCTAGAGTAGAATTATTCAATGACGGATCTGTAAAAGGTAGAAGTCTTAAGAGTATTCCAAGTGTTCATATTCAGGAGATGGGTATGGATATTATAAACAATCTCCCTGCACTACCTAGTAGTGTAGTTATTGAAGCAGAGTTTTACAGTGAACATATGAACTTTGCAGAACTAATGCACTTCTTTAGATCTGAGGACGTAACTTCAGAGAAAAGTGTAGCTAAGTATACTAAACTATGGGGTACTGAAAAGTGGCCCTTCCCTGGTAGAGATGTCAAATGGGCAACTACCTGGCATGATACATTAAGGTTCTACGCTTTTGATCTTGTTGATATGGCTGCTCCATACACAGCTAAAGAAGATAGAAACATGTTACTTGCTAATGTAGTTTTTGAGTACATAAAAGCAAAAGGAAAACACTCAGTACCTAAAATGGTTTACATAGTTCAGGGGACTTATGAGCATATTGATGCAATATACCAAGCCTATGACCAATCTATTATGGATGGAAATGAAGGTTTAGTTCTTATACATAAACAAGCTGCCTATAAATGTGGTAGACACACTTTGAACTCCAAGCTAGCATTTAAAATTAAAGATGATAACTTAGAGTTTGACGGTCAGATTGTAGCAGTAGAAGAATCTACTATTGCACGAGAAGGTGCAGAGAAGACTATTAATGAGCTTGGCCGCTCTGTTACATCTAAACTTCAAGAAGATCGCGTACCTTCAGGTATGGCTAAAGGTTTTCTAGTTCAGATGGAAGGCGGTATAGGTTTAACTGTTTCTCTTAATGGGTATGACCACTCAGATAGAGTAGATCTTTTAGAGAACGCGTCGTCTTATATTGGACGATGGATTAAGTTTACTGGAATGGCTCCGGTGAAAGAAGGTGGATGTCCGAGACACTCCCACTTCACTAAGGGGAATTTTCGTGATGACAAGTAAATTTAGTACCTTAGCAATCATTAAAACAGAAATTTTATGACGAAACGCAAAAAGTACATTAGGCTATCCAAGAAAAAAGTTAAATATCTTGGATTAGAACCTAAACCAAGGCTAGCTGATGGATCAAATCCTCGATATAATTTATCAGATGATCAAGTTCAACAACTTTACAATGGATTTAATTATGAAGGCGCTCCCAGAACTAGGGAGATGCTGGAAACACAAGTCAGGTATGATAAAGATGGGGTAAGATCCTCTTCAATTGAAAAGCTGCAAAGTGATCCAATAGAAATTCCTGAGAACTTTAAGCTCATAGGGATTACTACTAATCAATCAACAGGCCAGCAATGGTTGAGACATGTCCCTCGGGATGTGATCGTAGAGGAGAGTGAATTTGACTTTGCAAAGATTATCAAGAAGTTAGTAAAGCCCTGGAAAGGGTTCCCAAAAAAGTCTAAACATTATGGTAAAAACCCATTTGATAGACTCGTATACACTGATGCACATATAGGTATGGACCCGAATATTGATGGGTTCTCTCTGTATGGAGGCAAGTGGGACGAAGAGGAAATTACAAGGAGGTGTGCTGTTATAGCTGAGCATGTTCTTGATTATAAGAACTCTAATGTTCTAGTTATTGACGAGTTAGGAGATTTCTTAGATGGATACCACGGTCAAACAACTAGAAAGGGTCATGAATTGCCCCAGAGTTTAAGTACTGAAGAAGCTTTTGACATAGCTTTAAATTTTAAGATCAGATTAATTGATGCTCTTGCACCATTTTATGATAAGATACTTTGTCACAATATATGTAATGATAATCATGCAGGTACTTTCGGGTATTTATGCAATTCTTCATTTAAAACTTACATAGAACTTAAGTATTCTCATGTAAAAGTTAAAAACTACAGAAAGTTTATAGAACATTACGTATTTGGTAAAAATTGTTTTATCTTGTCCCATGGAAAGGATGGAAAGAACCTTAAATTTGGGTTTAAACCTAACTTAGACCCTAAACAAGTCGAAAAAATTGAGAATTACATAAATGAGCACAAGCTACATGATTATGACGTAGAGTTCTCCAAAGGTGATTCACATCAAAAACTATTCGATGAGAGTACAGCTGATGGATTTGATTATTACAACTACCCTGCATTATCACCTAGCTCGGACTGGGTCCAGACAAATTTTAAGAAGGGTATGAGTGGGTTTGAGTTCTTTAACTTTAGAAAGGATGGGCAGAAAGACCACCATCCGTTTAAGTTTAAATGGACTAGTAGCCCAGAAGTAATCGTAGATTACGCAGAATAAAATAACATAGCCCTAGAAATAGGGCTTTTTTAACTTAATAATTATGAGACACAACGATGATTGCAATTGAAAACGTATTCCTAATATTCGCTTTAATTATAGTGGTAATAGTATATCAGTCATTTAATAATGACGACGAAGTTTGGTAAATAATTTAATAAAAGATAAGTATGATTAACGATAAGGAACTCTTAAGTGAGATCACAGTTCACAACAAATATGCTAGGCACGTTGAGGAGCTGAACAGGAGAGAGACCTGGGAAGAGTTGATAACTCGTAATATGGACATGCATATTGCAAAATACCCTAAGAAAGCTTTTGAAATTACTGGTATATACAATTCATATATATTACCTAAGAAAGTTTTACCATCAATGCGGTCTCTTCAATTTGGAGGGAAAGCTATTGATCAAAATAATGCAAGGATATACAATTGTGCATTTATGCCTATTGACAATATACTAGCATTTAGTGAAGGGATGTTCTTATTACTAGGGGGTACAGGTATTGGATACTCTGTACAGAACTTTAATGTTGAGAAACTTCCTGAAATACGTAAACCTAATTATAAACGTAATAAAAGGTATATAGTACAAGATAGTATAATTGGGTGGGCAGACGCTATTAAGACCCTAATGAAATCCTATACAGGTAAATTAACATCACATATTACTTTTGACCTATCTGATATTAGAGAGAAGGGTGCTATACTAGTCACTGCTGGAGGAAAAGCCCCAGGCCCAGAACCTTTAAGAGTATGCTTAGTAAAAATAGAAGGTATCTTAAGAGATAAGAAAGACAGAAGCCAATTGAGTGATATAGAATGTCATGATATTATGTGTCACATTGCTGATGCTGTGCTAGCTGGAGGAATTAGAAGAGCGGCGATGATATCGTTGTTTGATCTTAATTCAGATGCTATGCTTAGTGCTAAAGTAGGACAATGGTGGGAAGTAAACTCTCAAAGAGGTAGAGCTAATAACTCTGTATCCTTACTTAGACATAAGATTGACAAGAAGACCTTTGATGGCGTGATGGAAAGAATAGAAGCATCCGGTTCTGGTGAACCTGGTATCTATTTAACTAATGACAAAGAGTGGGGAACTAATCCTTGTTGTGAGATTGCACTGAGACCTTTTCAGTTCTGTAATCTAGTAGAAATTAATATGTCCGCCGTGACATCTCAAAGAGACTTTGAAAATTGTTCAGGTGCAGCTGCATTCTTAGCAACTTTGCAAGCAGGGTATACAGATTTCCATTATCTTAGAGATGTATGGCAAAGAACTACAGAGAAAGATGCGTTAATTGGAGTATCCATGACTGGTATTGCTTCGGATAATGTGTTAGAACTTGACTTTGCTAAAGGAGCAGAGGTAGTAAAGATTGTTAACCAAAACTTAGCTAAAGTTTTAGGTATTAACCCAGCAGCTAGAACAACTTGTGTTAAGCCTGCAGGAACTACTTCACTTGTATTAGGAACTTCATCAGGTATACATGCTTGGCATAATCCTTACTACCTCAGAAGAATGAGGTTAGGTAAGAATGAAGCTATTTATCATTACCTTAAAGCTGCATTACCAGAAGGGTTCTTAGAAGATGAGTACTTTGATCCGCAATCTATGGCTGTATTAACTATACCACAGAAAGCACCTGATGGAGCTATCACAAGACAAGAGTCTGCAATCGATTTACTTGAGAGAGTTAAGTTGATATCAAGAGACTGGGTGCGTAATGGCCATGTAGATGGATCCAATACACACAATGTATCTTGTACTGTCAATGTTAAACCTGGAGAGTGGAAAATCGTAGGAGAATGGATGTGGGTAAACAAGGAATACTACAACGGCTTGTCGATTTTACCAGCTGATGGAGGAACATATAAACAAATACCGTTTGAAGATTGTACTAAAGAAGTATATGAAGACTTGCTAGCAAAATTAACTGTAGCAAATATCGATATGACCCTAGTAACAGAGGAGTTTGATGAAACATCCTTTGCAGAGATCATTGCATGCGCAGGAGGTGCGTGCGAGATCAAGTAACTTAATATCCCGGGGCTGTAACTAGCCCTGGGTTTTAAATCATGGAGTATAAAATGACAAAATTAGAAGAACAACACAAAGCAGAAGTAGCCAAATTAAATGAGCTAGAAGGCAAGTTGATGGGTATGATTGGACAAACTGA
>Ga0099847_1000267_pt1 | contig 17747 bp, 29 predicted proteins | sample CB_VirMetaG_2_FD_78178 | JGI IMG/M metagenome (GOLD analysis project Ga0099847, IMG submission 78178) | Freshwater to marine saline gradient viral communities from Chesapeake Bay - CB_1504_2 Viral MetaG | ecosystem: Environmental > Aquatic > Marine > Coastal | place: USA: Chesapeake Bay...
CAATAACCGCTGCTCTGGCTGACACGGCCTACAAAATCCAGTTTGACCCAATTGTGGTTGGTGGTGGTGTATCGCTAGATGGTACATTTCCAACACGAATTGTGTTTGCGGAAGGCGGGACTTACCTTTTAGGTTTTTCCGCTCAAATTACTTCAACCAATGCAAGTTCGGTTGAGTTTAGGTTTTGGCCAGTGATCAACGGCACAAATGTCGCTGGGTCTACTATCGTGGCAAGTTTGAAAAACAACGGCGACACCACTGTTGTCTCACGGACTGCTATATTTCAAATGACCGCTGGCAGCTATCTTGAGGTTGCGTGGGCAACGACAAGCACCGCGTCTTACCTTGATGCTCACGCCGCAACTGCTTACGCTCCAGCGTCACCCTCCGCTACACTTTCGATAACACGGTTAAGGCAATGACATATGTCAGATAATGTGCTAAAGTTCAAACAAAAGGTCGATGTTTTTCCAATTGCGCCCGATATGATTGAGGATGTTTTGGAAACCGTCAGGCCCTTGCTAAGAAAAGCCCAGCGGATCGTTGATCGTGATGTTGGGCTTGGGTTTATAGAAGATGAACTGCGTGAAGGCATAAGCATTCTATGGGTTGTTTATATTGGGGACAAATTAAAGGCGGTTATTACGACTTCCGTTATTATGCACCCAAAACGCAAAACGCTAAAGATAGAATTAATGGGCGGCACTAATATGAAAGATTGGATTGACGAAGCGTTGGCGGTGTTGACAATAATAGCAATTGACGCAGAATGTGATGCAATTGAAGCGGATGGCCGCAAGGGTTTTGAAAAGATAGCTGGTGGGATGAAATTCAAACCATTTTATACTCACTATGAACTGGAGTTAGGCAATGGGTAGCACCAAAACTGAAACAAAAACGAACGAACTTCCACAATGGCAGGAAGATTTTATTCGTCAGCAAATTCTTCCTAAAGCCGAAGCTATCGGCAACACACCATTTTCGCCTTACACTGGCAATCGCGTTGCTGGGCTTTCAGACCTTGAAAGGCAAGCGCAGTCAACAATGGCGGGCTATGATTATGGTCAACCAGCTTATCAGCAAGCACAAAGCGTTTTTTCGCAAATATCTGGCATGACTCCTCAAGACTATGCTGCGATGAACCAAGCTAATATGAACCCTTATCAAGACCAAGTTATCGGTGCATCTGAGGCGGCAGCGGCTCGTAGACGCGCACAAGAACGTATTGGCGAAGAAGGTGCCATAACACAAGCTGGTGCGTTTGGCGGTAATCGCCGTGACGTTTATCAAGGTGAGCGCCAAGCGGCTTATGAAGTTGGACAGAACGAAGTTATCGCAAACCTACTAAGCCAAGGCTACACGCAAGCACAGGCCGCTACGATGGCCCAGCTTGGCAACCGTGGTCAGGCGGCTGGCAACCTAGCTGCAACGGCTGGTCAGGCTGGTCAGGCGCTCACAAGCGGTGCTTCAGCACAACAACAACTTGGGCAACTTGACCGTATGGTTAATCAGTCCGAATTGGATGCGGCTTACCAAGAGTTTGAGCGCGGCAACCAATACCCACTGCAACAGCTTCAAGCGCTTCTTGCTGGTGGTGCTGGCGTTCCTGCGGGCCTTGGAACGCAAACTGGATCGTCAAGCCAAGGTGGCCTTGGTTACACGCTGCAAGCTCTTGGCTCTGCTGGGCAGGGTTATGCCGCAATGGGCTGCTGGGTTGCCCGCGAGGTTTACGGTGCTGATAACATTCAGTGGGTTCAATTCCGCGATTGGCTTTTCAACATTGGGCCAAAATGGTTCAAAGATGCTTATCTTAAATATGGTGAAGGTTGGGCTGAGATTATCAAGCGCAATCCTTGGACAAAGGTTATACTTCGCCCCTTGATGAATATTGCGCGTAAAAAGGCGGGCTATAAATAAATGGCAACTTGGGGCGAATTTAAAAACATTATGCAGCCACGCGAAAGCGGCGGTGATTATAATGCTTTGTTTAGCTACGCAAATCGCCCCAACGGTCAGTTTGCTGGGACAAACCTCACTAATATGAGCATTGACCAGCTTTTGGATTTCTCCAACCCAAGCGGGCCATACGCTCAATTCGTTAAAGGTAAAGTTGGCCGTGTTGCTACGCCAATGGGGGCCAACCAAATTGTTGGTACAACCTTACGCGATGCAAAGTCGGCGCTTGGTCTTAGCGGGCAAGAAAAGTTTACGCCTGAGATGCAAGACAGCATTGGCGAATGGATTTACAAGACACAAGGGCCAAACGCTTGGGCCAGTATGACTACGAAGGGCAGACCAGATATGGAACCACTAGCACAACCAACCGCCGCGACTTACGACCCAATGGATAATCTAAGCAAGAGCCAGCGCATGATGCTTGCCTTTGGTGCGCTTAGAGATGCGGGGACAGCTTTAACGGGCGGTCAAGGTAATGCGTTTGCGACAACATTGTCTGGCATCCAAGATCAGCAAAAAATTGGCGCTCAAATGCAACAACGCGCAAAACTTAACGAATACATCCAAGGGTTAACTGGGCCAACAACAACCCCATCTGCTTATGTCGACCCAACGAAGTCACTTGGAGCGCCGCTAGTATCGGCAACAGAATTAGCGGGTACGCCATCCGTATCAACTCAAACGGCACCAGTTGCAGACAGAAGTGCGCTTCAATCTCAGATTGGTAAGTTAACGGCTGCGGCACAAGTCGCGGCAACAATAGACCCAGTTGCGGCTGCAAAACTTTCTGTTCAAGCCTCTCAGCTTCAAGCGCAGCTTGATAATATGCCGACATCGCAAAACCTGACTCCAGACGAAGTTGCTGAATTGGGCTTGCCAATTGGGACAGTTGCTCAAAGAGATGTTGGCGGAAAAATTAATGTTGTTTCTAAGCCAGATAAACCAAGCGAAGCTGAAGCAAAAACTCTTACATATGAGGCTCGTGCCGCTGGCGCTTTGCCAAAATTAGATAAGCTTGAATCATCTCTTACAGGAGGTTGGGACAAGTTTCTTGAGTCTGGACAAGGGATACCAGCCATTGAATTGGCTACAAGTTATATGCAGTCTGAAGATTATAAGAGAGCGCGAAACGCTGGTCTTGAATTTGTTTCTGCAATTTTGCGTAAAGATTCTGGCGCTACAATTACTGCCGAAGAAGAAGCGCTAGCAAATAGACAGTATCTTCCTGTTCCAAACGACTCGACATCAGTTCTGAAAGATAAACGTGAAGCGCGGCACCGTGCATTAGAAGCTTTGCGTGAAGGTTTGCCAGCGGCGGAAATTGATAAACGCGCAAAAGCTGGCTTTAAAACCGCAACAACTGTAGTTGAAACACAAACGCAAGACGCGGATGCTGCGCCATTATTTCAAAGCTCTGGGTCAATGGTTATTGATGGTTACACAATAGAGGCGATTCAATAATGGCAGATTTTATTATAACCGCGCCTGATGGTCAAAAATATAAAGTTAGCGGCGAAAACCAGCAAGGCGCATATGCTGCGCTGCAAAAAAGTTTTGGCGGTTCTGCGCCACAAGAACAACCGTCTGGCTTTTTAGAAAACGCCGCTGATATTGCGGGCGCTGGTATTGCTGGGGCTGGACGCACGGCAATGGAAATTTTGGGTTTGCCAGCAACTATTGGCAAATACATGGACATTGGCGCAAAGAAGGTTGGTTTGCTGCGCGAAGACGCGCCAGAAAGCGCTTTGTTCAATGCTTTATCTGGCAGCAATATTCGTGACGTTGCATCTGATGTAACTGGCGGCGCAACTGAATATCGCGGCGTGTCTACCCCAGCAAAATATGCTGGAACTGTTGGCGAAATGCTTGTTGGCGCACCGTTAAAGGTTGGCGTTCTTGCTGGCCTTGGTTCGGAAACGCTTGGACAGGCAACCGAAGGCACCGCCGCAGAACCATTTGCGCGGATTGGTGGCGCTTTGCTTGCCCCAATGGCGGCTTCTAAGGTTGTTGGCCTAGCACGGGGCGCAGTAACCCCTAATGCTGGTGTTAGCCCACAGCGTATTAAGCAAGCTGGCTTGTTAGAGCAATATGGCGTTCCTGTAACCGCTGGGCAAAAGGTAAACAAAGATGCGCTAATGCGTAGCGAAATGATGTCGCCAACTGGCGCAAATATAATTGCTTCACAAGATCAAGCGTTTACATCTGCAGCCCTTAAAATGATTGGTGTCGATGCGGCTGAAGCAACGCCAGAAATCCTTATGCAAGCTAACAAGAGTATTGTTGGCAAGATTAACGGTGCCTTTGAGGGCGTTTCATTTCAGCCTATCAAATCATTGGCGGATGACATTTCGCAAGTTGTCAAAGGCTACACTTCAAAAGTAACGCTTGCCAACAAAAGCCCATTCCTTCGTCAAATGTCGGATGATATTTCAAATGCAGTTAAGCAAGGACGAACTTTAGATACCGCAACATTGCGGTCGTATCGTTCAGACCTTTCGGAATTAACAACAAGCCCAATCAGAGAAACAAAAGATGCCGCAATAAAATTGCTCAACATTGTGGATAAGCAAATTGAAAACGCACTTAAAGCGGCTGGGCGTGATGCGGACATTGCTTTGCTTAAAGAAGGTCGCGGCCAGTATCGCAATTACCTAGCCATTGAAAAGGCCCTTGGAACTGCACGGGGCGCAGAGGGTATTATTGCCCCAAGCGCTCTAAGTAATGCTTTAAAGGGTCAAGGGCTTCGCGCCTATACAAACCAAACACGCGAAATAGGAAAGCTTGCCCGCGCTGGTCAGGCTGTTTTGAAAAAACCAAAAACATCTGGAACTTCAGAAAACTTATCAGCAAATCTTGTACCACAGCTTATTCGCGGTACTGTTGGCGGTTCTGTCGGTAGCGTATTTGGGCCACTTGGCAGTGCGGCTGGCGCTGCGGCTGGCATTGCCGCGCCAAGAGTTGCAAGCGAAATAAAAATGATGCCGTTTATGCAGCAATACTTGGCCAACCAAAAACTGGGCGCATATAGCCCAATTTCAACCGCTGGCCAATTGCCTAGACTTACTGGTGGGCTTTTAGCGCAACAGCCTCAATAGATTTAGGGCGACCACCTTTGGGGCGGTTTAGTAGGGCTTCAAGCTCTACAGCCGCCTTTTCGCATAAACGAAACAATGCCGCAGGGTTATTAATGCGGTGGGGTAGTTTAAGCAAACGAATCATATCTTCTTGTTCTTGGGTCATTGGTTAGCCTTTCAGTTGATTTTGGACGGTTTCAATATAATCAAAGTCATTGCCGTATTTAGCAACCCATGAACTTTTACCGTTATGGATAGCGTCTGGCCCGACTTGATGATGTTCTTTGCATAGCGGTATAACGTCAAAATCACTTGTCTTGGCGCTGCCGTATCTTTCGCAGATAATGTGGTGGGCATCCGATGGCCCTGATCTACCGCATATTACGCAAGGCAATTGCTTTACCTGTTCGATGTAAGCTTTGGCGCGTTTAGTCCCGCGCTCTGGCTTTGGCTTTTTAAAGCCCATTGGTGCTTTGCCCGTTAGGTTCACAGAAAACGCTCCCACAGCCACGCTTTGCGGTTTAGGTAGTCCAACCTAGAAACCATGTCAGACACCCTCTGGTGGCGCTTTCTGGCCCTTACAAGGGCAAGTGCAAGCCATTCACGCTCTGGGTTAATCCGCCGCAGCATAAAACGGGCAATTGGTCGCGTTATAAAGCTCATGTAAACTCCATCATTTGTCGCACGGCTTCGTCCATATCGGCGTTCGTCCAGTTGGATAAAAACTCTTTCAAGATAACGTCTAGCACATCACTGTAGAGTTTTTCAAACTCTGGCTGTTCTAGCTTGGCCCAACTCAGGCTTTTAGGAACAACTCTAACTTCACCGTGCGGGGTTAATTCGGCCTCATAATGCCCAGCCTTCACAATAACGTATTTGCGAAACATATCGAAGCTGGTGCGGGCAAGGCCAAACTTGGTTTCAATCTCAGGCCATTCGTGGCTGGCGTATGCTACGTTAAGCATAGCGAAGAACTTGCGATGAAAGCCGCCGTTGCGGGGCAGCGATACCTTTACGTCGACAAACCGCCCAACGGATAGTTTGTCGAACCATTCGCGGGCCTGTTCATCTTGTGGTGCAAGCCCGCTAGGTGTTTTTATAAAATTAAGTGTTGCCATCTAACATTTCCAAATGAAGGTCTTTTAAAATAACGCCAATGTATTCTGCAAAACTCAGTCCATCTGGTTTGGACTTTAAAACCCACTTGACCCCTTTATAGCCAAGAATACTGCAAACGTCCGAAATCTTGCCAACTCTCATTCCTTCGTTTTTAGACTGATATAAAACGTGGTTGAAAGCCTTTCTTACTGACGGGTCTGAAATTTCCACGCAGCGATCTCGCTTAATCACATACAGAACAACCCCGTGAGTTACGTTAAGCTCTGCCATGATTTGCTTGTAAGAATACTTTTGCTTTCTTAGGGTTATGATAGCTTCGTCCCGCGATCTCCTATCAATGGGGGGATATTTTGCCTTTGTCATTTTATGCCCCAAATTTGGTTTGCAACGATGCCAGCTTTTCGTTCATTTCAGAAATAAACTCTTTTACCGCGCTTTCGATCATGCTGATGTATTCGTCGTCACGTTCTATGCGTTTAACAAACATCTGCATATTGGCCGAAAGCCTTGGGTCGAAAGAAACGAAGTCGCACCATTGCCGACCAGTGCAAGCCATTTGAACTTGCATCTGGATTATGTATTTCGATGGCACTTCTTCTTTTAAAAGCGTGTCGATATGCGTAGCGGTGTTGGGGCATTTGATCTCTATAAGACCATCATGCCCTACAAGGCCGTCAGGGCTAGCTCCAAAGCCCGTAATTGTTCTATGGGTAACAAACCCTACCTCAACCACATCAACCCCGTAGGTAAGCTCGTAGGCCATTCTGGCCTGTGGTTCGGTTTCGGTTCCCCACTGCATGGCAGCGGATGTAAACCCGCCGCTGCGCTCTTTGGTTAGGTGTTCGCAGATCAAGTCGGCCATATAGTTTGCGCGGCTGGCGCTAAAGCCTGATTTAGTCTTGGCCATTACATCGGCGGTGCGGGATGCTGTTACACATCCCATCCGCGCATTGAACCATTCTTCGGTGCGCTGTTCCATTATTTCGCCTCTTTCGTTGGCATGGCTTTTAGCTTGCGTTGCAGCATAACCATCGCGTCTTTAAATTGCTTCTGGTTTAGCATTTCGATGGTTTCAACCTTCATGTAGGCGCAGAACTTTTCTTCGTCGGTTTCGGTGTCAAACATCATGTCGTTAAGTTCGCGGAATTGATCTTCCGTAATTAGCTTGGGCGCTTCTTCTTTTGGTGGGGCTTTAGCGGCTGCGTTGCCGTCATCATCTTCGGGCGCAATTCCTGCCATGCTCATAAGCCCATAACGGCGAGCGTAAGTAACGGCGGAACCATAACCCTGCATATCGTTTTTAGCTACGATCAGCGGAACCCTGCAAGAAAGCATTTCGCCAGATGTGCCGTGGATTAATGTTGTTTCAACGTAGCGACCTGTTTCGTTTTCGCCCGATGGCTGGATAACCGCTATGCCGTGGGAGTTAAGCGCTGGCAAGCAAGCGTCCATAACGGATGCAAGGTCGGCGTATTTGCTTTTAAAGTGCGGGTTGCTTGATTGCTTTAAAGCTTTGCCCATTTCTGATTGGGCGGCTGCAAGTGCGGTTGCGATGTTTTTATGTGTCATTTTTAAGCTCCGAAAATGTGGCCAGCCATCAAGAAGATGTAACCGCCAGCAAAGATTGAAATTACGCCGATAAGGTCTGCAAGTATGTCGCGGATTCTGAATTTCATTTTGGGTTCCTTTGTTTCATCGTATTTACACCCTAAAAGCATAAATTGTAATCTGCAAGCGTTTTTTTGCATTGCAATAACATTTTTTTGCGTTTACGATAAAAAACACAAGGAGATTGTTATGACTGCATCAAAAGATTTAGACCATTGGATCGAGTCAAACGGGATTAAGCGCGTTTGGTTTGCCAAGAAGATGGGCGTGAATAACGCCACACTATGGCGTTGGGTTGAAGGTAAATCACGCCCCAGCAAGGCGGTTCGCTTTATGATACAAGAGCTGACCAAGGGTGACGTAGATATGGAAAATTGGTAATGAAATACGGGAGTGTATGTTCCGGGGTTGAGGCTGCAACAGTTGCTTGGCATCAGCTTGGATGGAAGCCAGAGTGGTTCAGCGAGATTGAAACCTTCCCTAGCGCAGTTTTGCATCACCATTATCCAAATGTGCCAAACCGTGGCGACATGACAAAATTTAAGGAATGGGAAAATGAACCAATTGACCTTCTTGTTGGCGGAACCCCATGCCAATCGTTCTCAGTCGCAGGACTTAGAAAAGGATTGGACGACCCGCGTGGCAACCTCATGCTTACATATCTTGCCATTGCTTCACGATATAAGCCCAGATGGGTGGTTTGGGAAAACGTCCCCGGCGTATTGTCGTCAAACAACGGACGGGATTTTGGAACCTTCCTTGGGGCGTTGGGGCAACTCGGGTATGGGTTCGCATACAGAGTGCTTGACGCTCAATACTTCGGAGTGGCACAGCGCCGCCGCCGTGTGTTCGTTGTCGGATACCTTGGAAATTGGCAACGTGCCGCAGCGGTTCTTTTTGAGCGCGAAAGCCTGTCAGGGCATCCTGCGCCGCGCAGACAAGAGGGGGAAAAAGTTGCCGCCACAATTACAAGAGGCTTTGGAGATCGTGGCATTGACGCAGACCAAATCGAAAGTGGAAACGCCGTGATTGCCAAGTGTCTTACCACACGCACCGGCAGCGCGTTTGATCCATTTATGGAGACAATGCCAATTCAAAAAGATTTATCAGTTAGAAGATTAACACCGCGCGAGTGTGAAAGATTGCAAGGATTTCCAGATGACTATACGCTTATACCATACCGCAACCGCATGGCCTCTGATGGGCCAAGGTATAAAGCTATGGGAAACAGCATGGCCGTCCCGGTAATGCGTTGGATAGGAAGCCAAATATCAAAGGTTGATAACATATGAAAAATCAAATATTTAAAAAACCATCGCGCAATAAATACGGCGCAAAGAAAACCGTTGTTGGTGAAATCAAGTTTGACTCAAAGAAAGAGGCGCACCGCTGGATTGAGTTGCAGCTTTTAGAAAAGGCTGGTGAAATATCCAACTTGCAGCGCCAAGTCAAAATTGAGTTGCTTGGGCATATCGCCCCCGTATTGACACGCACTGGCCGTAAGATGAAGCTAACCGTAGACTTTGCTTATGTTGAAAACGGTATACTGATTTATGAAGATGTAAAAGGCTTTATGACCCGTGACTATGACGTGCGGGTTGCCATAGTTCGAGCAATGGGATTAGAAGTAAAAGAAACATGACCCATTATTTCCTGCCAGATAATAAAATTTTAATAAGCTTTAGCGGCGGGCGAACTTCTGGGTTTATGCTTAATCAAATATTAAAGGCCAACGGTGGTTTGCCAGAAACTTGCAAAGTTGTTTTTGCAAACACTGGCCGTGAAATGCCAGAAACACTTGATTTTGTTCAAGAGTGTTCTGACCGGTGGAACGTAAAGATAACTTGGCTTGAATATCAGCGAACAAACAACAAGGTTGGCTTTGACATTGTAAGCCACAACAGCGCATCAAGGGACGGTGAACCTTTTGAAGCGCTTTTGTATCAACCGTATCTACCTAACATTATGCGTAGGTTTTGCACCCAACAATTAAAAGTTTTGACCATTAAGCGATACCTTAAAACGCTTGGATGGACGCGGTGGATAAATACAGTAGGCATTAGGGCTGATGAGGCTCACAGAGTTAAGCCATCAACTGACAAGCGTTGGACAAATTGGTTTCCGCTTGCTGATGCTGGCGCAACCGTAAAAAATGTTATGTCTTTTTGGAAATCGCAGCCATTTGATTTGCGAGTTAAAAAGGGCGGCGGAAACTGCGATGGTTGTTTTCTAAAGTCAGAGGCAACGCTGGCGGCTATGTGGCGCGAACACCCAGATCGTATGCAATGGTGGGCGGATCAAGAAAGCAAATTCGGCAGCACGTTCAACAAAACGCGATCATATAAAGGGCTTGGCGATTTTGTTGAACGTCAAAGTGATTGGATTTTTAACGACGAGGCATATCTTTGCCAGAAAAATGAAGGAGAATGTACAACATGAATGACCTAACCGATTTAAAAGACGATATTGTCGCTTATCTATTTATAGTCCCATCGGCCACAGCCTATGAGATTGCCGAAGACTTTGAGTGGGACTTAGATGACGTGCAAGATAGTTTGATTGAACTTGATGACGAAGGCAAAGTTCTTATGCGGAATGGATGGTATCGTTTATCAGAGGCTTCGCGGAAAAGAAAACATTTGCAAGATAGTAGTAATAGTATAAAATAAAGGCGGGGAGCATTGCTCAACCCGCCTAAGTAAAAGCCAATCGTATTCGGGAGAAATACACTGGCTATGACGCATTGCATGGATGCGTAAGCACATCATAACTTGTGCCTTACGTTTCCACAACCAGAAAGGAAACGCCTATGAGTCATTATATGACGGCACTTGCTATGAAACAAACTGGCCTAAAGCCAGCGACAAAGATTGTTTTGTATTGGATAGCCGACCATCACAACGGCGAAACTGGGGCTTGTTTCCCCAGCATCAAGCGCCTTTCAAAGTGCTGCGAAATGGCCCCTAGATCAATTCACAGCCACATAGACGCACTGGTTGCGGCCAACTTTTTAAAGGTTGTTGGACGCGTTAGGGATGATGGGGCGCAGACATCAAACGAATATCATTTGAATTTGATCGAAACCCAAGAAAATCCAAAGAAGTCTAAAGAAGTCCAACAACGTCCAGAGGGGGTGCAGAATTTGCATAGGGGGGGTGCAGATATTGCAGAGGGGCCTATGCAGAATTTGCATACCATTAACCTTGGAAATATAAACCTAGGAATTGAACCAAGTATTGCCGCACAAAATAAAAGAGCTTGCACCTTGCCAGAAGGTTGGGTTGTATCAAACAAAAATATCCAAGACGCATTAGAGCGAAACTTTAGCAATGAGGAAATTAAACATGAGAGCCATCAGTTCAGCAACTACCATTTCTCTAAGGGAACCAAATTCAAGGACTGGGACGCAGCTTGGCGAACATGGCTTGGAAACAGCCGCAAGTTTACCAAAGCACGTTCATCCAGACCAAGCGGCGGACATGATGCGCTCATGGCGGGATTTGCTGCATACGCCGATAGGTTCGGAGATTGAGCGCCAAGAAATAGAAGCTAAGATCGAAGCGCTTAAAACCCCAGCGACACCTAAATGGATAACAGGAAGGGTCGCAACATTATTGGCGCAATATTTCGTAGGCAATCTTTCGGAGCAAATGATGACTGCAATAGCCGCTGATTGGGAACATGAACTAAGACCGTATCCAGCTTGGGCGATAGCTAACGCCGTGCGCTGGTGGATGGGCGTAGATAACTTAGAACGCCGCAAGAAGCCTATGGTGGGCGACATAGCGGAGCGCTGCGTTAAAGAAATGGAATTAGTGCGCGTGGCTGAGATATGCCTTAACCGCGACACGATCTATTCACCGCAACTTGAACACCGGAATGAACGAGTTTCAGCCGAAGCCGCCAGTGAGATTATGGCCAAGGCTGGGTTTGCTGCAAAGAAGATTTGATGTTGTATTTTAATGCGCGAATAAAAAACAACAAATAAAATGTGTTATTTGCAAAAAAACGCTTGCATCCGTCACGAATGTGCTTAGATTGGTTTGTATATAAACACGCAAAGAGGAAATCAAATGTACTGCTTCACACAACAAAACCTTTTCTATTATCGCGGCTTTGAGTTTGAGGTCGATATTAACTACGACTACCACGACTGCGGAAAATCAAACGACGAACCGCAATACGCCGATGTTGACCTTGGGCATTTTTATAACCCACGCAACGGCAAGCCAATATCTAAGCGCTTGCAAAACGCCATTGTTGCCGAATACGGCCTTGGCTTGATCGAAGATATTATCCAGAAACATTAGGGGAAAATTATGGAAACGCAAAACGCAGCAGTTTTAACCTACCTTAAATCAGGGAACCAAATCACACCACTTGAAGCGCTCCACAAATTTGGGTGCTTTAGGTTAGCAGCGCGGATTTACGAACTCCGCCAAGAAGGCCACCAAATTGAAAAAGTAAGCATTGATGTTGGAAAAAGACGCTTGGTTGCTTCTTATTCTTTAATCAAACAAGCATGAGGGACAAATGCAAAAAGAAGTAATCATAACAAACATTCACGAGCGCGGTTTTGGTTTTGCCGCGCTTACTGAAAACGGCGACCACGCTTTCTTGCCACCATTTGTTTGCAACGAAGCTGGCGCACAGGTTGGCGATGTTTTTATTGGAACGCTGGTTATCAATAACGGCAAATACGATACGCCATATCAGTGCGTCAAACTTGAGCGCGATCTAAAGGCCGAAGTTATACAGCTTCCAGTTGAACGTGACATCATTGGAGTTGTGGACGTTGACGAAGTGCTAAATGTTTTGTGGCACGCTACATCGCCTATAACAACGCGCTATGTGGCCGACTGCTTGGGCCTAAGCGATACTAAACAACTGACTAAGGTTCTTTTGAGCCTATGGACAGACGGGCGTATTTATAAGGCTGACGTAAGCAACGACCCAACAGCCAAGCGCACATCGCTGACTATGTGGAGCCATTCCCTAGCAGCCTTTAGATCGGTGTGTGCATGAATGACGATGCGCCCCGTTTAAGACCGCACCGCTCTTGCGGCCAGAAAGTGTTTTGGCACCCTTGTTCGGTATGCGGTGACAAATGGGGCGGATGCTTTGGCAGAATGTATAACGCCAAACAAAACAAAATGGGCGAATGGTTTTGCTCCAAATGCCGACCGGATGATTTTTTTAATGGAAAAAGGACAATATAATGCAACTTTTAATAATAGCAGGAACCGTAGGTAAAGATGCGGTGCTACGCCAAACCCAAAGCGGTGACAGCGTTTTAGGCTTTCGGGTCGCAGTAGATAACGGCAAAGACAAGAACGGCGTTAAACGTGACGCAACTTGGGTTAGTTGTTCACTATGGGGTAAACGCGCATCATCCCTTGCACCATACATCACCAAAGGCACCAAGCTAACGCTGCAGGGTCGCCCAACGGTTGATGTGTATGAGGGCAAAGGGTCGCTTGGTATTTCGGTTGATGATTTTAGCTTTATGGGCAAAGGTCAACAAAGTGAGCAAACATATTCTGCGGCACCAGCCAACGATATGGATGACGAAGTTCCATTTTAGGAGAAAGCAATGAAGGTAGATATTCACAACAAGCCGCATGGTTCATTTCAAAGCGCCCTTTCAGAAACCCGCAAGGGGGATGAGATTATCTACCACATTGGCCCCTATTGCGCTGGGCATCATAAAGGCGAAGCGATGTGGGCTTATGGCCACGGTTACGCCCAGCTTGTTCAGCGCAAAATAACGCCACGCATATTTGAATACATCGCGCAACGAACAGCAAAGAGGTTCTAATGTTTTGGACGGTTCTTATAATACACTATCATATTGAAGCACTCAAAACTGATGCACTAACCCACATAGTCTACAGCACAGAAAAGAAATGCAGCGCGGCAATGGGCCAGATGATTAAACTTGTTAGAAAAGAATACCCAGACGCTTGGGCGCAGTGTGAACCAACATCATCACCAACCCTACGCCCAAAGCCACGGCCCTCATGGTTAGAGAAAGGAACGGGGTAATGGGTTTTTAGCGCTGCTAATATCATAGTGTTACTAATCAGCATAAAACGGGCATTAGTAATATCATGGTGTTACTAATCAGCATAAAACGGGCATTAGTAATATCATGGTGTTACTAATCAGCATAAAACGGGCATTAGTAATATCATGGTGTTATTTGTGAAATTGTCTAAGGAAAAAACAAGGAGATAAACAATGTTGGACTATAAAGAAGTGCCTAATATTCAAGTTGTGACTCTAGCACCCAAGCAGCTTTGCGTGGCTATAGCCATAAAGCTTTTAGAGGTTCGCGGCGAATACATTACTTCAGACGCAATTGGCGAAATTACGGGAATGAAAAAAGAACGCGCCCGCGCTTTAATTCATCTCCTTGAACATAGGGGAATTGCTCACGTTACCTCTAAGACATGGGATAAAACAAACCGTTGGCAATATAAACTAACCAAGTTTGGTGAAGACACTCTTAGAAACTCCATAAAGGATATTTTAGATGGCGAATAAAAACGAATGGGAAATGAAGCGCGAAGATTTAAGAAAGCGCCGCAAGGTTGGGATGGAAGCCATGACCCACGGGCAAATGGTATCAATATACGATGCCTTTAAGACTATTAAGCAAGCGCTTTATTCCGTAGACAATATGCGCCAGATTACATTGCAAGACATAAACGAGTTAGAAAACGCAATGTATAGCCTACAAAATAGCTTTATGATTGATGATAGTGTTGACGAAGACACTGATAACTAATATAAAAAACAAGACGGGGGCATCAATTTTAACACTATGGCGTAAATGTCAGAGTGGTCGAATTGCGCTAACCAAATGCGCCACATTTATAAGCCGCCCCCGTCAATTCAAAGGTATCACATGAAACGCGCAGATGTTCTTTCCAAAGCCGCTGAATATATCACTACAGACCGTGCAGCGACCCACGGAGATGCTGAAAACAATTTCGGGTCTATCGCTAGGGGTTGGGACTGGTGGCTCTCTATGCGCCCCGTTGGGCCTCTTACGCCATATGACGTAGCCATGATGATGACGGTGTTCAAAGTAGCTAGGTCTGCAACGAATGAAACCCACTCAGATAACCAGATCGACTTGGCTGGATACGCTGCTATTGCGGCAGAGCTGGGAAACGACTATAAATAGGTCAAATCAATCTCGACAACCCAAAAGGATCGAGGCAATGACCGACAAGCCTAAAATAGGCGAAAATACGTCAAAGAACCGTGGTAGGGCCGGCATGGGTCGCCCTAAAGGTTCGCCAAATAAAGCCACAGCGCTTCTTAAAGACGCAATTTTGCAAGCGGCAGAAAATGCTGGAAACAAGGTTGGTGGCGATGGGCTTGTTTCATATCTTGAATTGCAAGCTGGCGAAAACCCAAATGGCTTTATGTCGCTTCTAGGCAAAGTCCTTCCAATGCAAGTTAATGGAAGCGGTGCGGATGGCGAACACAAAGTGGTGTTTACTTGGAAAAAATAGAAATCCCATATGCGCCACGTTCGCAGATGATGGATTTTCACGAACGGACTGAAAGATTCGCTTGCATCGTAGCGCACAGACGCTTTGGCAAAACAGTTGCAGCTATTAATGATTTGATCCGCGACTGCTTAACAATAAACCGTGAAAATGTCAGGGTTGGGTATATTGCGCCATATTACCGCCAAGCTAAAGCTATCGTGTGGGATTACGCTAAACACTACAGCCAAGCTATCCCCAACATATCAGTAAACGAAAGCGAACTTCGAATTGATTTTCCAAACGGTTCTAGGCTTCGTTTGTTCGGCGCTGATAACTACGATGCAATGCGTGGGTTATACTTTGATGCTGTGGTCATGGATGAGCCAGCCGACTTTCCATCATCTGCTTGGCCCACGGTTATTCGCCCAGCGCTTGCAGATCGTAAAGGCCGCGCCACATTCATTGGAACTCCCAAAGGTAAGAATGACTTTTGGGATATATACGACAACTCAATAACCGACCCCAATTGGTTCAGCGCTAATCTAAAAGCATCTGATACTGGTGTGCTGGATAAAGAGGAACTTGAAGAAGCCCGCCGCACTATGGGGGAAGACAGATACCTTCAAGAGTTTCAGTGCAGTTTCGAGGCGGCTATTCAAGGCGCATATTACGGCACAGAAATGCAACTTGCCACCGAAAGCAAGCGCGTTGGCGTTGTTCCTTACGACCCCGCCATTGCCGTTGTTACTGGCTGGGACTTGGGAATGTCTGACAGCACGTCGATCTGGTTTGCACAATTTGTGGGACAAGAGCGCCGCATCATAGATTTTTACGAAAGCAGCGGCGTTGGCCTAGATCACTACGTTAAGGTGATTAAGGAAAAAGAATACGTTTACGATACCCACATCTTGCCGCACGATGCGCGAGTTAGGGAATTGGGAACGGGTAAAAGCCGCATTGAAATACTGCAATCGCTTGGCCTTAATGGTATTGAGATTGCCCCTAGCTTATCAATAGATGATGGCATACAAGCCACGCGGTTATTCCTACGCACCACTTGGTTCGATGCGGAGCGCTGCAAACGTGGGGTTGAAGCCTTACGCCAGTACCGCAGGGATTGGGATGAAAAGGGCAAGACATGGCGTATGCGACCGCTTCACGATTGGACATCACACAGCGCTGACGCAATGCGCTATCTAGTCACTGGATACAAACCAAAGACGGTGTGGAGTGGCGCTTTGAGGCGAAATGTTAAGGGCGTGGTGTAAATTGCAAACTTATGATAATATCACTGCAAAGACGTTCAATTAACGCCGTTAGCGCATAGGAGTTGACTCATGGCTGCAAGTAAATCACCCGCAGATAAAGCGTCCAAGAAAGGCTTTACTGGCTTAAAGGATATGTTTGACGGTGGGGGAATGGGCGGCTCTGGAGCCTCCTACTCTAGTCTTTCAAATGAAGACTATAAACGCGCTGGTGGTAAAGACTACCAAGAAGGCATGAGGCGCGGCGGCTGGACAGAGTTTGACCAGCAAGGCCAAGGACGAACGCTTCGTGGCCCACAGGCAATGATGGCTAACCCTTTCTTTGGCGGGTTGCTTGGTCTGGCAACTGGTGGCGCAAGCGGTGCAATGATGGGTCTTGGCGGCACAATGGTTCGCAATGACATTCGGCAAAAAGGTGGCCTTGGTGGGTTGTTAGGCAAACAAGGCGGGGTTGCACAGCAAGCAGCTATTGCGCCTATTCTGGCCCCAGCAACATCTATGCGCCCACAACCGCGCCCACAGATGATGTCTTCCCAAGCCATGCCGCAGGACTTTTACGGGCTGTCTGGCAACCCAGCTATGCAAGCGCCCCTTTCATCGCTGCAATCTAACTTTGCACCGTATGTGCCGCCCGCTGGTACAAATATTGCAACGGCAAACGCAATGCCACCAAGCACCACTGGCGCTGGCGCACTGGGCTCTGTACCTATCCCAGATTATGGAGTGCCTACACAGGCCGCTCCACAAATTAATCCAAATATGCCTAATACTCCGCCAAAAAATATGAGTGAGCTAAGGTATCTTAGCTGGCTTCGCAATCAAGGCGGCGCGATTAACGTTGATAAAATGAGCCCAGATGGTTTGCGGATTATGTACGAAAATTACCGTACAAACCCAGCTTTTCAATAATGGCGAACAAATCGTTTAGCAGAGGTTCCTAAATGGACATGGAAATAAAAGACATGGCTTCAGAGCTTGAAGATGATGCAATGGAAGCGATGGACATGGAAGAACCTATGTCCGATGACGAGTTACAAGGGGTTATTGGGGGCGAGATAGATGACGCGGTTGATTTTATTGATAACATCATTTCACCAATTCGTGCGGAGGCAACTGAATACTATCGCGGCGACCCTTTCGGTGACGAAGAAGATGGACGCAGCCAAGTCATATCAATGGATGTGCGCGATACAGTCCAAGCTATTCTTCCAAGCCTCATG
>Ga0099847_1000271_pt1 | contig 17716 bp, 21 predicted proteins | sample CB_VirMetaG_2_FD_78178 | JGI IMG/M metagenome (GOLD analysis project Ga0099847, IMG submission 78178) | Freshwater to marine saline gradient viral communities from Chesapeake Bay - CB_1504_2 Viral MetaG | ecosystem: Environmental > Aquatic > Marine > Coastal | place: USA: Chesapeake Bay...
AATCAATGGGTCCGGATTATGATGATGTTATGCAGTTAAATGAAATTATAGAACTTTATAATAGATATGTCGCCGCTCATCTTTTAATATCATCTAATACAATTGGTATAGTTAAAAGGTTTAGATTTGTAAATAACCAAAATCATAAATTACTTAAAAAGATTGAACACCAAGAAGTAATAGTTGAAAACAATAAAAAACTTAGAAAAAAGTATTATGATAAAAGTATTAGTTTACAAAAGAAATTAAAAACAAGCAAAAAACTTAGAGCAAAATATTATACAAAATGCCTTAGATTAAAAAAAGAATTAAAATTAATAACAAAATGAAAAAATTATTATTAATATTAGCAATAGTCTTAATAGGCTGTTCTAAAGATGAGATTCAAGAAGAAGAAATACAAATAGTTGATACTTGTAATTGCTTTGAGCAAACATGGGTAAGAACATCTTTAAACGTAAATCTTATATCTGATTGGTATTGGAACGGTTTTGAAATAGAATACTCTGAAAACTGTGAAGATGATCAATTAGTTACAGGTGGTTATTCTGGAGATATTAACGGACTATTTACAGAAATTGAGTATAGAGTTGTTTGTTATTAATTAATTTTGTACTTTTGCAATTATGGCAGCACCAATACAGAGCATTAAGCTAAAAGAAATAAAGCTAAATCCTAACAATCCTAGGCTTATTAAAGACAATAAGTTTAAAAAGTTAGTTCAAAGCATTAAAGACTTTCCAGAAATGCTAACCATTAGACCGATAGTAGTTAATCAAGATATGATTATATTAGGCGGTAATATGCGTTATAAGGCTTGTAAGGAAGCTGGAATAAAAGAGATACCTGTAATAGTAACCGACCTAACAGAAGCCCAACAGCGAGAGTTTTTAATAAAAGACAATACTTCTGGCGGTGAGTGGGATTGGGATATATTGGCAAACGAATGGGATAATGAACAGTTGGAAAGTTGGGGTTTGGATGTGTGGCAACAACCTGCAGAAGTTGATTATTCTATATTAGACGAAGAAGATTTATCAGAGCAGTTAGAAGAAATGACAAGCGGTGTCAAGAAAGCAATACAAATAGAGTTTGAATCAGAACATTACAACGAAGCGTATGAGCTTGTAAAGTTTTGGAGAGCAAAAGAAGCGTATATCGGTGGTATGTTTATGGAATATTTAAAATCCGAAAAGGATAAGATATGATTTGTTTTATACCAACCAAAAGCAGAACAAACACTAAAACTTACAAACTCTTCCAAGATGCAGGTATAGATGTAAAGCATTTTATTGAACCAAAAGAAATAGAAAAATACAATGTCCCTAACAAAGTCTCTATATTAGAGAATGATAAAGGTATAGGGTATGTAAGAAATTTTATGCTAAACTACGCAAGGGATCAAGAATACGATTGGGTTTTAATATGCGACGACGATGTAACTTCTTTTGGCATCTACAACGGAAAAACGATAAAGAAAGACGCAAGTATTTGGCTTAATATACTAGAGAAAGCAAAAAAATTACCTTTTGAATTAATTGGTATAAACTACACTCAACACGCTTGGCACGAAAAAACAAGTTACTCAATAAATAAAAAATTTGCAGAAGTTTGTGTATTAATTAATGTTTCTAAAATAAAGTGGGATTACAGACCTGAATTTAATTTAAAAGAGGATAGGGATTTTGCTTTACAAACTATAAAAAATGGAAACGGAATTTTGAGGTTTAACCATTATTGGTTTTCTTGTCCTGATGTTGGTTCAAACAAAGGTGGGTTGCAAGCCGAATACAAAGCAAAAAAAGATGAAGAAAGCGCAAAAAAAATGTGTTATGAATGGCATCCCTTTATTACTTTAAAGAAGAAAGGAGAAAGAATAGACATGAAGACTAAGATAAAAGAACTTGCTTTACATTATAAAAAAATAGTAAAATGAAAAGAATTGACTTAATAAAAGTTGAACATAACAGAAAAATAGGGAAAGAATGTGAATACATAGAGCCTAATGTAACCAAAGATTGTATTTTTTATGCAGACGGTGAGCCAATAGGTTTTTATATGTCAAAGATGCCTGAAAAAATGTGTAAATTGGCTGATTTGGCAAATGCTGAATTTAAAAGTAAGAATGTCCCTAAATCATTAATGGATAGAATTTCAAGCGTAAAAGGCAAATTTAAAAACACTGCTACAAATATAGGACAAGGAGTAGAACAAATGTCTTCTATACTTGGTTCAATACCACCTAAACCTATGGTAAGAAGACCATACCCTTCAAGGTCAAGCGTTCATTCTGTTGAAACTGCACAAACTTTTATAAAAGCAATGTTGTTATTAGCTAAAGAAAGCGAAGAATTAATAAAAGAAATACTACCAAAGCAATACGAACAACAAATCGAATTATTTAAAGACGTACCTAATAAATGGAAATTTAGTAATTTGTTTACAAGCTCAATTAGCAACTATAATATTTCTGCACCGTTCCACAGAGATACAGGTAACATAGTAGGAGCAGTAAACGTAATTATATGTAAGAAACACAATTCAAAAGGTGGCGATTTGCATATACCAGATTACAACGCAACAATAGGGCAACAAGACAACTCAATATTAGTTTATCCTGCATGGAGAAACGTACATGGAGTAACACCAATAATACCAACTTTTAAGGATGGATATAGAAACAGTTTGGTATTTTACCCATTAAAAGCATTTAAAGGATTAAAATAATGGCTTACAATAAAGAGGATTTAGAAAAACAAGCACTAGAGGCAATTGATAAACACAAACTGTTTTTTATACAGGATATTATTGCCTATTTACCATGCTCATCATCTACTTTTTATGACTATGAATTGGAAAAATCGGAAAGCATAAAAGAGGCATTAACAAAAGTTAAAACAGATATAAAGGTTTCAATGCGTTCTAAATGGTATAAGTCTGATAATGCAACTTTGCAAATGGGATTGATGAAATTGATTTCTACTAATGAAGAGCGCAAGAGATTAAGCCAAACACATATTGACCATACTACACAGGGCAAAGAAATAACATCAGTTACTAGAACAATAGTAGATGAATCTTCAAATCAAGACGCCTAGATGGGCATTACCATTATTACAACCCAAAAGATACAAGGCTGCTAAAGGTGGTCGAGGTTCTGGTAAGTCTCATTACTTTGCCGAAGCGTTAATAGAAGCGTTAATATTAAATCCAAACACATCAGCGGTTTGCATTCGTGAAGTTCAAAAGTCTTTAAAGTTTTCTGCTAAAAGATTAATAGAGCAAAAGATTGAGGACTTAAATGTAGGGGACAACTTCAATGTATTAGACACCGAAATAAGAAGTTTAAAGGGTAATGGTGTTATTATCTTTCAAGGTATGCAAGATCATACTGCTGAATCTATAAAGTCTTTAGAGGGCTTTAAAATTGCATGGGTAGAGGAAGCTCAATCATTATCTTATAAGTCTTTAAAATTGCTTAGACCTACGATAAGAATGGAAGATTCTGAGTTATGGTTTAGCTGGAATCCTAACCTACCAACAGACGCAATAGAGCAATTCTTTTCAAAAGTAACCGATGACATGATATTGGTTCATGTTAATTCTGAACAAAACCCATTTCTACCTGATACACTTAAAAACGAAAGAGATTCTGATAGACTTAGAATGTCTCCAGAAGATTACGAACACGTTTGGAATGGTGGCTTTAACATTAAATCAGATGCTTTAGTATTTAAAGGTAAGTATGAAGTAGATTATTTTGAGCCTTTACCACAATGGACCAGATTACAGGGTTTAGACTGGGGGTTCTCACAAGATCCAACTACTGCAAACGTTATCTATTTAGATAATAGTAACAATCTTTACATAAGATATGAAGCTAATAAGATTGGTTTAGAGCTAGACGATACAGCAACGTTTATTCTTAATAGAATACCAGACTTTGAAAATTATATAACAAGAGCAGATAACGCTAGACCAGAATCAATAAGCTATGTTAAGCGCAAAGGACTTCCAAAATTAATCGGTGAGCCAAAGTTAAAGATTGAGGATGGTGTTCAATACATGAAGTCTTTTAGTAAAATTATAATTCATCCAGAATGTAAAGAAACTATTAAAGAGTTTGGTTTATACTCTTATAAGATTGATAAAAGAAGTGGTGATGTATTACCTGTTATTGATGATAAAAACAATCATCACATAGACGATATAAGATATGCTCTTTATCCTATAATCAAAAATAAAAAGAATAATATTAAAATCAGAGTATGAGAAACATACCTATATCTGAATACTTACAAAATAAAGACTATGTTCAATACTCTTTTATACTAGATTCTTTAAATTCTAAAGATTGGCTCAACTTCAACTTAAACAAACTTACATACAACGATGTTATAAAATGCAATAGGCTTTTATCAAATCCTAAAGGTATAAACGATGTTAGAGATTTATTCAAAATAGCGTATAGAATTACAAATGATAAGTTTTTTTCAGTGCCTATAATAAATTTTTTTCAAACAAAAAAGTTTTTAATAGAAAAATTTGTATCTTTGCGAGAGAATGAAAGTAAATTACTGGCTTCAAGTGGTGAAGATAGTATGTATTTTGATGCAGCAGGTGGTAAAAGATTAAATGATTTCGGTGATGTTTTGCCTTTGGATAAGCTGGCTAAAATATACGGAGGTTACCCAATGGATTACGGAGATAAGAAGTATGTAGAAATTATATATTTGCTTAAAATGAATCAAGTAATATACCAAGTTGATAAGAAAGTAAACGAATTAAAGTATAAAAAGTAAATGGATATAGTTAGAGTGTTTGAGGATTATTGCATTACTAATGAATGGTATTTTGGTTATGGCACAATGTCAGTACAGAACCTTTTAACTAATCCTGATGACTTTTGTAAAGATAAGGTCCATTTATTATTAGAACCTGTTAGACGTGTTAGTAATATATCTAACGGTGGGTTAAGTGTTAGAACTAGAACATACATAGGAAAGTATATGCTAGTGTTACGTGATAACTTTGATTTAAACTACTTTAATGAAAAAGGAACGGATGAAAGCAAGAGTAAATACTCAACTAGAATAGAGCCTTTACTTCCTTTATACGCTGCTTTAGAAAAACAATTTATAGCTTGTGATGGTTTAGATTTATTACAGCATGACAATATAGATGTTACTGATGCCTTAGATGCTAATTTAACAGGTTTAATTTGTACATTCCAATTTAGATCGTATGAATAGTGAGCAAATACTTTTAAAAGAGTTTGATGCTTTAAGGCTTGATTTAATTAAGGCTTATGATGCTAAGGGTATGCGTGCTAGTGGTAAATGGGCAAACAGTTTAGAAGTTCAAGTAAGTCCGTTTAACGCTGTTATAACTGGATTAAATTATAGTCAGCAATTAGAAACAGGCAGACGTGCTGGAGGTTTTCCTCCAATAAGCAGTATAGAACAATGGATAAGAGATAAGGGTATTACTCCTATTGAAATATCTATTAGTTCTTTAGCGTTTCTAATTGCACGTAAGATAGCACGTGAGGGATGGAATAGGCAAGGTTACGGAGGTGTTGATTTAATTAGCGAGGTTGTAACTGATAAAAGAATACAAAGCATAATTGATAAAGTTGGAGAGGTTACTATGTTTGAATTTTCAACGGATATTATTAAAATGATAAAAGAAATATAAATGGCAATTACATTTACTACACCATTACCAAATGATAAATGGTTGTTAAGCGAAAATAATAGAATAGTTGAGTTTTCAAGTAATTACGCAGAACCTACTGCATTTTGTAATATAACGATTCCAACGCTTACAACTATTAGAATTTATCCTTTGCCTGATGGTTCTTTTTGGTTTAACTTTAAAAACTACATTTCAAGTCTTTTAAGAGATTATCAAGATGACTTAGATATAAGCGTAACTCCATTAGATATAGATACTTTTGTTAAGAATTGGGATAAAGTATATTATACAGGTGAAATTGATTTTAATATAACTTTTAGTGATGGTTTTGAAGAAGATACACAAATAACTCCTTTTGTTTTATTGGGTTCTGAACAGCCTTATAATTATAAAAAAGGAATGACTGTTGAAAATAACGCTAGATTAATGTTAAGCCCTTTAAAAATATCAACTACGAACAGATGGTATTTAAAGTATTGGGATGGTTATCCTTTTGATTTTGGTTACACTTTACAAAGAGGCGTTACAGCAGCAACGCAAACTATTACAAATAATACTAATGCTATAACAACACCAAACATTAATTTTTTACAAAATATTAACAGGGTTGTTATTAGTGATGGAGATACAACTCAAAGTTTAGAATTATATCTCCCGTTAGTTGATGGATATAATGAACTTGAATTTGATGACAATAACTTTATAGATTTGCACAAAGAACCTGCTGGATGTGGAGTGTATTTAAAATGGATTAATCAATATGGAGGATATAGTTATTGGTTGTTTAATGAGTTTTACAAAGTAGATAAAAGAACACGCTCTTTAGGAATTATCAATAACGACTTCTTTAACTTAGAAGATACTATAAGCCAAACAAAACAATTAGGAAAAGATAGTGCTGATACATGGACTATATTTAGTGATGATTTAAAACCTAATGACATGAATATAGCTAAAGGCATTTTAACAAGCCCTAAAGTATATTTATTTACAGGTGTTAGATTTGCTCAAAACAATTTTAATGATTGGTTAGAAGTTAATATAAATACAAGTACAGCTACCATAAAACAACCAAGAGAAGACAAAGGAGAATTGAAAGTTAATATTGAACTACCTAAAGATTATAATATAACGCTTTGAGATTATTTATAAACGACATAGAAATTGATTTGCCTTCAAATTTTACTATCGCAAGGACTAAACAAGTCAACGATATTGGAAGTCTAAACGATAGACAAACTAACTACACGCAAAAAATAAAGTTACCTAAAACTAAAAAGAATGTATCTACGTTTAATGAATTAGGTTTTACAGGTTCACAGTCAACAATAACATACGAAAAGAACACAGTTAAATTATACAATTCAAATGGCGAGTGTGAAATATTTGATGGTTATTGTAAAGTATTTGCAACTACTGATGATTATTACGACGTTGCTATTTACGATGGATATATAAGTTTTACTAAAGCTATTGAAAATAAAAAAATTGCAGAGGTTGGACTTCCTGCATTAAACCACTTAAAAAACTTAGATACCGTTAAAGACAGCTGGAGTGATCCAACAACTAAATATCGTTATAACATTGCAGATTACAATGGTAAAATGACTTACTCCGGCGGTATTAATATTGATTATCTAATACCTTCTGCTCTTGTTAGTTATATTTGGGATAGGATATTTACATACTTTGGATTCACTTATAGTGGTAATGCTTTTGATACACAAGATTTTCAAAACTTATGGTTAACATACCCAAAAGAATTAGGAGATGAAACACAAGTAGTAACTCCAGTTGAATCTTTTAATTGGACTACACAAGTAACATACACCAACGACATACCTAATGATTTAACTGTGTTTTATGATAATAGTTTTACGGCTTGTTTAGGTTGTACGCCTGTTTCAAATACTTATATATCAAACGATAATAGTTTATCATTGCCAATAGTTAACAACACGTTTAACGTGCTTGAAACAGGTTTGTATAAGTTTACTTTGTCAGGTACAATAAATAGAACAGGTTTAGCGGGTACAGATGCTGAAATAGTTTTATGGCTTAGTCAACAGGGCGCTGCTTTCTTTGCTACTCCGATGTTAACATTTACTTACGGTGAGTCTTTTGATACTGTGTTTTATTTTAACTTAGAAGCTGGAGATAAATTTTCCGTTCTTTGTTTAAGTTTCTTTGGTTCGTTTAGTATTGCAACAGGAAACGTTGATACTGTTATAGAAATAGTTGAGGGTAATACGGTAGATTTTGAACAGGCTTTAATTGATTTCGATTGTAAAGATTTTATAAATGAGGTTGTTTGGAGGTTGTCTTTAACTCCTTTTAAAGATAAGTACACTAATGATATTAAGTTTTTAACGCATGAAGAATGGTTGCAAACTCAGGATGTAATTGATTTAAGTGATATAGTTGGCAAAAAGAATAATGAGAGTTACATTATTGGTAATTATGCGCAGCGTAATTTAATGAAGTTTAAGTACAATGATAGTCAGGAAGATCATAACGATGGCGAACTTAACATTATAAATTACAACTTAAAAGATAGTACAACAATTATTAACTCTGCTATATTTAGCCCTGAGAGATTAAAAACTACATTAATTGGCAGTCCTACAAACGTTTATAAATTTTGGGATAAAGAGATTAAAGATGATGGAAGCGTAAACTATAAATCATTAAGCAATAGATTTTACTTACAAAGAAGTGAATTTATTACTAACATTATTAATGTAGGTAGTGAACTTTTAGGTATTAGCGAAACGGTCATAAATTACGCAAGGGAACGATTCACAGGCCTTAGTTTTAAAGAAGTTATACAAGGGTACTATCAGGACATCTATAAGATATTAAACAACGCAAAACTTATAGAATATGATTTGTTTATAGATGATGCGTTTATAAATAATTTAGACTTTACTAAGTTATATTACATTAAACAAGAGGCATCAAATTTTATATTAAATAAGATACCTAACTATTTTGAAAAGGGTGTTTATAATTGTGAACTAATAAAAGTAAACTTAGACCAAGATATAGTATACACCGAACAGAATAGAGAAATATTTATCTTCGGTTTTGCGAGTGAAGAAGGTGTATCAGGAAATAAAAAGATAACTGTTTTATATTCGTTTTTATATTATTTTGCTGTTAGTGCTACGATTAAATTTAGACAAATAACAGGCGACCCAACGAACCCAACAGGTTATACAGGCTTTGAAATTGATGATACTTTAAACTTGTCTGTATCGAGTTTTGAAGAGGTGTTTAGTAATCCATTACTTACTGAGGAGGGATGGTATGAGATTCAAGTAACGGATAATGATGGTTTACAAAGTAACATTATTTATGTAGGTGTTTTTGAGGATTTCGTTACAACTCCAGTAGAATCTATTTACATCGAATTAGAAACATTAAACCCTAATATAATTGTTGCACATAGTAGAGATGTAAGTTATAGGTTTAACAACTTCACACCAACTACTGCTGAATTAAGAATAAGAGCGTTTGACATTATACAAAATGAAGTTTATGGACCTGAAACAGTTCAAACATTAACAGATTTAACAGGTGATATATTACACACTATTACTGCTAACTTTCCGCAAACGGTTGTATTTTACAATGTTAGTATTATTACAAACGCTGGTAATGTAAATTCCTCACTAAACTTATCTTCATACGATTGAGAACAATAAGAAACATAAAAGCAAAAGCAAGGTTTGAGAATAATCAATCTTACATAGGTGCATATCAGGGTGATGTTGTTACTATTTGGATTGATGGATTAATTAATAGTGAATCTTTTGAAATAGAAATAGATACCGATTTAACAGTAGATAAGATTTCTAATAATCAGCTTAATGTTACGTGTGATAATTTAGGCTGGAGTACTATTAATTTATCTTTAGCAAATATACCAAAGTCTAAAGGTAGAAAAAACGACAGAATTATAGATAGTTTAATACTAATGGTTTACCTTAATCTAACAACTGCTAGCAGTGATACTATTTTAGCAAGTAGCGACGAGGTTTTGGCAAGTGGTTTAACAATATAAAATAAATATATGGCACAAGAAATAATTAACAACGGAACTTTTGCGGGAGACCCTTCTGCTGAGAATCTATACGATGCTTTTGAAAAGGTTAAAAATAACTTTTCAGAGTTATATTCTACCACAGGATGGGAGAGTAAAGTAGATACAACAAATGTCGTATCGTTAACAGGAGCGACAGAAAACATAATGCAAATAACAACCGCTTCTGAAAGCAATGGAGGTTTAAGTTTATTAGATGCAAACGCAAAGATAACTCCTGTATCTTTAAACGATGTATTACTAATTGATTTTGCTTGTACGTTTGTAACTCCACCGGGTACAAATGAAACAATAGATATTAATTTAAAAGTTGGAAGCGATGTTTATAGGGCTTATAATTATAAACTAAATAAAGGTTCTGGGAATGATGATGCTTTTAGTATTACATGGTCTTTACCTTGTGGCACAAGTGTAATGTCAAATGATGTTGTAATAGTTTTAAACCCTGATTCAACAATGAGTAATAAAAATAGATTCATTTCAGTAACTAGAGTTCATAAAGGCGTATAACATGGCAGAAAGAGTAGTAATAGCAGAATTAGATATTAATGCGGAAGCGTTTATAAAAAGTACTGCAAATATCAAAAAACAAATAGACCAATTAAAGAAAGACCAGAAAGAACTTTCTAGAGTAGGTGGTGAATCTAGTAAAGCGTATGTTCAAAATGCAGCAGATTTAAAAGTATTAAGTCAGGCGTATAATGCAAATATTAAAACACTAGCCCAAAACACAAAAGCTACTGCTGATGCTATTGCTAGAGAAGAACTTTTAAGTACTGTTTTAAAAGAAGAAGTTAATAGTATTCAAGAGGCAAGAAACCAAAACAAGTTATTAAACAAATTACGTAATGAAACAAACGTTTCAACCGAACAAGGAAAAAAAGAATTAGAAGCCTTAAATGGTGCTTTAGATTCTAATAATAATTTTATAAAAGATAATGCTGATCAATATTTACAGCAAAAAATAAACATAGGAAACTATCAAAGCGCATTACAGGGTGTTAGTCCTCAATTAGCGACAATCGTAAAACAGTTAGAAGGCTTTTATGGTCAGTTATTAGTTTCAAAATCAGCTCTTCAAGCTACTACGGCAGGTTTAAGTGGAACTTCAAAGGCTTTAAAAATATTTAGATTAGCTTTAATAAGTACTGGTATAGGTGCTATTGTCGTGGCTTTAGGTTCTTTGATTACTTTTCTTTCTACAACTCAAAAAGGTATTGATGCAGTTACTTCTGTTACAAGACCTTTAAAAGCAATTTTTCAGAGTTTAATAGGTGTGTTTCAAAATGTGGGAGAAAATTTATTTGATGCTTTTAACAATCCTAAAAAGACTATAGAAGATTTAGGAAACTTTATAAAGAACAATCTTATAAATAGATTTAAGGCTTTTGGCGTTATATTAGAGGCTATACAAAACAGAGATTTAAAAGGTTTAATAAATGGATTTGCACAAGTTGGTACAGGTGTTGAAAACATAACTGAAAAAATAACAAATGCAAGTAAAGAAACAGGTAAATTTTTTGCGGATGCTGCTGCTAAAGGTGCAGAGATTGACCGTATAACTAAGGAGATTGAAAAATCGGAAATTAGTTTGAATTTAGAACGACAAAAAGGATTAACCAGAATAAAAGAATTAGACCGTATAGCAAAAGACACAAGTCGAAATACAGAAGAGCGTTTAAAAGCAAACGAAGAGCAAAACAAAATTGCACAAGAAACAGAAGCAAGAGAACAGGCTGTAATAAATCTAAAAATTGAGCGGTTAAAAATAGAACAAACCCTTAACGATACGTCAAGAGAGGGGAATCAAGAATTAAAAGACCTTCAAGCAGAATTAGAACAAAGTAAACAAAGAGCCTTAGATGAAGAATTAAAAGGAATTAGAGTAATCTCACAGGCTCAAAAAGAAGCGCAAGCACAAGCAAAACAAATTGCAGATAATGCTATAAAAAAGCAAGAGGATTTATTAAATTTATTCATAGCTCAACAAGGCACAAGAGCTAAAACATTACAAGAGCAATTAGATTTAGATAAAGACATTGCTAAACAGCGAGAGGAAATATTAAAGGCAGAATTAAAGAATAGAAATATAACACAAACGGAATTTGATACTAAATTATTAAATATTAAAAATGATTTAGCAAAAAAACAATCTGATATAGTTGTTAATGAAGCGCAAAGAGAGTTGGATGATTTTATACAAAATAACCAAAGTAAAATTGATAGCGAACAATTTTTTAGCGATGAAAGTTTAAGGATAGAACAGGAACGTATAAATGCTATTAGCGAAAAGCAAAAAGAATCTGCAGAAAAACAGTTAACAGAGGGTGTTATTAATAGGGAAGAATATAATGCTGCTATAAATAAAATTGATGAAGAAAATAGAATAGCTAATGCAGAGGCCCAAACATTAAGAGACGAAGCTCAAAAAGAAGCTGATGTAATAAATTTAGAAAATCAAAGAATATTAGACCAACAAAACTTTGAAACTAAATTAGAAGCAGACCTTGCTAACTTAGAAATTCAAAAGAAAAAAGAATTACAAATAGCAAGAGATAAAGGGGCTAGCGAACAATTAATAATAGACAAATATGCTAACGCTAAAGAACAAATAGAACAAGAAGCAGCCACTGCAAAAATACAAGCCAATGCAGCAGCCTTCGGTTCTATTGCGGATTTTTTAGGAAAGGAAAGTGCATTAGGTAAGGCAGCCGCATTAGCACAAGCTGGGTTAAATATACAGGTTGGTATAACTAAAGCTTTAGCGTCTAAAGGTTTTGCAGGTATTGTTGAGGGTGTTTTAATAGCAGCAAAAGGAGCTGTAAGTGTAGCTAAGATTGCTGGTGTTAATACTAAATTTGAACAGGGAGGAATTGCTTCTATTGATGGTGCTAGACATTCTCAGGGCGGTGTACCAATATTTGCAGGTGATAAATATATTGGTGAAGCAGAAGGAGGTGAGGGAATAGGTATTTTAAATCGTAGTGCGTATGCTTCTTTTATGGACTTTAATAATAGTTTTGGCAATGGTAATAGTAGAGCAGGATTTTATGAGGGTGGTGGTATAATTACACAAAGCATACCAGATAGTGAAAGTTCAAATGCTGAATTGTTACAGGCTATTCAAAATATGAAAGCACCTATTGTTACTGTTGAAGATATTAGAAGAGGTTCTAAGAGTTTTGTAGAAGTAGAAACGGTTGCAAATGTCTAAGATAGAAGATATATTAAACGGTTGGCAAAACTTTATTGTTAAGTCTGAGGTTACTGAGAAACTAGCAAAAGAACGTGCTAAAATTTGTTCAGGTTGTGATAGTAATGTTAAATCTAAATTACTTATATTTGTTAAAGACGAATTAAAAGAAATTGAAGGTCATAAATGTAATGAATGTCAATGTCCTTTGTCTGCTAAAATTAGAAGTATTAACGAAAAATGTGATCTAAACAAATGGTAACAATCAAACAAAAATTATCCAAAGAGGTTTTAGAATTATTTGAAAAGGATAAGACTAAAAAATTAACCGATGTTATTGAGCAGAAAGTTATTGATGATTTGATACTTAAATACGATACTCACATTTTAGAAGAAACTAAATCAAAACTCAAAAATTTAGGCTTTGAATTTAATACTGAAAATGAGTTTATCAACTTTTGTATTAGTAGGATTCAGAAAATACAATATGAAAACAAACCTAATTATTTTGAATTGTATTTAGATTATAAGAGTAATACGCAAAAAGGAACTTTAATATTATTTGGCAATGATGATATTAAAATTAATAGTATCAAAGATGGTAAAGTAACTTACACAATAGGATGAACAGATACGAAATTATTTGTAAACTAGATAAGGATTTCTTGATACTAATTAATAAAGGGTTGCTTCCTGTTCATTTGTTAGCATGGAAAACAATATACGAAACATACTTAACCGAAATAAAGAATAATAAAAAAATGGTAACTTACTTGTATTTGGCTGACTTTTATAATTTGTCAGAAACACAAATAAGAAATATTGTTAAGTTTATGAGTTCCTGATTTTTGCCCTTTTGATTAATAGCGTTAAACCCTAGCATTAATTTGTTAGGGTTTTTTTTGTAAATATTCAGTTGCACTAACTAACGTTAGTTAGTTTTATATTTGCGTTATATGGAAGGTAACATTTATATTACTGGATTGATTGGTGCTATGCCAATGGAGAAAGGCGTGGAGTTAATCGACGTTATTAGCCAAGTAAAAAAACAACCAGAAGCAACTTCTTTTAATGTTCACATTAATTCAGAAGGCGGTGTTGTTGATACAGGTTTTGATATTTACAACTATCTTAAATCCTTAAACTTACCATTAAAAACTATTGGAAGCGGTTTAGTGGCTTCTATTGCTACGGTTATTTTTATGGCAGGAGATACTAGAGTATTAAGAGAAAATACTCAATTCATGATTCACTTACCTATGGGTGGTGTTGATGGTACTGCTGATGAAATTGAGGACTATGCAAAAGAAGTAAGAAGCGTTGAGGATAGGCTTGTTAAATTCTACTCTGAAAAAGTTAACCTAGACAAAGAAGCAGTTAGACCTTTACTAAAAAATGAAACTTGGTTAGATGGTGTTAAGGCATTAGAGTTAGGTTTTTCAAATCAAGCGGACCTTCCAATGGTTGCAAAAGCGTATTTAAATTTAAACACAAATAATATGACAAAAGAGGATAAAAGCTGGATGGAATCTGGTTTTGAAAAAATTATGAACTTACTAAAAACAAAAGTAAGTAACATAATGGTACAAGATGCAAACGGTGCTACTTTAGATTTTCCTGATATTGAGGAAGGTCAAGAAATTACATTAGGCTCATTGGCTAGTGTAGATGGTGAGCCTGCTGATGGTGAATATGTTTTGCCAGATGGTAAGACGTTTGTTTTTGCAGGTGGTGAACTTACAGAAATAATTGAAATGGAAGAGGGTGCTGATTCAGAAGATATGCAAGCTCAATTAGATGCTTTGCGTTTAGAGAATGAGCAACTAAAGACTGCTAAATTAGAAGTTGAAACAGAAGTTGAAACTCAAAAAGAATTAGTAGTTAACCTTACAAAAGAGGTAAAAGAATTTAAAAAGCAAATTACTTCAAGATTTGATTTTGATTCTAAGAAAGACAAAAAAGAGGATGGTGCTGAATTATCACCAGCTCAAAAAGCATTAAATAAACTTAAAACAAGAAAATAAGATATGGCAAGTGCAGTAACTAGCGGGTTTTCATTTAACCCAGAAGAATTAAAAGACTGGGCAAGAGTTATCGACGAATTAACGTTTGGTGATCCTGCTCTAAATGCTCTACATGATATTGAAACAGGTATCAAGTATAACCAACAAATTGTATTTGCTGGTAGAATGGGCTTAATGGGTAAAGCCGTAACAGGTTGTACTCCTAACGCAGTAAGCGGAATTGTATTAACTGAGAAGTTTTGGAGTCCAGTTGATGAAGATTTCAGATTAGAACATTGTTCTGCTGATGTAAACGCACAAGATAAACTTTTACGTCAAATGTCTAGAATGAATCCAGATTTTTACAATGTAATTGAAGGTTCACAGTCAACTATTGGAAGTTTCCTTGTTGCTAAAGTAATTGATGGATTTACAGAAAACCTTTTGCGTAAAGTATGGTTTAGTGATACTGCTGCTGATACAATAGCAAACGGTGGAGATTTAACTAATGGAACTGACCCTGATTACTTTAATACTTTTGATGGTTTGTTTAAACAAATCTTTGCAGAGGTAACAACTGGTGATTCTAACTACGTTGAAATCACAGAAAATGCTGGTGCTAGTTATGTATTACAAGCACTTCCTGCTGATGCTTCAATAGGTTATTTAAAATCAATGTATAACGCTGCTGATTCTCGTTTATTAACACGTGATGATAAAAAATTCTATGTAACTAGAACGATTTGGGATGGTTATCTAAACGATTTAGAATCAATTCAAAACAGCGGTGCAGGTAACACTATGATTAACGAAGGTGGTCAAGTTACTTTGACTTACAGGGGTATCGAAGTTGTAAGAATGGATATTTGGGATAGAGTTATTACTGCTTACGAAAATAATGGAACGGTTTACAACCTACCTAATAGAGCTGTTTTAACAACTCCTTCTAATATTCCAGTAGGAACTTTAGCAGATGGTGATTTCGGTACGGTAGATGCTTTCTTTGACCGTTATAATAAAGTGAATGTAATTGATGGTGTTTACACTATTGATGCAAAACACTTAGAAACTTATTTAACAGTAGCTGCGTATTAATTTACGCAGTTATTTTAACTTTTAAAACACAATAATATGGCGTGTGAAGGATTAATTACAGCAGATATACTATACGATTGCGACAATTCACCTGTTGGTGGATTAGAAACCGATATAATTTTGGTTAATGTTGCGGATATAGATGTAGCTGCTACAACATTTGATGCTGCGAATAGTGATATAGTTACTAATTTTCAGTTATTAAGTGGAAAAACAGGATTCCTTTTACAAGGTGTCAAGCAAATAAATTCCGCTTCGAGTGAATTAGTTAAAAAAGAATTTAGTTCTGACAAATATACACATACTTTTAACGGTGTTGTATTAAATGTTTCTGCTGCAAATAAGCAACAAGTAAACATTATGTCGGAGGGTGCTAAATACGTTGCAGTAATTGACAGAAAATGGAAGGGCGCATCTAATGCAGAAGCGTTTTTAATCTTAGGATTAGAAAGCGGTTTAGAATTACAAACTGCGACATGGAACTCTAACGAAAATGATGGAGTTTTACAGTTCTCTTTAGCTTCTACGGAAGGTTTTGAAGAACCTAAACTACCTAACACATTGTTAGAAACTGATTACGCTACAACATTAGCAGCTTTTGAAGCTAAGTTTGCACAGGCATAATTGGATTGATATAGGTATAGAAAGCATCCTCACTAATAAAGATGGTGAGGGTGTTAGATACCTACAACACTTTTTAAAAGACTATACAACTTTAACAGGCGCACACGTAAACGCAGGTTGTAATAAGTGTATAGCAAAATATTATAATAACTACGTTAATCTTATTTCAGATATGGAAAATGATTGCAATTACAAACTTCATAAAAAAAGAGAGGGTTTGCCTTTAGCTTTTGGTTCAAACATAAGAGTAACAAACAGAAACTTAACAGATGATTACGCTAAGAAATTAATTAAGCGTTATCAAGATGTTAAAAAAGATTTTGATATATCTTATTTGTTTTCAAAATTTCCAGTACAGGAAGTTGAAGTAAAAGAAGTTCAAGAGGTTGAAGTAAAAGAAACCGAAAAGCCTAAAAGAAAGCGTAAATCTAAAAAGTAAGTCATGTCAAAAATAAAAACTCCAAGAGTTGAATTTTTAGACATCTTCAAACGCTTAATTAAGTGGGATAAGAAACTAGAAATATATACCAATGGTGTAGATAATGCCTATCCTGAAAGAGTTGATAGGCTTATTAATAATAGTGTAACTGCTAAAATGTCTTTAGCGATATTAACGCAGTATATTATTGGCAAAGGTTTTGGATCTAGTGATGACATTATTATAAATAAAAATACAGGACAAAGGCTTTTTGATTTTTCAGAAGATATAGCGGATTCACTTTCAGAGTTTAGAGGTGTAGCAATACACTTTAGTTATAATCTAAACTATAAACCAGTAAACCCAAAGGTTATACCATTTGAAAATGTTAGAATAGGTGAAAAGGATTCTAAAAAATACAATGGAAAGGTTTTAGTTAGTGAACAATGGACTGAACTAAAAGTTGAAGATGTAAAAGTTATTGATGTCTTTAACGATAATGAAAAGGTTGTTAAAGCTCAAATAGAAAAGGCTGGAAGTATTGAGAAATACAAAGGTCAGATTCTTTATATTAACTACGA
>Ga0099847_1000275_pt1 | contig 17584 bp, 16 predicted proteins | sample CB_VirMetaG_2_FD_78178 | JGI IMG/M metagenome (GOLD analysis project Ga0099847, IMG submission 78178) | Freshwater to marine saline gradient viral communities from Chesapeake Bay - CB_1504_2 Viral MetaG | ecosystem: Environmental > Aquatic > Marine > Coastal | place: USA: Chesapeake Bay...
ACCAAGTCAGCTAAGGAGACAAAAGATGAAGCAGCCGTGCCAGAGGTGCGAGAAGGCGAGACAGAAACTACGGGAACTGAAGCAAAGAGTACTCCCAAGCCTGCCGCCAAGCCGAAGAAAACCGCCGCCGAAGAACCCGTAGCTGGTTACGGTAAGGGCAACAAAGTATTCACGGAAGATCGGGCGAATAAAGCCCGTGAAATGCTGCTTAAAAAGCGGGGTACCCTACGTACCGGGGTTGACCCGGAAATGATGCAGGCGGGTATAGACCTCGCGGGGTTCCATATCGAAGCGGGAGCGCGTCAGTTTGGTGCTTTCACCAAAGCTATGGTAGATGACGTTGGTGACTGGATTAGGCCATACCTGCGTGGGTGGTATGAAGCTATTAGGTACAGCCCAGAAATATCCCCAGATGTGGCAGCGGAATTGACACCCACTGCGGAGATAGATTCAGGCGAGAAAGCCCGCGCCGAAGCTGAAGCTGTAGCGGAGGAACCTGTACGTACTTTTGCCAGTGAACCTGCGCGACAGGCGGCGGAGGATAATGATGTTACCCTTGAGGAGTTAACTGAACGTGGTTGGGAAGGCACTGGTAGAAATACTAACTGGACCAAACGTGATATAGAAGATTATGTAGCCGTGCGGTACCGGGATAACGTGACCCGCCCTGCTTCTGGAAAAGGTAAATCTTTAACTGCTGAACAACTTAAGGCAGAAAAGGTCCGTAAAGAGACGGCACCCCCAAAGGAAGATGCCGCAGCCCGTAGAGCCAAACAGAAGGAACAAGACAAGGCAGATCAAGCGGCGGCTGATAAGGCACCCAAAGGCAAAAGCACTACGTTCTCTAAGAGTTTAGGTAAGCGACCTTTCGGGTTCCTGAGAACCAAGAAGTACTTCACCGATGCAGACCTACGCAAAATTAAAACCCTGCGGGATGCTGTTTTCCCCCTCAAGCTCCCACTGGACGCTACTGATGCACGGAAACACGCGCACAAGATCGCGCTCGCTGCCCAAAAGTACCTCTATGACTATAGGGTAGCCGGGCCTGCTGATGCGTTTGCGGCAGCGGCACATGAAGTTGTGTTTGAGGCACCACAGTATCGTCGCGGTATAGGGTCGTCAGAACAGGAGATAAAGTTCTACAGAGGTACGGGTAAAACCCCTGCTAGCATGGTGCTGGAGTGGGCGGAGAACAACCTGAGTGAGGGTGCTGGGAAGTTCATAGAAGAACAGATAGCCCTTAATGCCAAAGGTAACGTAGGTATTAAGAACATAACGCGGGGCGACCGGATAGCTGCCCGGATAAAGCGGGAGGAAATACAGGCGGAAGCCATTCTATCTGCTCTGGATATGATTGGTAAGCTACAGGGCAAACCCAGTAGCAAGACCGAGGATGCCGCGCTTGATGCCGCCCTAGAGAAGTTGGAAGCCGCCAAAACCCGTGGCGACTCCGATGCTGTTAAGGTACTAAAAACCCAGATCGAACGTATTGAGACTGCGATGTGGCAGAATGCGAGCGGGAGTTCTAAGGACGGGAACAAGATACTCAAGTCAGTCCTTAAGAAGTTAGGTGAACTCAACCTAGTTACCGATGCTATCTCGGCGCTGGACGTGCCCCTGCACCCAAGCGTTACCCAGCATCTGCTTCAGGGCAACCTGAAAGACGCGCTCAATGCGATGTCCCTTATCGGCCCCCATACCGAGGTGCGTAAGTTAGCCCGCAAGCTAACCGACAACATTGGGGAAACCAAGGTCGAGCTGGTAGACAACCTGAAGAACGCCGCTGGTAAGCCTGTAGCTGGCCTGTTCGACCCCAAGACCAACACGATCAAGCTGGACAAGGGTGCCGCTAACTCTACGCACGTTCTCCTGCACGAGTCTATGCACGCTGTAACGTCTCATACGCTGGCTAACAAGGGGCACCCCTTAACTATAAAGCTGAACCGCCTGTATGAAGAAATAAAAGACGAGCTGGACAGCTATTATGGTGCCGAGTCCCTTGATGAGTTTGTGGCGGAGGCGTTCAGTAATCCGGAATTTCAAGAAAAACTGGCATCTATCTTCGGGCGTACCAAAGAGAACCAGACTGCCCTACGCCGACTTTGGGATACCATCAAGCACTTCGTCCAGAACCTCGTCGGTTACAAGACCGTGGACAACACCAGCTATTCTGAGTTCGGTGACATGATTGAGGGGCTGATGGGTACCGCCCCGGAGACCCGGTTTGCTGGGGAACTTGCCCTGACTATAGCCGAAGGCAATGCCGAGGAGATTTTCAAAAAGGCGGGTAAGGCATACCGGCAGGGTGTGACCAAGTTGACTCGGGGTAGCCCTGAGTGGACCCGCGTTATTGACAAGGTAGCAGCGTTCTTTACGCGGGGTTTGCCGGATAACCTAACCCGTGCATTCTGGGGGTTCATGCCGTCACAGGCTATGGCCGATACCATGATAGCTATGGGGTTCCCCGAGGAGATTTTTGATCTCCATAAGTTGCTTGAGAAACAGCACGCGGATATGCAAGCGGTTGATAACGGGCTGGACGCAGTAAAAGCTGGGCTTAGTAAGTGGCTTAAAGATAACCCAGAGAAGAAGGAACTATTCGACAAGCTCACAACCGACAGTAGTATTAAGCAGGTAGACCCGTCGCGTGGTGAGAAGTATTACAAAGACAGGGCAACATCCAACAACGCTACCGAGTGGGACCAGAAACGGTACGAGGACTTCAAAGAACTGAAGCCCCGCTGGGATGCCTTAAGAGAAGACGGGCAGAAGCAGTATAAGCTGTTACGCGACTCCTATAAGCGGCTTTACGAAGAACTGCGGGAAGCGGTGTTGTCTAAAGTTAAATCCGTGACTGACGATGAAGTTACTATTACTAAGTTACGGACTGAAATATTCGAGAAGATATTCAACGAGAACCTGATCGAACCCTACTTCCCGCTGACTAGGGAAGGTGAATACTGGATAGCGTTTAACGCCTACCCACCCGGCAAACCTGCGGAGCGGGTTAAGATGGCGTTTGAGAACACCTACGCCCGTGACCGGTTTGTAGACGAAGTGCTTAAAACTGAGCCTAACATCGAACGTAAAGATGGTAGTGCCGTTATAGAGTACGAGTCCAGACCACAGAACTTCAAACTGGATAAGGCACCACCTACATCGTTCGTAAACGACGCGATTAAGCTGATTACTACCAACGCTAAGAAGAACGACGATGGTTCTATGAGCGATGAGACTAAAACTACTTTGGAGCAGTTAACCCGGTTGTTCGTTGAGTCCCTGCCAGAGTCCTCTTACTCACGGTCTCTGCAACGCCGTAAAGATTACGGGGGTTACACAGAGGATGCGATAATAGGTTTTGAGCGCCGTGCGTATGACTTGGGTCGCCAAGGGGTGCAGACGCGCTTTGGGCAGACGCTCCGTAAGCAGTATGAGCAGATACTGGAGAAAATAGAGGCAGACCCGAAACTCAATAAACACCCCCGTAAGGATGCTGTTAAAGATGAGTTAGGTAAACGCGTGCAGTTTGCCGTCGGTGACAACAACAGTGGGTTCGACCGGTGGGGACGTAGGCTTAACCGTATAGCGTTTACAGGTACTATTGGTTTTAACCCGTCGTCGGCTATTGTTAACCTGACGCAAATACCGATGGTGGTCATGCCGTTCTTGGCGGGCAAAACAGACTACGCTACGGCCTATGCAGCATTACGTACAGCGGGTAAGTTGTTTACCGGTGCTGGGAACGAGCATAAGATACCCGTATACGGTACCGAGGAGGAGTCGTACCTCGTAGAGGCTAATCGGTTTGTCCCGTCTATAGACAACTACTACGAAACGGAGTTTGGTAAGAAAGAAGTACTTAGCGGGAAAGATAAGGGGAAAATGGTCATTGACCGGGGTAATAGCAAGCTGAAGCTCCGTACTGATATGGACTTTGACCCCGATGAGATTGTATGGCGCGGCTGGAAAGAAAACGGTGTACGTAAAGAGTTCACTAAAGCAGAGTTACTAGAAGAACTTACACCCTTCGTCGAGGCAATACTGAGTAGGGGACTGCTAAGCCGGTCGTTCTTCTACGATTCTCTGGGTGCCGAAACCTCGGGTAAGAGTAAAGACTTCGGGGACAAAATGAGCGCGTGGGGCGGGTTTATGTTCCACGCCGCCGAGCGTATGAACCGCCAAACGGCCCTCACTGCTTCTTATCTTAACGAGATGGTGCGCCTGAAAACAAACCCCATAGCTTCCAAAGGAGAAGTCGGGCTTACCCACGCGGAGCAGCAGAAGTTGGCGGCAGAGAACGCCATGTACGACACCCAGCAGACCAACGGTGGTGCGGTATTGGATACCACAGCACGTTACGCACAGAACGGGCTTGGTCGCGTAGCTATGATGTACAAGATATTTGGCCTCCAGATGTACTACACCCAAGGCAAGTTACTCGTGCAGGCGCTTGGTGCTGAAAAAGACCCTGTGTTAAGGAGTCAGGCTAGGGCGCAGCTAGCGCTCATACAGGCGCATGTAGTGGCTATCGCCGGGGTAAGTGGCCTAACAGCTTACGGTATGCTCTCCAGTTTGTTTGGTATGTTCGATGACGATGATGAACTGGATACCGATAGCCGTTGGCGTACAGCTATGGGGGAGACTGCATACAAAGGCGGTATTAACGCCCTGACGCAGTTGTTAGGTGGTGAGGGCGTTGACGTATCCAGCAGGGTGGGCCTGTCGCACTTGTTAATTGGCAGTAACCGGTACGACTTTGACCCGTCTGCGGAAAAGACCATCGTCAAGACGTTGGGTGGCCCTGCATACGGCTACTTATCCCAAGCACTGTTCCGTGGCGTGCCCGACATATGGGAGGGGGAGTACCAGCGTGGTATTGAGAACGTCCTACCTGCTGCCTTCCGTAATGCTGCAAAGGCTACGTTCCGCTACGGTCCAGAGGGTGCCAATACCCGCCGGGGAGACCCCATTATGGGGGAAATGGGCGTAGGTTTGCTTGCTGCCCAGTTCCTAGGCTTCGCACCCGCAGAATACACCCGGAATCAGGAGCGCAACCAAGTTCTGAAGGGTATCGACCGTGCGGTTAACGAGGACCGCTCCATGCTTACCCGTAAGCTGTACATCGCTATGCGTATGGGGGATACGATGGGGGTGCAGGAACAGTATAAGAAGATATCGGACTTTAACAAGAAACACCCGAACTTCAGGCTGGACCCGAAATCTATCAAAGCCTCACTGAAGCAGCATATGAAAACGTCGCAGAACATGCACAACGGGGTGCTGTTCTCGCCCAAGATGCGGGCAACGCTTGAGCAGTTAGGTACAGGTTGGGATAATTAAAAAACCCCCACCGGAGTGGGGGAAGACCATTCTACCGCGCTAAAGGAGGCATAACGCAGCAAACCCAGTCTATCACGCTATTCGCCATGCGCGAATACCATATTTACCCCCCTCTATACGTACGGCGTGTTGGAATTTCATGCCCATACGCACACCCTGATTTTTCATCTGTTTTCTAGCCTCTTGAGTGTTTATACAAGGGATGAATATAGATGCACCCACCGCGAACCGTGCCCAATCCACATGAACCGGGACACCATCCGGAGTAAGGTATAGCGGATTTCTACGCCTTTTCTGGGACGATGGCATGGGTTGGTAAGTTTGGTATGTTGGTATTAGGTGGTAAGTCTATCTGTAATACACTAGTGGCTGGTGTACCTGCTAAGGGGGTGCCACGGAGTAGCCTTACCTTAACGTCTTTTGCTTTAAAATCCTCTGTAAGCCCCTCCACAAACGCGCCGTAGTCGGTCTGGCGACCAACACACCACTCTCTTAGGGGTTTTTTCCTGAGATATACTGTAGACGCGCCATCAGGTAGGGGGTCCACGCGGGCAAATAGCTTCTGGTATGGGTCACGTAACGGAACCGAGAGTGTATCCAGCCCGTTACCATGCACGGAGCTATCCATCACCAACGTATTCCCCCGTATATCGGCTAAGTATGCGTTAAACGTGTCCTCTGTGGACTCCCGCATTTCCCGCCCACGCTGTTTGGCTTGCTTGGTAACCCCGTTCATATGGTCAAGCACTCGACCGCTATTAAATGGCAGCAACTCACATAGGTTGGCAATACGTATACCTGCTATTACACACCCAATCTGCGCTATCCAGAACCTGTTCTGCTCTGTTAACTTACATACAGCAATAACCTCGTCGATAGTGTCAAAAAGTATCTTCTGGCACTTCTCGGGGTTCTGCATAAGGTACTGTACGTACACTGGCCCCGCGTGTCCGTAGTTCTCAGACAGCGCGTTATTAAACTCCCACGTAGTTGTTTCGATACCCTCGAAGTCAAATTTGGTTACTCGCGCTTCTAGTACCCGCTGTAACTCAGCAAGTGGACCTTCTTTGTAGTTAGATACCCGGTCTATAACACTCGTGTTGCCCGTGCTGACGGCTATAAAACTCCAAGGGTTACCCCTAGCGCGTTCGACGTTGGTTCCATTACCCATACGCCCTTTCTGCTGCCCTTCGGGTATTTGGTATGCCAGCGAACTTAGGCTTTCAGGGTCGTTATTAGTTACCTCGTCTATGCACAGTGTAATGTTCTTATATACATCAGCCCGGTTAAATAGAAAGTTAACTGTGTCGTTTGCAGATACGGTAAGTAGTTTATAGTTCCCCCATACAGAGTTAGCTGCCCACATAGCAGTAGTCTTACCTAACCCGGTATCCTTACTGTGGATATGTAGCATAGCTGCGGGGACGTTTGTGACGAAATCCATCAGTGGGGAGCCAAACGCACACCCTATGACGTATTGGTATAACTCCATACCGGGGCGGTCGTAGAACTTTATCATATCTTTCCACCCCTCTAACGTGCCGCGCTGTTGGAATGCAGGAGTATATTGGGCGGTAGCCGCTGAAGGGGGGTTATCCAGTATCTTATCTGCGGTGTACTCTTTATTACCTATCAAGAACGACTTGTGGTCCTCCGTCCAGCCAAATTGGTTATGGGCGTTACTAGCGGGGAGTCGTGCTTGTAATTCTGCTATCCAGTCTGTTACATAGGGCATAATCAGCTTCCATGATGTTGGTACAATACCCTGCCTAGACAAGGAGTCCCTTAACTTATCAGGAGATGTTACCGCTGTGAGTGGGATTGTAAACTCTCGCATACCATCTTGGGGCAGGTGTACACGCATAACGACACACTCTCCATCATGCACCGGGTCATAGATACGTTTGGTGGCATATAGGTTGTGCATATACACCTCCATGTTTATCTCCGATGTTTCGCCTGTACTGTCGTCGGTAACCAAACAGCGCTTGAATATGCCCCCGCCTTGACCCCGGCGGTAACCCTTCGGCAGCGCCGATATTTCGGTAATCTGCTCATCAAGTACCTTTAACTTCCTATCGGGTAGAAACTCACCTTCCAGAACCTCAGCGAACTCTTTGCCGAGCACAATAGGCGACTTTATCCTCCCATAGTTTGGGCACTTCTCGCATACGCCGGGGTTAAATTCGTTAAACCGTTCGCACAAGTATGGCCCCTGTATGCGGCGCATCTTAGCTAAAGTCTCGTCCTCGTCGTACTGGGGATGCTTACTGGATATAAGTCGGGCAGCGTCCTCCCCATCAACACAGGCATTAGCGATAGATAGTCCAGCACGCCACATAGGTTCGTCTATGGTGGCCTGCTTCTTGTAAATAACCTTGATCTGTTCGCAGCCCTTACCAGCCTTAGTTTTTTGCAAAATATTCTTAAACACACCACGAGTGTTACCTGACAGTATGTCCATGACCGCACTGCTTCCTGCTAAGGTAGAAAAAGATTGGCCCGCTAAGTGTGGAACTGGTGTCGCGCCCTCCCCCAGCAGCGCATAAAACCCGTCTAGGTTTACCGGGGGTTTCGGGGTGCCTACTATAAACACCTTATTCGGTGGGTTGTCTTTATAGTTGTGGGTGCCCGGTACCCGCAATACTCTAGCCGCGTCTGCTGTAACCGCAGGGTCAACGTTAAATCCTAACTCAGTACACTTACGCTTAAGCTGCTCTGCTACAGGTAGCCACTCTGTTAGGCTTACGGGGTGAGAGAGTACCCAATAGGCATGAATGCCACGCCCTGAATCAACTAAATTGGGTGAGGGTAGGGTTAGTTTATTGCAGAACTGTTGCAGTGCTTTAATACCCGACTCTTTATCGGGGTAGTCCTTACTAGGTCCGCAGTCTATATCTAGAAACAGGGACTTTGTTTGTTTTACGTTGTCTACCTTACGTGACCCACGTTCATTGAACGTGCTCAATGCGAAATAGGTATCAAACCCCTTGGCATCAAATGCTTTAGCATCCTCGTAGAGTTCTCCCGCAGTGTCGTAGAATGTCTGTATTATCTTTTTTGGCTTGGTTTGGGCAGCGAACAAACAGTAAATACCGCCGTCGCTTAAGACCGACTCCAAGAATCGTAATGCGTCCATACATGCCCCCGTTATGATGTGCAGCGGGGGTTATCCCCGCTGCGGTGTAGCGTCCTACGCGTCCTCGTCGTTGTCATCCCATTCGTCTACGAGGCTACTAAGGTCACTATCATCATCTACGGGTGCGGGGGTAGATTTCTTGACTACCTTGGTGGGTTCTTCAACCACCTCGGTTTCTTCTTTGGCGGGTTTAGCTTTAGCAGGTTTCTTAGCCGCTGGCTTAGGTGCCTCCTCTAACACCTTAATGGCCTGCACTCCGTCTGTTTGAGATACGGTAAAAGTAATTGCGTGCTTGGTATCCTCGTGATCGCGCAGAGCAACTGCTTCGTCTAACTCCACCTCGTTGAGGGGGCGTATTGGGCGAAAAAACAACTTTGGTACTTCAGCATCATCGTCAAACCGCATCTCGGTAACAACCGCAATAGCTGGCGTATTGTGTGCCTTAAGAAACCGGGCGTAGCCCTGCATAGGCATAGCACCTTCTTTAGAGTCGCCAAATATGCTGGTTGCTGCAATCTGGAGTTGGTATACCTTCTCCATGTCACCTTCGATAACAACCGCAAGGCGTTGAGAGTACCGGCAGGCACGACTGTTACCTTGCCCAGACCCTTTTACATTCTGGGGACAGTCCCCGCAGTGGGGCGCTTGCGGTTCGGCTACATCGCTGGAAGGTCTTTGTGTGTCAGCAGACCAGCAGGTAGGGGGCGCGGCCACATCCGGGTCGTAGGCACCAGCGTAATAAGTCCGGGCAACCGGTGCAGCACCAATAATGATGATGTTCATGGTGTCTGACTTACTTACGCTAACCTGCTCCCCATTAACTATTTCACGGAACTTCATACCCTTAAGACTTATGCGCCTAGTGGTGCCGAAGCTACCACCAATAAGGGTGTCGTTTACGTCCTGTAATGCTTTAAACAAATCACTGTTGGCTAGGGGGTTACCGTCGCCGAATAAAGATACGCCATTTGTCATGTTATGTTCTCCTAAAGGTCATCGTCAGTTTCAAGTTCCAGCTCACCTTGTAGGGGTGCCGGTTCCGAGGGGTTAACAAGTGCTGCGGTTACTGCCGGGAGGTTAAACCGGTATGTATTCCCCAGCTTAATAAAAGTGTTGCGGGGTATCTTCCCCTGCTTTACCCACGCACGGCAGGTAGATATAGAGACAGCAAAGTGCCTCGCAACTTTATCAATCGGCACAAAATTATCATCTGCCATGTTCAGCTCCTAACGCTTCTTGGTTGGTTTACGGATGGATACAACGTACTCAGAATCAACATTCAACCCCGGAGGTAATTCCTCTGGGTGTTCTTCCAGATAAGCCTTTACGTTGGTTTGGTTCAAGCTCTTGGTGAAGAACTCAGGTACCTCGTTGTCGACCACGAACCGGTACATAGACTCCCAATCGCTCGTCCAGTACTTGGTCGTTATGCTACGTATAACAGTCCCTGCGGGGGTATTAATACTGTTAGCGTTTTCCACCTTACAGTAATCTAGCAGGGCGGCTTTAATCTTGTCTTGCTGGGCGACTAACACTGTGTCCTCGGCCTTGAACGCGGCAGATAGCTCTGCCCGTTTGTCCCTTATTTTGATATAGACCTTGGTTAACTTCTCAATAGGTATGCTGGATGCCATATGTATCTCCTTTTCGCACCGATTTAGTATCGGGGAACTCAATCTAGTACCATTTAGTATCTTAGTCAAGTATTTCTTTGTATAGGTCGATCATTTTTGTGTGAACATCTATTCTGTTATCAAGCAGCGTGTATATATACCTTTCTACAAACGAACCCGCGAGCTGCACGACCGTGCATTTATGCTTTTGGCCTGATCGGTGGATACGTGCGTTAGCTTGCAAGTAGGTCTCAAGCGATGATGTTGGCCCCCACCACACGACGGTATCCGCCGCAGTCAGGGTAACACCGTGCGCCGCCGCTTGGGGTTGGATAAGGAGCACCTTGGGGTCGTCCTGCTCTTGGAACCGTTTGAATATGTCTGTGCGCTTGCTCGCAGGTACATCCCCCCTAATAACTTCAGCGCTGATGCTATCTGCGCGTAATTTGTCACTTAGCATGTCGATAGTGTGTTTGAACGGTACAAACACTAGGGTCTTTTGGGTGGTCTCCTCCATGACCTCCCGCAGCACCTTGTACCGGTTCTTAATATCGAAGTGCAGTACCTCATGGTCGTCGGTGTATACCGCCCCACTGGATAGTTGGAGTAACTTGTTAAGGGATATAGCCGCGTTCGCCGCCGTGACAGTCTCACCAGCCGCTTCTACAATCATCTGGCTTTTAAGTATCTTGTAATACTTGTTCTGCTGGGCTGTAAGCTCAATATCCCGTTTGGTGTAGACCATTTCCGGCAGGTCTAGGCACTCATCCTTGGTGTACCGTATCGCGGGCTGGAGGACGTTATACACGGTCTCTGTGGCGGTCGGTTTCGGTGCCCACTTGAACTGCGTCACCCGGTACATAACCTGATCCCTGAAGGTGCCGAAGAACCGGGGTACTGTGTTGGGGTTCATCATCTTGGCAAGCCCGTAGGCATCTAGGGGGGTCTGGGCAGCGGGCGTACCCGTCATCATCCACAACCAAGTTTCGGGTTTTATGATGGAATTAAGCACCTTCCAGCGGTCGGTCTTAGGGTTCTTATAGTGGGTAGCCTCATCGACTATGACAAGATCGAAACCCCCCGCAGCCACTTCGTCTATAACAACCTGTAACCCATCATAGTTAATGATGACAAACTCCGACCCCTGCTCTATCAGTTTCTTCCGTTTGGGGGCCGCGCCGTGGGCCACATCTACTGTCCGGTGCATGGCAAAGGTGAACAGGTCGTTACGCCACGCGGAGTCCATAATAGACAGGGGGCATACCACGAGTACCCGTTTAATAATACCTTGCTTCATCAGGTAGTCAGCCGCCCAGATAGCACTGGCAGTCTTGCCCGTACCCATCTCAGAAAAGCAGAAGCTGCGGGGGTTAAGAGTCAGGAAGGCAGCGGTAGTTTTCTGGTGTTCAAACGGTGGGTGGCACCCGGTCCACTGATACCGCCCCAGAATGGGTGACGGTGCCTTGATGTTTAGGTTACGTAGGACACGGGATTCTTCGACACCCCACTTTACCAGTACTTTGTTATCGGGAAGCCCCTTACTCTTGGGGATTACCGTAGTGATCTGTGCCGGGTTCTTGACCCGTAGTAGTAGGGCTTTGTTGTCGATTATTTGCATGGGTTAGTGCTTAGGCTCTTTACTAGCGAGCAGAGTTTCTATTTCTTCCCATTTTTTCATGGTACTTCTCCTTTTTCAGCGGTGCCGAAACAGGCCCAACACTACGTGCTGGACTCTACCGGACAACCTTAGACGTTAGGGAACTCCCTAACTTGTTTTCTTCTTGCCTTTCTTCTTGTAGTTACGTGCGCGGTTCTTACTGGGGGACTCTAGCTTATACCCATCCTTGTTGGAACCACCTTTAGACAAAGCCTTGTTGTGGCTTACGTCCTTACCCTTACGTTTTGGGGACTTCTTTGTGACTGTCCCTGTGTCAGCTTTATCTACGGCCCTACGGGCACGTTGCCGCTCCATCCGGTCGGGGTGTTCACCCCGTTCTTTCTGCTTTGCGTACTCCTTTTTATAGGGTCGCGGCGACTTTGTATACGGCATGATGCCCTCCTGCTCAGTCCCTAGAATATACCCGGTATTTGTTTTTGTCTAGCGCCTCCCGTTATGGGGGCATTCAGTAACGGGGCAGTGCCTACGACATAGGCCGCTGGGGTGCTTGTTCCAGATATCATGCTCAAACGCGGCCTCCATTTTGGAGAACTTACTTAACCACTTAGTCCACAACTTCGGGATATCTTCGCGGGTGTAGCTTGCTTTTATAAACGCTTTGGCAACTACGAATAGTAACCCTGCCTTAACACGTTCCACGTCAGAGTACTTAGCAAATGTACCCAGCGCCATAAGCTCTAACTGCCCAGTGTCAGCGTACTTGGCATTGGCCCCTGTCTTATAGTCAATCACACGGGCATAAGTAGGCTCCATCACGTTCAGGTCAGAAATCCCCCGCCACCATACATCCTCATCGTCAAACTCGCACGCAGTCAGGTCGGCTTTTACACCCATCTTTATTTCGCATAACTTGTCACCGGGGAGCGCATTAAGTTTATCCAGCGCGTCCTTACTATATAAAAACGCTTTGGGGAGTGGCGTACTGTCACGGATATACTCCTCCGCTGCCTCGTGGAACCGGGTGCCGTATAGCATAGCCTCCGACTCCACTTGGGGGTAACGCTTAAGCACCTTCTCGTTGTAGAACTGGAAGGGGCACTGCTCAAACGCCTTGAGCTTACTAAACGACCACGGAAACGGATTCATATACTCAACAACCCCTATTAAACTTTTGTAGATAGTGTGCTATTTTATATTCGTGGCTGCTGTCACCACAAAAATACTATAGTAGGCAGCGCAACTAAAAGGAAGCAACTATGACTAAATTGCAAGAAGAAGCAGCGCGTAAAGAAGATGCAAGGCATGAGCGATTTATCCGCCGCGTAAGAAACATAACAATTGCTTTGTGCGTAGTAATTGTTGGCGGGTTCGCTACTATACTTACACCTGTCGCATCTGCTGGCCCAGTTTTATCGCCAGTGATCTCAACTGGTGAGCCTTGTAGCCAAGTGCACGTCAACTGCTCAAGGCGCGTAAAATCAACGAGGTGGTAGCCTCCTAATAACTCCGGCACGGATGCCGGAGTCGTTCTCATACCAACAACTCCTTACTATGTTCGTGGCAGTCGCCATACCGTACCGCTGTAAACGCCTCACAATCTACGGGCAGTCCTTCAGCCCACTTGGGTAGCCACCGCATTGCTTCTTCCATTGTTTTCTGTGCAACCTGTACCTCATCCAGTGGGGCAATAGCCGCTAATGAGTCATGCACAGTAAGCACGGGGCGATAGTGTTTGGCTACCCTCAGAGCTTGTTCCCCGATGATGCAGCGGGCTATACCTTGCGTCCAGTTTTCCACAGCTTTTCCACCGTATATGCGCGGGCGACCACGGCGAGTCTTGTAAGTGTACTCCCGCCCATCCTCTGTGGTTTCCAGCTTAAGGTCGTCATACCGCAGTATCAGCCCGGAGGGTAGCCGCACACCACATTCTTCTGGTACGACTTCAAGCACACCGGGCCTACCAACAGTCGTAAACTGCCCATGAGATAGTGCCTCAATAACTTTGCCCGCCTGCTTCCAAAGTGCAACGATCTTGGGGTTAGCTGCGCGATACACGGACACGATGCGACGGCACTCGTTAATGTCTACTTCTACACCGAAGGTCTTAAGCTGTTCTTGGAAGCGTACAGCCCCCATACCGTAGCCACACCCAAGTATAGTTGTCTTGCCGACAAACCGCTCCTCCTTGGTAACGTCATCCAGCTTCTTAGCATATATAGTCGCTGCCATTATGCTGTACACGTCCTCGCCCTTGGCGAACGCTTCTACCAAGTTAGTCTGCCCTGCTAACCATGCGAGTACCCGCGCCTCTATCTGCGAGGAATCGGCATCAACGATGGCATAACCCTCGGGGGCCATAATAGCTCGCTTAAGTGTCTTGGCATTGGGGCCACGGCTAGGCAGGTTCTGTAGGTTGATCTTATCGTCACCGCCCCAGCGTCCTGTGTGTGCCGCGTAGTATCGTATCGGAACTGGCATCGGGCCGCGTGAAGCAATGTCAATAAATCGCTGCGTGCGGGTTTCTTCCAGCGTTCCTTTGATACCAAGTCGCGCAGTAGCTAACACCTGTACCTTAACAAGGGGGTGTTCCAATAGCGCTTGTAACCCCTCATCAGTCTTGGCGAACGCGTAGGTTTCCTTACCTGTGGTCGGGCTTATTTTCATCGGTGGCTCTACCCCAAACTCCCGCAGCTTCGCGGCAAACTTCGGGTTACTCATTAGCTCTGCCTTGGACGCGTTAACCGTAGCGAGTAGGGCTACCTTCTCGTCGATTAGAGTATCCATATGATGTTGTAGTAGTCCCCCATCCAGCTCAAGTACTGGGTCGGTAAACATACGCAACGTCATGTCGATCAGCTTGAGTTCTTTCTTGGGGAACCCTTTTGACAGTATAGAAAACAACTTATGGGTAAGCTCAACATCATTTATGCAGTAGTCACCATATAACTCAAGTTGGGTTTCAGTGAAGTCGTCACGGCGTTTACCTAATGCGTTGACTACCTCGGTGCCCTTTTTCCCTATCTGGTAGCGTTCGGCTAGAGCTTTGAGGGAACCACCCACTTCTACACCGTGTAGGGCGCGGGCCATACAGAGTGTATCCAGAAACACTTTAGGGTGTACGTCGAATACCCAACTTAAAATAGCCCCATCAAACATCATGTTGTGAGCGAGGCACATAGAGTTAGCCCAGTCAAACGTCTGTAGATATACCTTAAGCTGTTCATGCGTACCACTCGCCCATTCCGTAGGCCCGTTGTCTACCTTCACCCCAACACCGATGACTTGAAACAACGGGCTTCTTATATACTCCTCCGTAGTTACCTTGCCTAGAGAAAAGTTCTTGTCGTAGTAGGTCTCGAAATCTACTGTGATAATGCTCATTTATTAACCTTCTCTTTATTAGACATTAAAATATTTTGTGCCTCCATTATTCCTAATAGTGATTTATACTTTGCACGCATTGCCGTGGTTTGCTCCTCTATTTCTGATAATGGTTGATTCGAGTGTTGTAGTGACCGAAGGTTTTGTATTTCCTGTGCCCAAGGGGTTGGTGTATTAAGTGACCGAGGGTTCTGTACCCCCTGTGCCAAAGGGTCAGGTGCCATAGGGTATGGTGTATTAAAAGGGCTTGGTCTATTAAATGTTTTCTGTGCTAGTCCCATCGTTGCTTCGGGTTGCTCTGGCGCATCCTTATCATCGACACCAACGATTAATTTGTTACATACAGTGTCTATAGCTTTCTCTCTGTCCTGAAGTATTGCGTGCTTGAAGGTTAGCCTAAAGAGCAAAGCAGTCCTACGTGATGGGTACAAGGTGTTATGCGGTTCGGTAATGTTCTCATATACACCGCGCTCTGATACCTCTACCCCGTGTAGGGTATAATCCCCGTAACGTTTTTGAGGAACGTGGCCTGTATCAAGCGTGGCGCGCAGGGTCTTATCCCACTGCGTATTAACCTTACCCCATAACCATAACTTAGGGGTGGTAATAACCCCGAGTAGTAGGCGCATTTCTCGCTTGTCCCACTTCATATCAGCTCTCCTTCTTGGTAGCGGAGTTCAAGTATCAACTCCAGTTCGTGTATTGCCTTGCGGATATCTTCAGCACCCTTCCCTGTGGGGTGTCCGTGGCGCGTGGCGCGTTTAATAACACATGCTTCCAAGAAAGGTAACTTGTTAGCCTCCGCATACTGCACGGGTTGTATGGGCCACTCCTTGTAGTGGTCACCACCGACCTGCCTATCAAGGGCAGAAGGTAAACGCCCTACCGGGGGTATTGTGGCCCACCTAGGTTCTTCCTCTACTTGCTTCATAACAGGGGTTTTTGTTAAGTCCTCAAGGGTAACGCTACCCCTCCCCGGTAGTTGGGGTTTAACACCTGCTGGGCCTACCTCTATGTTGGATATCAAGTATTTAAGTTCAGCGCGTACCCTACGGAACTCATCTATATGGTTAGGCGCACTAGCACCACGCGCCCAACTACTGAAGGTAACTGGGTTAACTGCTAATTGCCTAGCAAGGTCTACTTGCTTAACCCCATACACCGATATCACATTACCTATTAGCCGTGATATGCACGAGGCCCGCTTCTTGTATGTCTTAGACCAGCTATTGTTTCGGGAATCTACTTCTACCATGATGCTCTCCTTTGTTAGGGTAGTCCCTAACTGTTGTACTAAATTTATTTGTACCGCTTCTGCCACACCTCAAACGTCGGAACTATATGGCTTGTCCACTCGTGCATCCACTTGATGTACTGCTCCAACTCCGCTATTCGTTTATCTTTGACTACTATTAACCGCACGCTTCGCTCGCTCATCTCTCACCCCCTTTGAAAATCACTAGCTACTCCATCCATCAACAGTACCAATACGCCCAGCACAGATGCGTGGGGTATACCAGCACCACGGTACTTATCTATAACGTCCTCTAGATCGTTGTGTAACCTGCCCAGTTCTGGGTAACTACGTACAGGCATAGTGGTTATAACTTCATCTACCATAGACTTCTCCTTTGTTAGGTGGCTTGCAGAGCAGGCAGGGACACTCGTGAGAATGCCTAGGGGAGAATACACTGTTGCAAGCCGAAACTTTATATTTTCTGTTTTTTCTTACCTCGTACGTACAAAGGTAAGCGCGTCTGCTATATCCGTCAACTTTTTACCAACGGTTTCAATATTAGCTTCGTTTATTACCATAGTGTACCCCCCGGCTATATTGATTTGGTTTAATCGTTGTTCTTGTAGTTTTGTAGGCTTATTTGCTCCCGCCTTACATTCAATACCAATAAACACGCCCCGGTAGCAGGCTATTATATCAGGTATACCGGCTTTTCCAAAGCCCCCCGCTTGCGGGAAGAAATAAAACGCACCTACTTTCTTTAGCTGCGCCACGACCTTCGCCTTCACTTTACTTTCTGGTGTCGATGCCATTGTGTTAATACCTCGTGCTTGTGCAGATCATCCAGCCCCGGCTGTTATATTTACATTCAAAACTTTTGATGCGCTTGCCGTTAAAATACACCCGGCTTTTGCTGGCGCTGACCGCAGCCAGCGGTTGAATCTCAGGCTCGCCATATAGCCCGCCAATCGCACCCAAAAATGCGGTGGCAATTAAAGCTAGGATAATAGCCGCTACTTGTTCAGTTTTTATTTTCATCGTTGTTGTCCTCCAGTAGGTGATGTGCCATCTTTACTGTGATTTCACTATCGACAATGGGGTTCTGCGTAATGCTTTCTACAAATCGACGCAGCCGCTCTACCTCTGCCGTCAGCTCGGCTATGAGCTTCTTCATGCTTCTTTGTGTAGGGTGGACGATACAAGTCACCTCTCCGTCAACGGTGCAGGTGCAGTGGTTGCTCATCTCTTACCCTCCA
>Ga0099847_1000288_pt1 | contig 17196 bp, 14 predicted proteins | sample CB_VirMetaG_2_FD_78178 | JGI IMG/M metagenome (GOLD analysis project Ga0099847, IMG submission 78178) | Freshwater to marine saline gradient viral communities from Chesapeake Bay - CB_1504_2 Viral MetaG | ecosystem: Environmental > Aquatic > Marine > Coastal | place: USA: Chesapeake Bay...
GATTTAAGGTCAAGAAAAAGCCTAAAAAATAATTACTATATTTGCATTCATATAACCAACAATAATGGCTACTACTACTGCAACAATCACACTTTCGAGCGGGGACCTTACGGGTGACGCTCTCGCGCTGTCAACTACAGCGACACTCACCAAGGCGGGAACGCTCACTGGTTTAGACCAAACAACTGGAGTTGGTCGCAAAACAACATCATCTAGTTCTCAGTACACTCTCGTTGATAAAGGGGATTATGCTGACGACAAGGCTCACAAGGTTTATATTAAGAATACCAGTACGGTAGCCACTGAAAACGCTATTGTAACTATCGAGTCTCAGCTGCTCGGTCGTTTGTATGCTGGTGACTGGTGCTTGCTTCCATTCAATGGCGATCAAGACATTAAGATTACCCCTAGCGTTTCTACTGCCTTTACTATTGAGTTCGCTGTTATCTACGAAGCATAATGGCAATAGTACGCGCTTCACTCAGCCTTAATAGTGCTGACGTGCTTACGAGCGCGTTGGCCTTAAGCACAGTGGCTAACCTCACTTGCGACTCTGGTGCTTTAATCAGAGCCAAGGTAAAGGCTATCGACCACGACACTACCGCTCTACGTATTTACGCTGCTAATCAGTGCAATGACAGAGCCTACATGTATGTCAAGAACTTAGACTCGGAGCTTGAGCAATACGTTTATATATACAACGATACTGACTCTGATGGCCTTGTGGCTAAAATCGGTGGTGGTGAGTTTGCTTTTATCCCCGTTGCAGTGGATAAGGCTTACGTTGTTTATGCTACAAAGGTAGACACGATGGTAGAATACGGTATATTTGGTAACGACAACTCAACTGTTCCGTTCACTGGAGCTGGAGCATCATAATAAATAAGACATGGATTTAAAAGGACTCAAGCCAGTTTATATAGGGGCCAGCACCACAGTTAGCGCTCCTGAAGGTCGATACTTCAAGGCAATTACTGTTTTAGATGTTGATGGCACTATTGCCGTAAAGGGCGGCATTTATGAAGGTCTTGACGCAGACGACTCTAGCGGGTCTGAGCACCTTGATGCTAGTGGCGCGACGCTCGCAGGAACTCACGCTGCGGGCATTTATGAGCTGATCCCAACAGTTGCTTTAGCTATGAAAATTCCAGCAGGAACTACTGTTTACGGAAACTTTAGTGAAATTGCTTGTGGGGCTGGAGATATCGTAATGGCCTACCTATAAAAACACAATTAATTAAATATAATGGAACAAAATACAATCGAAGAGATTGGTGGAATGAAGGTCTTCAGCAACCCTGAGGACCTTGCTGCGTCAATGAGTAGCACACCAGAACAACCACAAGCTGAACAGGTAACACCTGAACAGCCTACGGTAGAAGAGACTCCAATGCAAGAAACTCCCGTACAGGAGATGCAGACGGAGCAACCAATACAAGAGAATGAGGTTCAGCGGGAAACCGCCGAGCCAACATCTGATACAGAGTATTCTGAAGGTGAACTCGAAGGAGCTGTTATGGAATTTCTAAGCGATCGCTTAGGAAGGGAGATCAGTTCTTTTGATGAACTTGAAAATACTCAACAAGCTGAAGCAAACGCTATTGACGAGCGTGTTGAAGCCATCGCGAGGTTCGTAGAGGAAACGGGCCGAGCACCAGAGGATTGGTTTAGGTATCAGTCATTGAATCCAGAGAGTATGGATGACATGACAGCTATTCGCATTCAAATGGCGAATCAATACCCTAATCTATCTTACGATGAGCTAGACTTACTCGTTAACAGCAAGTACAATGTTGATCCAGATCTCAGTACTGAGAGCGAGGTTCAGCTTGCACAGTTACAGCTTAAAATGGACGGAGACAAGGCGCGTCAAGACATCGAAGGGATTAGAGGTAAATACTCTACTCCTGACTATGAGTCTAACGCTCCTGAATCTGTTATTGATGATGCGTGGGTGTCAGAAATGTCACGGGAAGTTAACGATCTCACAGGTCTAGAGTTTGACCTAGGGAACGAGAAGACTTTTGAGTTTGGCCTTGACGACAACTACAAGTCAGAGTTAATAAATAAGAACGCTCGTCTTGACGAGTATTTCGATGATTACGTGCGAGAGGACGGAAGCTGGGATTATGATATGCTGTCTTCGCATAGGGCTTTGATTGATAACATTGACAAAATTGTCAAGTCTGTTTACACCCAAGGGTTGGGTGACGGTCAAAAAACTATTGTGAACACAGCGGCTAATATCTCTACGCGGACAGCCCCTAACACGAATCAAAACCAACAAGAGAACCCTCTTTCGAGTCAAGTAAAACAATTATTACAAAACCGAGGGGGTCTCACATTTAACATTTAACATTAGATAATTATGGCTAGTATTGGAACTAGAGGAGACGGACTTCCTCTTATTGATAACACACTAAATACTTCTGCTGGACAACCAGCTGGTAATAAGGTAGTAAACGCAACTAAGCTTGGCAGAGGTTTTAAATTAACCCCTGACAGCTACACAACTGTTGACGATCTCATCAAAGCAACCAAGGAGGACATCATGCCCGACCTGGTGAAGATTTATGGTGATCAAGGTTTAACAGGATTTTTGAAGCTCACAGGAGCATTAAACAGCGGAGGTTCATCCGACCAGGTAGAATGGTGGGAGGAAGGCCGTCGTCACAGACAACTGGCTTACACAGACAATTTGTCTGGGGGTAGCGTAGCTACTCACACGGTTGCTACAGCCGACGTTATAGCAAACGTTCAAAGAAACGACGTCTTGATGGACGCTTCTACAGGAACTAGAGTGGTTGTAACCGCTGGAGGCTCTACATCTTCTTTGAGCGGAGCAAGCGCAACGATCAAGCGATTGGATGGTGCAAACTTCACCTCCGATGATTTGGGCAACACTGGTACATTCGTACACATTGGTAACTTGTACGCACAGGGAACCAACCAACCAACTGGATTCATTGATCCAGGCATGGCTCGATACGTAAATCCATACATGATCGTAAAAGATCGTTATGAAGTAAACGGATCACAGGCGACTAACATCGGTTATGTAAACATGGGTGGCGGTGATCAACGTTGGTTCATGTACGGTGAGGCTGAAGCACGAAAGCGATTCGAAGATAAGCGTGAGCTTATGATGTTGTTCGGAGAGAAAGTATCTAATGCTTACTCTATCGACGGAAATAGCTATGCTGGTTCTGAAGGTTACTTCTCTGCTATTGAAGACAGAGGTATCGTAGTATCAGGAGCTTCTTCTAATCCACTCGACAGCTTCTCTGAGTTTGACGATATCATCATCGAACTTGACAAGCAAGGAGCTCCTTCTGAGTACGCTATGTACGTAAACAGAAAGCAGGACCTCGCTATCGACGACATGTTGGCTTCAGGTATTGCTACAGGTGTTACTGCTGGTCTTCCAGGTCAGTTCGGAGCATTCCAGAACAGCCCAGACATGGCAGTACAGCTTGGATTTAAGAGCTTTACTCGCGGCGGATATACTTTCCACAAGCACGACTGGAGATTGTTGAACGATCCAACTATGTTGGGTTCTGTTGACGCAAACTTTATTCAAGGCGCTATGGTTCCTTTGGCAACTGTTGCTGACGCTCGAAGCGGTGCATCTGTACCTGCTTTGTCTATGCACTACAAGGAGGCAAACGGATACTCTCGTGAAATGGAGCACTGGGTAACTGGTGGCGGTGTATTGGGTCACAACAACAATGGTGACGCAGGAACTGACCAAGCTGTATTCCACTATCGATCTGAAGTTGCTTTGTGTGTTCGTGCTGCGAACCAACACGTAATGATCAAAGGGGCCTAATAGTATTATTTTTAACTATTAAAACCTAGATTATTATGGCAACTTACGGACATACAATTCCAGGGCCTTCAGTTGGTCAGAAAAGAGTTATCGCTAAAAACATTCTATCAAACGGTGCAACAGCTGTCGTTAAAATCGAACAGCCTAAAAACACCATTGTTGAGAGCGTTTTTGTGAGAATTCTCGATGACATTACAGTTGGCGGTGAGGTAGACTGCTCTTTCCAGATGGGTACATCCAACAGCAATGCAGACATTGTGGCTGCCGTGGCTTTGGGTATTCTTGATGGCAGTGACTCTACAACTGTAAAGAAAAACAACGTGTTTAAGTTTGACGCTGTGGCTGGTACTGCGGGACCAACCGCTTCTGGCGTAACGGATGGTGATGGGCCTATGCCTACATCAGCTAGAACTTTGCACGCTCAATTTGGTATGGGCTCCGCTGATGTTACCGCTCAAGGTGGTATTGAAGTCAGCGTAGTCTACAGAACCTTTGAATAAAGCGAAAGGGCGGGGCTTCGGTCCTGCCCATTTTGCACTTTTAACTTTTAAACAAAAAAATTTTTAGATTATGGGACATTTTGATAAATTAGAGGCTACGAGAGTCGCAGCCGATACAATGAATTCTAGATACCTCGATTTCTGCGGAGGATTCGTAGGAAACTTGGTTACTGGAACTGCAATTACTGACGCCGTTACTGACTCTGGAACTGGTGGTAATGCCGCAGCAATTCTTGCCGCTACCCTCGTGGATGGCGAAATCGTTGCATGTGCGTATGACGGTGGCGCTGCTGGTACCTTGTACTTGCCTAAGGCTGTTAATGGTGCCTACTGCGCTGTCGAAATCACTGGAGATATTGACGAAGCAAGCGCTTTTAAGTTCGAGGCTAGAGGCTCTGCTGTAGCTACGTCTACTGCGGTTTTGGCTAAGCAGTTGATTGGACCTTTGAATGAGCACGGTGCGTCCGCTCAAACAGTTGAGACAGCAGGAACAGCTGAAGTTCCTACGTCAGTTACGCTTGTTTACACTGCGGCAGCAGCTGACACTAACTTCTTAGGCGTTGGCAGTGTCATTCAGTTTTACTGCCCAAAGGACGATCAGTGGTTGGTTAGAGTAACCAACATTGCAGAAGGAACAGGCGCTACTGGCGTTTTCTCTGTTGCTTAATGCTGATTGGTAATTTTAACTACGAAAAAGGCTCCTTCGGGGGCCTTTTTTATTTTTCTTATATTTGTAGTAATTAATTCAATTCAATATGGCTACGCAAACTAAAAAGGCTCCTGGACGGCCTAAAAAAGTCCAGCCAGAACCCGAAAAGCTACAGCAGTTTGAGGGTACCTCGATCCGAAACTCCGCTCCTGATACACCTCTGAAGAAGAAGTTTATCAAAAGGAAAGAGAAGGTAAATCAGAACAAAGAGTACGAAATTGTAAAAGGTGGTGGTGTTGCATTTATGCTACCTCAGAAGGGGGTTACAGTTTACGACGAAGCAAAGAATACAGTACGAGAGATCCGCTACTGCCCTAACGAGCCATCTGTATGGTCAGACGAGCAGGGAGATAGAGCTACTCGACAGTCTGTTATTTTTCGAGAGGGTCGTTTATTCGCGCCTAAAGACAAGCCTAATCTACGAGAGTTCCTAGACCTACATCCTGGTAATGTAGCAAACGGTGGCAAGACCTTCAGAGAAGTAAACAAGAAGAAAGACGCAGAGAAAGAGCTTAAGAGAGAGTTCTTGCAAAATGACGCTATTGCAATGGTGAGAGACCGAGACATACAGGACTTGCTTCCTATCGCCTTGTTCTTCAATATAGACATCAACACGTCTGTATCTGACATCCGATATAACCTATTGCAGATCGCGAAGAAGAAGCCAGCCGAGTTTATTGAGTCGTTCGATTCACCTCAAGTGACTGTGCGTTCTGCTATTGTCCAGGCAAAAGACTATCAAATCATTAACATGAAAGACGATGGTGTCTACTGGTTCGATACCAACAGCTTAATCGTTTCTGTTCCTGTAGGGCAAGACCCAATGGACGTAATGGTTAGGTTCTGCTTAACAGAAAGAGGATCATCTGTCGTGTTCGACTTAGAACGCAGGCTGGTCTCATTATCATAAAGAAAAGGCCACCTTCGGGTGGCTTTTTTGTTTGTCGTATATTTGTTCTATGGCTCAAAAGTTCTTCTTATTTAAGAGAAAAGACCCCGCTGTATCTGGTGGTGCGCTGTTTTCTGATAACGGAAAAGGCATAAGTGTAATTTCCATACCTGCCAACAACGTAGCCTACATGGTGGCTCTTAAGGGGGCTATTACAATGTACTTTAATAATTCCGCAGCTTTTGAAGAAAGCAGCCTTAAACAGGATGGGGAGTCTTTTGAAAAGACTAGTGTTACGGTCACTTGTGAGGAGGGTAAAGAGTCTGACCTAATGGAGGACATCATTAACTTCATAAACAGGGATACCGCAAAGAACGTAATGAAGTTTGACGCTACTGGAAACGAAAACACGTTTGGGGTCAAGGAATCAAAACCAACTATAGACGCTAAGGTTAGGGCTCGTCCTGTGGAGAGAGGGCTTACAGGATCTGAAGCTACGATAACGGGTCTTGATTCAGCTGCTGTTATTAATGGTATCGACTTCATAACTACTGACAACTTGCCCTTCGTTGACTACGAAGCAGAAGACACCCCTACAGCATCGACTGGCGAATTAACGGTAAGCAATTCTGCGTCACATGACATCCCCAACGGGGGTTCTTTAGGAACATCTTTTGCCGCAGTCCACTCTACAGATTACCCCCCCTTGCTTAGGGGTGCTGATTTACTTTGCTCTAAAAAGACGCTTGATTACAACGTTCCTGGAAGGCTTAAAATCGGGGTTATAACAAGCCCTACTCTTTCGGGCTCTCTGGGAAATAATCTCTCGGACGTCGCAGGTTTGGTAGGTTCTGGAGGTATACAAAGGGATTCGGGCGCTCTCAGCACCGATATTTTAAGCACTACAGATTACCCTAAGTTTCAAGTTACCACCGACGGTAGCGGAAACGTAACAGAGTTAGAAGTTACCTACTCTAGTCGCAACCTACAAGAAGGAGATGAGATTACTATAATCGCATCAGGTGGCGATGTAACTCTTACTCTTAAAAAAAGTGATTTTCCTACTGAGATACCTGAAAGCCTCGCGACCTTTATGAACTCAACCAATTCGGTTACGCTTGTCTCTCCCCCGTACCCTTTGTATGACTATACTGTTTTTTGTGCTTTTGTAAGGCCAAATGGTGCTTTTTTAGATCCTTTCTATGCGAGCTATCACAACGCCGCCTTAACCTCTACGTTTAGGGATTGCATGGGTCCTTTTCCTTACAGGTCCTTGGGTGATGTATTTGAGTTTAATCATAACCGTAAAGAAATACCCACCGAACATTCCGTTACGCCTAACAAAATAAGGAATGTTAGTAAGGCTGAAGTTCCTTTCTCTAGCTTTATTAAGAAAGACACTAAAGCAGAATCTAGTAAAGAAAACTTAGACTCGATAGTCATAAGAAGAACAAAGACTGGGGATATACACGTTTATAACGGTCTGGGAGAGCAGATAGCGTTTCAGTCGTCGAAGGTTGATCCAGACGGAGTATTTATCCCAGGAAGATTTGGAATGGTCCTTCCTTATGTTTATGGTGAGCCAACAATTAGAATCGCTAGGTTTGGGGTCATATCAAAGGATATAGGGGACACCGCTTGTCGAGACCTGGGTACTCAGCTACTCAACAGGTTTAAGGTTTCGGGGAGTTAAAATCCGCTCCTCTTTCTTTTTGTATATTTGTTGTATGGTTAGCGTATTGCAAGTATATACCGCGTTAAAGGATTTAGCGAACAAAGAGCAAAAAGGCTTTATCACCCCTCAGGTGTTTAATTCTTTTGCTGCTCTCGCTCAAATGAATATCTACAATGAGATATTTTCTGAGTTAGTAGACGCTAAGCGTATAAGCAGACAAAACTTTGATCCAGGAAGAGATAAGTCTATTCGAAAGCAAAAAGAAGAGGACCTCTCTTATTTTATAGCTACCGAGTCAATAACTGTATCAAACGGCTTTGCCGAAAAACCCTCAGACCTGTCTAAGATAATTTCTATGTCTGTTTCCGAATCAAGCACAAGCATAGATATTGTTTACGACGTAGAGAAGATGGATAGAATAGCAGATAGCGAATTATCCGCTCCTTCAGAAAGCTTTCCTGTTGCTTTGGTGTCTCCTTTGGACATAGAGGTTTTCCCTATAAATACAACCGCCATCAAGCTTAGGTATTACGCTAAGCCCACGTCTTTTGATAAAGACGGAGATATAGACCCAAATCCTCCTTACTACGACTACAATGTTTTTTCTTATACAGGAGAAGATGTGGAAACGTTTAATAGCGCTAACTCAAGGGACTTTATGTTGCCCCCTCACTATCTAACAGAGGTTGTTATGGAAATGGCAAAGCTTATAGGTGTTAGGCTGAGAGATCAGCAGGTTTCCGTGTTTGCAACTCAAGAAGAAGCATCTGAATAATGGCTAGAAATACCGTACCGCTAAATCAAGTCATTCGTGACTTTATCATTACTCTTGACGGTGATGACTATGCTAGTAACGCTTCAGACTCTGCTATCAGAAATCTGGCATTAAGAGGTATTAGAGAGATCGGATTTGATATTAGCAAGAAGGTTAAATCCCTTAAGTTGGTAATAAACTCTACAAACAATACCGTTGAGCTTCCTGATGATTTTGTTGATTTGCTGAAAATAGGCATTGTAGATCCAGACGGAATTGTCCGTGTGTTTGGAAACAACAAGCACATCAATCAGTCGATGTCTTATTCAGACTCTGATGGCTTGCCTTTGTTTACCTCCACTCAGGCCAAAGACACAAACGCTGACGGGGTTTTTGACAGGCTAGAAGATAAAACTTCTACTCAGGGGTCCGTAAGCTCGTCGGAAAACCTTAACGACTTTATATTTGACAACTACCTTCACGAAGGGAGTGTAGGGCGTTTATACGGAGCTGGAGGGGGTCATCTGGCTGGCGAGTACAGACTTAATCTAGAGCAAAACAGGATTGAGGTAGAAACAAACAACGCCTACACACATGTGGTTGTAGAGTATATAGCCGACGAAGCTCGATCAGCCAGTCCTAACGTTCATGTTTATGCAGAGGAGGCGCTTAGGTCGTATATGTACTACAAGATTATAGAGCGAAAATCATCCGTCCCAGCAAATGAAAAGTCTAGGGCTAGAGCAGAGTACTATAACGAAAGAAGAAAAGCTAATGCTCGTTTGAGCAACTTCACTAAAGAAGAGGCTTTAAAAACAATTCGTAAGAACTTTATGCAAGCACCTAAGTACTGATGCCAATAGACAAAAGACAGCCTAGAGTTCTAAACTCAGACGCAGACAGCAAGACCTTAAACAAGGTCTCTATGGAGGATGCTTTGAACCTGTACTCTGGTCCAGACAACGAGGGTATACTTGCCAATGGTAGCAAGTCTGATTCTGGGGATCTAATCCTTAAGAACATAAGAGGAAACAAGTTAATTTCTTCTGAAGATTTTCCTTCAAACGCTAGACTAATAGGAAGCGTAGAAGACGCTAAGACTGATATCACTTATTTGTTCGTTTATAGCGCTAATGGGGACAATCAAGGCATATGGGCTTACGACAGGTATGGAAAGCTACCAGGGTCAGCCCCAAACACTATAAAACTTGTATATAAAAGCTCTCAGTTTAACTTCCCTCAGAACGGCTTCATAAAAGCAGACATTGTTCGCACTAATGCTGTAGCTACTCTCTTTGACAGCCTCGAAGGAGAGCCTTATCAGAGTGATTTTGACAAGGATGTTATTATTTACTTTACAGACGGTAAAAACGAACCTAGAAAAATAAACGCTTACAGAGCTTTTAATTCTAGCGGGCAGTTAATTAACGGGTCTAACGTATTTTCTGAGGCCGACTTCATTACAGCCTGTCCTAAAACTCCATTAAAGCCGATTACATTTACCTTTGATTCCGATCCTGGAGGTGAGCCTAGATCGGCGAACAACTTCGAAAGGTCTCCTGGCTTTCAGTTTGCTTATCAGCACATCTACACAGACGGGATGGAAAGTGCCATATCCTCTTATTCTGATATAGCTGTCTTGTATTCTGTTCTTGATCAGGGAAGCAAGACCTATGTTCCTCATCCGCACTATAGATGTTTGTTAAGTATCCCGTCAGCAGGACCCGAAATATCAAAAATAAGAATACTTGGAAGGCAAGGAAACTATGGTGGTTTTTTAGTTATAGACGAAATAGAATCTTCCTTAGAGGATCAAGACTATCCATTCTTTAACGATAGGGTTTTAAGGGGTGTAAGTACCGATGAGGTAAACAAACAATTTGATTCGGTTCCTAGAAAGGCTGAGTCTCAGGCAGTTTCATCAAACAGATTGATGTATGCAAACTACTTAGATGGCTTCAACGAATCAGGAACTACAGCTACAGCGCAAGTAAGGTATTTAGAAAGACCTCAAGACTTTATTGACTTAGATTTATTGTTAATACCGTCTTCTTACGGTCAAAACTCAAGCGAAGGAGCCGCCTTCTTTATTGATTACTCTCAATTTCCAAATTTTCTTCCAGCAGAAACAGAAGTGAGTATTCGGCTTTCTTTTATGCCTGACAGAAATTTTCACGTTTACAATCCTAAAGGAGCTGGTCAGTCGAGACAAAGAGGCCCTCAGCCTATTACAGGCAGTGAAGGATCTTACGAAGGGGTAAACTTTGAGCAGTCTATCGCAAGTTCATCAGAGCAGAATGGTAGCCTTAATTTTGTTCCTCAAGATTCAATAAACTCTGCTCTCGATGTAGGCGTAAACGGAAGTATATGGGGGCAGGACTTTCAGCTTATGTCACCTAGCGGCGTTAGCAATCCTTCCGCTCGATGGCAAAGATATCACAACCCAAATATAAACGGCTTTCCATACGGTGGTAGTTTTCCTGCTGAGGTTCAACCTGCTTCGTTTGGCCTGTCAGCTACAAGCCCGTTTATATTTCAAGGAGGTGAAATAGAGTTTTCAATCAAAATAAAAACTACCATTGATGTTGCTGACGCACCAAGCGCTATTAAGTCGCTAATTGACATTGTTTTCGTTACGCCTGGGCTGCCTTTAGGAGGGTCTTTTTCGAATGCGCCTGGATTTATTTTGTTAGAATATCAAAACGAAAGTTCATACAGCTTTGATCTAAACCTTCAGAGTGGAGACACGATATCCCAGTATCATGTGGGACAAGGTGGAAATGAGGGCCCTCATGCTAATTCCGACAAGATAATTGCTGTTCACGGAGGTCTAGCTACTTCAGAGACGGGCATACCCGTTGGTTGCTTTATAGTAAATAAGGCTACCCCAACATTTACCCTTAGCGCGTTAGATGTGGAAAGCGATTTTGGGCTTGATCAAAACCTTGTGTCTCATTTTGGCTTTAATCTTAGAGGGTTTGATGATGTAGAAACACTGACCTGCATGAGGGAAACGCCGACAAGCGTATTTGAGAATATTGACACGAAATGGATTTTAATTGACGCCGATGATTTAGATCAGCTGTACACGAATTTTAACGGTATTGGAGGGGGGCCTGACAACCCCACTGATAGCTGGCTTTCACAGCAGGGCTACGGAAATGATTACGTAACAAACTTCAAGGGTTTTGGAAACACTCCAGGCAGCACAAACAACAGTGGTAATCAACTACAGCCACCCGAACCTTTTAGGTCTTATAATGGGTATGGAAACCAAGTAGGGAGGGTTGCACTTTTAGAGGGGGACTCTTTGATTAATCTTAATCAAAACTTAATAATAGTAGACGGAGAGGGCGGCCCAGGAGGAGGTCCTGCCAACAGCTCAGACAGCGAAAATCCATACGACAAGCTTAAAATGTACAATCAGGGATCTGTAACAGCAGCTCCGTGGGTGGGTGCTGTTGGCAATCAAGGAAACTTGCTTTATAATTATTTGGCAACAGCTTTCTACGGGGGTGTTATTAGTCCATTAGCAAGGTTTATGTTTCAAGGCGAATACACGTTTGAGTATAATGCAACGGATCTGCTTGGGGGTCAACTTGTTATTCCGTCATCAACATTACCAAGAAACGCGACAACTCTCCCCTTCTTAAAAAACAATCTAAACCCTACCCCTGGAACTAGGTTTGATTATTTGCTGCCTGATGGAACGGACGGTGAGTTTTCCCCTCTTGAGCAGGACAGTGTTGACTTTAGCCGTAATCAAACAATTGTTGAATTATTTGAAAAGGAGGTTACAATTAGCTTGGGTGGCGGAATTGGGCTTAGCCATGAGTCGTTCAAGACTGAGGCAAACCATGATTTTGGTATTGTTTATTACGACGAAAGAGGAAGGCATGGTTTTGTCAATCATCTAGATAGTGCTTTTGTAGAGGGCTATAGCGATCAAGAAAGAGGTTCCAACAAAGGAAGGGTAGAGATAGACCTTCACCTTTCTGGCCAACCACCCTCTTGGGCTCACAGCTATAAAATAGTCTACGCTAAGAACAGTACAGTTCAAGATTTTGTCCAGTACTCTGTTGGAGGTGCTTTTGTCATTGAAGACCCTGAAGACAATGTGGACACTAATCAAACAAATAAGAATATTTACGTATCGCTAAACTACCTTCAGGGTCACCCGATTTCTTACGTAAGTTCTTTTGGAGCGAGAACCCCAGAAGGGGGTTTAAACTTCTATAAGTTTGAAGAGGGAGACAAGCTTTTGGTTATTTCGCATGGGCCTGGTGGGTCTAGGGTTTATGACAATTATGATTTTGAGGTGGTTGGTACTGTAAACTTAGGCGGTGTCGATAATCCATTGTCTACAGATCCAACCCCATCCCAACAAGGAGAGTTTGTTATACTGAAAAACAATCCAGATGCTGAAGGGTTTTCATTCACTAGCGTTCTTGCTGGATCAGCGTCAAACAAATGGAACAAAAACTGCGTTGTAGAATTAAGAACACCTAAGAAAGTGCAGGACGCTGACGATCAAGTTTACTATGAGGTCAGTGATCATTACAGGGTTTTAAGAAACCCTCAGAATGGGATCTTAGAGCACGAAGAAGAAATAGTAACGGTAGACAAAGGGGATGTTTGGTTTAGGCCAGTAGCCACTAACGTTAGAGAGCTCGAAGAAGGAGAGTATGTAGATATTATCCTTGACGATGACGGAAACGCCGCAGCCCCACAGCCTAATTTCACAAACGTGTTTTTAGAAACTGTGTCTCAGAGTGATTTGTTTAGGTCTGATTCCTACTCTTACATAAGCCGACCAAATTTTATATTTAAAGACGCCAAAGAAACCACTAGAGAGGCTACGATTACTTATTCGGAGCCTAGCAATCCAGAAGGCAAAAAAGTAAACTACTCTTCGTTTAATGCGTCATTAGCTAACTTTAAGGACTTGCCTGAGGGCTTTGGAGGGATACAGTATACAAACGATCACAATGATTATTTGTTTGTTCTTCAAGAAGACAAGGTTTCTATTATCCTTGTAAACAAGAATATCATATCTAGCGCTTCTGGTACTGGCACTATCACAGCTTCTTCTAATGTTCTTGGGGAGGCTGTCTTTTATCCAGGTAGAAATGGAGTTTCTAAAGATCCTTCCTCTATATTTGACTCTAGTGAAGAGGTTTACTTTTGTAACAAATCTCTTTCAAAGGTATACAGGTGGTCAAAACAGAAAGGGGTTGAGGAGATATCAGGCAAGGGCATGTCGTCCATTATTAGAGCTAGCATAAAAAGAGCTATTAGCAATAACGAACAAATAAGAATTGTTGGTGGGTACGACCCTTTAAAAGACGAGTACTTACTCACTATTTTAAACCCAGAAACGAGGACTACAACTGGCGCCGTTGTAGTAGATCAAGAGTCTACAAAACCTGTAACTCCAGGAGGGGACGATGGCGACACGGAGGAAGACGGCGAAGCGGTTGGCGGTTCACTCCCAGTAGCTGAAATTGAACCAGAGTCATTAAATTTTGGTCTTATAGATTTAGAGTCTGATACCACCTCAATAACAAGGGAGGTAATAATAACGAACAGCGCAAGCCCTTTGAGCATTTCACTCCCATTGGAGATAGTTTCAGTTTCGTTTGAAAATCCTTTAACTCCCGTGTTTAAAATACTTTCTCAGCCTGAATTACCTATAGAGCCAGGTCAACAAGCTAGTATTGTTGTTGAAGCAAGCCCAGAAAAGTCAGGAGTATTCAGCAACTCTTTGGTTATTAGAACTAACGAGGCAGCGGAAAAATCATCAAACAACATCCCTCTAAGCCTAGAGGCTTATATTACACCTATAGATCCAGAAGAATTCATGAACGCGCAAGAAGCAATAGATTATTTAATATCACTTAAGGACGCTCCAGAATCGGATCACCCTACGTTTGAGCAGATGTCTACCTTGATGTCAGAAGCTAGTCACCCCCACTTTAGGGCTAACCTCAACTTTGGCTTTCCAGGGGGGGGGCCACTCGAAGGGATATTACCAGGAAAGGTTAGTTCTTCTGACTTGCTTTTATTCCTTGAATCTTTTAATTTCAGCTACGAAACTTCTGGCTCTTTCTTTTCTGATTCTAGTTCTAATATTGAATTGGCGGCACCTATGCTTAATGAAGAAGGAGGCGATGTTCCTGAAATTTCTGGAGGACTTCCCGTTCCAGCCCTTGGGGTTAACTTTAACTCAGCCGCAGATGCAATTAACGCTTTGTTAACTAGAGGGGATATGACTGCTGCTCAATTTCACTTTTTAAACACATTCATAAACAAAAAGGTTTCTCATGACTTTGATGGAAACGGAGTAGTCGGAACAAATGATTTACTAGACCTGCTTCAGACTTATGAGATTACAACGATTCTCGCCACTGATCCTGCTTTTACTTCTCTTAACCCGCTAGACCTAACAAATCAGCCAGGACCACTAGAGGGCGACTCGTCTTCACAAATTCTTTCATGGATTGTTCTTGATGGGTCGATGACAGCTTCAGAGTATTGGTACTTGTCAAGCTTTGTTAAAAAAGAAGTGAAGTGTGACGTAAATGGAGACGGCATAGTTGGATCAGCAGACCACCTTTCGCTTTTAAATGAGTGGACTATAGTTCAGGAAGACAACACGTTTACGCCATATAACGGCAGTGATCCAGCATTTTCTTAATTAACAAGACATGCCTAAAATACCATCTTCCTCTGTTACGTTTGCTTTTTCGGAAAGACAAAAAGCCTGGACCACTAGGTACTCTTTTGTCCCTACTTGCTATGCAAGCTGTGGGGATGTTATGCTGTCTTCTGCTGATGGATTGGGCGTATGGAAGCATGATGTAAACTCAAAGAGAAACAGATTTTACGGAACGGACTACCCCTGCTCCCTAGATGTTGTCTTCAATGACTACCCATCAGAAGTTAAGGTTTTTAAAGCTCTTTCAATCGAAACAAACAAAGATGTGTGGATAGGTAAGTTCCTGACTAATCAGGAACACGAAGACGAAAACAACCAGGAGTCTCACGACCTATTGGCAACACTTAAGGATAAAGAGGGAATGAAGTATGTTGAGCTTCCTAGGTCTTCGACTAACTCAACAGCTAATATATATCCGTTTTACTCTATCTTGGTAGATGACGACACCATAAATGAAGCTTCAGATAATTCAGAGGCTACGAATTTCTTTGAAGTTTCTCTCTCGATATTGAATGATGGAAGAAGCCCATCCTTTCCAGCTGGGGAGGACGTAGAATTATTGGCTGTGAAGGATAACAATTTACTTTCCTTTAAGAACTTTATTAACGGATACTATCAACCCCTTTCTAATATTACTTTTGTTGGAGGGGTGGATAAATCTATAAGCGTTGTTTCTGTAAAGAATGATGTGGCTGTAATTAGGTCTTCTAGACCTCTAGGATCAAACCCCAACAATTTTAACACTTTTATTGAGGCTTTTACTGAGTTTATAAGCCTTAGTCAGCTTTACCTGAAGTCACCTTCTAACGTTAATGGAGACCAAATGAGAGGTCCTTACTTAAAGGCTAGGCTTTCTTGCCCTGACGCTTCTGGACCTGTTGAAATCAACGCAGTAAATATAGACTATGAGTTTTCTAGCTCTGCTGCTCGTTTAACTCAAAATACTTAAATTTGTAGATCATGGGTAAAGTAAAGAAATATAGTAACGGTGGAATATCAAGTCCTGGGCTTGGAGTTGCAGTCCCCCAAGTCCCAACTTCGTTATTTCCATCAAACTTTGGTCAGTCTTTTGGAGGCCCTTCCACTGCTAGTTCCGCTTCTAATAGTTCTATTCTCGACCAAGCTTCTGGCGTAGTCCCGTTTCAAGGGGTTCTTGAAGGAGGGGCAGCAGTAATTGGCGGTATAGCTGATCTTATTGGATCTAAAAATCGAATCAATAAGCAGCAAGGACTGTACGACGAAGCGATGCGCTTAAGAGGTGTTACAAGAGGCAAGCAAGACGACTTTAAGTTTGGTATCGCACAAGCACAAAGAGATTTAGCTACAGCTGGGATCAGACCAACAGACTTGTCGCCTATGCAAGGAGTCCAGGCTACAGAGTTAGCCGCGTTGTCTTCAGACCCCAGGGCTCTGATGGGAGGCATTGGGGCTTCTACAGCTAGAGCGAATCAGGCTATTCAAGCCACACAACAAGCAGATCTAACTAGAGAGTTGGGCGCTATGCAAGGGCTGGCCAACCTTGAGCAGCAAGTGCTGTCTCAAAACCAAGCGAAAGATTTTAATCTGTTGGCTCAAGACAGCCAAGAACAGTTTGCTGACGCTACTATGGCCGCACAAAACAAGGCACAATTAGAGCAAGATAGAAGAAACGCATTTGCCAACATTGCCTCTGGTGCGGTTCAGGCTACTGTTTCTGGCTTTACTGGCGCTCAAAACGGCGGTAGAGTCAAATACGAAGAAGGGGGAAGGATGAGTGAAGACGTTATGATGCGTATCCTTGAGGAGCAGCGTCCAGTACAGAAGACAGAGGGTGAGTTTAACCACAACACCAACAAGAAGGCTATTATAGACGAAGAGACAGGAGTGAAGGAAGGAGAGGCTACTGGAGGGGAGTATATACTCAACCCAGAGCAGGGAGAGGCAATCAAGGTGCAGTACGACGAGATAGCCAGAATGATAGAAGAAGGAGGTGAACCTTCGATGGAAGAGTTGCAAAACCTATACGATGCTGTTCACGAGGTGTTTAGTCAACCACAATTTAACGAAGCGTAATGCCAGTAGCTAGAATAGGGGAAAGCGTAAGCTATTCAGATAAGCTTAGGGAGCAAGCCAATCTTATAAA
>Ga0099847_1000291_pt1 | contig 17111 bp, 14 predicted proteins | sample CB_VirMetaG_2_FD_78178 | JGI IMG/M metagenome (GOLD analysis project Ga0099847, IMG submission 78178) | Freshwater to marine saline gradient viral communities from Chesapeake Bay - CB_1504_2 Viral MetaG | ecosystem: Environmental > Aquatic > Marine > Coastal | place: USA: Chesapeake Bay...
AATTGATTTTAAACAACATCCATTAAGTGAAACCTCAACCGCAATTTTAGGATTAAAATATAATGAAATTAAACCTAAAATGGTTATCCCTGAAAAGGCAAGACAAATTGATGGAAAATATGTTTGTATAGCACCACACGCCTCAGCACACGCTAAATATTGGAATAACCCAGGTGGATGGCAAAATGTTATTGATTATCTAAATAAACAAGGTTATAAAGTAGTTATGATTACTCACGAACGTTTAGGAGATGTATGGCACGATTCTAAACTGGGGGGAACATTAACTGGAGTAATAGATAAAACAGGAAATTACCCAATCGAAGATAGAATGGTTGATTTAAAATATGCGGATGCATTCATTGGTTTAGGTAGCGGATTAAGCTGGTTATCGTGGGCTATAGGAACACCAACAATATTAATCTCAGGATTCAGTTTACCATACAGTGAATTTTTAGATTGTGAACGTATATTTAATTATGATTCTAATGTATGTAATGGATGTTTTAATCGTGAATGGTTAAATCCAGGAGATTGGGAGTGGTGCCCTGACCATAAAAATACAGATAGACAATTTGAATGCACTAAAACAATTCCTGCTTCTAGAGTAATAGAATCAGTAAATAAAATACTAAACCTTTAAAAAAAACCAATATATTTATTATGGAAATAAAAAAACTTACCCCCGAAGAGTTACAAACTATTAAAACTTTAAATAATGATAGAGATGGACTAATTACTAATTTTGGTATATTAGAATATGATATTCAAACTTTAGAGTTACAAAAAGAACAGTTAATTGAAAAATTACAACAATTAAATACCCTATCTGAAAAGTTAGGAGTTGAGTTACAAAATAAATATGGAGATGGTAATGTTAATATTGATACGGGTGAATTTATTCCCCGTTAATTTTTGAATTTTTTTAACATATTTATAACAAAATAATTAATTATAACTAAAATGGCAGAAACATTAGTATCTCCGGGCGTATTAGCAAGAGAAAACGATTCATCCTTTCTCTCCAACCAACCAGTAAACGTTGGTGCAGCTATCATAGGTCCTACCGTAAAAGGACCAGTTGAAATTCCAACAATTGTTACTTCATATAGTGACTATGTTAACAGATTTGGTTCTTATTTAGAAAGTGGAAGTGGTATTTATAGCTATTTTACTTCAATTGCAGCTTATAATTACTTCATCAATGGTGGAGATTCATTATTGGTAGCAAGAGTAGTAAGTGGTTCGTATACACCCGCTTCATCTTCAGCAATATTAAACACACAAGAATCCGGTATATTAGAAACAATAGATTTAGGTGCTGGAACTGGTGGAACATATACTAATGTTGATGATGATAGCTATATAGGAATAGCATTAACCGGTTCACTATCAGGTACAGGAGCTTTTGCTACAGTAGTAATAGCAGCAGAAGCAGTAGTTAGTGTAACAGTAACAACAGGAGGTTCAGGATTTGTAATTGGTGAAGAAATAACATTTGCTGGTTCATTAATAACAGATGGTGTTGATGCTGGATCTGGTATTCAAACAGTAACAGAATTAGTAGCTTCCGATATAGTAAATGCATATGCAAATACATTTACATTAAGAACTATTTCTGAAGGTGTTATAATGAACAGCGCAGGTTCAGAAGATGCTGAGGGTGCTTTAACTAATGGTACTTCAAATAACCTTAGATTTACAATCCAAAATTCATCAGTAACAAATGGTACTTTTGATTTATTGATTCGTCAAGGTAATGATACTACAAATGATCAAATTGTATTAGAAACTTGGACTGGTTTATCATTAGATCCAATGGCTGATAATTACATACAAAAAGTAATAGGTGATCAAGTTGAATCATATAGTGTACCAAATAATCAAATAGAAATAACTGGTAATTATTTTAATGGTTCAAGATATGTAGTAGTTTCTACAGTAAACACACCTACCCCAAATTATTTTGATAATAATGGAACCCCCAAACCAGAATATGCTACTTATTTACCTCAAAACCAAACAGGTGTTTTTGGAGCAGCAGTAGGAGATGTAAAAGCAGGTGCTAATTTCTATGATGCAATAGATGCAACAAATACTCAAGGTTTAATAGGAGCTAATTATAATAATATGATTAGTTTATTAGCAAATCAAGATGCATACCAATATAATATACTAATGGCTCCAGGATTATATAATACAGGGTATACATCACAATGTACTCAGTTAATTAATAATACTCAAGGTAGAGGTGATAGTTTATTAGTATTAGATTTAGTACCATACAACACAGCAATATCAGCAGTTACAGCAGCCGCAGGTACACGTAATACTTCATATGCCGCTTCATATTGGCCGTGGGTAATGGTAATTGATCCTGACACGGGTAAAAACGTTTGGGTACCAGCATCAACCGTAATGGGTGGTGTATTTGCTTATAACGATTCAGTATCAGAGCCTTGGTTTGCACCAGCAGGTATAAACAGAGGTGGATTAGGTCAAATAATCAGAGCTGAACAAAAACTAACACAAGCTAATAGAGATACTTTATATACAGGTAAAGTAAATCCAATAGCAACATTCCCAGGTATAGGAACAGTAGTATACGGACAAAAAACATTACAAACTAGATCATCTGCTCTAGATAGAGTAAATGTTCGTAGATTATTAATTCAACTTAAATCTTATATTTCACAAGTAGGTCAAAATTTAGTATTTGAACAAAATACAATTGCTACTAGAAATGCATTTTTAAGTCAAGTTAATCCATATCTAGAATCAGTACAACAAAGACAAGGATTATATGCTTTCAAAGTAATAATGGATGATTCTAACAATACACCAGATGTAATTGATAGAAACCAAATGATTGGACAAATTTATATTCAACCTACTAAAACAGCTGAATTTATTTATCTAGATTTCAACATTTTACCAACAGGAGCTACTTTCCCAGCATAATTTTTTAAAAATTGAATATTTATAACAAAATAATAAATAAATAAAATGGCAGTATTAGATCCAAACGAAATATTTTTCACAGCATTCGAACCAAAACAAGCAAACCGCTTCATTATGTATGTTGATGGTATACCAGCTTATACAATTAAAGCAATATCAGCAGTAACATTCGAACAAGGTGAAGTAGTGCTTAACCATATAAACGTGTTAAGAAAAGTAAAAGGTAAAACAAAATGGTCAGATATGACTATGACATTGTTTGATCCTATTACACCTTCAGGAGCACAAGCAACTATGGAATGGGTACGTTTACATCACGAATCTGTAACAGGTAGAGATGGTTATAGTGATTTCTATAAAAAAGATTTAACTATTGACGTTTTAGGACCAGTTGGAGATATTGTATCTGAATGGATAATCAAAGGAGCCTTTATTAAAGGTGGTAATTTTGGTGAATATAATTGGGATACAGAAAATACAGCAGTAAACATATCACTTAATATAGGTATGGATTATTGTGTATTGAATTTCTAAAAAAACAAAACATACATTTTAAAGGAGAGCTTGGATATACCAAGCTCTTTTTTTATCATATATGTATACACGACAATAGTTATTAAAATAAAAATTTATGGAAGAAACCAAATTTAAATTCCCCACAGAGATGGTGGAATTACCCTCTAAAGGATTGTTATATCCTGAAGAAAGTCCTCTGAGGGAAGGTAAAGTTGAAATGAAATATATGACTGCTAGGGAAGAAGATATTCTTACTAACCAATCATACATTCAAAAAGGAACAGTATTAGACAAAGTTCTAGAATCTCTTATAATTACTCCTGGAGTGAATATTAAAGACTTTATTGTAGGTGATAAAAATGCTTTATTTGTAGCGGCACGTGTTTTGGGATATGGAAAAGATTATAAATTTCAATATAATGGTTCTCCTATAACCGTTGATTTATCATTACTAGAAAATAAACCATTTGATGAATCTACAGTTACCCCAGGATTAAATAACTTTCCATTTACTCTTCCATCTACAGATGTTAAATTAACATATAAAATTTTAACAGGTCACGATGAATATAATATTGAAAGAGAAATTAATGGTTTGAAAAAAATCAATCCTGAATCATCAGTTGAACTTAGCACTAGATTAAAGTTTATCATCACATCAGTAGATGGTGATTCAACACCTAAAACAATTCGTGAATTTGTTGATAACCAATTACTAGCACGTGATTCAAGAGCATTAAGAGAACATATTCGTGGAAACCAACCAGATATAGATTTAAACTTTATTTCAGATAGCGGTGAGGAGGTCGCTATACCTATAGGGTTAAACTTTTTTTGGCCTGACGTCTGATACAGCCCAACAAGTACGATTTAGTTTATTTAAACATATTCACGAAATCGTTTTTCACGGTAATGGAGGTTATGATTGGAATACTATTTACAATATGCCTATATGGCTTCGTAAATTTACATTCCATCAAATTCAAACCCATTTTGATGAAGAAAAACAAGCATATGAAAATCAACAGAATGGAAATTTAACCACAGCTGTCGATTCTTCTGGTAAAGTTCACACACCAGAATTTATGAAAGATTTACAACCAAAAACATCTCCAACTTATAAAACAAGGGCGTCAAAAAAATGACGCCCTTTAATATTTATAACAAAATACAATAGATGGCAACTCCACAAGAAATACAAGTATTATTAGATAAACTTCAAACAGCATATGATAAATTAAGGAAAGATAATCCTTTTTCTAATTGGGATGCTAATGTAATTGCTAATTCTGCTGAATCTGTTGAACAATTAGAAGTAGCATTAGATGGAGTAAATGCAAGAGTAGAAGTCCTTAACTCATCATTTTCAGATTTACAAAGTCAATTACAAGCATCTTTAGATGAACTAAAAAAAGGACCAGATGCAACTTCTCGTTTAAAATCCGGATTTCAAGGAGTATTAAATGAAGTTAAAAAACTAACATATGAGGAAGAGGGAATTAATAAACTTAGTATTAAAGAACTTGAAACTTTAAGAATAAAAGCAACACAAAGAGCTAGTGATGGTATTAAAGCCGCTAAAGAATTAACCAATGGAATAAACCTTCAGAGGATGGCTAATGGTATGGTTGATAAACAAACTATTTCATACCAAAACCTATCTGAAGCTCAAAAGTTTGCAATAGCCCAAATAGAAAAAGAAGATGAAACTCTCCAAGGCATTAATGATAAAATAGATGTAAGAATAGCAAAAGAAAACCGAGTTAATGAATTAATGGGTATTGGGGGGGCAGCTATAGGAGGTGTTCAATCAGGACTAGATAAATTAGGGTTTGGTGCTTTAGGAAAAAGCCTTGGATTAGATGAGGTAAACAAAAAAATGGAGGGGACCGCCTCTCGAGTAGAAAAATTAGGAGATAGAGTATCTTCTCAAAAAGGTAAATTTATGGTTCTTCAATCAGGTATTAAAGAAGCAGGAACCCAATTTACAAAATCCCTAACAGACCCTACAGTTATAACAACTTTCTTAGTTACTGAAATGATTTCTGCTTTAAAAGGAGCAGATCAAGCAACTGGTGAATTAGCTAAATCTTTCGGCACATCATATAATGAAGCACTAGGTTTAAGACAGGAATTAGGTAATATTGCTGGTTTATCTCTTGATGCTAATATGACTACCGAAAAATTAGGTAAGTCATTAATGGCTCTTAATAAGGAATTCGGTACTGCCACTATGATGAGTGGAGAACTCCTTACTGATTTTACTAATCTAACAAATGTAGCAGGATATTCAGCAGAAGCCGCAGCTGGATTAGCTCGTATCACAGTAGCAACAGGTACTGACCTTTCAGATAATACTGCAGAAATATTAGGAACAACAGCAGCATATAATGGAGCTAATAAATTAGCATTAAATGGTAAAGAAATAGCAGAACAAGTAGCAAAAACCTCGGCAGCAACAACCTTAACTTTAGGAATGCAACCCGGAGCCATAGCAAAAGCTGTAATAGAATCTAAAGCATTAGGAGCAAGTATGGCTCAAGTTGAACAAATAGCAAGTTCATTACTTAATTTTGAAAGTTCAATTGAGAATGAAATGTCTGCTGAATTATTACTTGGTAAAAATTTAAACTTAGAAAAAGCAAGAACAGCAGCTTTAAATGGTGATATAGCTACAGTAGCTTCAGAAATAGCTAAACAAACAGGCAGTTCTGCCGATTTTGCAGAAAAAAATGTTATCCAACAGGAAGCATTAGCTAAAGCTGTGGGTATGAGTCGTGAAGATTTAGCTAGATCATTAATGGAAAGAGAAGCATTAGTACGATTAGGTAAAGAAGATAGTGATATTCAAAAAGAATATAATGAATTAAAAAAACAAAATCTATCGGATGATGTTATTGAGAAAAAATTAGGTGATGAAACCTTAGCTCGTCAATTAAAATCTCAATCTATCCAAGAGCGTTTTAATGCAACTATAGAAAAATTAAGAGAAACTTTTATTCAAGTAGCAGATGCTATTAATATGGTAGTCTCCCCTATAGTGGATGTTTTAATGCCAGTTTTATCAGGTATTCAAGGTATAGTAGGAGGTATAGGAACAGCTTTTAATTATGTTGGAGAGAAAATAGGAGCTATAATTCCAAGTTTAGGTATTTTTGGTACAATTTTAAAATATATTGCTAAACTAGCAATTTTAACCGCAGCCTATAAAGCATATACATCCGTTTCTGTTGTACCCTTTATTGGACCTGTTTTAGGTGCGGCAGCAGCTGCTGCTACTATTTCTGCTGGATTTAGTTTTCTTGGGGGTATTACTAAAGGAGATGATGTTCGCTCTGATGGATATGGTAAACGTACATTTTTTGATGGTAAAGATACCATTGCATTAAATGATGAGGATCAATTTGTTGCAGGTACTGATTTAATGGGAATTAAAAAAGGTAACAAATCAAATTCTGAATCTTCACAAATAATCCAATCATCACCTTCAATAGATATTACACCATTAACCAATGCAATGTTAGCGGTAGAAAATAAATTAACAGATATATTTAACAAAGAAACAAATATATACTTAGACTCAACAAAAATAGGAACTGGATTTACTGTATCAACAGTGAAGGTTCAATAATATTTAATATTTATAAACAAAAATAATTATGGGATTACTAGACAAACTTACAAAACAAGGATCAAATTTAACATCATTTGATGGATTAACCCCTCCTACAATGCCAGGATCAAGCGGTCAATCAAAATTACATTACGAATATTCAATTAATAACAACCCACACTTAACAGGTAAACCACAACCATCACAATTAGATTTAGACGGAGTAACTCCACCTAAATATTGGGATAACAGACCTAAATAATGGGTTTAATAGATTTAAAGACTGATCTTAAGTCCCTTAGGTATGGGAAAGATACTCTCGGAGGAGGGTATAGTGGTCAACCTTATATCCAAAAAGCAATACCTGAAGGTTTTTCTACTTTAGGAGCTGATGAAGATTTTCTACTAAGAGGAGGTATTAATGTTGTATCTGATACAAAAGATGATATACTTCGTTTAGGTAAAATGTTTACTAGTTTAAAATCTCCAAACGGATTACTCTTTATAGCTAAACAACAACTTTTATCTCGCACAGCAGTTCGTACACAAACTAGTGGTATATTAAATGAAGGTATTTATTCCCCATTAAATACATTAGCTCAAGCAGGTGTAAGTGCTTTAGGGGGTCATTTAAATAAACAAGGTATTAATCCATTTGCTCAAACTGGAGCATATGCTAATAATGATTCTTTATATTCTGTTAAAATAAATCCTTCTCAAGATCCAAAAGAAAATCGTTTAGTTTTATTAAAACAAGCAATAGACCAATCTACACCAAAACTTCTTCACGGAATGACGTTAAATTCATTAGGTAATACTAATGTTTTATCATATGGTGGTGGTCCTAATTCTAATTTAGGTATAGGTAAAACTAATATTAGATATGCTTCTTCCGAACAAAGAACAGGTAAAAAAAATAAATATTTTGGTACTGATTTTTTTACAGGTAAAAACTCAATAGGAAATAAAAAATTAATTGATGGAAAACAATGGTTTAATTTAGCAAGATTATCTTCGGTTCAATCGTGGAATTCATCTAGTGTTTCTCAAGCATATGAAAAAAGCAATAATGAACAATTAGGATTTCCTAGTAATGAAGGTACAAGAGTATATTCTGGATCTGTAGGTGTAGATGGTAAATTATTTAATCTTAATGCTATAGGATCTCAAACTTGGACAGCTAATCAAGATTTACCTAAATATGAAGCATCCGGGTCTAAAGGTGCAACTGAAGAGTATATAAAAGCATTCCCTGATTCTAAATATACTTTTCAAAATTCATTAGATAATAATAGTGTATATAATGCTGGTGCAACTTTCCCGGATGGAACAAACCCACATAATTTTGATCAAGGTACAATAACCTATAATCAAACTATGTTGTTTAATTCAGAAGCTAATACTGGTATTATTCAAGATTTTAGAAAAGTTATTAGAGATACTTTAGGAAATACAGAACAAATAAAAAAAGGAAGGCAAACAGGTACATTAACTGATGCCCCTGATTATTCTACTAAAAATACAGATGTAAGAAATCAACAAGGCAATCCAGGTAACAGAGCAGGTAAAAATTATAGTAATTATACAACAGGAGTAGTAGATGTTGCTACTGGTAAAACCCAAATTTTAGATCAAATTAATGCCTCAGCTATAGGATCCCCAGTAGGTGATTGGAATGATTTAGTTACATTTAATATTGTTCCTATTAGTGGTGTAGGTGCTATGACTTTTAGAGCATTTTTAGGATCTATATCTGATAGTTTTACAGGAAATATTTCAGCTCATAAATTTGCAGGAAGAGGTGAGAATTTTTATACTTACGATGGGTTTGATAGGAAATTTTCATTATCTTGGACAACAGCAGCACAATCAAAAGGAGAATTAATTCCAATGTATCAAAAACTAAGTTTTTTAGCTTCAAACCTAGCACCTATATATAATAATGGGTATATGCAAGGTCCATTAGTTAAATTATCAATTGGCGGTTATTTTAGAGATATGCCTGGATATATTACAGGATTAAATTATGAATTAACCGAAGAAAGTTCTTGGGATATTCAAATAAATGAAAAGGGGGGAATAGATAGAACTACAAGTGAATTACCTTTTATTATTAAAGTATCTGGATTCTCATTTGTTCCAATACCAACATATTTACCACAACAAGGAGCTCCTATGATTGACATTTGGAATGGCAACAGTTTTTCATTAGCTTATAACACACACGGAGCCTCAAATATAGGAAGAAAATACGGAACTATAGCTAGAGGATTAGAATCTAAAAATGCTTTTGGTAAAGTTTTACCTAATACAATAAACGGGGGATTTGGTGGAAATGTATTTGATCCAAATGAAACTTCATTATAGATATATTATAAAATCCTTCTACATAAAATTAATATATGATTAATAGATATAAAAATATACCAAAAACTAAAATTGATGGTAAAGTTGTTTATAAAACATCACGTTATCCTGAAGTCCCATTATCCGACAATGATATATATGTTTATACATCTCAGGGAGATAGATTTGATATTTTAGCCCAACAATATTACAATGATAGCTCGTTGTGGTGGGTTATATCAATAGCAAATACCTCAAACTCCGGAAATAATCTCCCAACAAATCTACCACAAAATAATCTAGTAATTCCAGAAGGAATACAAATTAGAATTCCTTCAAATCCAATGTCAATTTTAGAAGCATTTAATGAAATAAATTCTTAATATGGGAAATATAATAGGAGAAGGTTTTGATCCTTTTGTTGTAGGACAAATTAAAAAAAGACAAGAAATATATGGTTTAGCTAACCGAACAACCGATAGTATAAAATATACTAATGCTAATTCAGCTTGGATAAAAATAAGTTCAGCAGTAAATATAGATGCCTCTATCACTGAAAAATTAGGTACTCAACTTACTGATAATGATTTAGCTAGAGCAAATGTATTATTTGGAGGTATAGGTACAATAGATGGTAAAGATATTAAAGGAGGATTTACTAATGCTTTAAATTTTACTACTCAAGGATATCGCCCCAACCCAGGTATTACTGCTTTTGAAACAAAAAATAAAAATAGGGGTTCATTAAGAGAAGGTACAGTTTCTATTAAATGTTTTGACACTGAACAATTTAATATATTAGATACACTTTATCTTAGATTAGGATATGGAGTATTAATAGAATGGGGACATACATTATACTATGGTAATGATGGAGGGTTAATAGAAAAAACAGATACTGATAATATCACAAATAGATTTTTAAATGGAACATTTAATGACAACCCAGATTTATTAAGGGAAACAATATTAAATAAGAGAGAAGCTACAAGTGGAAATTACGATGCATTTTATGCTCGTATTGTAAATTTTGATTGGACGTATGAATCTGATGGTACATATAATATTAATCTAAAATTAATTAGTTGGGGAGATGTGATAGAATCTCTTAAAGTAAATACTCTTAAAAATGGAGTAACAACTCCTCAAAGTGATGAAGAAAAAGAAGCACTTTCCGAAAAAATACAAAATGCAGATGCTGCTACTGATATCGAATTAATAAAATATTCAAAAGATAAAAGTAAAATTCATTATGATTTATACCAATCTGCTGTTCAAAATAAAATATTAGGTACTTCTAAGGATGGTATTAAATCAAGCAATGATTCTTTTAATTATTGGGAATCTAAAGATGATTTTGTTTCATATATAGAATATACAGGAATTGATGATACAAGATATTTTGTAAGGTTAGGAGGATTTATTCATTATTTAAATGAACGTTGCCTTTTATATGGTAAAAATGGTAAAAATTTATTAAAAATAGATAATTCTTCTGAAAATTATATATTTACAACACCCAACGTATTATCATCTAATCCAAGAGATTGTATAGTTAAAGTTAATATATCTACATCGTCAAAAGATGTTTCTATATTCAAAGGATTACCAAAAACATTTACTGAAACTATTAGTGATGTATTTGTAGGTAATTTAATGAATGTCTATATTTCTGTAAGACATATTGTTAAAGTTTTAAATGAAAATGAAGATGAAAAAGGAAATGTTGATTTATTTACTCTTTTAAAAAAAATTAGTGAGTTAATAAATTCATCATTAGGTGGATTAAACAATATAGAACCAGTTATAGATGAAACAGAAAATAGAATATATTTTGTAGATGAAACTTCAATTCCTGGTAGAGATAAATTACTTAAAGGTTTAGATAAATCAACAGAATTAGCAAAATTTGCATTGTATGGTTTTAAACCTGAAAATAGTTCATTTATTTATAATTTTGGTATAAAAACAGAAATTACTAATGAATTAGCTACTATATTATCTATAGGTGCCCAATCAAATGGAGTTGCAGTTGGTGAAGACGCAACCGCATTTTCAGTATGGAATAAAGGATTAACAGATAGAGTTATTCCTGAAAAAGTAGATTACGAAAAAACAAATCAAAAACCTGAAACTCCTATAGATTATTCACAAATAGAATTAAATTATAGTAATTTTTTATATGAAATAGAAGCAGTTAATACAGAGGATGCTAAATTTGATGATGATATAGATTCTTTCTCATCACAACTTAAAGAATATTTAAATTATCAACAATCTTCTAAAAGTATGATTGATAAAACAGCATCTGGAACTATTGGTTTTATTCCTTTAAGTTTAAACCTTAGTATGGTAGGACTTTCAGGAATGAAAATATATCAAAAGTATAGTATTGATAGTTATTTTTTACCTACTACCTACCCCGAAACTATAGAGTTTCTAGTAAAAGGTATTACTCAAAAAATAGAAGGTAATAAATGGACGACTATAATTGATGGATTCTCAATCCCTGCTAATACTACAGAAGCTAATACTAAAAAAATTCAATATAACCAACCAGCTACTAATGTAACTCAAGCATTAGGTAGTGGTAATGGAGGTGGAACCGCAGTTCAACCAACCGGTTTTACAAGTAATGCTAATGTTGCTACTATATTAGGTGTTACAAGAGGACAATGTGGGATACCTACTGAAAACCCAAAAGTACCAATAATATCAATTCCAACAAATAAAGATGGTAAAATATCTACAGTTAGACAAGATGCTATGACTAAAGCTCACCAAGTTATGTTCTCTAAAGGAGGAAATACAGGTGATCCACATTTATGTGGGCGTTGGACTTATAATATGGCTATAAACTATACTAACTTGTTAAGAGGAAAACCAGCAATATTAAATAAAACAAATATACTTTCTGCTGGAGGAAATGCTAATTCAATAGGATATTGGAATAATTTAACTAATTTAGGATATACTCAAAATAAAGTAGCAATTAACGTTACTAAAAACACACTTATAAATTTACTTCAAAGTTCAAATTATCAACCTGGTGATGTTGTAGTATATTGGGATAATATAAATACTTCTAGAAGTTTTGGTAAATACGGACACACGCAAATCTATTTAGATAATGGATCTTGGGCAACTGATAAAGAATATAATTATGGATCTAAAACATCTCCCTTATCTTTTATATATAATAGTGCTTCTAGTGGTTTAAATACTTGTTGGAATTTATATGTATTTAAAGCCCCATTAGGTAATTCATCATCCACTCCAGAATCAGATAATTCTCGTCAATTGTATGAAGATTATGTAAAAATATTAATAAAAGTTCTTCAACGTAAAGATTTAGTTTATTTAAAAGATACAACAGGTAATGGTATTCCTTTAATTGGTAGTCTTGTAGGTACTCCTGGAATTTTACGACGTGGTAAAGATGATGAAAAAGCGATAGTAGGACGACTTAAAGCTTTATTTGGGTATACATCTCAAACAATCAATGGTAAACCTGTTGTGTGGAATAATAACGTCCCACACACATCACTAAACCCAGACCATCAAAAAACATTTAAATACTATTTTAATAAAGTTATTCAAGCTATCCAAGCAGAATCACCTCAAGTAGATTTTTTAATCCCTTCAAAAACAGATCCTACTAAAACAGATAGTAAAAATTATTACTTAGTTCGAACAGATTTAATAGAAACAAATTGGGTAGGTCCACAAACAAAACGATAAAATAAATGGCATATTATCCTAAACATTATATCACAACAAATCTATATACTAATGGAGGTGAATTCCAATATCTTTCAAATTCAATAGAGTATGTAGGTTATTACTGGAAAACAGGAGGTAATAGATACTTTACTGGTGAAACCCCACAAGATAAATCCCAACAAGAAATCATCCCAATATTAACCACCGAATACGACCCAAACTCAATTACCTTCCAGGATAATCCTACTAATACCGAAAAAGTAACTCTTGCATCTAGTGGTGATGGTGAAGTTAATACTAATATTAATGAAGTTCTTATTAATGATTATTTAGTAGCTGTAGGTGCTACTACTGATGTATATAAAACAAGATATTTACCTCAATATAACCCACAACCTCCTACTCAAGATGATTATCAAATAGGAGAAATGAGAAGGTATTTTGCTAAAAAAGTTAATGATCTAATTTACATTGAAATAGATAAAGAAACATATAATAAATTACAAAAACAAAATCCTGAAATTACTTGGGAATTATATGTTTCGTTTAATATTCCTTGGAGTATATCGGGTACTAAAGAACAAGTATCAAAAACAAATAAAAACATAGTTGATTTAACTATATTTAACAATAAGTTTTATAGATTTAATGATTATCTAAAAAACGATTATCTTAAATATTATAAATAACCTTATTTAAAACTTGGATATATAAGTTAATAATATTATATTACCATCAAATAAAATGGTTATAAATGTATTGGCTCATAGAGACAGAAGAACAAATAGACTACTTAATAAGTAGACAATATAGGGAAGCCTTTATTGAGATAATTCCCTTTAATAATAATATACATCCTGCTTTAAATGAGGTTTCTCTTGTTTATTTTAAACCGTTTACTGAAACAAAGGGATTTATGTTATGTATTACGCATAGTGAATGTTTAGGTGTAAGTAAAACGCGTGTAGACGACTTATTAACGCATATAAATACGTTATGGGTACGTGATAAAAAAGCAGCATTGTTTTATTTTCAAATTAAATGCTTGCTCGACAGTTCCATAATAATCCCTCCGTATATACAAGAACAAACACAAGCTCACAACGTGTTATACCAAAAATATCCAAATAAAAAGGATATAAATAAAATAATACCCATAGTAAAACACTATGAGGTATGTGAGAAAATATATGATACAATTCGTCCATCACTTGATAATGAATTACCACCATATTTTAAATTCTACAATGAGTATACTACATTAGCATTTTTTGGAATAGAGAAAAACGGAATACACATAAATAATGAATTATTCAACCAACATTTTAATCCTACTAACCCAATATACTCAATTTCAGATGATAAAATTTATACCAACTTTAATTTATTTACAACAACTAAACGACCAAGTAACGCTTTTAATGGTGTTAATTTTGCAGCCCTAAATAAGGAATCGGGTGCGAGAGAAAGTTTTATAGCAAAAAATGATAGGTTTGTTGAAATAGATATTAGTGCTTATCACCCAAATTTAGCAGCTCAATTAATAGATTATGATTTTGGTGTAGATGATGTACACCAAGCATTTGCGGATATGTATGGAGTTAATTATAAGGAGGCTAAGGAATTAACATTTAAACAACTATACGGAGGAATATTTAAGCAATACGAACACCTTGAATTCTTCAAGAAAATAAAAAAATATATAGATAACAATTGGAAGAAATTTAACGAGGATGGTTATATTGAGGTTCCACGCTCTGGGTATTGGTTTGAGAAAAGTAAAATGGATGAAATGAATCCACAGAAATTATTTAATTACGTTCTTCAAAACTTGGAAACATCAACTAATGTGTGTATATTGATGGAGTTAAATAAATTATTAAGAGGTAAAAACACTAAATTAGTATTATATACTTATGATAGTTTTTTATTCGATATGGATGAAAGTGAGAATTTAACAGATGATATAAATAAAATATTTAAAAATAAAAAGTTACAAATAAAAACAAGTTATGGAACAACATACAACTTCTAACAGCATTTTGACATTAGAGCCAAATATGTATACTAGTCGATACGACTTTGAAAAAAACATAAATGCAGTTGATGTGAATAATAAATTATTTTGTACTTTCGTAAGTGAGGAAGAAATTGATAATATGATCAGTGATCTTTCTAAATCATATACAATAATGTATAACAAAATGTTTGTCCTTTTTATTAAAAGTACGGGCGAATATGTTATTACATATAATGTTGAACAAGGTAATGTTGATGGCATACCCAGCAATACAATATTAGTACATCGCAAAAAAGATACCAATACATTGTATACTATTAATGCACTTAATACTTTAATTAAATCGCTTAATGGTGGTGTTGTAGATCCTAAATTTAGAGTTGATTGGCAACATTATAAAAATTGTATTTTACTTACTCAAGGAAACGAAATTAAACAATTAAATACAAAGGTCCATAAAATCATAGATCTTTAAGAAAAAAATTATTTTAACTTGGCTTTCCCCAAATTAATTAGTATATTCACGTTATAATTATAAAAATAAAGTTATGGATTTAAATGAAATCAAAAATCGTTTGAACTCGATTCAAACAAAAAATTCTCCAAAGACGGAGCGTAAAAATGTATTTTGGCGACCTGAAATCGGCAAACAAGTTATTCGTGTTGTTCCTAATGCGTTCAACAAATCAAACCCATTTACAGAAACTTTCTTCTACTATGGTATCGGACCAAAAACAATGATCTCTCCTACCAATTTTGGTGAGAAAGATCCTATTGCTGAGTTCGCAAAACAATTACGTCAAACTAGTGATAGTGACAATTGGAAATTAGCTAAAAAATTAGATGCTAAAATGCGAGTTTTTGCTCCTGTTATCGTTCGTGGTCAAGAAGATGAAGGTGTTAAATTATGGCAATTTGGTAAGGAAATGTATATGGATTTCCTAAATCTAGCAGACAATGAAGATGTAGGTGACTTTACTGATGTAGCTACTGGTCGTGATATTACAATTACAACCGTAGGTCCTGAAGTAACAGGTACTAGCTACAACAAATCTTCTATTATGCCTAAGGTTAAAGAAACACCATTAAGCACTGATGTAAATGTTGTAAACGATTGGTTAGAAAATCAACCAAACCCACTTGAAATTTTTAAACGCCATTCATTTGATGAAATGAAAGAGCATCTACAAAATTGGTTATCTCCAGAAGATGAAGATGGTGAAGGTGAAATTATTGATGATGAAAAAGAAGTTGTAGCTCCAACTCCTCAAAAGAATTATGTAATTAAAACACCAACTCCAAAAGTAACTAAAGCAGAAAAATTCGATTCATTATTTGATGATGATGAGGATATGCCCTTTTAATTAAATCTACAATATGGCAAGAACAAAGAAAAGCGATTCGCTTACAGCGGCTGTATCCAAAGAATTAAAGTCAAGTTTTAATCTTGATAAATTCAAGGAGAAAAAAATGCTTAACAACAGCGTTAAGTTTAAACCTCAAGGATGGATCCCTTTATCTTCTGCCTTTCAAGAAGTAACATCTGTGCCCGGTATTCCAACCGGTCACATTGTTCTTCTTCGTGGACATAGTGATACAGGTAAAACAACTGCTATGATTGAAGCAGCAGTTAATGCTCAAAAATTAGGAGTATTACCAGTATTCATTATTACTGAGATGAAGTGGAATTGGGAACACGCAATCCAAATGGGATTAGAAGTTAATGAAATCGTAGATGAGGAAACAGGTGAAGTTGTAGATTTTCAAGGTAATTTTATCTATATTGATAGAGAAAACCTTAATTCAATCGAAGATGTAGCTGTGTTTATTCTAGATTTAATTGACGAGCAGAAAAAAGGTAATTTACCTTATGATTTATTGTTTATGTGGGATTCTATTGGATCTATTCCTTGCGAAATGTCACTTAAATCA
>Ga0099847_1000298_pt1 | contig 17047 bp, 18 predicted proteins | sample CB_VirMetaG_2_FD_78178 | JGI IMG/M metagenome (GOLD analysis project Ga0099847, IMG submission 78178) | Freshwater to marine saline gradient viral communities from Chesapeake Bay - CB_1504_2 Viral MetaG | ecosystem: Environmental > Aquatic > Marine > Coastal | place: USA: Chesapeake Bay...
ACGCATCCCGAATATAACAAGACAGCACCAGACTTTACGACGTTAACTTATAACGATGAGTTTAGTGTTTTAACTGATATCAACAAAGAAGCATCAACACCCGTTGAAGGTGGTGTAATGGCTTTAGTGGATAAAGGGACTAGATTAATCGAGCAAGTATTTACAACTGATGAAACAACAATCTATTCTTTCAATGGGGCTTTAACTTTTCAAGGGTTTAGGAATTGGGTCGCTGCTGATTACAATATGAATAGCACTTCACCAACTACAACTAAATTTTTAAGTGATATCCCAAGGATTTACAACGTAACATTAGAGGATAGAGTTTGGATTAATGCATTACAAAATGATGTTTCAAACCCTCCAATTTTAGGACATATTACAACTGATAACGGAACGTATGGGGTAAATAACCAATACAACGCAACAGGGCAGAACTTCTTAGTGCAACATAAGATAGGAGCGAAAGATTTAACAGAAACTACAGATACAACACTAGTAGCTTTAACAGGTTCTTTACCAGCTGTAGACACTAACACAACATTTATAACTTACACGCAAAACATATTACCAATCGGTACGGCTATTTCCGAAACTATCACTTTGAATATAGTTGATAAATGTAGCAAGCACGAAGCGATTAGATTTTTCTACATGGATAAATTAGGGAGTTACTTACCTATCACATTTAATAAGGTTAGCAAAACGAATGTAACAAATACAAGAAGCAACTACAGACAAAACTATGGTAGTTACGATGCAACATCAAACGTATGGGGATATACAACTTACGACAGGGGAAATACTACTTATGATTTAGTATCTAATGAAAAGGTAACTTGTACTAGTGATTGGATGAATGAGGACGAAGTTGCAATGGTTACAAGTATGTTAAATAGTCCTATAGTGTACATTCAAGACAGCGAAGGGAATTATATAGCTGTTACTATTACGACAAATAGTTACGAGGTTAAAAAGACTGTAAATGATAAGCTAATAAATTACACATTATCGTTTGAATACGCTAACACTAACACAAATCAAAGAGGTTAAAAGATGAATAAGAAAGTAGAAGTTATAATTGGAGTTTATCCGAATCAAATTAGCCTAGATTTAGCAGATAATGCTATTTCTATTGCGTTACAATATGCGATAGATGATGTCAGAAACATAGATAAAAAGAATACAAACTATTCTAAGACTATAACAGTCCCAGGAACTAAGAAAAACAACAAAGCATTCGGCAGTTTGTTTGATGTTAACGCAACATTCGACCAATTCAACCCTAATTTAAAGATAGATGCTCGTATAGTTGTAGATAGTTCTCCAGTTTTAGAGGGTTATTTGCAGTTAAATAAGGTTAAGAAACTAAATAACGCAGACTTACAAGGTAATAAGATAAGTTATGAGGTGGTTGTGTTTGATGATTCTATTGATTTCATACAAACTTTAGGAGATAAACTACTAACCGAATTAGATATTAGTGATAAAGACCATAACTACAATAAAACAAATATTGAGAACGCGTGGAATACTCACACTTTTGCGGATTTATACCAATATCCTTTATTAGATAAAGAAGAAGAAGGCTATTTAACTACAGATTTTAAACCCGCTTTTTATCATAAAGGGTTATTAAATAAGATTGCTTTAGATGCTGGATATAGTTTGGAAGGTTCTTTCATTGATAGCAATACGCAATATGATAAAGAAATAATTGCATGGGATGGAGAAACACCAAAACTTACGGATAGTCAAATAATATCAAGGCAATATAAATCAGGGTTAACAGATGTAACAGATACAGTTGGAGGAACTACGTACGACAAAAACGGCTGGGGTTTACTGCGTGATAATATTAGTGGGAATTTAAACTATGATGATATTACCAGTACTTCTCTATTTGACAATACAAGTGGTTATGTGACAGCTAGTGACCCTAGCACATCTTATTGGGAAGTTAGTGAAACAGGAAGATATAACTTTACCTTTGAAAGTAGATTTAGGATAACGACTCAGAATTTAGAAAGTGTTACCGCTCTTGTAAGTTCTTCGCCCGCTGGTGGTATATCAAATACCTACGCTAAAGTACAAATTCGGATTGAATTATTTGATGCGGTTTCTGGTGAATTAGTTACTGGTCAAGCCGTGAGTTTAGAATCTACAAGTGGAGTTACTGACTACTTTAACGGGATTGGTGCAAATGCTTACGAATATCTAAATAGGGATGCAAATTTTTACTTTACTAATGTTAAAGTAATTGAAGGACAAAGACTATACCCTGTTTGTACTCTTACATCAAACCAATCTTTTTCATGGGTAAAGGTGGATTTGATACCTCAGGTTCCCGCTTCCGTTCGTCTTAAATTAGAGGTTTATAAAACATTATTAACGGGTAACCCTTCAACATGGTACAATAGACCAAGCGCAGCCGATAACATACAAGATGGTGATTTAATAGAACTAGGTTTATACCTACCTAAGAAGATTAAACAAAAGGATTTATTATCTGATATTATTAGTAGGTACAATGTATATATAAGGAAGCACCCGACAAAAACAAAAACGTTAATCCTAGAATCTAGGGATGATTTCTATAATAACAATGTAACTGTTTTAGATTGGACACAAAAGAAAGACTACTCAAGTGAAGACAATATTAAATTCTTATCTGACTTACAGAATAAAGAAATAATATTTTCTTATAAAGAAGATGGGGGGGAATTTGGAAAGGCTTATATAAAAAGTACGGGGGATATTTACGGACAAAAGAAGATTGATTTTGACAATGATTTCACAAAAGGAACCAAGGAAATTAAATCTGTTTTTTCTTCTGCTCCGCTAATATTTAGAGAGAAAAATAATGTTGTTGTTCCAAACGTTAGCACATTAAATATAAAAAGAAACTCCTCTTTATTATATTGGGGAGGGTTGGTGATTGTTAAAGATGAAAACGGAACAGCGCAAGATTTGAACATCACATGGGGTACAGATACAACCGCAACAACATACGCTAATTATCCTTATGCTGGTCATTATGACAACCCTTATACGCCTACTTTAGACATTCATTTTGGGGAGGTTACTTATGAATATTACGGTGTATTACTTAACAGCATTACAGATAATAATTTATTTAATAACTATTGGAGAAACTATTATAATCAGATTTCAAATGGTAAATTAATAACAAGTAAATTCTATTTAAAGGAAACAGATATAAACTTTATTAAAGACAACCTAAATAGCCGAATATTTATTAAGGATAGTTATTATATAGTTAACAAGATAGTTGATTATAAGCCTTTAAAAGATGAGCTTACAACAGTTGAATTACTAAGAATTGAGCAAGGCAGTGACTTCACACCAACAGATACAAATACAAGCGCGATAAGTGGTTACACTAGTTATTCTTATGTAGATGCTTCGGTTGATACAAGAGAAACTTTGACAAGTAATAATACTGGACCATTTAGAAGTAGTGTAAGCAGTAATGTAAACTCTAGGGATGTAATGGCTTTAGGTGTTCGTAATTATGTTGGAAGTGGTTCGAGTGGTGTTATTGTTGGGGATGATAATACAATCGGCGGTAATTCTACAGGGATAAACGTAACAGGAAACAATAATACAGTATCATCAGGACTTGAAAACGTTACAATCGTAGGGGATAACCAAACGGTAACAGAATCAAATACCTCTATAATTAACGGTAACACTTTAAATGCTGATACCGCTTTAGCTAATGAAAGAATATTTCAGGAGTTAGAAATTGGGAGTTGGGATTGGTCGGCTAGTTTTACTAAATCAGTAAATCATGGCTTATCAGTTACAGAATGGAAAACAATTAGAAATGTAGACTATACAATTATAAACGATGCGGATACAGATTTCCAACCTATGACAGCTTTTGGATTAACAAGCCTTAACGCTACTAGCTTCGATTTGATAGTCGGTTCTAGCGGTGGAACTGATTACGATGACCCAGCAGTTAACAGGGGGTTTATCACTTTTACTTACTTACCTGATTAAACAATTTTAACTAAATATATATTATACTATGAATGTAAAAAACAAAAAAGAACTATTTCAAAACATTGCGCTAGATGTTGACGGTAATATAATAGCCGTTCTGAAAAGTGAAGTTGGTGAAGGTATCGATGGAGACAACCAATATAAAGCAATTAAAAAATTAACCTTATCCCCTGAAGGATACTTAAACATTTATAACGATTAAATTATGAGCGAAGGAATTAACAATCAGTACGACTTTTTTAAGAAAGTCAATTTAGATGATGATGGAAATATTGGAGTTTCTATCGAAGGAGATGGTCAATTATTAACTAATGAGCAAAACGAAACTTTAGCGCATTTTATTTACAATCCTGTTACGGATAAACTAGAAGCTGACAGAGCTATTGAAACAACTTTGAACTCCTTATTTTTAGGTGAACAGCACAAAATGTCTTCAGGTTCAGAGAATATTTTCTTTACTAACTTAACTAGTGATATTAACTTTTTCCCAATGTGGGGAGGTTTGAAAGACCAGTCTATTGTAGCGAATCAAGGCGCTAGCGGTTTTATTCCTCCAAGTGGTAGAGTTTATTCGGATATGTTTTCTTTGCCTTTAAGAGGTAACCCAAACCCATTAACGGCTGTTCCTTATGGAGGTAACAACTATTTTGGTGTTAACATTACAGGGTTAGGGATTACAACGGTTGCAGCTGAAGAAGTAACTGCTGACATTAAACTAGAATACAGAATTGAGATAAACGGTCGTAATGTTTACAAGCAAGTACTACCAAGAAGTGCAGCGCGTTCTTCAGCGGCTTCTCATATTTACGCTGGTGATGTTATTGAGTGGTTCTTTGACCACCCTGTAGATGTTAGAGCTGGTACTACTTTGTACGCTGAAATAATGAAAGTTGATATAGCAACAGATACAGATTTAGGAATATTCCAAGTAAGAGAAGGCGATGTTGCTAATGCTGACGGTTCTTTTCAATACCAAGCTACAGTTCATAACAGGTTATTTGAGGATAAAGATATAGAGTTAATTAGTCCCTACCTTAAATATAAGGCTATGGATTTCGGTTTAGACTCTACAGGTTCAACTATATTATTAAGAGATTTAAGTATTGGTTCTGAAAATTTACTAGTACCTCATGCTGTCAATACTTTAGAAGCTGTTGCCAATGGAACTGAAATAAAAATAAAGATTAAAGGAGGTGCTAAAATAATTGTTGAAAGTTTACCAGTTAGTGCTATCAGTATAGATGGTTCTTTTGTTAACTCTGTACTTAATCAAGCGGTCGTACAATTAAACGCAATATTTACAAATACCGCTGGTTTTATTTCACCTGACACTTTTGTAGATTCATTCACTTTAAGCGGTAATAACTTAACACTAGGTTTAAACGATGGCGTTTCTTATACTGTTGATGTCACATCTTTAGGAGTTGACGAAAACAATTTTGTTGCTAGTGGTTCTTTGAGTGGTTCGGACTTAACTTTAACAATGACAGACTCAACTACTGTAGTAGTAGATGTAACAGGATTGTCACTTGATGAAGATACAACTGTTTCAAGTGGTGTTGTTAGTGGTACTGATGTAATATTGACGATGAGCGATGGCGCTACAGTTACTATTGATGCTTCTACTTTAGGAGGTTCTAGTGGTTCAGGTAATCCAGTTGTTAGTGGTTCTGTTGTAGGTACTGATTTAGTTTTGGTTTTAGACGATGCTACACAGATAACAATAGATGCTTCTAATATGATAAACGGTTCTAGTGGTTTAGCTTCTAGCTCAGGTTGGCATATATCTTATGGAACTAACGCAAACGATTCTGTTTCCACTTCAACAAATGACTCTACAGTTAACCAACAATTACCGTTTTACTTTGGTGAAGCTTTGACACAAGGTTCTGAATTTAAGTGGAATTTCCAAAGTCACGGAGGGTCTAACCTAATATTAGGTATTTGGGATGGAGCAGAGTCTCCAATAGCTTATAATGCAGGAGCTAACACAGCTTCTAATTGGGGGACATCTTTTTCCTATGCAGGTGGTTTTACAGCAGGTTCTAATAGTACTTTACTAACTACTAACTCAGGCTCTAAATACGTTGTTTCTAACGGAGACGCAATGGGTATTAGATTTGGTAATGACGGACACTTAACACTAATAGATTACAGTGGTACTAATGAGGTTTCAGTAGCCAAGACTACAATACCCTTGGCGGTCACTTCTTTTAATATGCAAATGTACACTTGGGCAAATGGAGTCTTACCTAATGGAATAATAAATAATGTAGATTACATTTGGGATATTGTGCACGATTTCGCTAACACTGAAGCTGGAATAATCAATGGTATATTAGACCACACTATTGTTAAAAGCGCTTTATCTATTGAAAAAGGTGAAAAGCTTATGTTTATGCTTGATGAAGTTGGACAAGGTGACTTTTTCGGTACTAATTACACAGGGGCAGCTAGTGGAGTTTCTACGGCTGAGGAGCAATTGGATAACACTTTTAAATACCAAACTAATGAAGCTATAGTTTTCGACACGGCTTCTGGAGTTTCTGACTGGAACGCGAACACTAACGCACCTAATTATTTCTACGCAGCTAGTTTAAATCAATACAGAGATGGTGGTGCTGGAACTATACAGGGGATGTTTAGTTTGAGATTCACAGATGATGGAGCTTTAACTTTATTCGATGAAGATTCAAATGTAAAGATTGCAACAGCTAAAGCTAATCCTACGGTTGGTTCTTCAGTTCATTTGTATTTTGGTGTTAAAGGTAACAGAGCTTACTACTCTATTCCTGTAATATCTAAACAATCTATAAATGGAGGTTCACAACCAGATGTTAATTTCGTGCCTACTGTGGCTAATCAAACTGCAACAGTAACGGAAGGGGATGTATTAAATTTTCAAATCGTTTCAAGTGATAACATAGTTAATCAATTTGTTGAGGTTGACGCACCTTCTTGGATGAGTCTAAACCAAGACAGCGGAGTTCTAAGTGGTACTGCCCCAGCTTTTGTTGGAACTTCAGCAGATACTATTTTAGTTAATTGTAAGGCTGGAAATGCTATTGGCGGAACTGTAGACTTCACAGTGACTATAACGGTTGCACAAGTTGCTTACACTAATAGTAAATCATTAAGTTTTGACGGTTCTAGCAATTGGTTACAAGGTAATCCTGTAAACATGAACGCAATGGACAGGGCTTCTAATGGAGATGGTAATTCTTGGAGTGTTTCGATGTGGGTAAAACCTAACAATTCAACAGCTAATCAGACTTTAATGGTTTACGGTGCTGGAGATGATTACAACTACGGAGCTATCACGTTGAAACAATCGGGCGGAACATCTTTAGTGTTAAATTACGGTACGGTGTACGATAATATTATACTAGTGGTAGGTAATGCCTTTACAGCTAACACATGGCAGCACGTTATGGTAACTTTTGACGGTGGTTATACGGGTAGTATTCCAGCTGACTCATCAGTATATTACAGTGAATTCAATATCTATATTGACGGTGTATTAAAGACCCCTATTGGTGTTGCTAGTAATGGCGGTTATAGTGGTGTGATTAGTGGTTCAGACCCTTCTAATAATATTTTTAGAATTGGTAGAGCTTCAAATGTGCATAATAATTACTACGGTGGTGTTATTAATCAAATAGCTATATGGGCAACTAATGAAGATGCAAATATATCTACGATTTATAACGGTGGTGTTACTCAGGATTTAAGTTTATTAACTTCAGCTCCAGCTCATTACTATGAAATTGAAAGTAGTATTACAACTGTTTCAGATGTTTCAGGTAGTGCAGATTTAACAGGGTACAATTTCAGTGCTAGTGATTTAGTAACTGATACACCTTAATCAATTAGGGGGTTGTAAAGAAAGCCCCCTTTTTACTTACAAACAATCTATTCAAGATTATATATCATTGCATAATATAAAACGATGGCTAAAAAGAAAATAGTAATACAGACCAAATATGAGGTAGATGGAGCTGAAAAGGTACAAGGCTCCTACGAGAAAATAGGAAAAGAAGCCAAAACTGCTGCTAAAACTACAGGAGATTTAAATAAAAATGCTAATGCTTTTGGTGATGCTATGCCTGGTAAATTGGGGGTAATCCAAAAAGGATTTGGAGCATTAAAAGGTGGGTTAAAAACCGCTGCGATGGGCTTTAAAACGCTTAGGGGTGCGGTAATATCCACGGGAATAGGTGTTTTAGTTGTTGCTTTTGGTGTTTTAGCGCAATACTTTACAGATAATGAAGAAGGCGCGGGTAAATTAAAGAAAATCACCTCCGCTTTAGGTGTTGTTTTTGGGAATATTACCGATATTATTAGCGATTTAGGGGAGAAATTATTCGGAGCTTTTGAGAATCCCAAAGAGGCTATAGCAGATTTATGGGAATTGATTAAAACTAATGTTGTAAACAGGTTTACAGGTTTGGCGGATATGTTCGGAGCCTTAGGAAATGTAATAAAAGCAGCATTTACTTTAGATTTTGAAGGGTTGAAAGAAGCTTCTGCAGATTTAGGAGAAAGCACTCTCCAAGCAATGACAGGTGTAGACGATTTGACAGGGAAAATTGCTAAAGGAATGGAGATGGTTCAAGAGTTTGCGAAAGACACCCAAAAGGAAGTTGAGCAAGCCATGAGATTAGAGGAGGCAAGACTAGCTTTGACGCGATTTGAACGGAAGGCGATAGTTGATAAAGCGCAAGCTGAGAGGGATATGATGCACCTTAGATTGAAAGCTAGAGATGAGGAGAAATTCGCAACTGAGGAAAGATTGGGATTCATGCGTGAAGCTAATAAGATAGCAGCCGAACAATTAGCAAAAGATTTGCACGTAGCAAAAGAGAAATTAAGAATACAAACGGAAGAAAATACTTATAGTAAATCAACAGCGGAAAATTTAGATGCTGAAGCGAAACTAAAGGCTGAAGTTTTTAGAATAGAGAAGGCTAACTTTTCAGAACGTAAGAGAATGAAGTCGGAAGAACAGGCTTTAGTTAAGCAAGCAGAAGCTAACGCTTTAAAAATACAAAAAGCCAAAGAACTAGCAGCAAAAAAAGAAGCTAAAATATTAGAAGATAGACAAAGACTTTCCCTTGAATTACAAGAAGACAGTTTACAGAAAGAGATTGCTTTAATTACTCTAAACGCTGAAACTAAAAGAATGAAGCTTGAGGAACAGGGGGTTTTAACAAGGGAGTTAGAAAAACAACTAGCAGACAAAACGGCTAGAGATGTTCAAGATGTTAGAGATAAATATTCTCAACAAGCAATTGCAGCCGATGAAATAAACGCCAAAAAAGAAGTTAAAATTGCTACGGATAAAGCAAAGCAAAAAGCAGATATTGAAAAGGAACTTGATAAACAATTAAAGCAGTTTTCTTCATTATTAGTTAACGCTTTAGGCAAGGACAGCAAAAAAGGTTTGGCAATACAGAAAGCAACCGCTTTAGCAGAGATTGCCGTTGATACTGCAAGAGCCATATCTAGTTTAGTAGCTGCCTCAAGTGCTAACCCCGCAAATGCTTTAACCGCTGGAGCTGCTGGTGCTGTTCAATTTACTAGTGGATTGTTACAAATAGGTAGTAACATTGCAAGTGCCTACGCTTTACTAAAAGCTCCAACCCCTCAAATAGATGATGCTTCAAGCCCTTCACCAACAACACAACAAACATCTCCAGATTTAGGTTTTGAGGGTAGAAGTTCAGGAAGTGAAAACTTCGGGGCGCAAGTGATAAGAGCTTACGTAACTGAAAGCGATATTACAACATCACAAAGCACGGCCAACAACATTCAGGAACTTTCACAAATAGGATAATTAAACATTTACAAACTTTTATATATTAAGACATGGAAAAGAAAGTACTAATTGAACTATTTATTGACGATAAAGACCAAGATAACGCTCTTGATATGATTTCCTTCGTATCGGCTCCAGCAATTGAAAAGGATTTCATGCACTTTAAAGAGCAAAAAGAAAAGTTTGAATTCAAATCTAATGAAGAAAAAAGAATTGTTACGGGTGCTGCTATGATTCCAAATCAAGAAATCATTCGAATGGATGCAGAAGATAAACCTTACTTTGTTTATTTCACTGAGGAAACAATTGAGAAAGCGCAAGAAGTATTTGCTAAATACGGTAAAACTAAAAGCACAAACTTTGAACATAAAACAGGAATGAGAGACGTTACTGTTGTAGAATCATGGATTGTTACCGACCCAACTAATGACAAATCAAATGCACTAGGATTTTCAGATATTCCAAAGGGTTCGTGGTTTGTTAGCTATAAAGTCGATAATGATGAGCTATGGGAAAAAATTAAAAACGGTGAAGTTCGCGGATTTAGTATCGAGGGTGTGTTTTCTAAAAATATAATAGAATTATCTAAACATGATAGCGATAATACTGATGATAAACTTTTTAATCTTTTTAGTGAAATATTCGAATTATTGGATTAATAAAAAAAAGTAAAACATAATTTATTTAATATATATAACAATATGGATAAAACAACTTTTATAGATAAATTAAAACAACTTTTTTCAGAAACTGAAGAAGTTAAAGCGGCTGAAGATTGCGCTTGTAAAGGAGAAAAAGATTGCGAATGTGATAAACTAGAACCTGAAATGGCAGAAGAAGAAGTTGAAGCTCCTGAAAAAGAAGAGTGTAAATGCGAAGAAGGTGATGAAGATTGCAAATGCGACGAAGAACCAAAAGAAGAAGTTCTCGAGCCTGAATTAGCTGAAGAAGAAGAAGTAAAAGAAGAAGAACCAAAAGAGGACGAAATGGAGAAAAGGCTTGAAGCATTAGAGAAAGCTTTAGCTAATATTTCAGAGTCAATGAGTGCCATTGATAACCTTAGTAAAGCGGTTTCAGATTTAGCTAACTCACCTAGTGAAGGAGAAGTAAAACTTTCAAAGGCTTCAGGGAAATCAGTTAAAAAAGAATTAACAAGTAGAGAGTCAAAACTAAAGGCTTTTGCTAGAAGATAAATAAATAAATAATAATAAATAACAATTAAATTTAAACAAAATGGGGTTAGATGTTTCAGGATTATCAGTTTACACTGATGAAAACAAATTAGACTTAATTAAGAAGTCAATTTTAGAAGGTAGAACTTTGAATTATATTACAGTACAGCCAGACATTAAGTCAAGCGCTACAATTAACATTATCGACTCTACATTAGTAGGTCAGGCTGGGTCATGCGGTTTCAACTCTGATGGTACGACTGTATTATCTCAGAGAACTATTGGAGTAGCACCGATTAAAGTGAATGAGTCTATTTGTGTTGATACTTTAGAATCTTACTACACTCAAAAAATGATGAACGCGGGTTCTTATAATGAGTCTATTCCTTTTGAGCAAATCTATGCAGAAGATAAAGCAGAGAAAATTGCTGACATGTTGGAATCAATCGTTTGGAAAGGTGATACTTTAGGGTCTGGAAATTTAGCTCTTGCTGACGGACTTTTAAAAGTTATCGATGCAGAATCTTCTGTTGTTGATGGAAACAGTGGAGCTGTTACTGTTGCAACTGGTGTAACTGCTGCAAATATTATCGATGTAGTTGACGGTATGGTTGCGGCTGTTCCCGCTGACATTATCGACGCTGAGGATATCGTTCTTTTTATGGGTTACGATAACTACAGAACGTATGCAAAAGCTTTGAGAGATGCAAATTTATTCGCATACACAGGAGCAGAAGACCAAGGAGAAAAGTTTTCTCAAATGGTACCAGGTACTAACGTGAAAGTTATCGCTGTTAAAGGATTAAACGGAACTGCTAGAATGATTCTATCAAGAACTGCTAACCTTTATGTTGGGACTGATTTATTAAACGATGCGGAACAATTCTCTATCTTTTACTCTAAGGATAACGACGAGGTTAGATTTGTTGCTAAACTTAAAATTGGAACTCAAATTGCTTTTCCTGAGTTTGTTGTTGAATTCACTTTGGTACCTTAATAAGTACTAATAAATAAAAACTTAAAAGGGGTATGGGTCTTATCCTATACCCTTTTTTTATAAATAACTAAATAAATTTTAAAATTATGAGCTGTATTTTAGCAAATGGAATCGCACTAGGGTGTAAAGATTCTTTAGGAGGTATAAAAGAAGTGTATATTGGTTCGACTAATGCGACAACTGTATTCACTTATGATGCGGATGATGTTATAACAGGAGCTACCGCAGCGCCTAACTTCTTCACATTCGAACAAAGAAACGAGCAAGGGGAATTTGTACAAACTGGGCAACACTCAGTTGAAAATGGTACTAACTTTTGGGAGCAATCAGTTAGTTTAATTTTCACTAAAAATGATGCTGAAGATAGAAACACTTTGATGTTACTAGCACAATCAACTTTGATGATTATTGTTTTAGACCAAAACGGGAAATATTGGGTAGTTGGTGAAAGTAACGGGGCAGATTTAACCGCTTCGACTCAATCAGCTGGGAAAGCTTACGGAGATTTAAACGGAACAACTGTTTCTTTCATGGGCAAGGAATCAGGACCAGCGCGCGAAATGGATGCAGCGACGTTTGCAACTCTTACAGTGGCGTAAGTAGTTGTATTTAATTAAAAGGGGTTGCTATTAATTTAGTAACCCTTTTTTTATGCTTAATAATAAACAGAAAATAGCATTATATATATAATATCAATATGATACTATTAAAAAAAGATACTATAAACAGAACTATAATAACAGCAACGGAAAACGCAACACTTTCCGCACCTGTTTATTTCTTATTTGAATTAATAAATGATAACACAAAATTTGCTAAAGTGTTTACTGCTGCGGATATTTCAACAAACATTTGCAGATATAACGAATTCTTGATTGAGGTTACAGATGGAGCAGAGGACTTATTAAATGGAGTTATAAACCTAAATATAAACGGTTATTATTCTTATTTAGTTTACCAAATGGCAGACCCTACAAACCTAGATATTTCTTTAACTAGTGGAGTAGTTGAAACAGGAAAGGTTTATTTACAGGGTGATAAAAAACCAATTACAAGCTCTTACACTGATAACGACGATAATAAATATATTTCTTACCAATAAATTATGAAGATAGAAAGTAAAAATACAAAGGTTTCAATGATAAAGGCGGAATCTCACGAGGTTGAAAGTCCTGAATTCAAGACCTTAAACAATAAAGAATATATATTGTATGGAGTTAAAAATGATTTCCCTACGATATTGAAAAACATGATGAATACGTCTAGCCTTCATAGTGCTATCTTGAAAAAGAAGGCAGACATGAGTGCTGGGAAAGGGTTTGAAGCTGCTAGTTTAGAGCAAAAGAACTTTATTAATAACGTAAACGGAAGCGAAACACTAAACGAGATAGTTTACAAAAACGCTTACGATTTGGCTTTATACGGTGGGTATTGTTTTCTTGCTACATGGTCAAAGGATAAAAAAAGTATTGCAAGAATTCAATATATTGATTGGTCAAAAGTTCGTAAGGTTAAAGAATTGGAGGACGATTCTGAAGTGGCTATTCGACAAACTGAAGGAGTAGAATTTTATCAGATTTCATCAGATTGGACACAGGAAAGAAAAGAGAAATATAAACCCGAAATTGTCCAAGGCTTCTCCACTCAATACAACGATGTTGCGACACAACTTGTTTACGTTCCAATGTATAGACCAGGAAGTGAAGACGTTTATCCTTTACCTGATTACCAAGCTTGTTCAACTTACATAGCTTTAGATACAGAAATCGCTTCATGGCATCTAAACAGTGTTAAAAACGGGTTTACGCCTTCCATGATGATTAATCTCGTTGGTGTACCTAGTGACGAAGAAATGAAACAATTCCAACGTAAATTGGAAGACCAATATAGTGGAAGCGCGAACAGTTCTAAAGTAATATTAACACTAAGTGAAGACGAATCCCAAGTGCCTGTTATTACACCACTTACTTTAAATGATTCTGATGAAAGATATAAAGACTTAGCTAACCAAGTTAAGGAACAAATTATAATCGGTCACAGGGCATCTAGTACAGTCGTAGGTGTTGCTACTGCTGGTAAATTAGGGACAAGTAACGAAGTAATTGAAGCAGAAGCGATGTTCCAACATAATGTAATTGACCAATATCAATATTTATTAGAAAATCATTTTAATAGATTGATGAATTTCAACGGTATTGATGGAGAAATAACACTAAAACAATCAACTACTTTTGATTTAGATGAAGTAGAAGAAGAAGAACCAATAAAAGAATAAATTATGCCTAACAATAAAGTTCTGTTAATTACAGCAGATTATTATAAAAGAAATTCAGTGGTCAATTTGAATGTTGATTCTGAATTAATACACCCTCAAATTATCAAAGCTCAAAACTTAAACATTGAGAGAGCTTTAGGGACTAACTTATTTAACATCTTAATGAGTGAGGTTTCATCTGGTACCGTCACACCTAGAATGGTGACTTTATTAGAAGATTATATTCAAGTTGCTTTGGTGGAATGGGTTACTTATGCGGGACTACTTTACTTTAATTATAAGGTAACCAATAAGGCAGTAGTTAAAAAGAGTTCTGATAATTCGGAAGCTAGTAACTTAAACGAAGTAAACTATCTTAGACAAGATGTAAGGGACGATGCAGAATATTACACAGATAGATTAGTGAAGTTTCTTTGTGCTAACGAGGTTACATATCCTGAATATATCAATGGAAATATTAATGATGATGATATAGTTCCAAGTAAAAAGAGTTTCTTTGGTTCAATCTATTTAAGTTAATATTATGATTGATTTAATAACAAAAATAGGGCTGGCTATATTAGCTATATTAGCACCAATCCAAACAGCTATTTTAGGGGTTGGCTTTTTAATAACAGCCGATTTAATAACGGGAATAGTTGCAGCTTATAAAAGAGGGGAGCCAATAAGGTCTGAAAGGTTGAAGAATACAGCGGTTAAAATGTTAGTGTATAATTTACTATTAACATCTTCTTTCATAGCTGAAACATATTTAACGCCATGGATTCCATTTACTAATGTTGCTTTGAGTTTCTTAGCTATAATTGAAGTCAAGTCTTTAGGTGAAAACTTCCAATCTATTACAGGGATTAGTTTTGTAACTTACTTAAAATCATATTTAAACAATAAATTAAACGCGCCAAAATGAAAAAATTAATTACAAAATTAGGATTGTTCTTTACATCTGATAAAGGCAGTAAGATTGTGGGGAAGGGAATGGAACTAACTGCAAAGAATCTTATGTATAAAAAGATATTTAAAATCATAGTTATAAGTATAATTTCTATCTTATTACTTGCAAATAGTATAGATTCTGAAGTATTTATTGAGTTATTAGAATCAATCCTATGATACTAAAAACTGATAGACATATTAACTTATTGGTGATACATTGCGCAGATACTTACAAACGTATGTTAGTAGGTGCTAAGGAAATCACACAGTGGCACGTTGACCGCGGTTGGTCTGATTGTGGTTATCATTTCATAATTAACAGATTCGGAACCGTAGAAAATGGAAGGAATTTAAACGTTTCAGGCGCTCATGCTAGAGGTTACAATAAAAATAGTATTGGTATCTGTTTAGTTGGTGGTCGTAGCGATAACGATAAGCCAGAGGATAACTTCACAGCAGAGCAAAAGAAAACACTAGCCGCTTTAATTATCCTTTTACAAGCTGAATATCCTGAAGCAGATATTAAAGGTCATAACGAACTCTCTAGTAAGTCATGCCCTAACTTTAGCGTTAAAGATTTCATGTCAAATATCGACATTCATTTATTCAATTAATTATCAAGGGTTTACTGTTCTAAGTAGACCCTTTTTTCCCTCTAAATAATATTTATTTAAAACTTTCTTTGTTTTTGTATTGTGTAATAAGAATTTATTACTTAGATTTGTGTATCACTAAACGATAACGATATGACAATTATACCAAACACACCCGAAAAGATACACGTTCAGAATACAACATTTCAAAAAGAGTATGGGGAAATTGTATCTTGCATAGGTAAGTATGTAGAGGTGAAATTATTCTACAAAAAAGGGTTAATCTTTCCCGAAAACACATCTTTCACTCGTAAATTTAGCAAGATAACAGGTAAGGCGGTAGGGAGCAACTTAAAGATATTATTTTAAATCAAAATAAAACTTGTGTATTAATAAACTAATACTTATATTTGTGTATCACTAAACGATAACGACATGGTAACTATAAAAATTAATAATAAAAAACAAGAGAACGAGGCTTTAGAGTCTTTTGCATCTAACGAAATAAGATGGTCAACTAGTGTATACGCTACAGATTTCAAGCCTTCTTTAACTGAGAATTTCACAGGCTTTCCTTACAACATTACTTTAAATTCAAATCAAATCACTTATTAATTATGACAACTAAAACAACAGTGTTAATAACACTAGGAACCAACACAAAAAGCTTTACGGCTGAGATAGAGGTATCTTACTGCGATGGAGATTCTTACACACCTAGTCAATCAGTACTAGAAAGTATTAATTAGTTTGATTCTTACGGAGATAGCGCAAACGACTTAATTAACAGATACGAATGTCTTTATAGTATAGATGTTTCAGAAATAGCATTAGACGAATTAAACTAAAAACAATGAGTAAACCAACAAATGATTTAGGAGCGTTTCTACACACGCAAAGTAAGAAAAGCAATGAAGACTTAGCGGAAAGTATTAGAGTTTCTAAGAAGCTTAGTAATAGACATAATAACGTGGTAATCTTTCAAGAGAAGCGGAGTATATGTGGAACTGCAAAAAAACTATTCCAATCTATTAAAGACTTCGATAGTTCAGCAGAATTAATAATCAAAACGGATAGTAGAATCTGGAGCCAAAAGTAAAACCCTTTAAAATTAAAAACATGAGTATCTATAAAAAATTATTTGAAGCAAAGAAAGAGATTGGTAAAATTTCAAAAGATAGTAAGAACCCATTCTTTAAAAGCAAGTACTTTGATATTAACAGCTTG
>Ga0099847_1000300_pt1 | contig 16980 bp, 16 predicted proteins | sample CB_VirMetaG_2_FD_78178 | JGI IMG/M metagenome (GOLD analysis project Ga0099847, IMG submission 78178) | Freshwater to marine saline gradient viral communities from Chesapeake Bay - CB_1504_2 Viral MetaG | ecosystem: Environmental > Aquatic > Marine > Coastal | place: USA: Chesapeake Bay...
ACCAGGATATGATTCGTCTTCAACAAAAAGTTAATACGGTTATTGAAGTTAAGGAGCAAGATGAAAAATCGAAAAAGACCTGATGAAGTATTACTGATAGCTTCTATAATAATTGTTATGTTTGTTGTCTTGTCCGTACAAGCTGATGAAATGACACACAAGTTTAAAAACCCTAGCTTTTCAGGTGTTGGTACATCTAGTCATTACTTAACCATAGAGAACCAAGAGTTCAATAGAAAAGAAGCCCTACGAGAAGAACTTAGAGCATATACAGAAGACTTAGAAAGAGAAGCTGAAAATACTACGTTGGCTAGGTTTATACGTAACTTAGAGAGTAGAATATATGCACAACTCAGCAGACAGTTGGTTGATAGCTTGTTTGGTGAAACGGCTTCTGATTTTGGTACGCTAGAATTAGAAGGCAACACTATAGAATATAGAGTAGAAGACGATAAGGTAACATTAATAATTACAGATGAAGAAGGCAATACAACAGAAATTACTGTACCTCTCGGTTCTTTTACTTTCTAGTTGCGCGTTAATCATACCTCCATTAGATAATGGAGTTCCTCCTGTAAGAAGTATTGAGTCAGCAGAGGTTGGGGCTTTGCTCACTAATTTAGCGGAAGTTTCTGTACCTGTACGAAAACCTATAGTGGCTGTATATCCTAATTCTTTTAAAGACAATACAGGACAACGTAGATCTAACAGCCAGTATGCAAGCTTTAGTACAGCTATTACTCAAGCTCCAGACGCTTACTTAATTAGAGCGTTACAACACTCTAATGTATTTGATGTAGTAGAACGCAAAGGTTTAGATAACCTCACTAAAGAACGCCAGATAATTCGCACAACCAGGGAAAGTTTTGACGAAAAACAAAAGGTCAAACCTCTACTATTTGCAGGTTTGTTAATGGAGGGTGGCGTAGTAGGTTACGAAACTAACATTCGTTCAGGAGGAGCGGGTGCAAGATATTTAGGTATAGGTGGTTCTAAACAGTACAGACAAGACTCTGTAACCATATCTTTGCGCACGGTATCAGTAAGTACGGGTAAAATTTTAATTGAAGTCTTAGTAACTAAGTCAATATTAAGTGCATCTATCTCTTCAGATGTGTTCAGATTTTATGCAAATAACACCGAATTAGTTGAAATAGAAAGCGGTATAGTAGAGAATGAGTCTATAAATATTGCTTTACAGATGGCTATCGAGACGGCTGTCTTACAAACAATAGAGGAGGGCTATGAAGATGGCTATTGGCAAAAAGATGAAAAGATTGATATTGATGAGCCTATTTGCGATGACGAGTGTATCGCTACTATACGGGGCTGACAATGAAATATTTATAGATCAGTCAGGTGCTACATCTAACTTAGATATAGAACAGGTAGGAGGTAGTGGCAACATCATCGGCGGTGCTGATGCCGCGGCTGGTTCTATGACTGCACTAGATATTGATGGTGCAACCATGACCTTAGATATATTGCAAAAAGGTAATACCAATAAGTTTCTTGGAGATATATGGGCAGATACCTACACAGGTTACTTCTCGTTCATAGGGGATACCAACACATTTAACATGTCCACCGACGAGACTAACGCTACTGGAGCTGATGGTTCTAACGTAAACGTACAAGTCACAGGCAACACAAACACAATGACTCTCAATCACGCCATGACTGCACTAGCGGCCAACCTAGATTTAGATTGGACTGTGCAAGGTGGTGGTAATAACATTACTGCATCTATAGATGTAGATGGTGCTACTAATTATATGGATATTGATGGTGATGATAATGTTGTCACCTACGATGGAGACGGATACGCAGGGGGTTACTTTTGGCTAGACCAAACAGGCTCTACAAGGACATTTAACATAGATCAGGAGTCTACATCAGATAATGACTGGCTTAAAATTACATCTGTTGGCTCTAACGGCACTGTCTGTGTTACTCAGTCAGACGCAACAACTTCATTCGTTTGCTAATATAGGTTCTATATCTGAGGTAAGAGGTAACGCACAAGTTCTAAGGGACAAACCTTATGGTGCTGAACTAGCTTTTAACATACAACAAATGGATGATGTCCGTACAGAAGCGGGCAGAGTTGCTATAACCTTTGAAGACGACTCTACAGTCAAACTAACCGAACATTCTAAGTTAGTTATAGATGAATACATCTATGACCCAGACCCATCTAAATCTAAGATGGCCTTAAAGTTTGCAAGTGGTACTGCACGTTTTATTACTGGTAAATTTAACAACAAGAGCAATATATCTATACGCACACCTACTGCGGATATAGCAATTAGAGGTACAGATTTTACTTGTACAGTAGATGAACTAGGTAGAAGTCTAGTTATACTATTGCCAGACGAGAATGGCATATCTAGTGGTGAAATAATAGTAGCTACAGCTATGGGTAGCGTTACTTTAAACAAACCCTATCAAGCTACCACAGTATCTGTATATGAAAACAATCCTACTAAACCTGTTACTTTAGATATATCGCTAGACCTAATTGATAACATGTTGATTGTTAATCCTCCAGAAGAAGTTGACCAACAAATAGAAGAAACCCAGACAAGAACAACAGTAGATTACTTAGACTTTAACGACCTGGACATAGACTTCCTTAACGAAGACTTTCTTGATGCAGAAGCAGAGCTAGAGTTTACTGAACTAGATATAAATTATTTAGATGTAAACTTCTTAGAAGACTTACTAAACGTGCTAGATGCACTAGCTATATCTAAAGAAGAAGATGCACTTAAACAAGGAGGTGTGGGAATTCGTATTGTAGGTACAGATATAGGACAAGATAAGGACACGCAGATAACAACTATAGTTGCAGGACAAACTATTAGTTTGAATAGAACAGTCAGTCAAAGTGCTAGACTAAACTTAGATGGGTCAAACAGTTATACAATTATCTTGATACAAGATGGTGTATCTAATACGGTTAAGATTAATGGTGGATCTTCAACAACCATTACAATTAAACAAGGTTCTGGATGAAAAAACTAACACCACTATCACTCATACTTATATTGGTTTTGCCATTTATTTATCAACTTACGCCACTTGAGGTGTTAAAACTTAAAACTTTTGATGCTTTGATACCTGAACAGAAAGAAAGTGGTAATTTTGTAATACTTAACATCACTGAAAATGATATTGCAAATGAAGGTGGTTATCCTTTATCAAGACAAACTCTAGCTCAAATACATATTAACCTTTTGCGTAAAGGAGCTTTGGGCGTAGGTTGGGTTATGGCTTTTCCTCAACCAGATAGATTTGGTGGTGACTTTGAGTTTATGGAAGCACTCTCTTTTTCTCCTAGTGTCCTCGCGATGTTTGAAGGTGAAGGTAATTATCCGCCCACATCTGGAACTGTAATTCTTGGACCAGAGACTGATGCAGGAATTATGGCAACAGGTGCTATACAAAATATAGAGATATTAAAACAAAGCGCAACACAAGGTATAGCTGTTGCTAGAACAGATTTAGACAATTTAGTACGTAGATTGCCTTTGTTAATGAGAACTCCTGATGGCTGGGTATCTGCATACGGTACGGAAGTATTAAAAGTTTTAGCTGGAGCGGATACGTATATTATAAGAACGAATGATAATGGTATTGAAGAAATACGTGTTAAAGGCCTTCCACCTGTTAAAACAGACTCTTTAGGGCGTAGGTGGATAAGTTTCGTGAATACCACACAAACTGACCTACAAGAAATGAATGTAGAAAATAAATTTGTATTTGTAGGGTTTACGGCAAAAGGAATCATGCCACAAATAGCTACTCCGTCTGGACTACTTGAACCGCATAAGATACAAGCAGCTCTAGCAGAATCTATACTAATAGAAAACAGTCCATACATACCTGATTACTCTTTAGCTGTAGAGTTGGCAATCCTAATAATGGGCATAGTAATAATGTGGGCGTTAATAAACTTTTTGGGGATAACGTTGGGGATAAGTTTAGCCGTTTCTACTATGGGCTTAACTTTATTTGGTGGATATACCATAGTTCAACAAGGTCTGTTAATTGATGTAACCTGGACATTTATAGCTGAGTTTATAACAGCGACCATTACTTTCTATCTCAGATTTAGAGAACAATACAAGTTACGACAACTTATAAAGAAACAATTTGAACATTACTTAGATCCACGTCAAATTGCTATTTTGCAAAAATCACCAGAAAAACTAAAACTAGGTGGTGAGAAACGATACGCCACATTTTTGTTTACGGATGTACGTGGATTTACTGCTTTATCTGAAACACTAGAGCCTGAACAAGTCACCTATATAATGAATAAAGCTCTAACAGCACAACAAAAAGCAGTACAAAAACATGGAGGTATGGTAGATAAGTATATAGGTGATGCAATGATGGCTATATTTAATGCACCATTAGACTTAGAATTTCACGAAAATAAAGCTATTGATTGTGCTAAAGATATACAGAAAAATATGGAAGTGTTAAACGTAGAACTATCTGAACAAGATATAGACCCAGTAGCCATAGGTATAGGTATAAACACTGGATATGCAGTTATAGGCAATATGGGAAGTGAATCAAGATTTGATTATACTGCCATAGGCGATGCGGTAAACACCGCAGCCAGATTAGAAAGTGGAACTAAGGAAGCAGGTAGAGATTTGTTAATTGGCTACAACACTGCCATAAAAAGCGATTATAAGTTAGAATTATTAGAGCCTTTAAAGGTTAAGGGCAAAGAAAAACCATTAGAAGTATATACATGGGATTTAAGTTAAGTTTAATATTGGGTGGATTGTTAGTCGTTAGTCTGGCTGGATCAACTTACTATATCAATTACCTAAACGATCAAATAGGTATACTCAAAGGCAATCAAATAGTTTTAGAAACAGAAATAGAAAAACAAAACGAATCTATTGAACGTTATTTAGAACAACAAAAAAATCAACAAGTACAACTTAATCAACTAGAAGCTGACAAACAAGCAGCGATGAAAGATGTCAATAGATTGCGTAAAACCTTTGCTAACCATGATTTAGATCAATTAGCTTTAGCAAAGCCAGGACTACTACAAAATAAAATTAACAAAGCTTCTGCTAGGGTAATGACTACTTTAGAAGAACTAACCAATCCAAATCAGTTTGATGAAAAACCTACTACTAATTAGTTTATCTTTGATGATGGCCAGTTGCTCTTTGATGCAATCTTCTATCAAACCAGTACAGGTAAAAAGTATTGCTGAAAGACCGCCGATGTATCATCCACCGTTACCATATCCGATGAGCCTATCAGAAGTTGATTGGGAAATTATGACACCTGAATTGATGGAGCAATACCTACAAAATCTAGAAAATGGTGATGCACCAAGACGCGCTTACTATTCTTTATCTAGTAAAGAGTATGAAAATCTCAGTATGGATATGGCAGAAATAACGCGTTGGTCTAAAGATATTTTATCAATTATTAAGTATTATAGAGAATACGACAAACCAAAACAGGATATCAAAGATGAGTAAGACACCAGATGAATTCGTATATAGAGCTACTCTAGATCGTATAGTAGATGGAGACACCTTTGATTGCATATTAGATCTTGGTTTTGATGTAAAATTACATAAACAAAGAGTCCGTTTGGCAGGTATAGACACTCCAGAATCTAGGACAAGAAATTTGGCTGAAAAGGCTTTAGGCCTAAAAGCAAAAGAAAGACTTAAAGAACTTTGCGAAGGTACATTTAGAATTAAATCTTTAGGAAAAGGAAAGTATGGAAGGATTTTGGGCATCCCTTATACAGCTGATGGAGAAGATATATGCCAAAAGCTTATTAAAGAAAAACACGCAGTTGAATACTGGGGCGGTACCAAAACAGGTAAAATATTGGAAGACGGAACTTGGGGCGAGTAACATGCAAATATCTGAAAAAGGTACATCTTTAATAAAACATTTTGAAGGCTGTCGTTTAGAAGCGTACCAAGATTCTGTAGGTATTTGGACAATTGGATATGGGACTATTAAAGGAGTCAAAGAAGGCGACAAAATAAATCAGAATGAAGCAGAGCATTTATTACAAGAAGAAATGCCTGAATACGAAGGCTATATAAATGATATGGTCGAAGTCCCTTTAGAACAGAACCAATTTGATGCACTTTGTTCTTGGGTATTTAATCTAGGACCTAACAATTTAAAGTCTTCTACTCTATTAAAAGTATTAAACGAAGCGAAATATGACGAAGTGCCAGAACAAGTGGTCAGGTGGAACAAAGCTGGTGGAAAAGTTTTAGAAGGATTGAAAAAAAGAAGAGAGGCTGAATCTCTATTGTTTCAAGGTAAAGAATGGGAGAATGTCTAGATGGCATATACTAAGTTAAATTTAAAACCAGGTATCAACCGAGAAGGAACTGCTTACGATAACGAAGGAGGATGGTTTGACGGCAACCTAATCCGTTTTAGAAATGGTCACGTAGAAAAGTTAAAAGGATGGGAAAAATTAAGTTCTAATACTTTTTTAGGAACAGCTAGAGCCTTACATAACTGGATGAGTCTTGGTAGTAATCTTTATTTAGGATTGGGTACAACTTGGAAATATTATATAAAAGAAGGCACTAATTATAGTGACGTTACGCCTATAAGAGCCACTACCACTAACGGTATAACTTTTTCTGCAACTGATGGTTCATCAACAATTACAGCTACTGATTCTAGTCACGGAGCCGTAACCGACGATTTTGTTACTATATCTGGTGCCGTTTCTTTGGGAGGCGTTATAACTGCTGATGTTCTAAATCAAGAATATCAAATTACATCAGTACCATCTGTTAATACCTATACATTTACTGCAAAAGACACATCAGGGAGTACGGTTACTGCTAACTCAAGTGATTCAGGTAACGGAGGTGCAGGAGTTGATGGCGCTTATCAAATTAACGTGGGACTAGATACTTATGTCCAGTCAACAGGGTGGGGGGCAGGACTTTGGGGTGCTGGAACATTTGGATCATCAAGTGCTATAAGCGCATCTGGTCAGCTAAGATTATGGACACATGATAACTTTGGTGAAAATTTAATTATCAATCCGCGGGGGGGTGGTATTTATAGATGGGTAGAAAATAATGGAACTAGCACCAGAGCAGTTGCTTTGTCTGATGTAGCAGGTGCTAATTTAGTCCCTACACTTGGTTTACAAGTCATTACATCAGAAGTAGACAGGCATCTAATTGTTTTAGGTGCAGATCCTATTGTGGGAAGTGCAAGAAGTGATGTTATAGACCCGATGCTTATTGCTTTTTCTGACCAAGAAAATGAACTAGAGTTTGAACCATTAATTACTAACAGTGCAGGTTCTTTGCGTCTATCTAGCGGATCAAAAATAGTAGGCGCAGTTAAATCAAGACAAGAGATAGTTGTATTTACTGACACCTCTTTATACAGCATGCAATTTGTTGGACCACCTTTTACATTTGCAGTAAACCTTATTAACGAAGGTGCGGGACTAATTGGACCCAAAGGAGCTATTACAACTGACTCAGGTATTTATTTTATGAGTTACGGTAGTTTTTACTTGTACAACGGCAGCGTACAAAAACTACCTTGTACTGTTTTAAATTACGTATTCTCAGATTTAAACGTAGGACAAGCTTACAAAATACATGCTTTTAGTAATAGTGAAAATAACGAAATAGGTTGGTTTTATCCGTCATCTTCTTCATCTGAAATAGATCGTTACGTTATATACAACACGCAAGAACAAGTTTGGTACTATGGCAACCTAGAAAGAACTGCTTGGCTTGATACTGGTGTAGTTAACTATCCACAAGCTACCAAAGACAATTATCTCTACCAGCATGAGATTGGTTTTGACGACGATGGTAGTCCGATGACTGGTGTATTCGTCGAATCAAGTGACTTTGATATAGGAGATGGCGACCAGTTCCAATCTATATCCTCTATCATACCTGACATACGTTTTTTACAAGACGACAACTCTGGATCTGTAAATATTTTGACTAAGGTAAGAAACTTTCCAGGTGAATCTTTAACAACTAAAGCTACTTCTGCAATTAGTTCTTCTACAACAAAAGCGAATATAAGGGCTAGAGGACGACAGGCTGTTATCAGAGTTGAATCTGATGACGATCAGTCTGGTAGCGGTAATCTTGCTTTAGGATGGCGATTAGGCGCTACACGTTTTGATGTGAAAACTGATGGTAGAAGATGAGCAAACTATTAGAAACCCGTCTACCAATAGAATCCAATCAGTTTGTAAATAAAGATATTTACAATCGTTTAGTTAGAATCCTAGAATTAAACTTAGGAACCTTTGATCCTGACAGCACACCCCAGTATAACGACCAACAAATCAGCACTTTGGCTTTTTCTATTGGTGATGTAATATGGAACACATCAATTGGAGTATTACAGGTTTATACTGGCTTCAAATGGATACAGCTACATACACCCGTCAATCCGCAGGGGTATCAACTGCAAGCAGAACTAGGTTCTGTCACTATCAGAAATAACGGAGCGACAACTATTAAAGTTTGATATGCAAGCAGTAGAAAATATAAAATCAGCGTATGAAATGAGTAATCTTCTTCTTACTCAACCCTCTGACTGGTTTATAGAAGACAAAACTTTTCAAGCTGTTAAAGACTCGCAACTAGATATCGTACGTTTTTTAAAGTCTCAAGGACAAGAAGACTTAGGCAAACTACCATTACACGCTGTTATAGATGAGCCTATTAAAGATGTTTATACAGCACCTATATTCTCAGAAACATTTTGCGATATATTTAAAGACGAACTACAAAACATTAAAGAACATTTTAATTTTGAGCCTAATAAAGAAGAAGACACGCTCAGACAGATACCTGAGATAGTCTTACAAGAACATATACCTGACTTATACTTTTCCTTGATGAGTGTGGTCAGTAGTATTTTAAACCCTATATTTATGGGTCTTTGGGGAAGAGTCGTTACAGATGGTGGCGTACAAATAGCCAACTATAATATAAGAGACAAGCAACAAGGAGCTTGGCACCACGACGCTAGTGCAGATATAAGCGTAGTAATCCCTTTAAATACAGGTGAATACGAGGGTGGTGGAACAGAATTTCAAGGTAGAGGTATTGTTGAACCGCTTCCAACAGGTAGCGCTTTGATGTTTCCTAGTTTTACTCACATGCACCGAGGACTGCCCGTACAGACAGGGGACCGATATTTATTGGTTTTTTGGCTGATATCACGTCCTTGTTGGGAAGATAAAAAAAACTATTTAGAAATGAATTTTATTTAACAAAACCACTAAAAACGATAGAATAAAACAAATGGATAGAATTGACAGATCAGGAACAGGAATAGCAAGTTTAGGCAGAGACGAAGATCAGTTTCTGGCTCACGTTGCTTTGGGCGAACGTGTCGTACCACCTGTAATATCAGCCTCTACGCAGGCACGTATCAACCAAGAGATGAGGGCTGCTGGCCTTGACCCAAACGAGTATGCAGTTGGATCTGGTATGTCCATCAACCCAATTACAGGTTTAGCTGAGTTTGGGTTTTTAAAAAAAGCTTTTAAATCAATTAAAAAGGTAGCTAAAAAAGTAGCACCTGTAGCGATGTTAATACCTGGAGTTGGTACAGCCTTTGGCGCAGCTCTTGGTGGTATAGGTGGATTGGCTGGATCAGCTTTGACTAAAGTAGGTCTAGGCGGAGTAGCAAGCACTTTAGGAAGTTTAGGAAGTTCTGCTCTAAGTGGAATAGCTGGATTAGGAATACCAGGTGTTTCTAGTATGGCTGGAGGAGCTGCTCAAGGTTTTGGTGGATTTAAAGGGTTAGGTAGTTTAAGTGGGATGTTAAAGGGCGGACCATTAGCGGGTTTAATAGGTGGCGGTATGCCAGTAGAACCACAAGGCGCAGTATCTTATGATGAAGCTACAGGCTACTACAAAGATGAAGCGGGTAACGTTTTTCAAGCAGATGATAAAGGTAATTTCACTCAAGTAGGCGGCGATCCTAGATTTAGCGGAATGTTTGGTCCAGATAGTATTGCAGACAAGTTATTTAACGTTGATCCAAACAAAGGAACAGGTCCATTAAGTTTTTTAACTGGGTCAGGAAATCAAGGCGCTGGGCTTAATCCTTTTGGAAAAATTGGTGCTGGAGGGTTAGGTAGTCTAGGTGCTTTGGGACTTAGTGGATTTTTAGGAAAACTAGCTTACGACTCAGCTAAAGATAAAGCTGGTGGTCTTGCAGTTACGCCTCAAGTTAGTATGGATGCTTTGGGTAGATACCAACTCTCAAAAGAATTAGGAACAGGCGGAACTAGAGGTGAATTTGGATTAGGACCTAAACCTGCTGTATTAAACGTAGCAGGGGGAGGCGAGGCTAGACAATATTTTAATGGAGGTGGTTTAGCAGCAGTACAAGAACTTGATATGCGTGACGGTGGTGAGTCTGAAGGACCTGGTACGGGTACTTCTGATGACATACCTGCGATGTTAAGTGATGGTGAATTTGTAATGACCGCAGCAGCAACTAAAGGTGCAGGTGCATTTAACGTTAACAAAACTAAATCAGGCATAGAATTAATTTCTGGTGGTAGCGCTTCAAGAGAAAAAGGCGTTGAAAACATGCGTGAGTTAATGAACATATTTGAGGCAGTCTAATGGCAGAATCAACTAATCCAGCTACTATAAATCCTGTTGCTACAGGTTTTACAAGAGATGACAGAACTTCTGATCCATTTGTACGTGAAGCTTACTTTGGTTCACCAGACACTCCAGGAATAATATCTCAAGCTATTAGCGCAGCTAATAAATCTTACGGACAACCATCAATAATGAGACAGACCGCAGGTCTATCACCATTAGAAATAGCTGCGATGCAAGGTGCTTACGGGGGTATTGGTTCTTACCAACCTTATTTAGATGCTAATTTAGCTGGTCTACAGGAAGGTATAGGTATGTCACGTAGAGCTGGAGAACTAGCCCAACCTTATTTTGCTGGTCAACAAGATTATTTAGGAGCAGCAACCGACGTTGCTAGGCAAGCTGCTGGTATGCAGTTTGATCCAAACCTAACAAAACAATTTTACGATCCTTTTGAAGATAGAGTCGTACAACAAACAATAGATGACGCATTCAAACAAAGCGACATACAAGATGTAGCGCAAAGAGCTAGAGATATACAATCAGGCGGAGAGTCTGCGTTTGGTTCTAGAGCTAGACTAACTGCTGATGAAAGAAGAGCATCTTTAGGAAGAGGATTGGGAGAAGCTTTAGCTGGTATAAGAAGTAAAGGCTTTGGACAAGCTCAATCTACAGCTTTAGGAGAATTTGGTAGACAAGCTGGAGCAAGAGAAAGATTGGCAGGTAACTTAGCTGGATTTGGAACACAATTTGGAGATATAGGCGCACGTAGATCTGGTCTTGCTAGAACAATAGGTTCAGATATAGCTGGGTATGGCGGACAAATAGGTGGTATAGGTAGTACGGCTTACGGTTTAGGATCAGCGCAACGAAGTGAGCTTGCTAATTTAGGTGCTACTGCAAGAGGTGTTAAAGACGTAGGACTAGGCAGAGAATACGAAAGAGCTGTACAAGATAGATTTGCACCTACGCAAGCAGCCAGTTACGTACAAGGATTTTTGCCACAATACACTCCAGGTTTTTCAAATGTACAGACCACATACGGTATGCCACAAGATCCATTAGCTGCTGGTATTGGAACTTTCTTAGGTACCTACGGCGGCATGCAAAATACAGGACAGGGTAATACAAATCCATACACTGCCGCTTATAACGCATATTCTCAAGGACAAGGATAACTAATATGAATGTATTGCAAAGAAGAATGTTTGCAGAAGGAGACAGCGTATCCTCTTTATCTCCATCCATTTTAGAGTACGCTAAAAGTTTAGGCATAAACCCAACAGGAAAAACTGCTGCTGATTTAACAACAGAAATACAATTAACCTTACAAGCACAAGATCAAAGTGATGCACCTGGGGCTTTTAGGACGTATGTTTTTGATTATAAAGATCCTATGGATTATTTAGCAACTGGACTTGCAGCAACAGGAGTAGGTGTTGGTGCGGCAGCGGCTATCAAAAGTGCAAATACGGCTAGAAAATTAAAAAAAATTGCAGATGCTGCTAAAAAAGCAGGGGAAAAGTTAAATCCTATATCTGGAAGAAAAAAAGGCGGAGTTAACGTTAAGGGAAAAGCAGGTTTTCAACCACGTAATCCATTAAATCCAGGTTCCTACAATTTTAAACCCACACAATCGGCAGCTTACGGAACTGGAGCATCATTTGGTGTTGGAATGTTAGATGATGACAGTATGTCTACAACACAGATACCTGATGAAATATCTGCTGAGTTAGCAAAATTATCTTCAAGCGAACAGGCTCAAGCTGATAAACAAAAACAAGTAGACGCTAAAAAATCAGCACAAGAAAAAGCACAAGCCGATAAAAATAAAATAAATGAAACTTTAAAAGCATTACAAGTAAAAGGAAGAGAGTTCGACGCAGCTGAAAACGCAAGAATATCAGAAGAAAGAAAGAAAAACGCATTTACCTTAATGCAAGAAATTGGCTCTGCAATGGTTGAGACAGGCCAAATTGACAGAGGACTGGCTGTAGGTGCAACTAGAGCCTCAGAAAGAATAAGTGAAGAAAGATTGGCTAAAGATTTGGCAGAAGATGAGTTAAAAAGAAAACTTGCAGAAGAAGATAAATTATCTGACAAAACTTGGGGCGAAGTTACTGAAAGATATAAAGAAGCAGCAAGCAGTTTAGGTAAACAAAAAAATCTAGAAGTAATTATAACTAATATGGAATCAGCTATCTCTACAGGAAATGTAAGCGGTGCGAAAGGTTTTGTAAGTAGATTAATAGACGATGTTGCTGGTTTTTCAGGAATAGGTGACAGCATTGTAGGAGCAGCGACAAAAGCTGTAAACGATGGTAAATATTTAGAGGCACAAGCCATACAAGAAATATTACAAGAATCAGGAAGGACTATATCTGACAGAGATAGAGATTTAATACGTCAAATGATGGCTAATTTAGAAAGTTTATTTACAGGAAAAGGAGAAGCACTAGATTCTCTTTCAAAAATAAGACTTAATATAAGGGCTTCTATGGAAGCAAGCGCATCAGAGATAGAAGCGTTAAATTCTAAATATAGAGATAGAATTCCTGAATTGGCTAATTATGACAAAATTTATAGTATTACTACAGATCAATCGCAGGGTTACGTTGAGAGTGATGATGCTGTTTTAAATGCAGATGAAATAGGTGTAGATTAAAATGTCTAAAAAAATTAGATTACCTAATGGACGATATATAAAAGTAAAAACTGATAACCTTCAATTAGCAAAACAAAAAGCAGCAGAATATTATAAATCTGGCGGTGAAGGATTTATAGATGTTAAAACTCAAAAACTATCTGAGGCTTACGATACAAGATTTGATTATGACACGGGAGTTGATGCACCTTGGCTAAGAACTAAATTGGGCGCTCAAGAAACTTTGCTAGGTAAAGAAAATGTAGTTAAAGAAGCTGTTGGAACAAATGGATATACCATTGATAGTTCGGGTGCCATTGCTCTTACTCCTTTAGGCTTAGAGCGGATGGGAATTACTCCGAAGTCTAATAAAAATGTTGTTATAGATGAAAGTGGTTTTTCTTTTAATGATTTTGCAGATTTTTCAGGAGTAGTCGGTCCAATAGTAGGCTCAATAGCTGGTTCTATTTTAACCAGAGGGAGAATTAAACCTAAAGTACCTGGATTAAAAACCAAAACTTTGATGGATCTAGGAAAAATATCAGTAGGTACTGGTTCTGGTGCAGTAGTTGGTAAGGCAGGTGAAGAGGCTTTAGAGTTCGTAAGTGGATTACAAGACAACACCCCAGGAGAACTTGCAGAATTAGCAGCGCAAGAATTTGCTCTTGGTGCAGGAGGTGAATTTGTTTTTGGAGTAGGTGGTAAATTACTTAAATCAACATTTGGACAAAATGCTCTTGCCGTACAAGGAACAGAAATAGGTGCCGATAAATTAAAAAGAGCAGCAGCTTTTACTAGAGGTTTAGTAGATACAGAAACAGGTAAAACTTATAAAGGTGCTGTTGCTTTAGCAGCATTAGATAGCCCTTTGATTGGAAGATTGCAACCAATATTAGAAACTATAGGTGGTTCTAAATCTAGAGTTAAAAATTTAGAAGACATGTTAATTTTTGATTTAAAAAACACATATAAAGCAACAAACGATTTGACAGAAAAATTTAACTTGTCCGTAGAAGACATAAAAACTAGTGGTTTTACAGATGCGGGAGTATCCGTAACAGCAGGAAGGGCAATTAGGGAAGCTTTAAAAAAACAACATGACGCAGCTACTGTAAGTTTAGAGGTTGCTGAAAGTAAAATTAAAGAATCAACAGATAAGATATTACAAAATATGGATGCCTTCGGAGAACCTGCCTCATCGGAAGCTGGTTTTGCCATGAGAGAATTTGCAGAACAATCTTACAGGGGTTGGAAACAAGCCTCGGATGATTTATATAACGACTTAAATAAATTTTTTGAAACAAAAGTTGATGCTCCAACTATAGAAAGTGGTTTAAAAGGAGACTATAAAACATTATTGCCTGGAGAAACTGGACAAGTAGTTGATCAACTGAAATGGATTGATAGTAGAGCTATTAGATCTTACGCTAAACAAGTAGAAGATAATGCTATTGGTAGAGGTATTGATGCAGAAGCTCCTTTATTAAAAGATTTAGAATACCTAACTAAATTGGGAGGGGATGAAAGTTTAATTTCTTTAAAAGATTTATTAAATGTAAGATCAGATTTGGCTAGCAAGGTAAGAGTCAATAGTTCTAAATATGCGGATCTTTCAGATTTAGAAAGAACACAATTTCTTACCGTAATCAACAATATGATAAAACGTTTATCAAATGGTGATGAATATGCTATTTCTAGATTAGCTGAATTAAAAGGATTATCCAACAATAGTAGTTTTGCAAGCGAAGTGACAAATGTAATGCAATCTTTTGATATAGCTAATAGGTTTTTTAGTAGAGGTTTACAAGCTTTTGATGATGTAACTTTTAAAGGAATTTTAAATGATGCAGCTTCAGGAGGTTGGGATACAGATAAACTATTGACAAAAGTTTTAGTTAAAAACAACGGAGAGAAATTAAAAAAATTCTTAGATACTCTTAATGTAGAAACAGCAGGTTTTAGAAAACAATACGATAAAAGTGGTAAATTAATTCGTTCTAGAAAACCTACACGAACTACTTTTTTAGATGAAGGAGATTTAAAAACTCTTAAAGATGCAAACATAGAATTGACTCAACCAGTTTTTAACAACACTGCGGATGTACAAAATATGTTACAAAGGGAGTTTTTAAGAGACTTGGTAAAAAAACAAAGTCAATTACAAGGTCCAATGAATTATACAAAACTTGCTAATTCAATTGATAGTTACGGCACGACTGCTGACATTTTGTTTGGAGGCCAAACAGCTAAAAAAGAATTTGTTAAAACTTTAAAAGAAACTGACCAACTTTTAAATGTAGGAACAAGAAAAGAGTTAGACGATTTAATTACAAAAACATCATCGGCTAAAGATTTACAAGATGCTCTAATATCAAAAATAACTAGGCAAACAGAAATAGATGAAATAGAAAAATTAGATGTATTTAGAAGAATACAAAGAGAAACAGTAGACCCTGAAGAAATAGTAACTAAAGTTTTTAAGTCAGCTAACGCCGAAGACATAGCAAAGGTCAAACAATTATTAGGTCCAGAGTCTACAGAGTTTAAACAATTTCAAGAAGCTTCTATGCGTAAAATTTTAGAAGACGTTGTTAGTCCTGGCGAAGATATAATTGAAAAATTAATAAATGACGGCGCATTAGTTAAAGCCTTAGACAATTATGGCTCTGAAGTTTTAAAAGAAACTTTTGGAGAGACGCAAGCAAAGAATCTTTTGCGAGCAAAAGATAATTTAAAATTTGCTATGGGAGGCGAAAGAGCGGCAGGTGGCGGTGGATTATTTACACAAGGTTTTTTGTTTAGATATATATTTGACCCAGTAAGAGCTACAGGTGTTTTTACTCCAATAAGACTAGCGGCTAATTTATTAGGTAGACCTTCAGTTGTAAAATGGTTAGCAGGAGAAACTAGCAATAAAGCTTTTGCCAAAGAAATACCCTCTCTACTTGATTCTTATGGTGTAGGCTTACCTGCTGCAAAAGTAGCTGCAAGTCAATTAGGCATTAGGGAAATAGATGATTCTTTTGAAGAAGGACAAAGATTTTTAGAAACAGATGGCATTGACCCTAGAGCGCCTTTAACTGGCGGAACAGGAACGCTTACTAGACCCCCACAAACGTCTCTAGAGTTACCTAAAATTCAAAATTTACCCACTTCCAGACAAGGACCTGTCAGCAGAAGTCTACTAGGTGGTTCACCTGCTAACGAAGATATAGCAGCCAGACGAGCTGGTGGTATTGCTGGTTTAGTTTAAGTAAGACCCAACTCTTCCCGATCAAATCCTAACGCGTGGTCTGACAAACAGACTAATTCATCTTTACTTAAATGTATGTATGGTTCTGAGTCCTCTGGTAGTTGCGGTTCTGCAATCGTACCGAAGCGTACATCGTAGACTTTATTTCTATCCCAAGTGTGTGAGTACACACTATCCGTCATAGCAAACACCAATACAAAAGGTTGGTTAGTTGCTAGAGACAAGGCAGCACCCATACGTAGTTTGGATGCGCTTAGTAATAAAGTATCGTAACGGTCTATACCAAAGCTACGACATTTAACTTCTAACCAGAAGCAAGAGTCTTTGCTCTCGCACCAATAATCTAGGCCATAGCTAACTGGTAGCTTATGACATCTTACGCCCCATAATCCTTCTATAAATCCTGCTACACGTTCTTCGCGCTTTTGATC
>Ga0099847_1000302_pt1 | contig 16940 bp, 27 predicted proteins | sample CB_VirMetaG_2_FD_78178 | JGI IMG/M metagenome (GOLD analysis project Ga0099847, IMG submission 78178) | Freshwater to marine saline gradient viral communities from Chesapeake Bay - CB_1504_2 Viral MetaG | ecosystem: Environmental > Aquatic > Marine > Coastal | place: USA: Chesapeake Bay...
TATAGGAATACTGCCAGCAAATTCCTCATTAAGGAAAGAGCGGATAGTATCTAATATTTTGTCATCCCATATATTTTCAAAGGTTATCATCTACGAGACATCCTAATAGACATTGGCTTACCACCATCAGTCTTTTCATTGACTCCAGATACATCTATTTCCCAATAATCATTAAGAGTAGCAGTATCTCCTGTGTCACCAGCAAATCTTATTTCTAATCCTCGGCTTAATATCTGATAGTCACCTTTGATTACATCTGAATAACTAGCACTATTGCCATTATTCATTTTCTCTGCACCAAGGTTATTGTTATCAGATTCCCATACTGAATATCTTGCAGTTCCCATCACTCCAGCAGTTGTTATTTTTACACCTACTCTATCATAGATTCCAGCATATGCACCACGAGTATCCACAATTCTTAAGTTACCATTAACTGTACCTTCCTTTATAACACCCATTGAGGCATCACCAGTTGTTTGCCAAGACAGTTTTGTACTTCCCTCATTTAAGGAAGCCATGTTAGCTTCAGCTTCATTAAATAATGCATCTGCTATTTCAGATGTAGGTTGAGAGGCACGAATTAAAAAACTACAAGCTATAAGAGCAGTTGTCCTTACAATAATATAGTCATAATTGCCATCTTGGTCTTTGAATTGTTTTCTAGGTAGTTTACTATCAAGCCTAGAGTCTAAATACTTTGTAGCATTAGATATATATCTTGTAATGATAGTTGCCCAATCATCACCTGATTCTAATAAATGGTCATTAGGATTCGTTGTACTGGCTTCATAAATAATTACAGAATCATTACCTTCACTATACAACCATTGTTTTGCTTCTGAGAACTCTACTCCAATATAAACATCTACGCTTGTATTATGAGTAGCACTAGTAGTACCTAGAAATCCCCTTTTAACTGTAATTGTATTAGAAGATATATTAGTAATAAGCATCTTCTCATTATCAATTTTTATTATATCTCCATATCCAAATACACTACCATCTGACACATCTATAGCAGTTTCTATAATATCTACAGCTTCATTTGTATTTGCAGTAGAATCAGAGTAATTTTCTGTTTTTAAGTAGGCAGTTAAGTCCTCTCCATTTTGAAATAATACAGATACTAAGCCTGTGTTAAATGACTCATATAATTTAAATCCACCATGTGAAAATAATTCTACCCAGCCATATAAGGCTTCTTTGCTATCGAACTCATCTATAGATGGGAATACATCTTTTAAATCTCTATGTGTACAATAAACCATGGTTCTCCTAATTTACTTTATATTACTATTGCTATACAAGTTCTACATGGACTAAGTCATCAAACTTATTGTCTTTTGTTTGCCCATCACTATCCCAATCACATCCAACTCTAACTGGAATCTTCATTACATGAGCAATGCCTCTAATCATGCCACACATATAATGAAATGTATCTCTATCATTCCAGTCAATAGGGTAAGGAGCAAGGTCAACAGCTTTTCCTTCAAGATGCTTTGAATATTTAGTCTTACTAGCACCTTTAGCAACTAACTCTTCTTGCCTAGCTTCTGTTCTTAATCCTTCTATAATAGTGACATCCATTATCTTAATAAGCTCATTTAAAACAAATTGTAACTCAGGCTTAACGCCTTTAAGTCTCTCTCTTGACCTTTTACCAAATCTATACATTATTTCTTTTTCTTTTTATATTTAGGCATTACTTTTTTCTTTTTAGGTGGTCTACCTTTTTTACTTCCATATGTTTTTTTTCCGTATGGCATAATTACCCCTTTCGTTTCTTTATTTTTTTAGTCTTACCATTTGCAGTTCTTGCAAACTTATGTGTTTTTGTTTCTCGTATTCTTGTGCCTGAATAGCGTTTACCACCCCACATCCAACTTACTTTTTTAGCCATTACCACTTTACCTTATTTGCCCAATAAGCACCAGACATTTTGCCTTTAGCAATATTCTTACGATGTCTAGCCTTAAAGGATTTACGTTTTGCTTTCATTTTAGCTGATTCTCCAGCTTTAGGTTTTCCAGCAGTTTTAGCACCTTGCTCTCCAAACCTTATTAATTTTACTCTACCACCTTCTTTTGCTAAAACTACATGAGATTTAGTTGGGTGACTTGGAGTTCTTTTTGGTTTATTAAAACCAGCTAATCTATTTTTAACTAATCTTGGGTCTTTTGGCATTACTTCTTTACTATGCCTTCTATTACATCTGTAACTAAATCAACACACTTTTCAAAAAACACTTGTTCTTTTTCTTCACTTACAAATGGAATGTCAATTTTTTTATTTATCTTGCTAGCTAGTTTTTCTTTAAAGTCATCAGATTGTACATGCTCAACCATATTATCTGCATATTTTTCTACAATTTCATCTTTAGCTCTATCTATAATTTTTGCTAATATTAATTTACTCATGCTATTTCCTTATATTATTTATTTTATACATTAAATATACTATTGTTAATGTTGCCACTACGCATTGCAATATAAGGCTTACCTCTGTTAAAGACAAGCCAAAATTCATTAAACTTGCTAATGATACTTTTACGCTATCCATTAATGTTTACCATTTACCCTACTTAAACTTCCTTTTATTTCAGATACCTGATTATCTAGGTCGTTTATTTCTTTATTCAATCCATCAAACTTTCTATCTAATTTATCATCTGATTGATTCCATCTATTAATTAGTTTAATAATCATGCCCTCTGTATTTTCTAATGTTTCTGATTGTCCTTTATTTTCTACTTGTAAATCTTGTAGTGCTTTTGCTTGTTCGTTTCCTCTTTTGTTCATTGAATATACCATAAAAACGAACATAGCTCCTACAACCCCAATCATACCAGCTTCTGAGTATATTGCCAAAAAGTCCATTATTGTGTTCTCCGCAGTTCTCTGTTAATAAAGTAATTATGACTAATGTCATCTTCTGTTATTTCTATTTTCTTTTGGGTTTGCCAAAAATATTTAAAGGGTTTATATCTAATGATTTTTTGTACCATGCTTCAAGTTCTTTCATCTCAGCATCATGTTTAGATTCAAGTGCAACAACTCTATCATTAATTGTTCCGTACTCTCTTTCAAGGTCTGTAATTCGTTGTACAACTTGTATGTACGAATAAACAAGTCCAGCGACAAGTACAAACACTTGAAATAACCAACGCAAGTTAATGCTAATAATGGCATTATCATCCAAGATTGCCCCTTTGTACGACCTTGCAGTCTGTTGCTCACTCATAACTCCTCAAGGTTTGTAATATTTATAAAAATCTTCTGGGTTTTCTTGGTCTACCACAACAAATATAGGCGATACGATTGCATTACCTGTTCCAGAACCACCTATAATTGCATATAAGTATTGTCCTTCTTGATAAGGTGATTTAATTGTATCATTATCAAATAGATGTAAAAAACTAGTATCACTAAATACAGGCACATAAGTACCATCTAATATTTCATCTACTTCTATTCTACGATTATTATTGTAATCAATAACTTCACCTATGCTTACAGTTCTATGTGGTTGACTTGGAAATTTACCCATGCCATTTACTTCTATTTGTTGATTGTACCACATCTGAGATGCCTTAACAATTTTCTCCAGATTTGCCTTAGTCTGTTTAGCTTTAGCACCTTCACCAATCCTACTAAAAGCAGGAGCGGAAGTAGTTGCAAGAGTAGCCATGATAGCCATAGTAACTGCGAACTCAGCAAGACTGTTGCCTTTATTATTCAATAGACAATGTCCACTCACTACCACCCAATACTGACATCACTTGAGCATGACTTAGTTTGTCGTAAGAACTGAATACGCTAGGGTCATTATCTGCATCATTATCACAAGCAAACTTCAATAGTGCTTTAGAACTATCTCCATCATCTCCATTATTCTTGCGTAGTGTGTCTTTACCACTTTGTATTGCATTATCTATTAACGCATTAGATACAGGAATAGCTCCTAATAGCTCTGATTTGCTCATATCCGAGGTATATTCATAGCCATAGCTATCCATCCATGTTTTTATCTGTGCGATTGTTTTCGAGTCTGTAGGAGCATCTGCTGAATCAATATCAGCTACAGGCACAATTAAATATGCCCTTGATTTCCAACGACCACTATAGTCATCAGACCATCTGTTTGTTATTTCTTCACTCATAATTTCCTCTAAGGTTTTGTTGTTGAACGATTAGTTTCACTTTTGCTGTACCCATTAGGTTCTGCGTTTGGTGAACTTGCTAAATCTCCTGCATCAGCATTTTGTGGATTTCCATGATTTGAATTTCCAGACCTATCGTATATAGTGCTTATTGAATCAGATAAGCCTGTTGAGGCATCTAAGGCACTCATTGCCCAATAACCTTTTAAGTTATCTGAGTAGCTATCAAGTAAGTTGCCATGTCTGCCTAAAGTGTATATTGCACCTACTTCTGTGCTACTTAATTCTTTATTCCATATAGCTGTTTGACCAATAGAGCCTTCAAATTCAACATTATCTCCACCAATTCTTATATTTGAAAATGATGGGTTAGGTGTATTATCTTGAGTACCATTTGATAACAAACTTCCATTAACATATACTAATGGTTTTGCAGAAGATGCTTGTGTCATTACAATATTTACCCAAGTATTATTTAATGTATATGAATAACTTTTTTCTCCAGATGCTGAATAAAATGCTATTTCTGAACCGCCTCTTAGATAAAGTAAACCACTATGTATACTATCATCTTGAATAAGAGTTGATGATGTTTGTGCGTTTCCTTTTACCCACATACTTATTGATAATGGTGGCTCTAAAGCAGAATCTAAAGCACCTGCATCAATGTATTGGTCTGCACCATCCAAGTCTATAAAGTTATACGCAGAGTTTACCCCTGTGAGAAAGGATTGGTCTGGCAGAACTGAGGAATAGACTAAATCAGCAGAGTCTTGGTTGGTCATTGTGCCGACATTGCCAAATACTTCTTTGAGAGATACATTATCTACTGTTCCTGTTGCATTACCATCAGAAGAACGAATAGAAAAAGTTGTATGATTTGCAGTTGCTAAAAAATAATCAGTAAACGAACCACTTGAAGTTCTTGCTGTTCCATTTAAAGTTCCACCACCATAAATTTGAACTAAAAAATTACCCGATGAGTCATTATAAACAATATCATAAGTAACTTTGTACAATGTACCACTTGTAAGAGAAACTGATTGAGTTATTGCAGGATGCCCACTACTTTGTGCAGTTTCATCAGAACTTGCTACTCCATTAGCTATAGTCCAACCATCGCCTTTAGCCCAATTAGAATCAGCATCAAAAGTTCCATTAGTTAATAACTCTGCTCCAAGAACAGGCTCATTTACATCTGTTATAATTGGAAATGTGTCACTTGCGTCTGCTGATTGGAGGACTTGCTTAATTGATATTTCATCTACATATAATGCTAAAGCATTTGAAGTAGAACTTTGCTCTTGTAAAAATAGATGTAAAGATGTTGATGTTGTTTTAATATATTGCACAGAAGTAGCCCAATCTGTTGAACCATCAAGTGCTACAGTACCATAAGTACCACTACCTGCCGATGTTCCCCATCCATATCTCCATTCATTTGTTTCTGTGCCTTCTGTTTTCCAAGTAATAGATAGTTTATATATTGAATCATTATCTACAGTCCAACCAGATGAATAAGCATATCCCTCATTAACGCTTGTTACAACTTTTAACGAGTAACTACCTATGTATCCTTCTGCAACAGATGATATTGTAGATGAAACAGCTGACCATCCTGTAGTAGCATTAGTTTCATTTGTTGGACTTGTAGCATTTGCAACAGTATTTACTTCGACATACAACTCTTCTGAACTACTCTCAAATGCCCCCATGTCATAACCTGCAACCATTTGCTGTGTCTCAACTGCTCCACTTGCAGTACCATCGTTTGAGTTAGAACTTGAATCTGCTATGGTAGGATAAAATGCAGATGTGTCATCCCCCATTCTCCATAGTCCTACTAACCCTGTATCAGCACTTGGATTATGTGTAATGCCTTTTTGATAACAGGCATAATCTTCCTCTGATGTTCTGGCTACATTATAAATAGCGATTGAACTTATAGAGCCTTTATAATCAGAACCACCTGCCTGTGTACCACCAAATCTCAAAGGAACAGAATTAGAAGTATCACCTATTGACCTTAAAGATGTTGAAAATGCTCTGCCATAATTCACACCATTGATATAATATGTCGCTTGTTGTTCAGAGTTATCCCATATTATAGTTACATGATACCATTGACCATAAGATAGTGTTACATCTATATAAGAATAATAACCATCACTATCAGCACCATCATTAATATTAAACAATACTTTTGATGTTGCGTTGTGATGCCTAACCCTATACCCCTTATTACTTGAAGTGTCGTATTTATCAATGATTTCCATATTAGCACTCATGCTAAGTGGATTATACCAAAATGTTATAGTCATATCACCAGAACCTGCATCTAAAGCATCATTATCTGGTATGTCAATGAAATCATTAACACCATCAAAATCCACTACAGAAAAGCGATTGTCTCTTTGAGGTTTAAAGCGACCATCAGATGCCATTTTAGATATAGTCATATTATCGAGTGCTGTTTGGTACACAGAAACGCTTGATAATGAGCCATTCAATTCTCTTGCTACATCGTGATTCCAAGAACCTATAGACATATTAGCAGTATCACTTGGGGGTGTTGTTGATGAAGATGCACTTTTTATTTCAATCCCATTTTTATATAGTTTATGGTTTGTGCCATCCCATTTCCAAACAATATGAAACCACTCTGCATCTGTTATTTCTCCTGCATCTGAAACAATTATACTTCCCCCTGCTATATATGCATTAATTGAACCATCTGTTCTTATTGTTATCGCATAACCTTTACCCGCAGAACCTGCATCTGATTTATCTATAATTCTTTTATGGTCATCACCTGCTGATACATCTGGTATATTTACCCAAAAAATAACACTTCCATGTGAGCCATTTAATGAAAGTGGATTAGATGATGTTATGCTACCTAATTCAATGTGGTCATCTAAGCCATCAAAATCACAAAAGAAGTCACTTCTGGCAATTGAGGTATCTTCTTCTGGTAGTACCTTATCCCCTGCTCTGAGCCATAGTTTAAGGTTGGCAGTTCTATCTGTAGCGTAAGTTGATGCTTTGGAGAAATCAACTGGCTTAGAGGCAATCTTTGCGACATCTGAGGCACTTAAAGCAACATTAAACAATGCAAATTCATCAATGTTGCCACCAAAATAATAATTTGTACCTAAATAAGAACCTATATATAAAGAATCAGAACTTGTATCCATACTTGATGGTATTGAACTTGTAGTTGATGCTGTTTCTGTACCATCCACATAAATTTTTATTGCTGTAGATGCTTGGTAAGTAAGCACAATATGATGCCATTGAGAATCATTATAATTAGCAGTTGAATCTTCTAATTCTTTATAAGAACCACCACTATGAAATATTCTTGCTCGTATTCTACCACTTCCATCAGAATTAGAACTAATATCAAGTTTAAAACACTCACCACTACTATTCTTTTTATCTACTATCCAACCATAGCCTGTGCTTGTTTTTCTAACCCAAGCACTTACAGTTAATGCAGTTGTAAAATCAAGACCATTAGTATCATACACCTCTAAATAATCATTAGAACCATCGAAATTGAAGGAATACTTGTTGGGAAAGCCGAGTAATGCCCCACCTTTTGTAAGGATGTTGCCTAATCCTAGCATTGGCTTATCCTAAGTAAGCTATAACTGAACCACTTGCTAATGTAAAAGCAGTCCATCTACCAAAAATTACTACCCCAGCAGGGAATGAGTTAGATGAGTCTATTGCATCTCCGTTACCGCCTGCTGTGCCTACATACGATGCACTTTCAGGGGTTAATGTTGTAAAGGTTGAATCAGCAATGAATTGAATGGCAATGATTTTCTTGCCTGAGATAGCAGTTGTGCCATCTTCGAATAAACAACCAGCTTGTCCTAGTCCTATGTTATTTGATTCATTTACTGAGTATTTGCGTAAGTCTGCCATATTTTTTCTCCTGAGTTATGATACCTTACCGAGCTTGGCTGTCTCATGGGTATCTTGGTTATTCTCAGGGGGAGAATAAACTCCCCCCAAGATTTTAATTACTGTTAAGTAATTTATTCGTAATCAACTAATCCAAAGATTCGTCTTTCACCATCACTATCTGCATTTCTAACAGCACCACCATATACAGACTCGCAAGTTACGAGTGTAGATAGGTAAGAGTGTCTGTAAGAAGCCTGCATCTTAGCTTCCTTAGAGAAAGCAAAGTATAGAGCAGATTCATGAATTGCGTATCCGTAAACGATATCATTATCGTCTGTGCCAGATGTTTCAAGGTCAGCAAGAGCTTTAATACCTTTAGTAGCATCAGCACTTACATCAGCTCCACCAGAAGCAGAACCCATATAAGGAGATTGAGCAATCCAAACAGGCATACCAAGAATAGCACCAGCGTTACCAGTTCTTCCAAACTCAGCACCTAATGTTGCTTGAGTACCTTGAGAGTAACTAGTTAGCGAGTTTAAACTTGCATACATTTCTGGAGACAGTACCAAGTTCCAACCTTCTGTGTCACCAGTTTCTCCAAGAATTAACCCCATTAAGGAAGTTAAGTTAGCCTGAGAAAGAACTGAACCAGTAGTTTGAACATGCATTGACTCGTTAGCGTCAGCACCGATTGCACCAGTAGCACTAGCAAGTAAACCTTGTAGATTTTCAGCTACTTTAAAGTGTAGGAAGTTATCAAAACCTCTAGCACAAGAATATGCTAATTGCTTTGCATAGATTTCCATCAAGTCATAGTTAGACTGAACTTTAACAATGTCTGGAATGTAAGCAGAACCTACATTATATTCAGAAACAGTTAAAGATGTCTCATCACTTGTCATGCTACCACCACTTGTTACATCAGCAGATATCTCACCACCTTGTGTAAAAGCACTAAGTGCTGGAACACCAATGTGTGGTAGATGAATCTTATCGCCTTGATTTGCAATTTCTGGTGACAAATCAATTCCGACATTCTTCATCATTATTTTTTGTTGGAAAGCCTCTAATATAGCTTGCCCCCAAACCTCAGGGATAAACTGGTCAGCAATATTTGGTGTTACTGCTCCAGTACCTCCTGAGTGAACATTTACGTCAAATGGGTCTGTAAAAGCCATTTTGTTTACTCCTTAAGTTATCTTTTAAAATTATTGAGAATAGAACTCCAGTTATCTCTACGCTCTTCTTTAGATATACTTTTAAAATCAACATCTTTCCTAGAAACAGTTCCAACATTATTTTGTGGATTGCTTTTAGCAGATGATAACTCCTCAACTACATCTAAAAGAGAATCTGTAGGTAAACTAGAGAATTTCTCTCTTTTATCTTCAGGCAGTCTCGACAAAGCATCATTCCTTAATCTAGTATCTTGAGATTCAAACTGAGTTTTAATTACTTTCAATTCTTCATTCTCTTTTGTTAATACTGAATTTAGTTCAGATAATTTACCTTGTTCTTCAAGTTCTGCCCTTTGCTTCTCCTCTACCATACTTTTCATCTCATTTAACTTTGTTTCAAGTTCTTTCTTTTGTGAGATTACTTCATTTAGTCTTGAACGAGGAATAGCATCCTGTACATTGTTTTCGACTTGAGTGTCGGCTTCCTGTTTTACATCTGGCTCGATGGTCTTTTCTTCTGACATTTTTACCTCTTAAGTGAGTTGGTTAATTTATGCAAAATTCCCTTGCATAATATGTATATCATAAACTAACTTAAAACACTATTCTAATGCAAGAAAAAAATTACGAATTTAAGAGAAAGTGGTTTAAGTATCTTGACTACAAACCACATAGTGGGCAATTAGCCCTACACTACCCAGAAAAAAAAGATGCCAGATTTCATGTAATTGTATGTGGCAGACGATTTGGAAAGACTTGGGCTAGTGCTATGGAAGCTACTTATGTAGCATCTCAACCAAATAAACGTATTTGGGTAGTAGGGATGTCATATAAGAAAGCTAGATTAATATTTAGAGAAATATGGCAAAGAATGGTTATTGGTCATGGAGAAGATATAGATAAAGCATCAGAAAAAGATATGTACATTCGTTTTAAGTGGGGAACTACTGTTGAAGGAATGTCAGCGGATAATGCGGATTCATTGGTGGGGGAAGGACTTGACCTACTTGTAATTGATGAGGTAGCCAAGATGAATAAGAAAATCTGGGATATGTACCTATCTCCTACTGTAGCTGGTAGAAAAGGTAAGGTTATTTTTATTACTACCCCAGAGGGCAGAAATTGGATATATGATTTGTATAAATTAGGCAAGCAGGATGAAGAGTGGAATAGTTATACATCTCCATCTTGGAAAAACCAACATGAGTTTCCATTGGGAAAGGATGACCCAGCTATTGTAGAAAGAAAAAGAAATATGTCTAAAGAACTTTTTGGGCAAGAGTTTGGTGCAGAGTTTTCTGTATTTGAAGGTAAGGTTTGGGATTTTCATAGAGATAAAGATGTGGGAGACTTCCCATATGACCCTAATTTGCCTACATTCTGTACAATAGACTTTGGATATAGGCAACCAGCAGTTCTTTTTATACAGACTCAGTTTGATGGAGAATTTGAGCATATAAGAGTATTTGACTGCATATTACATAAGAATAATATTAAAACAGAAGACTTAATTAAAATGATTAAGGTTAAGGGGTATCCAATAATGTCATATTATGGTGACCCTGCTGGTGCTAATGTTCAGGGGCAGAGTGGTGCTGGAGATATGGAGATATTTAGAAGAAGTGGAATTAAAGTCTTATCTACAAAAGATAGAATGAGTAGAAATATTGTTAATAGTGTTTCTTACACTAGGGGATTCTTCGAAAGTGCCGATGGTGTAAGAAGAGTTCATGTTCATAAAAATTGCAAAGAGGTCATAGAAGATTTTGAGGAATATAGATACCCAGAATCAGAAGATGGCAAACCAATTAAAGAAGAGCCAATCAAAGATGGTTATCACGACCATGGAAACGATGCTTTTAGATATTTTATAATTAATAGATTTCCAATGAGAAATAGAGAAATGAAAAGGATACAAAGATGATAGACAAAGTAATAAAAGACAGACTAAGCGAGGCTAAGTTATTAAAATCACAATACAGAAGAAAAGAAATCAGGAAATATCTTGATTATTATTCTGGCACTTCTACTGAAGAGTATATAAGACCTTACTTTCAAGGAGATGCTTTTAGTGAAATACCACCTGCTCTTCAAAACTTTACAAGAAAATTTATCAATAAAGTAAGTGGCATCTACACATTGGGTGCTAAAAGAAATGTAGAAAGTGATAAATATACTGAACTAACACCAACAAAAGATGTTAGGATGAAGCATTCTGAGAGAATGACTAGATTACTTGGTACTATTGCCAATAGAGTATATTGGAATGATGGCGTTTTTGATTATAGACCAATTTATTACTTTGAAGCGTATTTTGATGAGAATCCTTTTAAACCAACAGCAATTATCTACCCTCTGCTAAATAAAACAGCGGATTTATCAGATAATGAAGGGTTGCAATGGGAATACTGGGATTCTGAGAAGTATATTATTATGAATGAAGATGGTGACATACAAAACGAAAAAGATAATCCGTATGGCATTCTTCCATTTGCTTTCACACATAGAGAAGACCAAATAGACTCTTTTTATGTAGAAGGTGCTAATGATATTATAAATTGTAACGAACAAGTTAATATTAGCATGACAGAGATGAATCTTGGATTAAGATTTAATATGTTTGGTCAACCTTGGGTAAATGGATTAAATGCTGACCAAAATATGGTTCGTGCTGGTTCAAATACTATTCTTGATATGGGTGATGATGGTGCTTATAACATTACTAGCCCTAATGGTAATATTATGGAAGCTATTCAGAATATTAAATTTCAAATAGAATTAGTGGCATCTAATAATCATTTATGGATACAATGGGCTGAATCAGGTGGTGAAGTACCTAGTGGTATTTCTCTTATGGTTAAAGACATGGAAAGAAAAGAAGATTACTATGATGATGTTTCTCTTTGGAGATTGTACGAAAAAGAATTATATGATATTGAAAGAACTATTGCTGGATATAATGGTATTTCCTTACCTGAAGAGTTTGGCATTGATTTTTACGAAGTTGAATACCCTAAAACAGTACAAGACCAAATTCTTAAAGACGAGTTCGACCTAAAGCAAAATCTAATCACTCAAGCTAAAATAATGGTAAGAGAGAATAAAGATTTGAGTTTGCAACAAGCACAATCTATCATTGAGGAAAACAAATCAGTTAATGCTGATATAATACAGGAAGCTCCAGATGCAAATCAAAATGAAAATTAATGCTGATTTTAAAAAACTATCTAGTCAAATTCCTAAAATAGTAAAGGAACACCTAGTTGATTACGTAAGAAGTGTTGAGAAAGATACTAAATTAAATATAGACAACTCTACAGATGTTAATGGAAAGTCTTTAAATAGAGAATACAAAACAGGTCAGCCACTAATAGAAACAGGAACTCTATTTAACAGCCTAGAGTCTAATGGAAATAAATTACAAGTAGCACTACATGGTTTTAATCATAACTTTGGAAACTATAAGCACTTAAGAAGTGGAACATATGTAGAGAACTTTATAGGGATTAATGATAAATCAGAAAAAACATTGGATAATAAATTTTCTGAAAAAATAGATAAGGCACTATCTAAATAACCAACTCTTGCATACTACATATAATCGTTACTAGTTTATACTAACAAATATAAGGAAAGTTAGTATGGGACAGATAGAAGACCTTTTAGATTATCTTATGACACTTGAAGGGTTAATAAAAGACTTAGATAGACGATTAACAGATTTATCAGAAATACAATTAGCTAATAATCAATTATTGGCATCACTCATTCATGCATCAAACAAAATGGTAGAAGACATAAAGATTCCAACCAATGAGGAATTAATGGAAGAACTAGCTAAGATGTCAGCCGAAAGAGAAAACTGGGAAAAAAATTAATGAAAGGTTACAATATAGCCCTTTGGTATTGTAAGTCATGCTCATGGTCTTGGAAAACACTAAGTTCTGAGTTTGAGAAAGAAGACCAATGCCCAGAATGTGGTTCTTACCACACTCAGAGAGTCATTAAGCAAAAAGACTTGTTGTAAACTCTTATTTTTAGTAAATTTAAGTATGTTGTTGCTCAATGTGAGGACAATTAAATTAACTAGCATATAGGAGTTATTATGAAAATAGCAAAAGTACCCCTTCATTTCAACCGAGATGAGTTTTTAACACCCTTTGATAGAATGTTTGATAACATTGTTTCGAATCAATTCCCAGAATTTGAAAAAAACTTTGGTATATCATTTGAAAAAGGTTCATTTCCCAAAGTAGATGTAGCAGATTACGATGATTGTGTTGTAATTATTGCCGAAATACCATCATTAAAGAAAGATGCACTCAAAATAGAAATAGAAGAGGGCATTTTAAGTATAAGTGGTGATAAACACCAGTTAGATGATGAAAATGTTCGTTACATTCGTAAAGAACTAAAACATTCTTCGTTTAGAAGGTCATTTCAACTTGGTGATTTACTTGATACAGAGAATATATCTGCAAATTTTGAAGATGGTGTTCTCAGGATTGAAATTCCTAAGAAAGAACCTACTATTCCTAAGAAACAAGAAGTAACTATAAAATAAATGATTGGGGGCTAACTGCCCCCTTTCTATAGAAATTGTTTTTCCTTTTCAATAACCAGCTTTTGCCACTCTTTTTTCTGAGATGGAGTCTTGCGACCTCTAGGCAGAATAGGAACACCTACAGCCATAGCCCTTTCTCTCCATTCTTTGGCAGTTTTTCTCTTATCTTGTTTTGATTGATGTTTAACTTTTATAGAATCTATAACTGGCTGTGGTTTTCTGGGCAAGATTTGTATCTCTGGCTCAATATCCACATACTCAGCCTCATCAGGGTCTATTTCTACATCGCTAGTAACTTCAGTACTAAGGAATTTTTCAAATGGACTTTGGTGGTTGGCTACTTCCACACGCTTAATTAGCTTTCCAGAGTGTTCCAATACTAATCTTCCAGCCTGAACATTCCCAGCCTCCGCCTCACGCACCATACTATTTAATACAGATGGCAATCTCGACCCAAATGAAATCATATACTTCTGGTAGAACACCTCAACAAACTCTGGGTCTTTTAACCACTTATGAATTGTGACAGACGAAACGCCTGATTCCTCTGCAACATCCTTAATACGAGCAGTAGGCTCATTCACTAATAACTCTATAGCCCTAACCTTAGAAGGCTTCCAATGGGTAGGCAAATTAACACTCATATAGTCTCCAAACTTTCTAGTTAATCTTACACACTTTACAGAGACTATCAAAGACTTTCTTTTCAAATTCTTTTCGGAACATTCATTTGGCAGTTTAGTGAGTAATGAGGGTTAACAAATCGCTCATAACGCTCATACGCCCTAGGGGGTTGCTAATGAGACTCAGTCTCAATAAGGCTCGGGTGCTGGAATCTACGAAGACTAATTGAAAGAGTCAAGTAATTAAAAAATAAATAACTTTTTTGCTTGACTTTATGTTAGGGGTGGGCGTATACAAACAAAGTTTTTCTATAAACAAATAAAGTACTTGACATTTAAATATATTTGTTGTTAATACATCTAATAAAATTAAGAAGCAAGTAAAATATTTATCTCTTAATGAGATTGAGACTCAATAAGTCACATTGTCAAATGCTATAGTGTTTAAAGGCTTGTAATGATGCCTATATAGTAAGATAGTTAGTAAGTGTTATGTATGTATGCCTAGTAGTTAGATACGAGGATTTAGGCGGTTTATCTTCGACAAACAGGGATTAAATAAATTTCTTATTGAGACTAAGTTAAAATAAATTAAAATAAATTAAAATAATTATTGACATTGTTAAATATTACTTGTAATCTTAAGCAACAATTAAATAAAAAAAGGTTTAATATGAAATTCATTAAAAATAAAGATTACAATTTTTTAAGCTATTCAGAACCATTTAAAGTTGAATATTTTTCTAAAGCCGTTGACAAAAAATTTAAAGAAGTTTTAAGGTGGGAAATTAATAATTACAGGGGTTTTAGTACATATGATTCACCAAAGGCTGAATATAAAGGAAGATTAGTAAAATGTAATTATAAATTAGAATTATGCGTTCATCATAAAATTAATGGTAAAAAAACTTTTTTACTTAATGGCGATGATTGGTGGAATTTTCACACGAAAAAAGAATTGAATCATTTTTTAAATAATTTTAATGATTGTATGAAAAAAGGAATCTCAGAAGATTATGGGTACTATAACAACAAAAAATATAAAATAATTTAAAATAAATTAAAAAACCATTAGGAATTGTAAAAAATAACCAATAAGATTAGATATCAATTAAATAAAAGGAATAAAAAAATGAATAAAATAACTAAATTAAAAGAATTACATAATGTTTTAGAGTCTCAAACTTGGTACTGGAATAATAGTTCTAAATATGATGAACTAAGACAAATAGATAATAAAATAGATGAATTAAAAGAATTAATTGAAGATGTTAATATTTTAATGTTAGATGAAAAATAATACTTGATACTTAAATAAATAATACATAATATTAACTAACTAAATAAAAAAGGAATTAAAAAATGATACAAATAATAAATAATTACGCAATTGAAATAATATTTTTAACTTTAACCGCTGGGCTGGTTTTAGCTGAGATAGTTATAGCTTATGCATTTATTAAAAATATTTTAAAAAGGAATTAAAAAAAATGAAATTTTTAATAATTAGAAATTGTCAAAATTTAGGCGGTTTAAATATTGAGATTGATGAAGAGTCTTTAATTAATAATAATCATGATTCAGACTTAGTCGTAGAAATTAAATTAAAAGAGTTTTTTGAGGGTGTTGTTAGTGACTTTCAACACAACTATAAAACTTTTGAATTTTTTAATTTAAGGGATAAGTTTATACAAATTGATTTATGGAATAAATGTAGTATTGATGTAATGAATTATAATGATTCTTTTGAGGTTTGGATTTGTGGGGATGATGGAATGTTAGAATTTGAAATTAAATCTCTAAATAACATTAAATTTTTGGAGGTTTAATTATGAATCATTTATCTGTATTTTTAGGAATTGTAATAGGTTTGATTTTAGGCGGTTCATTTTTTGGGATTGCTCTCATGTATCAGGCATTAAATATAATTACAGGTCTTTCAATTTGGGCTTGCTTAATATATTGTTTATATTATCAAATAAAAAAAGGGGTTTAAAGTGGAAAAAATTTATCAAATGTTAACTTTCAAAGCATTAAGAGAAAAATTTAATAATATTAAATATGATTTTAAAATAACATATCCAGCGGACTCTAAAACTAAACCTCAATACAGAGTTAAAATTGTATCTAGTTTAGGGGCTTGCTGGTTTAGTGGTTCGCATAAAACAAATAAAAAAGAAGCATTAAAAGAAATAGTCGATAAATATAAAAAAGGATATGAAAATTTATATTTTATTGAATTGTATAAAATTCATGATACAGGTAAAAAAGATATTTTAAATAATACTTGGTATCAATGGAAAAAAATCGATAATTTAAATATAACAATATAAAAAAAGGAAAAATAATATCATGAACTTATTAACTCAAAACTCAAAAATAAAAAAGACATCTAAACATTTTGATGTAAAATTATTTAATTTTTCAATCCCAGCTTATAAGAGCAAAGCAGGAGAGATAACTTGCCCACTTGCTGGTGATTGTATAAA
>Ga0099847_1000303_pt1 | contig 16913 bp, 8 predicted proteins | sample CB_VirMetaG_2_FD_78178 | JGI IMG/M metagenome (GOLD analysis project Ga0099847, IMG submission 78178) | Freshwater to marine saline gradient viral communities from Chesapeake Bay - CB_1504_2 Viral MetaG | ecosystem: Environmental > Aquatic > Marine > Coastal | place: USA: Chesapeake Bay...
CCTCTTCCTCTATTTGGTTTTTTATAGAAACATCTTTTCCTTCTTCATTAATTTGTGGTTTTCCATTTTTTAAAGCGTTAGCATTAGAATTTAAATTCTCTTCATACATGAAGTTCATCTCTAACTTAAGTTTCTGCTTAGAATTAGCTTTATCATACGCATCAGACCACTTCTTGTTGTTCTTTAAACGCTTTATAACACCATCTCTTTTTTTAGTATTTTCGCCATATAAAGATTTTATAGCGGTTTTTTCATTAAAGTTCTCGCTAATTTCTTCTACTTTATTTTTTTGGTCTTCATAATTTTTCAACCAAGCGTCACCAGTACCAGCCTTTTCACTGTTCAACTGTTGTACATGGAAATCTATTCTAGTCTTAATCTGCTCTGCGGTTAAGTTGTCTTGTTGGTGTATACTAGCCTCCTCATGCATCTGACTTAACGTGGTGAAGTTTTGTAAAATAGCTATTTGTGATGCTTCGTCTAAGCCTAATATTTCTATTTCAGCTTGACCTATAAGCATAGATCTTTTGTTTATAGCGTCTGACCTTAGGTTTTGTAAATTTTGTATTTGTTGTTTGTCTTTTTTCGTTGGGTTTTTTATTTCGTCTAAAACTTTTATATCATCTGTAAATTGCTTTATTAGTGTTGTTTCATTGTTAATTTCATCTCTTAACTTTTTTCTCGTACCATGGTTCATAAAACCATCATATGTAAACGTAACAGTGTTTGTACCACCTGACATAACAAGTGCGTCTATAGCTACCTTTTTTATTTGGCTAAGATCAACTTCAACGCCTCTAAATGCTGCGTCTGAAAGTGTTGTAGATATATATATTAACTCTTCTTCAACAACTTCTGTTCCAGCGCTTATTAAACTTAATCTAGACCCATTCCACACTTGTCTAATACCACTATAGTTTTGTATACCTGATGTAACTCCTCTATTTCCACCAGCAAAAGCGTTTACAAACCTATTAGCAGTACCTAATCTACCCATACCGAGTCTACCAAAAAGCGCGGTAAATCCAGTTTCAAATACTATACTACTTCCTACAGCTCCCCAGTGCTGCCAGTCTTCAAGCTCTCCAAGGCTAGCTACCTGTTTAAGTTCACTTACTCTTTTTGCGTAATATTTTTCTCCAATTAAACCTTGTTTAAGAGATGCTTTTAATTCTTCTATTTGTTTTCTAGCTATTTTAGCGTTTTCTTTATACGATAAAAGCCTATGGTGCGTTCTCCCACCTTCTTGAAGCCCAACCCCACCAGAGGCAATATACATAGATGTTAATTTTCCCGCACCTAAAGCTGTACCAGTACCCATTGTACCAATAAAAAACAACATATTAGCACCTTGATCAGCAAATACTAAACCAACGTTTTGATACCAAGGGTCCTCTCCCCATTTAAACTGTCTCATCACTTGGGTACTAGCTTCATCTCTTGATAAAACCTGCTGAGCGTAATCGTTACCAAGTAGAGCTGGTATACTATAAAATACACTATTAAAACCGTTGCTAAATCTTCTAAACCATATATCACCGTAGTCTCTTTCTATACCTTGCTCAGATAAAGCTAAGTCTTCTCCATATTCAATATCATAGGAATCCACTATATTGTTTCGATAGTTTAAAAAGACGTTATTTAACTCCTCAACAACCACCTCGTTCTCTTCGGATAAATCAAAAAATCTATCAGATAAATATATTTGATCCCCATTTTCATCCGTTGCCTTAGACTTTATGTCTGTCATCGTTCCTGGGTCTTCACCTTCTCCTTGCCATTCAAAACGAACGAATCTATAACCAAGTTGTGAATTGAAATTATCAAAAAAGTCTTTATCAGAAGTAGATAACACCTCACCGTTTTGTTCTACTATAACAGCATATCCTTCGCCGTGAGCAATGTTTGTGCTTTCTAAAAAACCATTATCACTTGTAAAATGATCGTTTACTACCGAAAGACTTTCTTCTACTAAAAGATCTTGATACAGCATATACGTGCCTCTACCAACAGCTTGCTCTTCCCCGTTGATTGTTATTATATGTTTATTTTGTGAAACACTTAAAGTTTCACTAAGTCCTCTTTCCTTATATAAATTCTCCGCATAAGTATTAGCACGTTTGTCAGCTAGCTCGATTCTTAACTCAGCCTTTTGATTGCTGTAAGCGTCTTTAAGATACTCTGCTAACTGCGTGTACTTACTCGTTACATCTTCTTTGTACTCTTGAGACTCGTCTTGGTTATAAAGATTAACTAGACGGGATATTTCCTCTTTGTCCATATCTCCACCAGATGCTAGTTGTGTTTTAATATAACTTAGAACTTTTTTTTCTTTATTTACTATGGTTTTGTAACGTGCTCCACCATCTACACCAGTATATCCTACAAGTTCTGTTTTTTCAGTTATATTCGGGATTTTACGGGTTCCCCAAAAGGATGCAACAACTTCGCTTTCGTCCATTAATAACTCCTTTTCATACTTTTCCCTTTTGGAGTCTTGAATTTCTTCGTATGGGTCCGCGACTTTGTTTTTTGTTACAGTAGTGAGCTCTTCAGGCGCCATGTTTTCAACTAGGTAAGATAAAACATCAGAGTCCGGACTGTTAACACCGTTAGTTGTACTTGAAAAAACAACCTCTCCATCTTTTACCAAATCAAAAGTTAACTCTCCATACTTTTCTTGTCTTCCAGCTGTTGCTTTAAGCGTGTAACCTGATCCTTCTAGGTGAGCGTTAAACGTTTCTTCAACCGCATTCGTAGAATAATTTAGCGCTTGAGGATTGTAATTTAATGCCCGTTTTAAACCCTTCATTTCTGATAAATCAAAAGATTGATTCAAAATAGTAAAATCGCCTATGTCATTAAACTGTAGAGATTCCCAATCATTTGCTAGATTTTTAAAGGCTTCTTCTGTAGTAAAAATTTTTGTATTTCTACCCATACCAAGAATTTTGTCATGATCGTAAGAATACACAGACCATCCAACCACGCTTTTGTCGTTACTGTAAAACATACCTTTATTGGCTACAGGAGCGTAAATAATAGCCTTGTCAGTTCCAAGCGTTGCTGATTTTACGTCTCTTACTTCTGTTTGTATGTTCCCAAATGTGTTTTCGTAAAGTTTAGTTATCGATCTCACGTCACCTTTGGTTTTTCCCTTGTCAAATCTCATCCGTTCAGATTCATAACTACCGTACTCCTTTTCCATGAGCCGACGGTTATATATGTCTCTATATTTATCTCCCGATATAAAACCATACCTTCGGTTAAATTCTTGCATCATGCTAATTACATACTCATCGTAATCTGATTCTTCATAACCCTCCGGCTTTTTCTTTTCAAAATCTTCTCTTTGTACAAAATCTTTTTGATCTTTAGCCCACTCTTTAAAAAGCAAAAGATATTCATCTTGTTTTAAAACTTGTTTTAATTCTTCTGAAAACCATTTATTTTTCCCTTCTTTATCAACAAAAGCGTCGCCCTCTCCTTCCACGAAAAATCGGCCTAAATCTACACCGTTCTCAATAGCATTAAAGATCTCGTTCTCAGGATCTAGCTCTTGGATTTGAAATTGAGTTAAAGTTTCTTTATTGATGATTTTACCTGTCTCTTTATTTATATAAATATCTTCTTCTATCCTTTTGGGCTCTATATAATTACCTTCTTCATCATAAGTTTCTTTAGCTGTCTCTTCCCCTGTTATAGAATTGCTTATTCTAATAATACCGTCTCTTTCGTTGTAATTAATTTCCCCATTGTTTATAAAATCAACAACAGCTTCAAGCTCTTCTTCTACACTGTTATATATCTCATCATAGCCTAAGGTTTTTGAAATTATATCTACAGTTTCAAAGTTGGAACTTTTTAACGTTGTGGAACCATATGAGATTATTTCGTCAAACAACCCCCTTGCTTCCATTTCTTGCTTTTGTTCTTCTGATCCATAATACTCGTCCTCAACGTAGGGTGTAGAGTATATTTCGTCTGCAATTATTTGCAACTCGTTTTCGTTATAAATATCTGCTTTTACGTAATTGTCATAACGTTCGTCTTGAGCAATTTTTGTTTTTAAATTAATTATTTCTTGTTGGGCTTTTTCGTTACGACCAACCGTTGGGTCTTTTGACTCTAATTTTTCAACTGTTTTTGTAAACTCTGCAACTTCACTCCCCAGCACGTTACCAGTCGGTTCGTTTTCTTTTTCGTAACCAGCCGCCTCAACATCACCACCATGAGCAGTGATATGTTTTTGTTTGTCCAACTCAGCATGAACCGGATCGTCGGTATGTTTTAATGGGGTTATTGAGTTTCTACTCATAAGAAATTATATTTTATTTATCGTCTAGTCTAGACATTAATCGCTGGGCTTCTGTGATAGGTTTTTGTTCTTCAACAGGTTTCCCAGAAAACGCATTTTTAAGTTCTTCTGATACGTTCTTAAATAATCTATCATCAACCTCAGGATTAAAAGAAAACTTGTCTGTGTTAAAGTCTGGTGGTAAAACACCTGCTTCATCAGCAGCGTTTAATAGGATTAATTGTAATCTATACCCTTTTGACGGGCCATTAGGATCCAACGAAGGATCTTTATCTGCAATCATGCTTTTCCAGTTGTTTTTTATTAAGTTGTTTACAAAGTAATTTATATCAAAAGGAGGTGGGTTACCTCTGTCGTTTCTAGCACTCAACAATTCTTGCTTGGCGTTCATAAGTGGTTGCATCCAATCGCCTATTTCTTCAAAATTAGCAGACAGAGATTCTATAGTTTCTGTCACCATCTCTCCCGTGCCTGGATGCATACCCGTGAAGGTCATTTTGCCTTGTTCGTTAAAATTAACTTCCGCATTTTCTAACATAGCCTCGTCCATAAAACCCATGTCTGCCCAGTTGGAAGTTGATCGTAAACTAGATGCGTGTTCTGTTTTCAAAACCTCTCCATTGGCCACCTCCTTATCGATGTGGTATATTAGTCTTGCTGTTTGCTCCGCTAATTTTTGATCACCATTCTTTATCGCGTCACTGTTGCCCTTCACTAGTTTAGCTACATAAGTATTGATTCTTTCCATATTTCTTAACCCATGTATCTCACATGCCTTAGAATCCTCTCCGTAAGTAACGTTTTCATAGTATCTTTCTAATTTATCTATATCTCTTCTCATAATTAATTAGCTTTAACCATATTAATATCAATCGCATCGTAATAAACACCATAATAACCATTATCCATTACTGTAACAGCGTCACTTCTACCCATCTCTATTAAATCTTGAGCCATTGCGCCAGACCATAATTGATTATCATTTTTATAATTAAACGTATAAATTGGTATTCCAGAGTCTGAAACTCCAGTGCGTGTTATATTTTCTTTTAATCTTACATCAGAAATACCAGGAATCATAGTTGAAACAGCAGCAGAGACAAAAGCATCACCAGCGGCTCTAGCATTGTCTACAGCTGCGTCAGCGTATCCTTTTCTTTCCCTAGCAAATTCTAGCAATTTATTTTCTTTTTGTCTTTCAAATTCCTCAACCTGTGCTTGTCCTTTTCTTTCTAATAAATCTCTTTTTTGTTCTCCTTCTCTTCCTAGTTGATCCAATCTACCAGTCTCTTTTTGAGCTCTTAATTGATTAGCTTGTTCTTGCTGCCCTATGTCTATAGACGCTTTCCTAGCTTGTTCAACACCTTGGTTAGCTAAAACTTGTGCTAGTCCAGCCACGCCAGAAGATCCAGCCGAAGCAGACATATTATTCATGATATTAGCCATGTTTTGTTGTGATTGTTCTTTAGCATAATCCGCTGCTTTTAAATTTACTTTAGCATCTTCGTAAACATTCTCCATGTCAGCATATGGGTTTTTCACCCCAGCATAAGGATTATTATATTTTTGCTCAGCAAATTCGTCTAACCAAAACTCATATTGTTCGTTAGCCGCTCTTTGCTCTCTTCTTCTTTTTTTACCACCAAACAATAAACTTAAAAATTTATTTGGTGATGATTTTGAGTTGCTGTTTGCCATAATTTAATTTGTTTTATGTATAATTACACTTTTTATGTATTATTTACTACTTGAAAATATTTCTGATCCAACGCTATATAGTTCTGCTCTGTCATTGTCATTGTGGGTGATTCTTATGTTAGCAAAGTAACCTAATAAAGTAGAAACGTTTGCTTGTGCGTTTTTTCTAAACATAAACAGTGGGGGCGCTATAGGGACGGTTACACCGTTGACAGTTACAGTTCCTGTTTCTATATCCGCTGCTGTCCAACCGGCAGGAGCGGAGCCACTAGCTACTTCTACAAAGTTTTCTCCTATAGCTGTTATTGATCCTATTTCTATAACAGGCCCATTTGTTTGGTTAGATGTAGGACTATGATTTGCATAGTATAATATATCACCTACTTGTGCTGAATCATTTATTTGTTGTGTAAAATTTATTCTATCTGCCATACTATGATTGGGTTCCTAAAGTTAATATTGAGTCTAAATCTAAATAGATAGTCTTATTAGAGATTGGAAACTGGTTTATTGTTACACTTCCCCTTACGGTGTACGAATCGCTACTACCCTCAACATTCAACACTGTTCCCGCGTCTAGAACTTGTGCCGTTGTAGTGACTACGGTTCCAGCGCTAGAAGAAGGTGTCGCAACCTCTGTAATAGGATTGTTCACGCTGTTATTCATACCAAAACCCTCTAAATAAGCGCCTTTGCTAATCCCATAAGTACCGTTTAATGTTATATTTGTAGAATTATCCACGTCTGCTCTAACTGTCTTTGTTAAAGGTTTTTGTGTTAGCGTCATTTCGTTTATAACAATAATCGTATCAGCAGCTTTGTTTATTGCGTTAACGCCCGTTCCTTTTAACGTTAGCGTCACGCCATCAGCAAAAACTTGTGCTGAACTAAGCTTTACAAATGGCGCATTTGGAAAAGGTGTGTCCCTTTTTTGTAATGCTACTTTCGTTAAAGTCGGCGTTCCACTTAAACTACCAGACGAAACCGCTGTTACAGTCATTCCTGTGGTTAAATCAGATATAGAATCTACCTTATAATTATAGTGAGAACTTCCTCCACCATCGTCTGATTTAGTATCGGCTATAGTAGCGGAGCCAAAAGTAAACCAACTACGATCTTCCATACTAATAGATGATCCCAACGAACCGTCAGCGAGCTTAGATCTTCTCAGTTGTTGAACAGGGGTAAATCCAAATCCACGCGCGTCCGAAGAGTCATTTTCAAAAGTCCAATCAATATCAACAGTTACAGGTGTTGATACCGTTGGTGATTGTGTGGCTGTCGCGGTTTGAGAATGTGTACCGCTAGTAAAATTAGCCGTTGTAGTAGGTCTCGATTGAAACGTAACGACAACATCCGCTACTTGAACAATAATCCTTGTTAGTACTACGTCTCCTTTTTCTTGAACATTATCAGATATTTTAGTGTCAAAATGAGGTAGAGCAAATAAATCAATAGTATACGTTTCTCCATCGGCATCGGCTGGAAACGCTATATCCCCGCTAAACGAGCCAGTATCTAACGTTACATTAGATAAGGTTGTTTCACTGCTTTCAGTTGTTACAAATGTTTTTGATACAAAGTTATAAAATTTAGTTGGAGTTGTGACTCTAAGATTGAACTTGGCGCCTGCATCTCCAGATACAAAGAAAGATCTGCTCTGTGCAAGAGCCGATAGGTTTGATTGGTCTATTGTAAATCCTGTTATTCGTTTCATACGTTATATTCTATTCCTATTGTTTGGCCTATTCCTTGAAAGTTAAACGCTCTTAAATCTATATCATTGTTGTTACCTTTTATATAGTTAAAAAATTTACCTTCTTTTTCTATAAAGTTATTAATCGTACCTGATTGTTGATCTGTAGTAACAACCACGTTGCCCCATCCACTAGTTCCCTCATAATTTACGGTATTAAAACTTTTTATAATTTGTGGTTGGTCGTTTATTATAACGTCTATAGTAGAGTTAAATTGATTTCCGTAAAACAAATTTCTAGGAACGGGATTTCCATTTAAATCCTGTAAAAGATGATGCTTATACGCCCTTCCTTGATCAAAAGTATAATAACCATTTGAAGAACTTAACCCAAACTCAGGTATAAACGATTTAAAACTAACCCAACCTCTTACTTTTTCGCTGTACGATAAAGTAGTGTTATCAATAGTCAAGTTATACTCTCCTTTGTAAGTATCGTAACTACTTAACACGTTTGTAGCTCCGGTTAACGTGTCTTTAAAATATGTGCTCATACCCGCTTCTGATATAGGTGTTATACCGTCCATCGACAACCTTAAAACTGCTCCTCTTTGTCTATCTGTGAAATAAGCTCTATAGGACTCTTTAGCGAAAGAAGCTGGATCTGTAGATATACCATAATCCCCAACAAAAGGATTGGCTTCTCCTAAGACCTTATTTGTGGCTACTAACTGAGCGTTTCCATCAGCGTTAAATAAAGCGTCTTTATTCGAAAGTATTTTAACTACTCTATCCTCGCATAAACTAACTAAATCTATTCTTCGTTGAAACAGTTTTTGTATACTACCATAAGTAGGATTTAAATCTTTTGTAATTTTTTCCGCCTGTATGAATTGGTTTAAATTATTAACGCCACCAACAGAATTGTATATACCAGAATATATTAACCCGTTTTTACGGTTTTCCTCCTGATAACTTTCCTGTAGTACAGATGACGCTTTAACACCGTTAGAGATACTCATAGCGTTGAAGTCATCTCTAATTCTATCAGATTCTACACCATTTCCAAAAGAAAAACAATCGTAGTAACTCAACCCTATTTTTCTATCAGAATGCTCGTTATAAATAGATACTCTTGTAATAAATTGATTAGTTGTTCCAACAATTTCTTTTACTGAGAATATTTTTGCAGAAACAAAGCTACCATCTGGCTTGAAAAATCTTAATAATTTATTTTGGTACTCAGCAGTCTGTCCGGCTAGCGTATTATTTGTACCTATAATGTTCAATCCAGGAGAGGCTATTTCGACGATGTTGTATCTATTAGTGTTTACATTTTCGATCCAATCAGTTATTATTAACGGCGTGGTAATTAAAGAATTTGTTAATTGAGGTACTGAATTTAATTTATTACACCAAACTCGCGACCCTATAGGTGCAAACACTTCAGAATTACTTTTAAATTCATTGGTTTTTGTAGGAATAGCATCGCTAGCCTCGTAGTATATGTTTAAATCTGTTTCTTCTTTTGCTTCAGTCTCCCATATCGCTGGATTAACAACTTCAACATTTTCTGTTCTAACCACAGGATCAACAAATCGTATCATCTGGCTAGTGTTAGCGTCAAACGTGAACTCAGACGTGGTTATATAGTCTCTAGGATCTTTATCTAGCTCTAGTATATAAAGAAGCCTTCTATTGGAGGGGTCTCCAAAGTTTTCAAGCGCCTCTATAAGATCTGCAACCTGAGGAATATTGGTTGGATCTGCAACAAAACTGTTGTTAGAATTCACGTAGTTAATATACGATGCGTAGCGATTTTCTACTGATCTAGGGTCTCTATGAACTTGAGCGGTACCATCCCACGCGTTTTGTGTTCTCATAAAAGGTGTATGATTATAAAGTCTCTTAACACTAACTGCTTGTATTGTAAATATCTCATCAAATCCCTCTATCTTAAACTGTGCATTAGGCAATATTTTGTCGGCGAGTTCAGCATTGTCTGGATCTTTAATTTTCCATTGATCCGCATAAATTGGGTTGGGCACGTTATTACTGTCCTCGTAGTATGAGTTTCCACTCACGCCATTACCTGCGCTGCTTGTTAAACTGTACGTGTCTCCTCCAGGATAGTTTAGAGTGAATTTTTCAACATTATTTACAAAAACAGAATTTCCACTCACAGGGTAATCCATTGCTAATCGACCAGGATTTATATGTCTCCAAAACAAGTCATTAGTACTATAAAGATCACCAGTGTTACCACCACCATTAGCCTGATAAACAGAAGTCCACAATGGGTCGCCAACAGGCCCAAAAGACAAGTGCATGTAGTAACGGCCATTGTACACAGGGTCTATTTGGTTTCCATCTGCAAAAGACACGCCGTTGTTTTGCCCTCTACTTTGCGTCGTCCAGTGTCTAGCTCCCCATCCAGAGACAGAAGTAACAGTTGAGCCAACGGTACTATAAGCTGTAGAATCCTCAGTGTCTATAATACCTTCTATACTATCAACAAAAAACTCCCCACTAGCTCCTCCAGCCCCTCTAATAAGTCTACCACTAATGCCACAATTCAAATTCCCAGTCTGTCCAGTTACATCAGAACCATCAATAGGCTGTACACTAGCAAAATAACTTTGATCTATAAAGAAACTAGGTGTAGTTGTAGAGTTTCCAAATTCATAGAGTGTTTCCCACGCTGACCTAGTGTTACTTTTATCTTCTCCGTGGACATCTAAATTTACGTCACCAGTGTTTGTAAGTCTACTATTAGTAACGTTTACAACACCGTTAGCAGCATCGGTGCCAGGAGTAGCCGCGGGAGTATCAATTAGATAAAATGGAGATATGCTTAAAGAGTTCCTATAAGTTATGTTTGTAACTATAGAAGATTCTAAAAACTGCTTTGCCATTAAATCTAGAATAATTTTTACAAAAAATCTACCTGAAAACTCATTTCCATCTTTAGGTCTTTTTCTGTTTATTTTCAACCTGAGTGTTGGTTCTATAGTTATTAGTGACGTATCGCTTATAACCCAACTGTCATTAGTAGAAATAGATTTGCTTAAAGTTATTTTATAGTTTGCGCCATTATTAGTTAAGCTAATGCTTATTACTGAGTACGTCTGTGATTGTAAGATATTCACACCAATACGTTTTGTAAATATTAGCTCTAAGGGCTCTGTTACAGATTTAAGTTCGGTGCCTCCCTCGTTTTCCCAAACGCTCTTTTTTATTTCTATTATACTTTGAGCAACCTCGGGTATATTTACACCCGTGTTATAACCAACATATAAATCTTGTACTGTACTTGCTTGCCCACCAACGTTACCAATACTTTCTGGATCAAACTTTATAAAATCTGGAGCTTCGTTTTTAATGTCAATTACTTTATATTTGTTGTCTATAGGTATCTGCTCATTAATATTTACTTTCTTTTTTAATATTATATAGTCTTCTTTTTGAACTTTATTAGCGTCAGAAGAAGGAAAAGAAATCCATAGATTCTCACCGTCTTCAGATCTATAAACCTTATCCATTGTTAAGTTATAGTATTCTCCAGATGTTTCTTTTACAAAAAACTTATAATAGTCAGCCCATGGTGGTTGATTCCCTCCTAATATAGCGGTTAATTGATTTGATCTAGCTGCATTACCCGCAAAATCACTAGTGTCATCTGAGTCCCAAGGTATTTTTAAAGAAGCGTTTTGACTTGTAAAAACAGGTGTTTCTCTACCATACTTATCGCCGTAAACAACACCAACTTGATAGTTTTTAAAAGTTTTAAGTGATTTTCGACCCTTAGAAAAGTCTAAAACGCTATTGTCTAAATAGCTACGCTGTCTATAGCCAACGCTAATAGTTGGTTTTAATACTTGACTCCCATCAACCATGTTGTATCCCTGTGTGTAATTAGCGTAAACAACTCTGTTACCTGTGATTTCTTGTGCTAAAGCTTTTTTAGGTACGTTATCCCACGGTCTAAGCAATTGGTTAGAAGGTAGAGCCGCATAAATATTTTCAGTGTTTATAGTGTAAACCCCAGTGTAACCACCAGACGCATCAAAGGATGGATTAAACAAGCCATCCGGATTAAGAATCGCGATTGGGAATGTTGAAGAGTTAAAATTGTTAGAACTTCCTCCAGGGTCGTCTCTTTTCAAACTGTCTATAGAGTATACAGTGGTGGAATTATCCAATTTAAACAATATATCTACTTGCACAACGTCTTTTGGAGCGTTAGGAGGTACTAATTTACTTAGTCCTATTTCCTGGCAATCATTTTCCATTCCCCTGTTAAACGTGTCTTTCGTGGGATGAAAAGAAAAAGGTCGGGCTAAAAATGCTGGTTGAGAAAAAGGTGAAAAAGCAGAATATTCTCCATCTTCGTACTTCCAACGCGTTGCAAATCTTACAAGTTTTTCAGTAAATATAGTAGTGTCAGAATCTTGTATTAGCAATATGTTCATTTCAACACCACCCGTAACAGCATCGGTGTTTGACACGTCTACGGCATCGGGCGATAAACTTGGTAAAATTTCTATTACTTCTATTTCAATCTCACTCCAACCAGGATTACCTACTTGCGTACTTAAGTTAGTAACCTCACCACTAACCGTAGCGTTAGTAGGAAGAGACCCCGCAGAGTTAACGGCACTTAAAGAAACCTTGCTTCCTATTGGTGGAGAAAATGATGGATACGCTACTAATCCTACTATTATTCTAGGCGCATAAAACTTTATAATATCTCCTTTTACAGCTAAAAAATTACCAAAATTATCTTTACTTAATGAGGCTGTACCTAAAGATGGCGTTAGATCCACTGTTCTTTCTATACTAACGACAGGGGCGTGTGACGGTCTCTTTTTTATAACGGTTATATTCTCTTCTTTTATATCGTCGCTTGTCACGATATTATTAACGACTAACTTTGTATGCGTACTAATTGGATTAGTTGCATCGGCGCCAAGTTTACATCTTTCTACATTGATTTTTCTAGGCTCGTTATGATTGTCTGTCCATAATAATATATCATCTATTACGTTTATGGCGGTTATAACATTTCCTTGAAATTCCAAAACATTCAGATTGGTATCTATGATGACAGGTGTAGCTGTATTTGTATCCGTATTGTACTCAAATATAGCGTCTCTAGTTGGGTTGTGTACAAACCAAAAAAACCTATTTTTCTTTTCATCTGATATAGCTCCTACACAGTTCCAACCCCCACCAATAACGCTTTCTACTCTAGCGTTACCTAATATATTTTGCACTGTTCCAACGTCTGATCCTTCAGAAGTTGAAATCTCTATATTTAAAGCCTCTCTATATTGTCCTTTTGGAATCACTCTTTCATCAAGGTCTTGATTCATCTTACCTTGAGTAAAGTTGTTTTTAATTTCCGGCATATTTTAGTGTTTTATCCATTTAGACTTACCTCTCAATACTTTGGTAAGATCTTCTATTTTCAAATTTGATAATCTTAATTTAGCTTGCCTGATAGCAGCGAATCTTTCTTTTTTAAATCTAGCGACTAAATATTCTGGAGTGTTAAATTTAGAGGCTAATATCGCATGGGTTATCCATTTATACATGGCTTCTTCCGCAAATTTATGAACACGCATCTCTCCATCTGTTCCTAAACTGTCACTTATATAATCTAATATTACAGTTTTTCCTGAAACATTAGATGAAAAATGTATTAAACCTTTTAAGTCATCAATATAAAAAGAACCATTCGTTTGTGCAAAAGAAGGTTCTATTCCGTATCTTTGCCCTATGTTTAGCTCGTGGATACTTTCGTTGTAATCATAATCTTGTATATCGCTATTACTGTTTTCATTATGATTTTTATAACTTGTCCAAGTTGTAGAGTCTCCGGTAGTTTGTAATTTGGAAGACACGCCATCGAAAGTTAACACTATATCATCAACAGCATTAGTACCATTAGCAGCAGAAGTTGTTGTTTGACCACCACTACTAACAGCTAGCAGATACACAGTATTCAAACCGCTAACATCTATATCCTCTAAAGTTGTATCTGCGGATAATGATCCAGAGCCATTGTTAAACTCTATGTAACTAGCTAAACCAATTGTAGTTTGTAAATCAAAAACAAGAGGATCTAAATTTCTAGAAGGATTAGTAGGCGCGTTTGGATTTGTTCTATTTGGATCGTAACCATTCGTTCCTGATGTCTGGTTAAAATCTATAAAGTTAGACAAACCTATCCTAACTATACCAGCACTCTTACCTGAACTAGCGGCAGAAGACAAGCCTTTAGCGGTTATCGTAATTGTATCTATTTCAGAAACATCTATTTCTTGCCATATCGCAAAATGTCTACCAGTGGACGATCCGTTTAACGTCTGTGTAGTGTGTGTCCATTCGTATTGTCCATTTACAATTCCTAAGGCAGAGCCAAATGTACTTCCGTGATGAGGTGAAGATGACCAACCTCCAGACTGTCCAAAAGCTTCGCTAAAATCACCATTAGTAATTACAGCAGTTGTTGGTATTGCAAAATCATATGTCCCGTCATCAAGTTGTTGTATTTTAAAAGGATTAGAAGTGTGTGAGGTTGGATACAAAGGATGTTTTATACCGGCTGAGTCGCTCCATGATATTTTTGTATAATTAACATAATCATGAGGTAGTATCATTGTTAAAGAAGGTGGTAATGATATTTCTTGAGATTTAACAGACTTAAAAGTATCAAAACTTAGTTCTTGCATAGCTCTTTGAGCGTGAAAAGCAACGTCTGTTCTACTTACTTTACTTATAATTTTTTCTTCTCCTACATAAGCTACCATAAATTGGTTGATTATATTTTCAAGTGATGTAAACTGGTAGTTACCAAAATCTGAAGAGTCGTTGTAATAGCTTAGTTCTGATTGTTCTAATAATCCCATATATTATTGTTTTTCTTGTTGAATATTCTTTGTGTCTTCTCCAGCGGCTATTTGATATAGCCCTTGGTCCTTTATTGTTATGCCAGCTAATGATAATATTTTTGTAACAAGTTCTGTCTCTTCGGATGGATGTAATTCAAAATCGGCAGATAAACCAACGTTATACATAGCTATATCACCTACCATGGTAAAAGCCCAATTAACCTGTTGAGGTCTTTTAATATAAGATGCGTTTATGGAGTGGGTGGCTGGAGTTACGGTTCCAGTATTATCTCTGATTAGCAATCCTCTAAAATCTCTTCTGGCTATAGGTCTTCTTTCTGTTGGCGCCGTTAAGGGACTTTCTCTAACTAAATTGAATTCTTTTGTTGGTAAAATTTCAACTGGAAAACCAGCCACTCTAACTTGACTCAACCTATACACCTCGTCTGGTATAATTATAGAGCTACCATCCATTCCCCAACTTTCAATAGTATTACTTCCAACGGCTACTTCAAGTAAAGATATTTTCTCTCCTAGAACGCTAACCATGTCTGAGTACACGGTGTCATTTCCTGGTATTCTTCTAAATTGATTTAAATCGTAGAAGTATTGCTCAAATATATCCATCTGAGCGTGGTTAGCTAATAAGTTAAATTCTTGAGGGGTTATATATCCTCTCTGTTCTTTGTTAGCCAAAGCTAAAACTCTTTGATACACTCTATCTACGTTTACCATAATATTTTTTTATTGTAGTTACGATCGCCCCGTAGGGCGACCGCTCTACAGTTTGATTAATTATTTAATCTTTTTTCTATATTTGCATATATTTCCATACCTTCATCGGTTTTAAACCAATGTGCTAAAGCAGTATATGGATGTTCATCAAATGGTATTGTCATTACTTTTCTACCATTACTTCCCCATAAGAAGTTTCTTTGATCTGATGATAGTCTTAATATACCCAACTCAACAGCTTTAATACCAAAGTTTCTTAGCATTACGTTTTCATCATCCGCAAGTTCTAAGAACAATTTAGGATTGTTTCGCGCAAACACTAGTAAATCACGTCTAAGTTCCTTAGAACTCAACTCTGACACACTAGAACCCTTTTCTACCCTCATAATAGCTTCTGCCATGTCGATATCTATGCTTCTAGCCGCAACTAAAGCCTCTACCTGCATATTTAAAACATCTATTTCTTCTTCAGCAATCGCAGACGGTTTAAACTCGTAAAAAATCTTATCCTTATGTGGGTGGTACAAACTTAATAGTTTCTGTAAAACTGTTTTTTCTTTTGGAACGAACAGGCTGCCAGATCTAAAAATAATATGCTCTAATCTTTGATCGCCTTTCATTTCATCAACGAAAGGAGTTCTTTGGTTAGAAGTATACTTTAATTCTCTTTCATAACCTTGCTCTTCGTCAAACCAAAATATATCTGTAGCTTTGATAGATCTAGATAAAGGGTTTTTGCCTCCCTTTAAATAGTATATTCTATCTTTTATTTCCCACTCATTTTTTGGTTTAATTCTTTCTCTTGGTTGTTCTATAATAGGAGCAGTGTCTATAACTGTCTCTTCAATTTGAGGTTGTTCTACCTCTACTTTTTTTGTTTCTTGTTTTTTTGCCATAATATAATATATAATAAAATTAATAAAATAAAGGGTCGAGGCCGAAGCCTCGATCCTTAATATAATGAATGCTTACTTCATTAACATGAAGTTATTAGCGCCTTGTACCACTAAACATCTCTCAGTTAACATGTGGATTTGCATTGCATCTAAAGCAGATGTAGCAGCTCCAACAGAACCAGTAACCCAAGTTTTCATTTTTCTATTGTCAGTTTGTGAAGCTCTATATCTAACATGCAAAAATGGTCTCTTAAGGTTTTTACCTAGCATTTGATCATAAACTGTAGAAGTTCCAGCTGGAATCATAACTCCTCTAATAGCAGATCCAGCGCCAGCAGCGGCGTTAATACCACCTCTAGTTGCTAAATCATTTAAGTATCTAAAGTCAGATTTGTAGAAGTCATAAGAACCTCTTCTGAATCCAGAGAAACCTAAGTTTAATGCCATGTCTTCAGAGTTGTTAAATACTCCGTAAGAAGTACCACCTGCTCCGTAAGAATTCATAGAAGCTAACATATCGTCCATTGCTAGAGACGTAGCTCTATTAACAAACATCATGTTTTCTTCAATAGCTCCTTGCTTATCAAACTCAGCTAAGATAGCGTCAAATTCAGCTAAATCAGTAGCAGCGTTAACACCAGTAACACCAGAAGTTAAATTACCTCTTGTTTCAA
>Ga0099847_1000306_pt1 | contig 16809 bp, 16 predicted proteins | sample CB_VirMetaG_2_FD_78178 | JGI IMG/M metagenome (GOLD analysis project Ga0099847, IMG submission 78178) | Freshwater to marine saline gradient viral communities from Chesapeake Bay - CB_1504_2 Viral MetaG | ecosystem: Environmental > Aquatic > Marine > Coastal | place: USA: Chesapeake Bay...
CTAACATTACTGGAGCAGACGGCTTCGTAGCAGCAGATGACGCTGATATTCTTGCAGGTGGTACTAACGCTAAACCAGTATCAGCAGGTACAGCAAACATCATTCAGGTGTTCGCAGGTGCTCGTAAAGTACTACGACAGCGAAACGTAGAAGAAACAGGAGATTGGTGTGCAGTTGTTACTCCTAAGATCGCTTCTGATATTGAAATCAAGGCAGCGAACGTAGGATTCAATGTTGCAGACGCAACCCTACGAAATGGTTACGCGGGAGACTTCATGGGATTCCAAGTATATATTTCAAACAACCTACCTAGTGGTAAGATGACTGCTATTGCACCAGGTGCAGGAGGAGTTACAGCTACAGGTCTATCAGCTACAACTGGTACATCTGTTTACTTCGGTAAGAAAAACACAATCGACGTAGTTATGCTTTCACAGCCATCACTAGAAATTCGAAAGAAGGACGACATGATTGGTGCAAACTTCATTACTTGGACAGTTTACGGTTCATCTGTATTCACCAAGAACCGAAGTCGAGGTATCAACATGCCGATTGGAGCAAGCTTCTCTTAATTCTAAGGGAATAGACCAGAAGAAACGTTGTGTGCTTCCCTCTTCTCCTTTTCGGGGGGAGGCACAAAAGGAGCGCAACCGCTAACTAACTAATATGAAAAACTTAATACAAAAATACTACCGCTTTAAAGCGATTCGGTCACTTTCTAAACGCTATGCTTACGAGCAAGTTGTTAATGAACTGATGGAAGAATACGACACCCACAAACTACTAAACGGAGACCTAAATGAAAAAGGGATTGCACAGGGACGTGCTTCTCTTTCGGAGATACAAGCAAAGATGAGAGAAACAACTAAATTACTAGACTTTCTAAGCCAAGCAAAATGAACATACTCTTCATGATGGATTCACCAATGGCCTACATGTCAGGTATTTGGTTACATCGAAACGAAATCCCGTGTGCAGCTCTAGCAAAGAGAGGACACGGAGTAAAACAAGTAGCAATCGGAAGTGAAGTACCAGAACATCTAATGGAGTGGCCTGACGTTGTTGTCTTTGGACGAGCATACCCATCACAGTATGACCCAATCAAGATAATGAAAGACTACAAGAAACTAGGTAAGCGAGTCATCTACGATATGGATGATGACTTCTGGGCAGTATCAAAAGATAACCCAAGCGTGCTGGTAAGCAACGCTCACAAAGACCAGTACGAAGGAATGATTGCAGAAGCAGACGCTATCATCTCACCGTCACCAGTCTTACTGAAGAAGTTCAAGAAGCACTTCAAGAAACCAGTATTCTTAGCACCTAATGGAATTGATGACTCTCTTTATCAAGAACGACCTCACCAGAATGACGACACGCTAAAGATTGGTTACATGGGGGCAGCATCACACTGGAAAGACCTACAGCTCATAGGTGGAGTTATTTCTGAACTACAGCAAAAGTATGACTTCCTCTTTACTATCTACGGACTGACAGGAGAACCACTAGAGGCAGCTATCTATACTTACAACAAGATTCTCGCTAACAAGTTCCAGCCAGAGAAAGCACCATACCACCGAGCAGCTATCGACTTCTACAAGCAACTGGAAGGAGCAAGAATGTGGCACATCCCATTCATGCCACCTGAACTGCACCCACGAACACTATCAATGGCAGACCTAGACATTGGACTGGCACCACTGGAAGACTCAGAGTTTAACCGAGGTAAATCAAATGTGAAGTTCTACGAATACGCAGCAGTAGGAACAGTAACGATTGCATCTGACGTTCTACCGTACAACTCAGAAGTTAAGTACACAGCAAAGAATACACACAAAGATTGGTACAACAAAATTGAGAAACTGATTGTAGACAAAGAGCTACGAGCAAAGACACTGAAGCAACAGACAGACTGGGTGAAAGAGAACCGAAGCGTAGACGCTATTGGTATCGACTGGGAACTAGCTTGCCAGAAGCCTAGTAAGTTTGGACTAAAGGTTCTTAACCAACAAAAGTAATATGAAGATATTAGCTTTTGACTTCAACAACATCCTAGAGGACGTAATCAAAGAGCTGATGCACAGAGGCCACGAGATGATTAACCACAAAGACGACTGGAAGAAAGCTGACGTAATCGTCATGTGGCATGAGACAGAGATAGGGGGAACAAAAGACTGGGTAAAAGAAATGCAGAAAGCAGGTAAGCGAGTTGTGCTGCTCCAGCACGGCAGACGCGGAACATCCAGAATCTTCCCTCCCTTTAACGAGGAACTCGTCTCAGACGAACTGTGTGCATGGGGAGAGGCAGACCGAGAACGAATGATTAGCTGTGGTGTCCCACCAGAGAAGATACACGTTACTGGAACACCTGTTCTCAGGAAGACTAAACCAAGGATTCCCCACAAGGGTATCAACGTAGTCTTCTCACCAGAACACTGGGACGTAGACGTAGTAGAGAACTTAATGGTAGCTGGAGCTTTACGGAAGGTAAAAGGTATCAACGTAATCAGCAAGCTACTAGAAGGAGAACACAACCCTAACGAATACCAGAACCCTGTAGTAAGCAACAGACAAGAGTGGGGACACCTAGCTGTCTGTATAGAAACCCTACAGAAAGCAGACGCAGTAGTAGCTGTATCAGAAAGCACCTTTGAACTACTGGCTCAGATAATGGACATTCCAGTTATCATTGCAGACATTTGGATTCCAAAGGCCATGGCAGGAGATGACAGATACAAGACCTACGAACGAGAATACTCCAACGCCTGTGAGAAGGTACAAGACCTAACCAAGCTGGGAGATGTGATAAAGAAACATGTGGATAAACCAGAATTGCTCAGAGCTGAACGTGCTAAAATTGGAGTAGCCGATGGAGGTATGGACATAGCAGACCCAGTAGAAGAAATCATCAAGGTAATATGCAAGGAGTAACCCCACCAGGAGTAGCAAAGCTAATCGCAGATGTCATCAAAGACAAGGTAGTTGTTGACGTGGGCTGTGGTGAAGGAACCTTCATGGAACAACTGAGAGAACAAGGGGCTGGTAAACTAATCGGAATAGAAGAGAACAGTGAGTGGGCTCATACCGCTGCTGACAAAGGGTTTAGTATCATGCTTGGTAGCTCATGGTTTCAACCACTACCAGAAGCAGACGTTTACTACCTTTGGACAAGAGATGCTATGGGGTTATACCTCAAAGCAAAGCACGAAGGAACAAAAGGGACATTCGTCTTTGGGATGACCGTGAGGAAATCACTACTAGACTTTATCAACACACTAGAGGGGGAGAGAAGGGAACTCGACAACTTCTGGGTATTTATTACAGAACTAAAATGAAACAATATTATACTATCTATTTGGGAGATAAAATATGGGAGAATGTGACGGACGACATGAACACCACAGAAGACTGGTCGTGGAGTGGACTAATCTGGAAAGACCGACGGCTTGCTGAGAAGTGTATGGCGGCACTAAAAGATTATGGACATGAAGACCAAGAGGACAAGAAATTTAGCATAAGAAAACTACATGAAACAAATAATTGAAGACTTATTCCAAATGAACGCAGGTTTGTTGGGAGAAGGATATGACAACCGACTTAACTACATCAAACAACTAGTTGAACTAGATGTATTCGAGTACCCCAGTGGAACTGAGGTGGGAACATGGACAGTACCTGACGAATGGGTAGTTCGCGACGCTTGGGTTAAGTACAAAGGAAAGAAGATAATCGACTACAAGAAAGACCCCCTATCACTAGTGGTAGGTTCACTACCGTTTAGTGGAACGGTATCTTTAGAAGAGCTACAAGAACACCTACACTACTCAGAGGAACGACCAGATGACCACCCATATGAATACAAGTTCTACGAACGAGACTGGGGAGTTACTATGCCGAAGAACAAGGTGTATAAGAAGAACAAGAAGGGAGAACAAGTATCGGCTCTAAAGAAAGGAGACTACGAAGTCTTTATTGATACTGAGTACAAACCAGGAATAATGAAGGTAGGTGTCCACACTATCCCAGGAAAGACAGACAAAGAGATTCTATTGTTTGCTCACCTAGACCACCCATTCCAAGCTAACGACAACCTATCAGCAGTAGCCTGTCTTCTAGACCTGGTAAAGAAAGTAAAGCCAGGAGACCACGAACATACAATCAAGTTGATATTCTGCCCTGAAACAATCGGGTCTATTGCCTACGCAATGACAGCAGACATCTCTAAGGTTTCTTTTGCAGTAGCACTAGATATTGTAGGGAACAAGGGAGAGGAAGGAATCCTGCTACAGAAAGCATACGATAAAACTCACAGAGTAAACGATGCTGCATACCTAGCCCTGCGGGGAATGGGAGCAGGTTTCCGTAACGCGACTTTCCGAAGTGTTATAGGTTCAGATGAAACAGTATTCAATGACCCAGCTATCGGTATTCCAGGACTACTACTTACCACCCACCCATACGATGAATACCACTCATCAGCAGACACGCCAGACAAGATTGATTACGAGGTTATTGGAAGAGTTCAGTATGCTCTCTTGAAGACAATCGAATACTACGAGAAAGACTTTATTCCTATGCGAGAGTTCAAAGGCCCACTCTTTAGAAGCAAGTATGGAATCCAGTCTAAAGGGAAGCAACTAAACTTATCATGGGACTACTTGGTATACGGAATGGACGGGAAACAAACCTTCACGAAGATGTGCGTAGACCTAGGACTTAACTTTGACCACACACTAGAACATGTTGAATTACTTATCGCCGACGGACTCGTCAGTCGTAGCACTACTCTTAGTTAAAGAGCATAGCAACAGACTGCCAGGAAAGAACACTAAGGACTTCCACGGGAAGCCTATGTTCGTCTGGAACCTACAGAAATGTGTAGACCTCTTTGACGAGGTATACGTAAGCTCTGACAGCCAAGCTATTCTAAATATAGCAAGGCTTCATGGTGCGAAGACAATTGTTCGTACAGCCGAACTTTGTGGAGAGTGCCCCGATACTAAAGTCTACGAACACGCAGCAGAACACATGGGCAACGTATCAGGATTTGTGGCCGTCCACGCCAACAACCCAACCGTAGAGAAGAACCTAATCGCCACAGTAAAGAAGTTTATAGAGTATGGAGTACCAGAAGTAATGACCTGCCACCCTATAACGCACCACAATGACTACCACCGACATTCGAACCGATTGTATGGCTCGGTAAGGGGAATGAGTTTAAAACGCTTAGAGAGCTATCCAGACCCGTATAAGCCCGAACCTGAAGTCTTAGTGGTCGACACATCAATAGAAATTGAAACACAAGAAGATTATGACAAATGTATCAATAGTAATAACTAACTACAACAACGCAAAGTATCTAGGGAGAGCTATCCGCAGTTGTCTCAAACAAACAGTGAAGGCTGAGGTGATTGTGGTAGACGATAGTTCCGAAGATGAGAGTAGAGAGATTCTCTATTCGTTTGGTGACAAGATAAAGCGAGTAATGCTAACAGAAAACCAGGGAGTAGCTGGAGCAAGCAACGAGGGTATAAAGGAAGCAAGTGGAGAGTACGTCATGCGTGTAGACTCGGATGATTACATCAACGAGAACATGGTAGCTATCTTTGCCCAGACTCTTGAATGGAACAAAGACCTAGGGTTTGTTTACGGAGATATGTTGAAGGTAGACAGTAGTGAGAAGGTAATGGAGCGAATAGCTATCAACACCCTAGACCTATTATTACGCCATGGGGCTGGTATAATGTTCAGGAAGAGTTACTTAGAAGCTATCGGCTTATACGACAAGAAACTCCGAAATGCTGAAGACTACGACCTAATCAAGAGATATATTAAAAACTGGGATGGTTTCCATTTACCACTCCCGCTCTATCGTTACCGCCAACACGAAACGAATATGACGAATGACGAAGAGCAACGTAAGGAATGGGAAGAATTAGCAGATGAGAATAGGAAATAAACAAATAGGCGAGAAGACATATGTCATCGCTGAGTTCGGAGTAAACCATAACGGTTCACTAGAACGTGCAAAAGAAGGAATCATAAAGGCAGCAGAAGCTGGGGCTGACGCTATTAAGTTTCAGACGTACACCGCAGACGAACTGGTCGTTAAAGGAACTCCGAAGTTCTGGGACTGGGAAGGTGACAAACAACACGAAACGCAGTACGACGCATACGCAGCTATCGGAGGATTTCCATACGAGTTTTATCCAGAGCTAATCAAGTGCTGTGAGGAGAACAACATAGAGTTTCTCTCAACACCATTTTCAATGAAGGCAGCAGACATTCTAAACGACATGGGAATGAAGGCATTTAAGGTAGCATCGTCAGACATGATGACACTCCCTTACTTATCCCATATCGCTAAGTACGGGAAACCAATCATCCTATCCACAGGAGCATCAACTCTAGAAGAGGTTAAAGAAGCAGTTAGGACAATAGAAGAAGCTGGTAATGACCAGATAATCATTCTCCATTGCAACCTCTGTTACCCTACCAAGAACGAGGACGCAAACCTAAACATAATGAGGACTCTAAAAGATACGTTCCCATTCAAGACTATCGGAATCTCTGACCATACCCTAGGTTCGCAATCATCTGTTATTGCTGTTGCTATGGGAGCGCAAGTAGTAGAGAAACATTACACCACTGACAAGACTCTACCAGAGAGTGCTGACCACTGGCTAAGTGTAGACCCAACTGAACTTAAAGAGATTGTAGACGGAGCCAGATTAGTCGAGACTCTAAGGGGGTCAAAAGAGAAGAAGGTCTTTTCTTCTGAGTCAGAGACCCGCGTCTACGACAAGCGAAGTATTGTTACAGCTAGAGACATTAAAGAAGGGGAAGTCATGACAGAGGACATGCTTACATACAAGCGACCAGGAACAGGAATAGAACCAAAGAAGATGCACAAGATGCTAGGTCGAATCGCAAAGACAGATATCAAGGATGATACAATACTCACATGGAACAACTTCCAGAAGAAATAAACCTAGAGGGAGCAAGGAAGGACTTAGAAGAGATACAGGCCGTCTTTGATTCTTTTGGTGTTCGTTTGTTTCTTACCTATGGTGCGTTACTAGGAATCTATAGAGACAAGAACTTCATCAAGTACGATGATGATATTGACCTTTGTATAATAGATGAAATAGATTATGAAACAAGAAAAAAGATTGGACACAAACTTCAAGACATCGGGTACGGACCACAACCCATCTCATTCAACGTCTTCGGGAGACTTGAAGCAAGTGAAGATGGATACAATGGAGACGGAGAGTCAGGAATCATTGTTTGCCAAAAGCGAATTAGGACAACTCTTTTCTTCTTCAAGCGAGAGGACTGTCCAATCCACGGGTCTGACTTCACTTGCTTTCCTAAGTACGGGAGTGGCAGGCTTATCTTCACACCAGCTCACTTCTTCGACAAGCCAGATACTATAAAGTTCAAAGGAAAGAAGTATTTAACTCCAAGCCCAATCAAAGACTACCTAGTGTTCATGTATGGGAAGGACTGGAAGAAACCAATCAAGGGAAAGCACGCTCCACAGTGGGTTGGCTCTCACCCAGGACAACCTAATACGAACAACCTATGAACAAAGAATTTTGGACAGCTCACTACAAAGAAAACAAGATAACAGAACCGAGTACGTTTGCTCAGTTTGTTGTGGACAAAGTAGATGGACCGCTTATTGACATAGGTTGTGGAGACGGAAGGGATTTGTATTACCTTCAAAGCAAGGGGATAAACGCTCACGGGGTAGACGGCTCCAATGAGGATATGTTTATCGTGAAACAAAACATCCTATCGTATATGAGGGAGAACCAATCACCAGACAATGTATACGCAAGGTTCTTCTGGCACGCTATCGAACGTGAGGAACAGCTGGCTATCCTAGACTGGACAAAGAGGACTATATTTATTGAAGCCAGAACTAACAAAGATAAACCAAAGAACGTTATTGGGAAGCACGACAGGAAGCTGGTAAACGTAAAGAGACTGCTGAAAGATTTAAAGAAATATGGTTTTGAGGTGGAGCATATCGAAGAGGGATATGGCCTATCCCCATACAAAGGAGAGGACCCGCATTTAGTGAGAGTGATTGCACACAAGAAATAATGGTATAATTACCACATGAATGTATCAGAACTTGATGCTGACGTAGACTTTCTGTGCGGGTCAACCTCGGCAACTTATAGCCCTACCAACAAGCGTAGGAACATGAACATAGCGTACAGAGACGTATGTTCTATTATTTGGGAAAGTGACGGTGGTTGGAGGTATGACGACAGTAACGCTACTGACCTACCTAAAGCGTACACAACCTTAGTAGACAGTCAGCAAGACTACTCTATCCCTTCTTCTGCACAACGCATTAACCGTATTGAAATTTTAGATAGTGCAGGTAACTACATTAAGCTAAACCCCTTAGACATGAACGAGGTAAAGACAGGGCTACCAGAGTTTCTTGGTGGTAATGTTGGAACTCCTCTCTACTACGAACTAGTGGGGCGTTCTATTCTTTTATACCCATCTCCAGGAACAGGTTACGTAACAATGACGGACGGGCTAACTATCTATATGGATAGGGATATTACAGACCTTGCATTAACTGCAACAACTACCGAACCAGGGTTTGCTTCTTCTTTCCACAGAATCCTATCTTACGCAGCAGCGATAGACTTTACACAAGACGAAAGCCAGCGACAGTTCTTAGCTGTACAGAAAGACCGACTAGAGAAGATGATGGGAAGGTTCTACTCAAAGCGAGCTCCAGAAATCAAGACAGCAGTAAAACCAGGGGGACGTAAGACGTGGCGTAACTACACCTAACTACACCTAACTATGGCTAAATGGACTGTTAAATTAGACGACTTACCACACGGGGGACTGGCTCCTGATTTTTTTCGTGAGGCATACCCGAAGTTTGGCAACAGTAATCAGGCTGGAGAGATGGAGGCGATGGACTTAACTAATCCAGGCTACATACAACCAGGGCCGGCTGTTGTTGTATACCCAGGAGGGGCTGCCGCTGTAACCAAGACTATAACAGCTATAACGAATACTGAAATCGCCGACCAGTCTCTCGGCTTTGGTGGAAACCAAATCTACCAAATGTATACGTCTGCGTCATTGGTCCACACCGTCTCAGCAACATCGGGGACACTCAGTTCTCACGACATGGTTAAATACCAAGGAAACCACTACTACGCATGGGAGAGTACTGATGGAGGGGAAGCCAATATCGGAAAGTTTGATGGCACATCGACCTATACCGACTCATGGTGGACAGGTACACTAAGTGCAACAGCACTTCAAACATCTCCCAAATACATCCCAATGGAGGTCGGAAACAACGATGTTATGTACTTCGGAAACCGTAGATATGTTGGTTCATATGATGGGACAACAGCCCTAGATAAGGCATTAGACCTTCCAACCGGATATGAGGTTGCCGACCTAACGTGGTTAAACGACAGGCTATATATTCCCACAAACTATAACGATAGTAACATCGCGTTCGGTTCTGTGTATATTTGGGACGGAACGACTAACTCTTGGGAAGCGGAAATACCTGTGGTTGGCACACTGGGTGGAGGAATTGAAAATAACGGAACCTACTACCAATTCTACTTTGACAGGAATGGAGAGGGTAGACTGGCCCGCATGGACGGAAACAGGTTTGCTGACCTAACAAGATACCCAAGTTTAATTACACCTGGTTATGCCTACGGGAATTACCCAAACTCTTCTCTCCCATCAGGAAACCAGATTACTGTACATAAGGACTATTTACTATGGATGGCCGGTGCGGGGAACGACATCTGGGGATATGGCCCCTTAAGTAACGGGGGCGCAAAACTGTTTAAGTTTGCCGATGCAAGACAGAACGGCACGTTAGAAGGGGGTGTTCTTTCTAATGCAGTCACAAATCCAGGAATCCTATTCTCATCTGGTGCTCAACTCTATTCACTAGATACATACGGAGAAGACGGGACACTTACATATGAAACAGCGAGTTCGTGGAAGTCCACCTTATTTGATATAACTGGTGATAGAATCAATGCTGGACAAGTAAACGGCATACGCTTCAATTTTGAGGCTCTGACAAGTGGTGCTGCATTGAACTGGAGTTTAGTAAACAATCAAGGTAAAACAATCTACTCAGACACAATCTCGTATGCTAAAGCGACGGCCTCTAGCCCACTCCACACTCTAACTACAGCGTTCTATCCTTTGAACGGATTGGTGACTGATAACTTTAGAGTAGAACTTGATTTCTCAAACGGAAGTACAACAGCACCAGTGAGAGTAATGAATATAAAATGTTATGGCGAAGGTTGATTGGGAAGAAGAGTCAGTATTTGACCTCACAAAAAAAGAGGAGGTTTTAACTGAAGCTGAACAACAAGCACAAGAACAGTCTGCTGCTGACCAAGGGTTTGGTTCTTCTGGGGGAACAACAGTTGCCCTAACTGACATGCGTTCCACGAACTATCGTTCAGCTATTGATGGGTGGATTCTTAGGAAGAATGGTGACTCTGAGTTTAACCAAATACGAAGCAATCTTACAGAGATAGAACACTATAATTACACAAGTGTGAGTAATGTTGGGTCTGGAAATTTTCTCGACCTAATGGAACACCAAATGGCGATAAAAACATTAAGATATGATGGTGAGGTATTAAAAATAAGTGTGTTTGGGGTAGCAGATGGAGCCGCGACCTCCCCAAAACTTAGATTAGACTATGGCCCAACATACGGCACATCCACCAATCTGATGGCATACTCATTTGCTCCAGGTGGAACCGACGTTATATTTAAATTTGAAATCCTAATAACAAGGACATCACAAACGACCTTTACTTTTTTGGTTAGTTCAACAGCTGAAAACGGCTCTAATGTTGAATATGGAACCAGTTCAGCCCAAGACTTTAATGTATCAAATGGATTTTTTGTAAAGTGTGACGCTGGAGGGTCAGGAGAAATTACAATTTACTCTATGTTGATAGAGGTGCTACACAGGGCTGTAGTTATATAATAATGGTATAATTATAAATAAATATGGGATACAAAGGTAAAACAGGAAGGGCAGCTTCCAAAGCAAGACGAGCAGACTCAAAGAAAAAGTCTAGTTCCTCTTCTAGCAAGTCCTCTTCATCATCGGGGTCCTCTTCTGGCGGTTCTTCTTCTAGTTCATCATCAAGGTCTTCTTCAAATCCGGACAAGTACAAGTACGAGTATGGGGGTCGTAGTTATGAAAACAAAGCAGACGCAACAGCAGCCTCTAGAGCAGATGGTGGCAAATCAAGTAGCCGAACTTCTAGTACTCCAAGTAGAATAAAAAGGAATACGCCATTGCCAGCTTTATCTGATACGGTAGCTAGGGCAATAGGTCTTCTCGGTGATGCCTATAAACCTGGGTCAGGAGCACCAACAGCTGAACGGCTAGACGAAATCTCTAACCAGTCTTTTATAAAACCAGAAGTTAAAGCTGCTTACGACTCTACTAAACTACAACCAATCAACCAGAACTACCTAGCTGCGTCTTACAACGCTACCTTACCCAAAACAACAGTACCAAGTACTGCCGAAGGTGTAGTGTCTCCATACCAACCATTTGAATCACCAACACCAACTTTACCAACAGGCGATATAAGTAGTGCTATATCAGGGTCTGACGGCTTGCAAGCATTTAGCCAATACTCAAGTGACTTCTACCAGCAACAGCTAGATAGACAAGAAGCACAATCAAACCAACAGGCAACAGGTTTCCAATCTCTTCTTAACTCCCTCAAGAGTCCTGAAGAAGCAAGGTCAGAAGCACAGGCTGAGACCGGCATAAATGTAAGTGACCACTTTGCTCAACAAGAGGCAGGATTTGCTGAAATCGAAGGGCTAACTAATGAATACAATGCAACGATGGAAGCCAAGGACCAGCAGATTGCTCAGACACACGACAAGTTGGCTTCTAACAATTTCATCAACAACCAGATACAGCAGATTGAAAGGAACGCAGCACCAAAGCTAAACAGACTATCCGCAGACATAAATGCTAAGGCAGCAGTAATGCAAGCTCAACAAGGTAACTTTGCTGAAGCACAGAAGTATGTAAACCAAGCAGTATCAGACGCTACAGCCCAGAACAAGTTCAACTCAGACATGTTTGAGATGGCTTACAAAATCAACCAAGATGCGTTTGAAAAAGTTGAGAGCATCTACTCAAGTGCATACACAGATACAATGGCTATAGCTAAACTAGAGTACGAACAGCAACTAGCAGACAAAACAGCCGTCGGAAAACTACTTCTGGAATACCCTAATGCAGGGATTGATATTTATAATGACTCAATAGAAGAGGCTATCCGTAAAGCTGGACCTTCTGCCGCAGCAGCACAACTTGGTAAAGGACCAGGACTAACAGCTGACATGCGAAACTACAACGCCGCGGTTGAATCAGGTTACGAAGGAAACTTCGCTGACTTCTTAGGTAAAGGTGGAGGTTCAAGCGATAGAGTAGGTGGACTCGCTACGGCTCTATTCTTGGGACAAATTGGTATTGGAGACGTTCCTTCAGCAGATAGAAATGAGGTATTGAATTTATATAATGAAATGAAGTCTCTTTCAGAAAAAGAGGTAAGTAGTGTGAGTTCTACTGACTCAGGACCTGGTCTACTTGCTAACCTTACTTCTTACGCACAGACAGGTCGGCCATCAGGAGGAGGGACTGGACCAGTATACTCACCAGCTGGAGGAGCATCAACACCGGCATACTCTGGCTACACAGCACCTACATCTACTCCGCCACCTGCTGTGCAGTTCGGGCTACCACAAGCAGAAGACGCTTTCTATCAATCCTTATTTGAAGATTAAACTATATGGCAACAGCACAAGAACTGCTAGACCAAATAGGAAACACACAGCAACCGACAGGAGCTAAACCTGGGGGAGTTATTGGTGGTGGTTCATTAGCTAAAGGAGACCTAAGCTCATCAGAAGGACTATATGGACTAGCTGTACAGAACGGGTTCCAGAACCAAGCAAACTCTATACTTGCGAGACAACAAGGAGAAGATACTAAACAGATATTCTCTGGTGGTTTTATCTCTGATATATTTGATACTATGAACGCCCTACAGTACGGGGTAACAGGAGTCCTTAAAGGAAAGACGTTTGGAGAGGGAGTGAAGACCAGACAGTCCTTTTCAGACAAAGACGCTCTGGGAGACAATGGACTTCCTGGAGTTGCCGCAGGGATAGCCCTAGACATCTTAGTTGACCCCTTGACCTACATAGCCCCCTTATCATTAGTGAGAAAGGTTCCTTTACTGAGCAAGCTTGCTAAAGCGAGTAAGGAGAGTATCTTTGGTAAGACGGTTACAAAATCAGTTCCAGACGCTTCTGGCCTACCCCTATCACGAACCTTTCAAACACAAGAAGGCGGAACAAAGGTTGGACAATACCTACAACAGAAACTGGCATGGAAGGTTGGGAAAGACCCTATATACATGAAGACTTTCGAAAAGAGTCTTAAGAATACAGCAATCTCAACCAAGAAAGTTATAGACTTCGGTAAACCTATTTCAAAACTAACCCCAGAACTTTCAAAGCTAATCTTAAAGGTTGGAAAGGACGGGAGGTTTGTTCGAGAGTCTCTACCTAAGCTGGCTAAGAATCTAAAACCAGATGACTTTAAAGCGGTCTCTCATATCTACAAGATGATAGATGACTTAGGAGCAGAGGCTGTTGACCTGGGACTAATCTCAAAGAAGAAGTACGAAGAGAACATTGGAGAATATATCAAAGCAGCATACAAAGAGTTTGAAGCTGTAGGCGGGAAGAAACAACCATTTGGTTATGCAACAACAGGAATAAAAAAACAAAATAAACGAGTGGAAGTTCTTTCAGAAGAACGGTTAGCAGACCGTATAGACAACCCCGCCTACCTCCTAATGAAGACAGCTATCGACCTGACCAGAGACGTTGAAAACGCAAAATTGTTTAAGAAGGTAAACGAACTCTTCGGAACGGATGTTGCTCAAGAGGGCTTTACTCAAATTCCAAAGACGACAAGGTTTACATCTTCCCAGGGGGCGCAAGCTGAGATGAAGGCAAACATAGCCGACATCAACGCACAGATGAAGCCACTCCTTAAAGAACTCAAAATAACATTCAAGGGGGACAAGAAGCTCTTGGCAGAAATAACAGGAGTTGAAAGACTCCTGGCTGAGTTGGGAATAAAAAGGGAGGACGAACTGTTTAAATTCTTTGCTGAGGGCCAGGTGGTTAAAAAGACATCACAGGTAGCCAGTAGGGTTAAAGGGTGGGCTAAATTACCCGAAAAACTACAGCCTCTAGGAAAGTCCTTGGCTAAGTTTAAGACCTTAGAGGAGGCATTAAAGTCGCCACTTGGAATTAAACTTGAGAGGGCCTACGAGAACGGGGTGCTAGAGCGAGCTGGTTTCCCAGACTCTATCTTCAAAAAGGGGGACAAGGAAATAACAGTAACTGGAATGAAGCAGATGTTTAATTTCGTTAAGAAGCCATTCACCCCAGCAAAGACCCTAGTTAGAGAAAGGGCCGTTGAGGGAGATATGAAAAAGATAATTGCGTTACAAAAGAGAATTGAAGCGTTGACAGCAAAGAGTTCGAAACTAAAGACTATTGACAAGACAAGTATAAACAACAGTTTTATAAATCTTGAAAACAATATAAGTGAACTAAAGTTCGCCAAAGAGGGACTACAAGAACAACTGATAGACGTTAGGGCAGGAGACCTTGCTGGTAAGTATATACCTGACCACATGGCTGATTACCTTAATGAGATTATGAAACCAGCAGCTACAGGACTAGGTCAAGTAGAGAAGAAACTTGTTGGTGACTTCAAGTTCTTTAAGGTTGTTATGAACCCAGGGACTCACGCAAGAAACATTGTCTCTAACAAGATACTAAACTACTGGAAGTTAGGAATGAACCCACTAGACCCACGGACAATCAAAGCAGAGGGGAAGGCTCTAAGAGAGATAATGAAAGGTTCAGGTAAGTACATAGACGAAGCTACTCCACATGGCTACAACCTAGATACCTTTGCTTCAGCCGAAATGAAAGACTTACTAGAGTCCCCTGAGATGGCAGCGGGGATGAAACAGTTTGGAAGTAAGTGGCAAGTTGTTAAAAAGAAACTAGGAGACCTATATCAAGCAGAAGAGAATCAAGCTAAACTAACTGCCTACATCTACCAGAGAGACGTGATGAAACTGAAGCCAGAAGCAGCATGGTTAGCAGCTGAGTCTGCAACCTTTAACTATGCACAAGTAACACCGTTCATTCGTAAGATGAGGGAGTCTATCTTTGGTATGCCCTTCATCACCTTCACTTACAAGGCTACTCCTGTAGCTATAGAGACAGCCCTCAAGAACCCACAAAGGATTGGGGCTATTGGTAAAATCAAACAAGGGATAGAAAACCTATCTGACAATGAAGAGACCGCAAGAGAACGAGCCACAGAACCGCCGTGGGTTAAAGATGGTTTCTATATCAAGCTACCTATGAAGGACTCAGAGGGTCGGTCTTCTTACTTTGACCTAACTTATATCCTACCGTTTGGAGACTTAGTGGCGGGTAACTTCTGGGAGAGGGGAATGAACCTAGAGACAGGAACACCAGAAGCCCCAGCTACGGCTATACTAAAGAAGTCACCATTCCTACAGCTGGTGGCAGAGTTAGGAAAGAACAAAGACTTTTATGGTAACAACATTTGGAAGAACTCAGACCCAGCAGAGAAGCAAACAAAGGACCTTTTCCGTCACTTAATCAAAACCTACTCACCACCACCATTGGCTGAACAACTTCCAGGTGGGTATAAAGCAGACGGAACTCAGACACAAAGAGGTATAATAGGGGCAATGTCTCCGCAAGAGAGACAAGACCAGCAACGAACCGTGTCTCAGGAGGTCTTGAGAAACTTCGGTATCAAGGTTCAACCTATAGATGCAGACATCCAGGAGACCTATGCAGAGTGGAACAAGAAGAAGGGACTAGAGACTCTTTTGAAAGAGCAGGGGGTTCTAAAGGAACTAAACATTAAATACGTACCAGATGACGAATCAAAACTTTAAGAAAATAGGAAGGTTACTGAAAGAGCTATACGCAGAGCTTGAGGCTGGAGCTATTCGTAGTGGTGTAGACATCTTTGGGCAAGAGTATGAGATTGCACGTTCAAGAGTACGACTAGCACTTCTGGTAAAGATGGGGTACACCCTAGAGGAGTACGTGGAAGCTAAAGAGAGAACTGTAAACGAACAGAAAGAGAAGGGCAGGAAGCTTAAAAATGAGATTCAGAAAGACATACTAAAGACTAAGCAGCAGGTAGACAAAGCTCCTACTCGAGAAGAGATGGAAGCCATCGCCAAGAAGTACATCAAGAAACCAATCGTAACAAACAATACAGTCAACAAGATTGTAGAGAAGACTACAGTCGAGAAACCTATATATAAAACAGAGACTATTGTTGAGCGTGAGGAATACGATGACAGGTACATCATGGCGGAGATAGGCTCCCTTAACGACAGACTAGAGAACATACCATCACCTGAGTCCTATGACGATGAAGGGATAAGAGACTGGGTGAGAGATTACTTCGGTGAACAGTTCGAACATAACATCAACACTCTGGATATGCCTGACTGGAGGAAGTTAGCAATGGGACTACAGGGGCAGATAGACACCAAAGTACAAGGGATTGGTGTCAACCGTATCTTCGTCTCAGATACCGAGCCCGCAAACCCAGTTTCGGGGGACATCTGGATTGAC
>Ga0099847_1000308_pt1 | contig 16805 bp, 18 predicted proteins | sample CB_VirMetaG_2_FD_78178 | JGI IMG/M metagenome (GOLD analysis project Ga0099847, IMG submission 78178) | Freshwater to marine saline gradient viral communities from Chesapeake Bay - CB_1504_2 Viral MetaG | ecosystem: Environmental > Aquatic > Marine > Coastal | place: USA: Chesapeake Bay...
AATAGACGGATGAGCGACCTACAAAACTTATACTCAGGACTTAAGTCCAGTTGCAGTAACGAACTGTGTGATGGATGCACAATACTACAACAGAGTAAGCCTGAGTATGCCCACATGGATTACGAGGAACTTTCCCAATCAGACGTTCTGGTTTTGGGAGATTCCTTCCGCAGTAAGTTTGGGGTACTAGAAGTATTCTCCAAAAAGGAGCGCGAGTTATTGAAGTCGATTTACCCCGGCGACAATCTTACGTTCTCCTCTTCAGTAAAATGTCCTTCTGTGAAGGAGGCAGATATGACACCTAGTAATATGGTGTTATGTAGACAGCACTTAGAGGCTACAATTGACAAGGTGAAGCCGCGCCTTGTTCTTGCTTGTGGCAACTTAGCTATGAAAATGTTAATTAAGAAAAGCGGCATTATGAATAAGCGTGGATCATCATATGAATACTCTACTAATTCTGGGCACTCTTGCATCGTTGTTCCTATTTACCATCCTTTTGCTGTACTTAAAGAGCCTCGACACAGATACCTCTTCGAAACAGACATCAAAAATGCATATGAAAAATATGTACTTGGCAAAGAGAACCAAGGGAACTTCTCCTATGAGGTTATCTCCGAGGAAGAAGAACTTGTATCGCTAGTTGAGAAGCTAGGCTCCACTAAGGAGCCTGTAGCATCTGATATTGAAACCACAGGTCTGAACTTTAGGAGAGATCGCGTAATGTCCATTGCGTTTTCTTGTGGAGATCAGAATTGGGTTGTTCCTCTTGATCACAAAGACTCACCGTTCCTAGAGAAACATGTGGCTTGGGATGCGGTGCGAAAGATCCTCTCGAACCCTAACAACATTAAGATTTTCCATAACGCAAAGTTTGATCTTAAGTTCCTCATTAATCACCGTGTCAAGGTTACGAATGTTTGGGACACTAAGATCGCACACCACCTCATCAATGAGAATGCACCTAAGAGCCTTATGGAGCTAGTAAAACTATACTTCGCAGACGAACTGGAGAACCTGTAATGCTTACAATTAAGAACCCTAAGACCTTTGACTGGGCAAACATGGATCTGTCCGACTGCTGTGAAGGTAACGCAGCGGACACATACTTCACTCTAAAGCTTTACAATCTAATACAAGAGAAGCTTGAAGATCTAGGTATGTCTAAGATTATTAATACCCTCATCATGCCGTCTCTTGAGACCTTCTCTAATATGGAGTATGAAGGGATGCAGGTGTGTGAGGAGAAACTAGATTCTGTCGGTCGCCACCTCCGCGTGGCTAATATTGAAGAGGAGGATAATCTCTACTCATTCAAGCAGGTTCAGACTTCTGACAACATCTCTTCAAATAACGACCTGATCGAGATATTATATACCCGTGAAGGTGCGTTCGAGATGTACCCTCCTGACCGAACAGCCAAGGGCACACCTTCCGTGTCTGCTCCTACGCTTAAACTACTACTGGAACACATCGAAGAGGAGCTAAATAAGCGTGGGTAAGTGGGATCACAGAGATGAAGGTAAGAGGATCAGCCAGTCTGTCCTGCAAGGAAAATCAACCGAGGATCTAATAAATTCGCAAAGGTTCATTAAGGGTCTCCTAGGTCTTCGCAAGTCGCAGAAGCTAACCAAGACCTATATCGAAGGGACTAAGAAGGCAATTGAATACAATGACATTAATCGAGTCTATGTAGATTATCGGTTTGATGGCACTGCTACTGGTCGCCTTTCTTGTGCTGCATATAACGCGCAGAAAGCTATGGGTGTATCTTTCCACACCCTACCAAGAGATACGGATAATAATATCCGCAGCCTCTTCAACTGCCCAGAAGACTATTGCTTCATCACGGTTGACTACGCAGCCATGGAGCTAAGAGTCCTAGCACACATTGCGAAGGATGGGAACATGCAAAAAGCCTTCTCTGAAGGTGCTGACTTGCACACCTACACCGCTCGCCTATTGTTCAACAAGCAGGAGATCTCAAAAGATGAACGCCAGATTGCAAAGGCTATCTCCTTCTTAATCGCCTACGGTGGCGGTGCCTTTAACTTGGCAGAGACCACGGGTATTACCGTAGGTAAAGCCAAGAAGATTATTGCAAACTATCAAAATGTGTACCCCGCCATCTTCGAATACATGGACTTCGTTGAGAAGTTCATCAAGGAAAACAAATATGCTTACACTATCTTTGGCCGTCGCCGCAATCTACCTGATATTGGTTCAAAAGATTTTTCGGTGGTTAACCGTGCGGCTAGGCAAGGGCTAAACTTTACTATCCAATCAACTGCCTCCGACATTCTACTTTGTGGTCTGCTTGGCACAGAGAAGGTTCTAAATGAAAGGGGGATCGACGCGAGAGTGTGCGCTACGGTACACGATAGTATTGAGTTGATCTGCCACAAGGACCACATCAAAGAATGTTTGGAAGTAGTTCACACCCAGCTTGTTGATTATCCTTTCATCAAAGAGAACTTTAATATTCACTTTGACGTACCCTTGAAGATCGACGCTGAAGTAGGCTTCTCTTTCGGTGACGGAGTTGATGTCGAATATGTTAATGGAAGCCCACAAAACCTAGAAGAAATTAAGGACTATCTAAATGATCGAAGTAACTATTACGGATGACATGCTCCTCGAAGCGAGGAAGTGTGCTATGGAAATTGGTAAGTTAAAAAACTCTATTGAGAAGGGTGCTGGTAATCTAGCAGGCTGTTTGGGGGAAATCTTAGTCCGAGAGGAGCTAGGCTACTCCACTGACAGCACCTACGACTATGACCTCCGTACCCCAGAGGGTAAGACTGTAGATGTAAAAACAAAACGTACTACAGTAACGCCAAAACCAGACTATGATTGTTCAGTGGCCGCTTTCAACACAAAGCAGAACTGTGACAAGTATATATTTGTCCGAGTATTATCTGATCTGTCTAAAGGTTGGATCTTGGGAGAGATGAAGAAGGAAGAGTATTTCGACAACGCCCGATTCATGAAGAAAGGAAAGATTGATCCTGCTAACGGTTTCAGGGTCAAGGCTAATTGTTATAACGTAGCTATTAAGGATTTACATGAGTGCAAGTAAGATTAATGTTTTGGACTATGGTTCTGTAGAACTTCTAAACCACACTAGGGAAGGAGACCTTCTCGTTGTAAATGCTGCGAGGTGTTCCTTTGACAAAGAGCATATAGACTTTGATTATGAGAAAGATACAAAACTTATTAACTACTTGGCAAGGGAAAAGCATCTTCTTCCATTTCGGCACCCTGTGGTTACTCTACGCATCAATTGCCCTATCTTTGTGCTTCGTCAGCTAGGCAAGCATCAGGTAGGATTCTCTTGGAGCGAAGTTAGCCGTAGGTATGTAACAGGAACTCCCACGCATCATCACCCTGACATTGATCAGATTAGAAAGGCTGCTGACAACGTAAAACAAGGTAGTAGCCTTACTCCTATTGACGAAGCGATGGGGTCAGAGCTTTGGGATGAGATGGATGAACTATTTGGATTAGCAGATTACGTGTATACTAAAATGCTAGAGGAGGGTGTATGTCCCGAGCAAGCTAGAATGGTTCTTCCTCAGGCTATGTATACTACTACAGTAGTTACAGGTACACTCCTAGGATGGTATCACTTGTGGAAGCTTCGCACTGAGAAACATACCCAACTAGAGACGCAGCAATTTGCCCATGCAGTTGGCGGCATCATGCACGAACTATTTCCCGAAAGTTGGAGTGCTCTATGCGAACACTCGTCGTAACTGACCTACACTTAAATTCTAGAGTACTAGGTCTGCTTGGTGCTCAACAAGAATGTGTAAAACGTATCGTAAGGGAGGAGAAGCCTGATGATGTTATCATCATGGGGGATGTCTTTATGCATAGAAAGCCTTCCCCTTCATCTCTCATTGCGTTTAAGAGAATTCTAGACTTCATTACAGCAAAGGGAGCAACGGTAACTGTCCTGCGTGGAAACCATGACAGCGAGACTAAGGCTGATGATGGAGTCACTGCACTCAGTGTATTTGATTACACGGGTGTAGACATTGTTACTTTGGCTAGATGTGACCACAAAAAGAAGAGGGCCTACATCCCTCACTACGAAGATGAAGAAACTATTATTGAATTTTTGGAAGACATCCCTAGCGACTATACGGCTTTTGGTCACTTTGGTTATGATGGTTGTCTTAATTCCGTTGGTGACGCTGACTTTGCTCTTGGCCTGCATCACTTTGGGTGTGACACTTTGCTGGGCCATATTCATGGTTTTCGTGAGAGACGAGGAGGAACGGAAGGAAATCCTAGCCGAGTCATCACACTCGGTACCCCTTACACCACAAACTATGGCGAAGCTTTTAAAGAAAACTTCTATGGATTGATTGACGAGGACGGCATCCAGTTCAAGAGGATTAAGCATGGCCCTAGACACTTGGTGTATAGTGCAAGTAATTTGGAGAACAACTTAGACATTATCAACGACCCAGAATATTTTACCTTTTTGAGAGTAGTTAGGGAGAAGGAGGATGATGATATCCCCCTACAGGATATTAAGGTTTCACATGTAGATGTTAAATATGCTCCCGTATTTAATGAGGATGAGGTGTCAACTTATAAACCGGGAAGAGATTTGTTTTCCATTAATGATGTAGTAATTCAGGACTATGTTAAAGAAGCAATTACTACAATTCCCGTAGAAAAGATTATGGAGGGCTATAGGCTTCTACAAGATGAAAATTGAGAAAATAAATATTCAAAATTTCTATTCGTTCAAACATGCTGAGGTTGATGTAAAAAACTATAGTGGTCTTACGGTCATTAAAGGTAAGAACGAAGATACTGGAGGGTCTAATGGTTCTGGGAAAAGTGCTTTGGTTGAGGCTATCTACTTTGGCCTAACGGGGAAGACTATTCGGAAGAGCACTGAGGATAGCTTGGTTAACAACCAAGAGAAGAAGAAGTGTGTAGTAGAAGTAACTCTAACACATGAGAAAGTTACCGCTGTAATCACTAGGCAGAAGAAGCCTACTAAGCTATCTTTTACTGTTGATGGTGTGGATATGACCAAAGAGTCTGTCTCTTCAACGCAAAAAGCAATTGATGAGTACTTCAATATAAACCATAAAGTTTTGCTCGCCTCCATGTTCTTCGGGCAGGCGAACGACACTAGCTTCTTGGAGTGTACACCGGATGATAAGCGCACGATTATAAGAAACTTCTTAAACCTAGATGACCTGTTTAATATGCGGGATAGGATTAAGGCTCACAAGTCTACCTTTTACCAGTCAGTTAAGGAGCGAGATGCAGTCATCACTGAGAACCTTAAAAGGGTTAAGGGTTTGGAGGGAAAGCTTCAAGATATTGAGGAGGGCAAGAAGGACTACTCTGACTATGACGAAGCAGTTTTGAATCTTACGCTCGATGATGTTTTAAAAGCAGAGCATGATCAACGTAGCTTAGGCTTTGATATATCCGCATACAAGAGAGAGATTGCAACGCTTGATGATTATGCTAAGGGATTGGACTACACTATCAAGAATCCCTTAGAACCTAATCTGTGCCCAACTTGTGGAGCAGAGCAAGAATCAGAGGTTAATGTAGATGAGAAGAAGGGGGAGTTGCGGAATACTAAACTAGCCATCAAGGACTGGAAGAAGAAACTAACTAACCTAGAAGACAGGGTAGAAGATCCACCTATCTCCTCTTCACAGTTCTCTAAGCTTCAGGGGTATAAAGATTTGTGCCGCGACGAAGATACTTATGTGGATATGATTACTGATCTTCTAAAGTCTAACGATGAGTGCAACACGGTAAAGGAAGAGAATAAGACTTGGTACGAAATCATGCGTTTCTGGGAGAAAGCCTTCTCTGAGCAAGGTATCATCAAGTATATTGTTAGGAACGTGTTAAGTTATTTTAATTCCCGGTGTAACTTCTACCTATCATACTTAACAAACTCTAAGTATTACATAGAATTTGATGAGGAATTAGTAGAAAAAATTGAGACAGAGGGTCATCTAGTTCAGTATATATCTCTTTCGGGTGGCGAGAAGCGTAAGATCAATTTAGCTGTTACGCTGGGCCTGAAGGATCTACTACTACTGACAGATAAATCGCATCTGGATTTGCTTTTCTTTGATGAGGTTGCTGAGAACATTGACGAAGAAGGTATCTTCGGCCTGTACCAGTTGCTTCAGGAAATAAAGAAGAACAAATCTATTTTCATCATTACACATAACAAGTATCTGAAGACTCTGTTGGATTCTTCACCTCGCCTCTCTATTATAAAGCGCAAAGGAACATCTACAATCAAGGAATAATCATATGGCAAACGTAAACTTAACGCCTTTAGGGCAGGAAATTTTTGAATCTCGATACGCCTATCCCGGCGAAACAAAATGGGCTGATAGGGCTAAGGTCATTGCTAAGACTATGGCTTCCGCAGAGACTGATGATGAGAAAGAGGCAGCGGAGAAGCGGTTCTACGAGTCTATTGGTTCTGGTGATTTTATTCCGGGCGGTCGCATTATCTTTGGTGCGGGTCGTAACCGTGGTCATCACAACATGCTTAACTGCTATGTGATTATTCCTGAGGATACTGTAGACTCCATTGGTCAGACTGTTTCTGACATGTATAAGATCTCTTGTGCAGGTGGAGGTGTAGGGTTCAATGTGTCTAAGATTCGTCCCCGTGGCGACCACATCGGCAGCGTAAAGAATTCGGCTCCGGGTGCGGTGTCTGTTCTTCAAATGATTAATGAGGTTGGTGAGCATGTCCGTGCTGGTAAAAATCGCAGAACTGCTCTTATGGGTATCCTTAATATTACCCACCCTGATCTACTTGAATTTCTGTCTGTAAAGCTAGACCAAGGTCAGCTTAATAACTTCAATATTTCGGTTGCTATTACTAACCGTTTCGTGGAAGCTGTTGAGCTTAATGAGGATTGGTTCTTTACGTTCAACAATAAGGAGTATCACTCTTATGAATTAGCTAGGACGAGCTATAACTCTGAAGGCAAGGTTACAGGAGTCGATTCGGTTAGCGTTATTGGCCTTGATGAAGAGGATGCTATGGAGCGTGCCAATAACTTCCATAAGGTTGGTTGGACTGACACGTTTGAGATGCTTGGCAAGAAGGACATCAAGGCGCGAGATCTATGGAGTATGATTTGGAAGAACTCTGTTGAGTCGGGTGACCCCGGCATTTACAACATTGATCTAGCTAATTCGTACACTAACGTGTCCTATTTTGAGGATCTGGCAAGCACTAATCCTTGCGGCGAGATCTCCCTACCCAGCTATGGTAACTGTTGCTTGGGTAATATTAACCTTAGTAATATGGTTCTTGAGGATGGTTCCGATGTAGATTGGAAACGCCTCGCTAAGACTGTTCGTACAGGTGTACGTTTTTTGGATAACGTACTAACGATTAACACTTTCCCAACGGATAAGTGCAAGGAAGTTGCGGAGAAATCTCGTAGGATTGGTCTCGGTGTTACGGGTCTTCACTACATGCTTATTCAACTTAACATTCCCTATGGCAATGAAAAATGCCTTGAGTTCCTAGAGAGGCTCTTCTCTACTATCAGAGACGAAGCATACAAGATGTCCGTGTACTTGGCGCGAGACAAGGCTCCTTTTTCCGAGTTTGATTCCAAGAAGTACCTAAATGAAGAATTTGCAAAAACACTCCCCGCCCGTATCCGAATGCTTATCAAGAAGCATGGTATCCGAAATGCGGTTATGCTTACCATTCCACCGTGTGGAACTATTTCCATGCTCCACGGAACATCTAGTGGGATTGAACCCATCTTTGCAGCAATGTACAACCGCAGATGGCGCACCAACAACATCTGGAAGGAGCAACTAGTTGTTGATCCGCTCTTCCAAAAGTTTTACGATGAGGGTAAGCCTCTGGACTCCTTTGTCGGAGCCTATGATGTGGCCCCGGACGAACACATTAAAGTCCAAGCTACGATTCAAAAGTACATCGACTCTTGCATTTCTAAGACCATCAACCTCCCCAGTACGTCAACGCCCGAATCGTTCTCCCAAACCGCTCTCGACTATGCCCCATACCTCAAGGGCCTTACCGTTTATAGGGCTGGCTCAAAAGAGGGTGAACCTCTACAAGCTATCCCATTCACTGACGAGAACATCGAAAAATATATGAAGGTATCCCATGAAACACAAATCGAAACAGGCGAAGCCTGCTCCCTCGCAGGGGGAGACTGTGGTTCCTGATAAAAAGTCATCCGACTTACAGGAAGAACTAAATAAAGAGTGGGCAGACAAGCTGCCTTGTGAAAACGACCCAAACTGGGAGGACTAATGGCTTATTATGATTATGCGTGTCACTCTTGTGAACTCCTAGTTGAGAGGGAGTATGATTTTGCAAAAAACCCTAGCAAGATCAAATGCCCTGAGTGTGGAAAAAAGATTGAACAGAATTGGGCGGGGCGAGATATCCCTGTCCACTTTAAAGGAGCAGGTTGGACTGGTGTAAATGACAGAACGGGCTACAATAAGAGTGGTGGCTCCGATGAAGTTAACCTTAAGCTACAGGACCAATCAAAAGACCGTATGGCAGGCGGGTGGAAGCAGTATGCAAAATACACACCCCCTGATAAGCTCCTAAAAGAATCTAAAAAACTTTCTGATCAAGAGGTTGCAGAAAAACTAGACTCATCGAGAAAACTCAGCGACATCACCTATGATAAAGCTGGGATTAATCCCTACAAGAAGTACAAAGGCCAATAACAGACAACAACTAAATGTACCAGTTCAACGAGAACATCCAACGGGGTATTTTATACCTTCTAAAGTCCGATAAGGACTTCTATATTCAAATCATCAATCTTGTAAAGCCAGATTATTTCGAGTTCCCGATCCACGGGAGGATTTACTCTGCTGTTCGTGATTACTACGAAAAGTACAAGAAGCTGCCCAATGATGATTTCATTGAGCATGAGCTACTAGAAACCAAAGCAGCAAAGGAGTCTGTACATGACTTCACTGACGAGCTTTCTTATATTAATCGCTTAGATACTTCGGCTGCTGATGGTGAAGATTACTATCTTGATCTCATCGAGGACTTTGCCAAGAAGGAGGCTATGAAGGATGCGATCAAGCAATCACTAACTCTGATCAAGGAGAACCGTATGGATGAGACTGAGGCTCTCGTCCGACAGGCCCTCACGGTCAGTAGAACTGTTGATATTGGTCAATCTTACTTCAAGGATGTGAGTGATCGTTGGGACCGCACCCACAATGCTGAGGAAGCGGACAAGTTTAAGACTTTGCTACCTAGCCTTAATCGTTCTCTCGAAGGTGGTCTTGGCGAGAAGGAGTTGGCAATGGTTATTGCACCTCCGGGAGTTGGTAAGTCGTTGTGGCTTGTTAACCAAGCTGTACAGTCGATGATTGAAGGTCGCAAAGTTCTGTATGTCTCTTTGGAGATGTCAGAGGACAAGATTGCCCAACGCTTTGATTCGGTTGCGACACTTATCCCACAAGGCCAGTTAAAAGATCCCTCGGCCCAGCTAAAAGTTGGAGAGCGTCTAAGTATTTTCCAAAACAACTTCCCTAGTAGCCAACTAGTTATTAAGGAGTTCCCAACTGGTCAGGCCACTGTAAACAGCCTGAGAGCACTTATGGTGCAGCTAAAGAACTATGAGGACTTCGAGCCTGACGTTGTGATTGTGGACTATCTGGAGCTTCTGAGGCCCGTCAGAGAGAACCAGCACGAATATCAAGCCCAGCAGCGTATCGCTGAGGAGCTTCGTGGTCTAGCTATGGAAAATAAGTTCCTTGTATGGACCGCTACCCAAACCAATCGACAAGGTAGGGCCGTGAAGGTCATCACCGATGCCGAACTTGGCGACTCCTACGGTAAGATCCGAACGTGTGATTTTGCTGTGTCGCTTAATCAAAGTGAGGAGGAGTTCGATACTGGTCGTATGCGTGCTTACGTTGTTAAGTCTCGAAATGGCCGACCTAGATTCATCGTCCCTATGGAGGTGGATTATAATATCTTGAAAATGGTTGAAGGTGAAGAAATTGGCGACGAAGAAGACTAACACAGGTACGCATATTTTTGATGTTCTGGAGGCAAAACCAGAGTTGAAAATTATTAATGGTGGGTGGGGAGAGTTTACCATCAAACTATGTACGGGACTTAAATCAGGTTCCCAGAACTGCTGGGGGACTTGTGATTTTGACACTTACGAAATCCACGTTGAGAAGAAGATGGATGACGGACCAGCCCGAGAGACAATTTTCCACGAAATTTGTCACTTGCTACTGGAGACGTTTGGCATGGGAGGCGAAGGTGAGGGAGAAACTGAAGAATATATTTGGACTTCTAACGAACGACTGACTATAACAATGTCCAGAGCGGTCATGCAGTTTGTCCGCTTGAATCCGCAATTAGCTAAGGAGTTACTATTTTGAACAAAGCACAAACACTACTTGAGGCCCTAGAGGATCTTACTTGGGAGAACTACGTTGATATCGCTAATGAGCTTACTCGATGCGATCAAGACGAGATCGACGGTGAGATGGCTAGACAAGCTTCAATTTACTCTTACTACCAAGGTCTTCTCTCGGTAGCTAAGATGAGGTTAGATGAGGCAAACTTGGATCTGACCAAGTTCTGTGCTCAAACGCGCAAGGAGCGTAAGGAAGGTTCTTCGGTAAAGCAAACAGCCAAAGATCTTGATGATTTTGTCGAATCCTCTCAGGAGTTTATGGTATATAACGGGAAGGTGAATGAATCGCAATTCAAGTACACCTTACTTAAGGGTCTGGTCTCGTCGTTGGAGCAGAAGAAGGATATGCTAGTGCAAATGTCTTCGCAACGCCGCGCCGAGACAAATCTTTACCGATAATCTAAAAAATTTACAAACGTCTGTCTATAATACTACACTGCCAACTTAACTGACCATAGGAGGTTCTACAATGGCTATTGATCTTGATGCCCTACGGGCAAAGCACGCTGAACTCAGCGGCGAAAAAAAAGCTGGAGGCAACTCCGATTTCCTGTCCTCATTCATGCAACTGCAAGAGGGCACCAATGCAATCCGAATTCTTCCCGGCAAGGATGAGGATACCTTATTTTACGCGGAGACTAAGATTCACCGTGTCCCTGACGGCCAAGGTGGGGTGAAAAACGTCCACTGCCGAAAGATTCATGGAGAGCCTTGTCCTCTTTGTGATGCTTATTACGGACTCTGGAAGGAGCCGAACAAGGACGAGGATCTTGCTCGACAGATCAAGCCCCGTGCTCGTTATTACATGAACACGGTAGACCGTGAGACTGGCGATGTGAAGATTCTCTCCATCGGTGTCATCCTTTTCAAGAAGGTTATTGCCGCCATGCTGGATGAAGACTTCGGTGACATCACTGATCTCCTGACTGGTAACGATTTTAAGATCGTTAAGACGATGGAAGGCCAGTGGCCTAAGTACGACCAATCTGCACCGCGACCGAAGTCTTCGGAAGCAGGCAGTAAGGCCGAAGTAGCAGCTTGGATGGATTCCCTCCACGACATTCATGCTCTAGTTAAGTTGGAGGACTACGAGGATGTGAAGACTGCCGCTATGGCACTTCTACCCTCTCATGAAGGAAGTAGCCAAAACCCGACTCCTGTGAAGGATGTAAAGGATGAGGATTACCTCCAAAGAATGCAGAGTAACTAATTATGAAGAATATTTTTCTAACACTTATGCTAACCGTCTTCATGGGTGCAGGGCTTATGTCCTGCGCTGCCCTTGAAGGGGTTTTCGGAGAAGGCACGGTTTTCACTACTGCGGATCAAGTTGTTGAAGGAGGGGAGGCTGCGGTCATCCCTTGGGAGCAACTACCTGTAGCTATTAAGGACCAGATTCCAGAGGGAACTAGTCTCGTTATGACCTCAAAGGATCAACTTCTTGAAGGAGCTACTTATGTTCCTGCTGGTGGTGATCTTGATGAAGGAGGCTGGGATGGTATTTTTAATACCCTGTTGGCTGTGGGTACAACTTTCGTTCCGGGCCTTGCGGCTTGGGAAGGTGTACTAACCCTCTTTAGTCAGCGTAAGCGCAAGCACTACGTTAAGGCTGCGAAGGCTCTTGTTCCTACGGATAAGAATATGGACCTAGGTGGCACCTTCAAAGCTATTGCTTCTGCTCTAGGTGCATCTCACTCCTCGGAAGGCACTGCTGCCCTCCACGCTGAGGAAGAAGAAGAGGAATACGAAGTCTAGTTTTTCTAGAAATCGACTATAATAGGAGGATGAGGGGTTAACTCTCTCATCCTCTTTTTTTATACACTATGGCAAAACTAAAAATTCTATGCGCCCCTGCTAACGAAGGGGGTTGCTCCTATTATCGAGTCATCGCTCCAATGAAAAAGCTCCACGAAATGTATGGAGATCAAGTGGAGTTTAGGTATGATCTTAACCCTCTCGGTATTGAAGAGGAGGGAGAGAATGTAGGCAAGTGGAAAGAAGACTTCCAATACGAAAATATGAAGTGGGCAGATGTCATCTGGACCAACAATATTTCTAACTGGGGTGGACCCTACACGGCTCGTATTGTAGGCAAGGCAAAGGAGTTTGGCAAGTTTGTTCATTTCGACACGGATGATCTCCTCACTGATTTGTATGAGGGGCACAGACTGTATGATGTTTACAAGGAAAGAGATCTAGAGAACATTACAAAATTTATCTACGCTAATTCCGACCTCGTTACGGTAACTCAGCGTAAATTCGCAGAGCGTATCAAGCCTTTCTGTGGAGGTGTTTTGGCAATCGTGAAGAACGCCATCGACTACAGCCTTCCATGCTGGAACGTCCCTAAGATCCCTAGACCTAAAAAGAAGTTTCTTAGAATTGGTTGGGCAGGAGGCATTCACCACGAAGAGGACGTAAAGGAGTTCGCTGGTGTGCCCAACATGGTTAACCAGCGTGCAGGCCGAGAAAACTGCTCATGGGGCTTCTACGGTGCTCCTATCATGCAGAAGGGGAAGAAGAAGGAATGGCAGCATGAGGTGTGGGAGAACTACAAGAGAATGCTGCTAAAAGGATTCAAAGGCCAGCCGAACTGGCAGATTTTTAATGCGCTGCCTCCTGACTCGTATGGTGGGCTATACTCAAATGTAGATTTATCAATCGCACCTCTTCAAATGAATGCTTTTAATGATTCTAAGTCTGAGATTAAAGTTGCTGAGTGTGGTCGTTACGGAATACCTCTTATCGCATCGGATGTGGGTTGTTATGATGAGACTATTGTAAATGGTAAAACAGGATACCTACTACCAGCAAATGCACCACCTTCTGAATGGGCAAAGGTGTTGGTTAAGTGCGTAAAGAATCCAGAGCACGTTGCTGAGATGGGCCGCAACCTAAAGAAGATCACAGAAGAGTATTTCGATCTAACCAAAGTTGTCAAGCACCGTCTTGAGCTTTACCAAGAAGCTATCGGCCTAGTCAGTAGTAGAGACAGGGAAAAGGGTGTTAATTTCAACACAGACTGGGAGTTCCATGAGTAACACTACCGTAATTATTAAGACGATTGGAAGACCAACACTTAAAGCAGCCATTGCGTCTGCGAAAAGAGAAGGGTTAAAACCTATCGTTATCAGTGATGGGGTAAACTGCCACGCATACGGAGAGAAATTTGTAAAACTAGGGAGGCAGTGGGGTTTCTACGGAGGCATGGCAGCTAATGTTGGGGCAGCACTTGCAGAGACTCCCTACATTACTTTCTTAGATGACGATGATGTTTTTATTCCCGGTGCTGGTAAGATCATCGAAAGTAAAACGACCGAGAACCCAGAAGTAGATATTTGGATTGCGGGAGTAAGGTTTAACAGGGAGGTAGCACTTCACAACACTCAGACTGGTGAAGAGACTTATCGAGGGACTGATTTAGCCATCTTCCCCGAGCGAGGATTGAGTGAGGGCAATGTGGCTATGCCAACCTATAAGACGAAGATCTTTGAAACTTTACCATACACAAACTGTGTTCCTGATGATGTGGCACACCTAACAGACCTAATACATGTTCAAGCTTGCGCTCAAAGAGGGAGCAAGGTCGCTTGGTTTGGGGAGGCACTATACCATGTTCGTCCCCATATGGCTGGCAAGGAAGGTATAAAAACTGTAAACGGGAGAGGAGAATGATGGGTTCCCGAGTTACGGTTATTTGCTCTAATTATAATTCCGCACGTTGGATTGAAGGCTACTTAGAATCTATCAACAATCAGTTTTTAGGTGAATTTGATATTATTTTCGTAGATGCTAACTCTACTGATGACTCCTTGAAAACCATTAAAAGCTTTTCTTTTAGAAAGGGTATTGGTGTTGAGATTATCGAATGCAGTGAGAGGGTTCCAGTGTATACTGCGTGGAATATGGCTATTCTAAGGGCAACGACACCTTACGTTATTAACGTAAACACTGATGATAGACTTTACCCCGCAGGATTATTGATGTATCTCCAATATGCAGATCGCTTTCCTGAAGCAGATATTTTTTATGCAGCGTACCTGTTAGTTGCTGACCTCCACCACTCTGACGTAAGAGGCTCCAGCACACCACCGAACCATAACCATCAACAACTACTTCACGCCTGTTATTGCGGACCCTTCCCACTCGTCAAGAGGCAGACTTTATTGGATGACGGTTTGTTTGATCCAAAGTATACGATTTCTGGAGACTATGAGATGTGGCTTCGTATGTCTAAAAAGGGGAGAGAATTTGTTAGAGTAACCCAACCCATGGGAACCTATTTTTGGAATCCAGAAGGCGTAAGTACCACAGCAGATACTTTCCCAGAACACGTTCGTCAAAACGAAGAGTTTAGGGCCATTCACGCATGAAAGTAATTTCATTTAGTTTATGGGGCGACAACACTCGATATACTCACGGTGCGTTACAAAATGCTAGTCTAGCCCTGATGGTTTATCCAGACTGGGTATGCAGGTACTACATTGGAAAAAGCTGCCCTTCAGAGGTAGTGCGTATGTTACGAGAATTTCGTAACGTAGAGATTGTAGAGATGGAAGAAGATGGTGGGTCTGCACTAGGGACAATGTGGAGATTCGCTGCCGCTTCTGACCCAGAGGTTGAGGTTCTCTTAAGTAGAGACTGTGACTCTAGACTTTGGTTTAGGGAAAAAGCTGCTGTTGATGAGTGGCTTGCTAGTGACAAGTCTTTCCACATTATGCGGGACAATCATCAACACACGACACCCATCCTAGCAGGCATGTGGGGAGTGAGAGGGGACAAACTAAAAGCTATGCGCCAGTTAATGGTAGACTATAAGGGATCAGATACTTGGCAAGTTGACCAAGAGTTTTTGGCCCAAGTAGTTTACCCTATAGTGCAGGAGGATAGTGTAGTTCATGATCCCTTTTTTGAAAGTAAGCCCTTCCCGTACTCAAGAGATGAAAACCATTTCGTAGGACAGGCATATGCTGGTACTGGACGGGTATTGCATCTAACTGACGTTTACTTTCAAGACTATATGAGGGAAAGTATCAATGCAAACATTTTATAGCCAGCAAGGAGAAGACCTTTTCGTATTCTTAAACTTCATTAACTGTGTGAGAGAAGACGGCAGATATTTAGAGTTAGGAGCTTTAGATGGAGTAACATACTCTAATACTAAATTTTTTCAAGACCACTTAAAGTTTACTGGCGTACTGATTGAACCGTTGCCAAATGTTTTTGAGTCTTTGGTTGGTAATCGTCCTCTTGATAAAACGTATAACGTAGCAATTAGCTCATCAGAAAAACCAGTATCTTTTATTGGTAATTGGGCTACCGCAGGCATGACCTCCACAATGTCTGATACATTTAAAAGCGATCATCATTCAAACCAAAACACTTATGTAGTTCAGTCTAAAAACTTAGGTAGCCTGTTGAAAGAGGCGGGTATTAGCTACTTAGATTTGTTTTGTTTAGACGTAGAAGGAGGGGAATTGGAAGTGCTAGAAACGATGGATTGGGATATCCCAGTCTATGTGATGTGTGTCGAACTTGATGGGAGTAACGAAGAAAAGGACGAGGCATGTAGAGAGATTCTACGAAACAACGGATTCTCTTTTGAACAAAGGATGTGTATTAACGAATTCTGGATAAATCCTAACTATGATAGGAAAGACCTCCTCTTTACGCCCAACCAAGATCCAGAAGAACAGCGACACCTATGCATGGAGCCGCATTGTGTACCCGAAATCAAAGAATGTCTAGAGAATTATGCCCAAAAATAAAGATTATATCAAACTAAGTATTTTAATTCTATCAATCCCAAGTAGGTTTGACATTGTGAGACCTTTAATTGATAAACTTATGACCCAGATCGGAGACAGAGATGATGTAGAGATTCTATCTCTCATGGACAACAAGTCTCTTCACATCTGGGAGAAAAGAAACGAGTTGATGCGTATCGCTAGAGGAACGCATATGACTTGGCTTGATGATGATGATGACGTTGCAGAGAACTACGTTGATAAGCTGACCCAAACCATTCAAGATAATCCAGAGGTAGACGTAATCTCTTTTAATCAAAGGTGTTTCCTAAATGGGGTAGAAGCTAATGTCTTTGCAAAAATGGGTAACCCGCATGAAGATGTTCTACCAGACCCCAAAGACCCCACCCGCTATAAAGATACGCTGCGTCCTCCATACCACTGGTGCTGCTGGAGAACCTCTCTAGCGACCTCAGAGCCGTTCAGATCCTCGTTCTCACACGGTGATAGGGGACAGTCCACGGAGGACATTGATTGGCTTAGAAGGCTGTTCCCGAAGGTTGAGAAGGATGTCTAT